>Ga0100389_1003679_pt1 | contig 11916 bp, 11 predicted proteins | sample CryGeymeta201513_FD_81537 | JGI IMG/M metagenome (GOLD analysis project Ga0100389, IMG submission 81537) | Groundwater microbial communities from Crystal Geyser aquifers in Utah, USA - Crystal Geyser metaG 2015-13 | ecosystem: Environmental > Aquatic > Deep subsurface > Groundwater | place: USA... | reverse complement strand
GGAATGAGCGAATATTATTCGTTGGAAAAAAGTTTCGCGATCGTGAACGCCAAGAAAAAAAGCGTGAAGATTGATTTATATTCGACCAGCGGAAATCTTCTGCATTCTTTCCGGTATAAGAAATAACTTAGACATCGAATGTCTAAGTGGATGGAAACTTGCTAAATTCCTTTAAATTATGGAAAATAATAACAGGAGACTTTTTTAGATAAACAAACACCCCGAGGAGGAACCTACGATGAAAGAGGAAACTATTCTTTTCACCAAAACTATCCGGATCAACGGCACCCCCTTCTTGAACCCTTGTAAGTCTATGGAGGACCTGGAAGCATGGCTCAAGGCGACGAAGGAGTATTTCTCGGCTATCATCTGGAGAGTTGAGGAATGGAGGGGAGAAAAGCAACTTTGTATTACGGGTACCATTTAGGGAAACTCCCAACAACCAGTAAAAATGCCGTGACCCTTTGAGGCCACGGCATCGTTTTTTAATTCATTTCTATTCCAATACTGCCTTTATTCTTCTCACTCCGGCGGAACTGGCCTCCTCTTTTACTATCCGAAATTTTCCGAGTTCTCCCGTCGCGTTCGCGTGCGGGCCGCCGCAGATTTCGCGGGAGAAGTCAAGAACTGAATACACTTTCACTTTATCGCCATACTTCTCCCCGAAAACTCCCAGCGCGCCCGCTTTTTGGGCGTCATCGAGCGTCATTTCCTCGCATTTGACGGGAATATCTTTTGAAATCGCTTCGTTGACCAATTCTTCGACCTTCTGAATTTCTTCCGGCGTCATTTTTTTGTCGTGCGAAAAATCAAGCCGCAGCCGTTCGCCGGTGATATTTGAGCCTTTTTGAATAACGTGATTACCCAAAACTTGGCGCAAAGCCGCGAGTAATAAATGAGTGGCAGTATGCAATTTCGCCGCCTTTTCGCCCGCGTCGGCCAATCCCCCTTTGAACATCCCTGCGCTGACCGTCCGCGAAAGTTCCTGATGTTTCTTGAATTCCTCGTGATAATTTTCTTCGTCAACAGAAATATTGTGCTCCGCGGCGATTTCTTTTGTGAGCTCCAGCGGAAATCCATAGGTTGAAAAAAGATAAAATGCCCTTTCGCCGGAAATTTTTTCCTCTTTTCGGCTTTCGGCGATGATTTCCTTGATTTTTTTGAGACCTTTTTCGAGCGTCGTCCGAAATCTCACTTCTTCCTGTGTCAATTCTTCAGTTATTTTATTTTTCTCCCGCTCGAGCTCCGGATAAACGTCTTTGTATATATCAGCTACAACTTCCGCGATTCTCGACGTGAAATTATCCTCAATTCCCAGAATTTTTCCCTGCCGAATCGCCCGCCGGATTAAGCGGCGCAAAACATATCCGCGTTCGACGTTGGAAGGCTCGACGCCGTCGGCAACCGCAAAAGAAGCCGACTTCAGGTGATCAGCAATAATTCTCATTGGCCTTTGATTTTCTTCATCGCCGTATTTTTTTCCCGACAATTCCTCAATTTTCCTGACAATGGGATGAAAAATTTCTGTATCAAAGATATCGTCCTTGCCATTCATCACAACCATTGTCCGCTCCAAGCCCATGCCCGTATCCACATTCTGCTGTTTCATTCTTTCAAAAGTCGCATCAGCTTTTTTGTTAAATTCCATAAAAACATCATTCCAAATTTCCAGTAGCCGGTTATTTTTGACTAAATTTTCAAAATTCCCATTAAGTGCTCCTTTTTCAGGAGAAACATCATAAAACATTTCTGTACAAGGTCCGCAAGGACCGGTTTCGCCGGCGGGCCCCCACCAGTTGTCATCAGCTCCTAGGGGAATAATTCTTTTCTTATCATTAACTATCTTGTCTTCATCCGTTACTCCCACTTCGACTCCGGCCTTCGTAAACTGATCCTGCCAAATCCGAACGGACTCCTCGTCGCGCGGCGCGTTTTCATCGCCTTCAAAAACCGTCACATATATTCTTCGCGGATCAAGTCCTAGCCACTTCTCCGAAGTCAGAAATTCGAAGCTCCACTCGATTGCCTCGCACTTGAAATAATCCCCGAGCGACCAGTTTCCCAGCATTTCAAAAAAAGTATTGTGGCGATTATCGCCTACATCGTCTATGTCAACCGTGCGGATGCATTTTTGAACATTAGCCAGCCGTTTTCCTTTCGGATGCTTTTCGCCCATTAAAAACGGCACCAGGGGATGCATTCCGGCCGTCGTGAAAAGCACCGTCGGGTCGTTTTCCGGCACCAGCGGCGCCGACGGAATAATGGCGTGCCCTTTTTTCTTGAAAAAATCGAGGTATTTTTGACGTAATTCTTTCGCAGTCATAGTTTGGTAGATAGTATTTGGTATTTGGTATTTGGTATTTTATTATAGCCCGTGATTATAAAAATAACTTAATATCAGAAAAATGTAAAGAAAAACTCCAGCCAAAGCCGGGGGTAAAAGGGCGGTCCGTATGAGCCCAGGTTGTAAAAAATTACGGCTTAATTTTTCTCGCCAGTTCGTGGGCACGAAATGGCTTCTCCAGAAATTCGAACCCGCATAGAGAGGCTCTTTCCGGCATGAGGTCATCAGCCATTCCGCAGACAATGATAATTTGCCGAATGTCCGGATTGGCTTCTTTGGCCCGTCTGGCCATCTGCAGGCCAGCTATCTCGGGCATATCGTGGTCCGTGAGCAGTACATCCAGCCGGCCACATGCCCCCAGATACCCTAATGCCTCAATGGGATTTTGGAACAAAGTGGTTTGGTAGCCAAGTTTATCCAAAAGTCGGCAGCTAACTTGGCCGACAGCCTCTACGTCATCCACAACAACAGCCGTTGGTTTAGATTTCATCTCCTAATCCTCCCGAGTCTATTTTAGAACCTTCAGTTTCTTCTTGAGGCTATGGGTTTCCTCCTCCAAAAGCCTCACGTTATCCTGAATTTTTTTGAGTTTTTTGTCAAGCGCGTCGCGGTCAACACGGATGCGCTCCTCTTCTTTCTTGAGCCTTCGCTGGTCAGCTTCCAGATCCTGCTTTTCGCGAAGCAGTTTTTTGAGATCCGAATCGGCAATCACGATTTGTCTTTCAAGTTCGGCCCGTTTTTTGCGAATATCTGAAGGATCAACTGCCTGCGAATTCTCATCGCTTATGTTTTGATTGTAGTCGTCGAGTAGAGACATACGCTTAAAAATTTAAGTAATACTATTTTGTCATCCCGAGCGGAGTCTCGACGAATAGTCGAGACGTAGCCGAGGGATCCGCGTCCGTACGCAATAGCTAGCCATTTGCTTATGCACGTAGATTCCTCCACTTCCCCTTCGACTCGCTCTGCTCGCTCAGGGTCCGCTCGGAATGACAAGGTAGAAATTAAATTATCACTCCTCCTCCCAATACCTCGCCATTCTTATAAAACACCGCCGCTTGCCCCGGCGTTACGGCTCGCAAAAATCTTTCACTTCTCACTTCCAACTTTTCACCTCTTACTTTTCTAATTATAGCAGAAAACTTTTCGGCGCGGTAGCGGATCCGAATTTTGGCGCGCAACGGAAATTTGACTTTCTGATTTACCCAATTTACCTGATTAACCCAAAATTTATCTGTGAACAATTTTTTCGGATCATCTGTCACGACCAATTCATTTTTTAGGACATTTTTTCCAATTACCCAATACGGCCCCGTTCCCCCGATTTCGATTCCTTTTCGCTGGCCAATGGTATAAAACGGCAAACCCTTGTGTTTTCCCAAAATATTTCCCCCGATTTCCCTGATTTCCCCTATCTTACTTTTGATATTTTTCTTCAGAAAATCACCAATAGAATTTTCCGCAACAAAACAGATATCCTGCGACTCGTTTTCGGCAACCGGCAGTTTCATTTTTTTCGCGATTTTTTTCACTTCCGATTTTCTATAATCTCCGAGGGGAAAAATAATTTTCGCCAAATCTTTTTGCGTGAGGCGATAGAGAAAATAAGATTGGTCTTTGTTTTTGTCTTTGGCTTCTAATAATTTAGTATTTGAAAATTTAGAAATTTTAGAATTGTTTGAAAATTGAAAATTGAAAATTGAAAATTCCCGCCCGAGGCGGGCATAGTGTCCCGTCGCTACATAATCCGCCTTATACTTTTTCATTAAATCAAACAACACTTGAAATTTCATTTCCTTATTGCACGCCACGCACGGATTTGGCGTCAGACCTTTTTTGTACGAAGCGATAAAATAATCAATTACCCGCTTTTTGAATTCTTTTCGCGCATCGATGATTTTCAGCGAAATTCCAAGTTTTTTCGATATTTTTTTCGCTTGAAAACTTGATGTCCTGGAGCTAAAGAAACGAAAAAAAACTCCAGCGACTTCGAATCCCTGTTTCTTAAGCAATGCCGCCGCCACCGCCGAATCCACCCCGCCGGAAAGGGCAATAATGACTTTTTTATAATCTTTCATATAAAAAATGAGTCCGATAGGCCTTATCGGACTTACCGATAATTATTTTTTATTTTCCAGACTTTCTTTTATTAGCTCTCTCACTTCGTCCAAATTGACTTTCTTTTTCGGTCGTTCGCTTTTTTCCCGCCGGAAGGGTTTCGGCGGCATCCTCACTGCCTCGCGAAGAGTTATTGTTTTCTGCGGATGAATATTTTCCCTGCCAGCTGTTCTTTTTTCGTCCCCGACCTTATTGCCTCTTACCTGCTGAACCCGGGCCTGCTGGCGCTGATAGTCTTTGAGGCAGTCTTTGCAAAAAGTAGGCCGTGAGCCGTCAGGCTTGAAAGGCACTTCGATGTCCGCGTCACAGGTAGCGCATTTTGCGGAATACATTTTCCGATCGCCATCTGTTGAGGCAGGATGACTGCTTTTTATCGGCTTTCCTGCCGCTCTGATTGTTTTTGCATTTTTTATAGTTTCAACTTTATCTCTCCTGATCCCTGCCGTATTTCTGTCAATTTCCAAATCTTTTTCCGTCACCATTCCGCTCCAGCGGGCAATTTTTTCCTCGACAATCTCCCTTTGAGTCCCGTACCGTTCCCGCGTTATCCGGATCACCTTTTCGGCACTTGTTTCCGTCTTGGAAAGATCGGCTGGCGGAAGAGTTTCGGCCGAGAAAGCGTTTCCGGCAATTCCGTCTATCATCAGCTTGATATAGATATTATAGCTGGGAAGATTGACCAGGTCCTGCGCCATAAAGACCGGCTCAAACTCTTTTTCCAGAAATTCCGCGTCCTCGGCTCCGACCCGAAAAAGACAAATTGTTCCCACGTTTCCGAAAACGGCATCGCGCACCCGCGTCGAAGTGTCGGTGATAAGCTGGCCGATATATTGATGAGCCAGTATCAGATCGAGGTGATATTTCCGGGCTTCGGAAAGAATATTGGCGAAAGAATCAGTCGCGAAATTTTGGAACTCATCGACATAGAGATAAAAATCCCGCCTTTGGTCTTCCGGAACATCCACCCGGGCCATGGCCGCGAGCTGGATCTTTGTTATCATCATCGCCCCGAGAAGCGCGCTGTTATCTTCGCCGATCCTCCCTTTAGAAAGATTCATAACCAGTATTTTTCCTTCATCCATAAGATCCCGGATATTAAAGGCCGATTTTGTCTGCCCGACGATATTCCTGATGAGAGCGCTCGAGAGAAACTGGCCAACCTTGTTTTGAATCGGAGAAATAACTTCCTGAAGAACTCTCTCGTTCCATTTGGTGAACTCATCCACCCAGAAGGATTTCACCACCGGATCAGTGATTTTATCCACTACCCTGTCGCGGTAATTCTTGTCCACTAAAATTCTTGTTACTCCCAGCAGGGTGCTTCCCGGATACTCCAAAAGGCCAAGGATCGCGTTTCTAAGAATATATTCCAGGCGCGGCCCCCAGGAATCAGCCCAGATTTTCTTGAATACTCCCACCAGGCCTGAAGCAATAAGGTGCCGGTATTCCGTGTTTACTTTTTCCATGACATTAAAGGCAATCGGGTATTCCTGGTCGGCCGGATTAAAATAAATGACGTCGTTGATCCGGCTTGAGGAAATGGCTTTGAGAACCGTTTCCGCGAATTCTCCATGCGGGTCAATCACGGCCACTCCCCGGCCGGCCTGAATGTCCTGAATGGCCATATTCTGGATCATGGTCGTCTTTCCGGTTCCGGTTTTTCCGATCACGTAAAAATGCCTTCGGCGATCATCTTCCTTGATCCCGAAAACCCGTTCCTGTCCGCGGAAATTTGTTTTGGCAAAGGTTGTTATTTCTGACATGGTTTTACTCTCAACTCTCAACATTCAATGTTAGGAAAACCCTAACATTGAATGTTGGAATCTCATTCCACTGGCAAATTGAGCGGCGCGCCGCTTTTTTTAGCTTCGATCCGGGCAATTGACGGCGACATCGCCGACATATCCGGCAAATGCCAGATTGTCGCCAGTTCCTCCGTGTTCAAAAACATATTCGGTCCGTCGTTGTCGCGGGTGATATAGCGCCGGAAAATTTTTCTCTGCGCCCATGTTATACGATATTTCCTGAACCAGTAATTGGCATAAGTTTTTGTTTCATTGTCTTTGGTGAGCGTATTTAGATTGAGATCGTTGAACTGGTGAGTGAAGCCGTCCACCGCCTGATAAAAAACTTTTCTGAACGTATCGCGGGGAGCGACATAAACAAGCCTCAATTTCGTTTTGAAAGCCTTTTTATTGAGACTCTCTTCCACTGCCTGCAAAATATCCTTTTCCACCGGCGTAAGCCTGAATTGCAGGGGCTGTTCCTCTTTTTTTTTCTCCTCTTCTTTCTCCGGAACAAGACCAAAGATATTCTGTACTGAAGATACCAGCACATCAATTGCCTCGCTGAAAAATCTCACGACCGCGGCGGATTCTTTTTTTATTTCGCGGCCGGCAAGCTTTGCCGCCACTTTTTGGACAGCCGGCATCCACTCATTATCTTTTATGGGTCTTACGAGAATCTGCAGCCAGATTTGATGACCCGGGGGAAGAGAAACGATAGCATCAGCCAAGGGGGCCAGTGGCTCAATCATCCCCTTCGTTACCTCCTCCTGGAATTTGTGATAGGTGCGGATGGGATAGGCGTCATCTCTTGAAAACTTATAGTCCGTTCCCCACAGATTCCATTTCGGATTCGGCATATTGGCAGGCACGGTGCTGATATAATCCTCCGCCTCTTCAATCTCGGCTTCCGGATACTGGGAGTATATCGCCGCTTCCACCAGATTGCGGTATCTGCTTTCCGTTCGGATATAAAAATGCATTTCGCCGTTCACGCCTCGGATCTCAAAAGCGAAAATCGACTGAAAAATCCGGCCCTTAAAGTACATATCAAAATAGCTCGGGGTGGACCAGATGCCGTGAAGCATCATGAAAATCTGCTCCATTGTTTTGGGGCTCCTTTCAATGTTCCGGGGAGGCTTGATTTCAAGAAGGGTCCATTTCAGAGTCTTGTTATATTCTATCCAGACATACCGCCAGTAGAGTTCTTTAAAAAGCCAAAACAAAACAATCGGGCACGCAAACCACCAAGTGGCGGAAACAGCTTGCCCGATTGTTTGAAAATATTCTTTGAGAAATAGTATGAAGTCCATACGAGTTGTTAAGTTTTGTTTTATAAACCTATCTACGAATTACGAATCTTATACTAATATACGAATTCGTATATCCGAATAAAATTTGTAATTCGTAAACCTGCTTGAAACTATCTTAATCCGTACCCGTCCGCTTTTTTCGAAAAAGTATTTTTATCAGCCAGATTCACCGCGATTGTCGCTTTTTTCACTTTTCTTTTCCCGAGAACTCCGCTTATGATATTTTCTTTTGACAGGAATCCTCCGGCGGATTTCAGGAGCGAAACAATTACGTCTTTTACCGTGCCTTCCTCATATCCCCACTCGCGAAGAGCGTACGTGCCCCGCCCGACCAAGACAAATCTTTTGTCGCGAATGAGTTCGTTGTGCACGGTTTGAGAATGCACTTTCTTTCGGCTCAACCCGAAATTTTCTATGAGACGCGAAATTTCCCGGAAATGAAGAGGCTTTTTCTGGTTGAGCAGAACGAGCGTCGCTTTTTCCCGCACTCCCCGCGGCCGCACCAGGGGCCACTTTGCTTTGCCCCAGTTTCCGAAAACATTTTTATCGAATTTTTTCGAAACTTCCAAAAAGTTGAGAACCTGCCCCGGCGCAATATCCGGATTCTTTTTGAGCAGTTCCGTATATTCCAGTTTTTTCACCAGATCCTCGCCGGAATGCAATTTTTTGTTATCTTCAAAAAATCTTTCAACAACATCAACTACCTCCTGAAACTTCTTCGAGTTGAAGTTTTTATCCGCCCAGGAATCGTGCAGTTCTCTATTGCCTTTCACTTTCTTGAGGCCGGCCACCGGAAAAACAAGTTCGATAAGCTGATTTTTCTCCTTGTCTCCGTTTTCTTTGGCGTTCTCCGGATGCTGGCTTGCAACTTCTCTGACAAGGGTGTCGGCCCTCACGATTCCGCCTTTTGCGGCAACAATCTCGTTTATAAGAGATATTGTGGCGTTTGCTTCGAGGCCCTTTTGGGATTTTTGAAGATTATCCAGGGCACCAGATTCAATCTGCCGAACTCTCTCCCGGGTAATCCCCAGCGTCTTTCCAATCGCTTCCAGAGTCTGCGGCTTTCCGCCGGAAATACCAAAGCGGCTGGAAATGACCAGTTTTTGCTTGGCGCTCAAAGGCGCAAGAAGCGCTCCAATCATCAAGCGGACACTATCCGATTTCACCGGAATTTTTTGAATAACCTCTGTTTTTCCCCTTAAATTTACCATATTTCTTATAACCTGCATTTTAGCTTGCTTATTAGTCATATTAGCTCAAATTAGCTTGATATACAACCATAATACAGGGTTGTCAGACTGTCAAGAGTTTTGGGTAAATTCAGGGATTTTGAAAGAACAAGGAATAATCTCAAATTTCAAAGCTCAAATTTCAAATCAAATTCAAATGTCTAAATTTCGAAATTTTAAACTTTGGATTTAGGGCTTGATTTGAAATTTGATATTTTTCACTTGGAATTTACGCTATATTTCCACCAATCCACCATCAGGGCAGACGCAACAAAAATCGAAGAATAAGTCCCGAAAGTTATTCCAATGAGAAGCGCCAGGGTGAAATTTTTGATCGTCTCTCCGCCGAAGATAAAAATCGCCAGAAGGGTAATAATGACCGTGAGAGACGTGTTTATTGAACGAGCCATTGTCTCATTGAGACTGCGATTGACCGTCTCTTCGAATTCTTCTTTTGAGCCTCCCCGCATAAGATTTTCCCGCGTCCGGTCATAAACGACAATCGTGTCGTGAACGGAAAAACCCAAAATGGTAAGGAGCGCGGCGATGAAAGAAGTGTCAACTTCAATATTCAAGAAATGCCCAAGAACGGAAAATATTCCAACGGTTATCAAAACATCATGAACGAGCGCGATGACCGCTCCAACGCCGTATTTCCATGACCCAACCGGCCGGGAAACCTGCCGGAAGGCATAGGCGATGTAGAGAGCAATCCCAACCACGGCAATTCCCAAAGCCCAAAAAGCTTTTTTCTTCAGCTCCGAAGAAATCGAGGGGCCGATATAATCGAGGCGGGTGTTTTTAATTTCGGGAAATTTCTCCCGCATTTTCGCAAGAACGGCTTTGTTTTTTCCGTCGTCGGAATTTCCGTAGCGAATGAGAAAGGAATTACTTTGCGTCGGAGTAATAACTGCATCCTCGATTCCAACTTCTTTTAATGCACCCTTTACCTCATCAATTTGCCAGCCAGAGGCTGGTCCGCCTTTGGCGGAAAATTCTGCCAGTGTTCCTCCCGTGAAATCCAGTCCGTATTTCAGTCCCCAAGCGGAAAGAGCGATGACGCTTAAAAGCACCAATGCGCCGGAGAAGACATAGAAATATTTGCGTTTGTTTATAATTTTATACATACGATATAACGTGAGCGGAAAATCATAATTTTCCGCGATTCTAATGTGACTCGTCCTCAATTATTTTTTCCTTAGCAATGATCAATTCTTTGCGTCCCTCCACCCATTCCCCCACGACCGCCGAAAGAATAGTCCGAACGAGAACAATTGCCGTGAACATCGAAACAAGAACTCCAATAAGGAGTGTCACCGCGAATCCTTTCACAAACCCCGTCCCGAACCAAATCAAAATGAGCGAAGTGATCATCGTTGAGATATTACTGTCGCGGATGCTCGGCCAGGCCCGGTGAAAACCTTCGTCAATCGCGCCGGCAAGACTCCTGCCTTTTCTGATTTCTTCTTTCGTCCGCTCAAATATCAAAATATTGGCATCCACCGCATTCCGACGGAAAGAATAAATCCGGCAATCCCGGCCAGCGTCAAGGTGATTGACCAGGGCGTTCCGGCGGATATCTTGAATAAAGCCACCATAATTGATGTGTAAATTATCAGCGCCGCTGAAGCGACAAGCCCCAAAAAGCGGTAATAAAAAATCATAAAAATCATAACCAGGACAATCCCAATCGCTCCGGCTTTAAGACTTTTTTCGAGTGAAATTTTTCCGAGCGAGGCTTCCACGCTTTGCTGACCGATGAGAGTTATCGGAACCGGCAACGCCCCTTCGTTCAGCCTCTGGGCCAGTTTTTTGGCCTCGTCGAGCGAAAAATTTCCGGTGATCACCGCTTTCCCGTCGGTGATTTCGGTTTGCACCGTCGGCGCGCTGATGACTTGCCCGTCAAGGAAAATGGCAATTTGCTTCCCGATATTTTCTTTGGTCAGCTGGGCAAAGTTTTTCGCTCCCTCGCTGTCAAACTCAATCCCCACTTCCGGCTTTCCGCTCTGGGACATAAACTGAACATCGGCTCGTTTGAGATTTTTTCCGGTGAGTCCCGTCTCGATGAAAGCCGGCATCTGCGGCTCAATTGGCAGAGTTTTTTTTGTGAGCAATATATGCTGGGCGTGAACCTCCTTATCGTCTCCATCTCCCCTCTCCTCGAGTTTTTTTATAATATGATATCCAAATTGCGATTCGACTATTTGCGGATACACCTGTCCGGATTGGAGATCGCTGTCAAACAAAACCTTGTCGAACTCCGGAACAAAAGTTTCGCGTTTCACGAATCCCAAATCGCCGCCCTGGTCTTTTGATCCCGGATCTTCCGAGTTTTGCTTGGCCAGCTCCGCGAAATCCGCTCCGCCTTGAATTTGTTTAAGCAAATCTTCCGCTTTTTTCTTTTGCTCATAGTTGAATTTTTTGTCTTCTTCGGAAAGCTGCGATTGTTCGGCCGGCGGCTGTTGTTCGGCTAACTTCTTGAATTCTAAAAACGGCGTTTCTTTGATCATCGCTTTGGCAGCCTCGATATCCTTCACGCCGGCGAGCTCTACGATTAGTCTCTGCTCACCGCCTGATTTTGAAGTTTCAATGAGCGGTTCGGCTACTCCAAAAGCATTTACCCTTCTTTCAATCACATCCTGCAAGCCGTTAAGCGCGTCTTGAACCTTTCCCGATTCCACTCCGCTCGTATCAACTTTATATATCAAATGTATCCCGCCCTGAAGATCAAGGCCGAGGTTGATTTTGAGGCGTGACAAAAAATTCCCGAGCCAGGCCGGTTTTTGAATTGGTTTTGGGCAGGCGATCAGAGCCGCCGTCAGGAAAAGAATCAGGACTAGACAAAATTTTATCCAAATCTTTCGACGAATGGACATTTATCCCTCACCATTTTACATCTTTTTGCTAGCGAGATGATGAATGGTGTGTAATTTTTTAGATAATTCCCTCACTAAGCCAAAAAAACGAAAAAATGGTGAGGGATTATAGCTCTACTATAGCACAAGCACAGAAAAAGGAAAAAATAAAGCTCAAATACCAGCTACCTGCCCGCTATTGCTACGCAAAGCGTTGCAGGCGGGCCAAAAACTGATTCGCTTTTTCGAGTACTTTTTTCGTCTGCTTGAAAG
>Ga0100389_1003671_pt1 | contig 11940 bp, 9 predicted proteins | sample CryGeymeta201513_FD_81537 | JGI IMG/M metagenome (GOLD analysis project Ga0100389, IMG submission 81537) | Groundwater microbial communities from Crystal Geyser aquifers in Utah, USA - Crystal Geyser metaG 2015-13 | ecosystem: Environmental > Aquatic > Deep subsurface > Groundwater | place: USA... | reverse complement strand
TTAAAAAATTATTTAAGCAGTGCTTTGCTCCATGCCGGCGAGGTTTCTTCACTTTACGCCGTCATTTTAGAAAACGCTGGTGACACTGGCTGGGCTGGGCTCTATTCCGCTTCGTATGATCAACAACCCAATGGAGATATTACTTCAGCTTGGGGTTACATCACTTTGAATTCCTATTATTACGAAGGCAATCCATATTTTACTGATTATATGAAATTGATCTTGTCTCATGAATACGGCCATCATTACACCTTGTATTATAAATGGGTAGTCTGGGATCTAGGCGTTGGCGTCCGATTTCCAGATAGTTATTATGACGTTCGCCCGCTGTCAAAAGCGACCACGGCGCCGGATTATTCGCTCGGTTGGAGCAACTGCGATTGTGAAATTATCGCTGAAGATTACTCATATCTTTACTCCGGCTACGGTTATCATGCTATGGCCGACACCTACGGCTATCCGTCGGCTGGCACTCGAACTTGGTTGATCAATGAACCAAACGGTCCAGGCGCGCCGCCAGCCGGTGATAATCCGCCAGCGGTTTCTGTTAGCGAACCAGCAAATGGTGCGACTCTGTCCGGATCAGTGAATTTCGCCGCCACGGCTTCCGACGACAACGGCGTTTCCAAAGTCGAATTTTATATTGATAGCACCTCAGTCGTCGAAGATACAAGCGTACCATATAGCACAACACTAAACACTACAAGCTACGGCAATGGTGGTCATACTTTGAAAGCCAAAGCATTTGATACTGCCGGTCAGAGTGCCGAATCATCAATTTCAGTAACAATTAGCAATACCGGCGGCGATTCAGAAAATCCCTCGGTCAATATCGTCAAGCCGGAGGGAAATCCATATTCCTGGACCTCTGGCGATCTTTACATCAAAGTCACCGCCTTGGATAATGTGGCGGTGCAAAAAATCGAGCTCTATATTAATGATTATTTAGTCGCAACCGAAAATGACGGCTTGATGGAGCGCATTTGGTCCTGGAACAATGTTGGCCCGGGCACTTATATTATGAGAGCCAAAGCCTTTGATACCTCGAATAATACCAGCGAAACTAGTATCACCATTAACAAATCCTAAGCACTAAATTCTAAACTCTAAACAAATTCAAAATTCTAATGTTCAAAATTCAAAACTATTTTGAGTTTAGGATTTAGGTCATTTGAAATTGTTTAGGATTTCGATATTCGGATTTAGGATTTGATTTAACGGCCGCCTTTGTAAATCACATAGTTAAATAGATCTAGAATACTACCACTCTGGCGGTCAATATGGGCATCGATCTCTCGCGTAGCGCCAGCAAAATAGCCGATAGAATTGATATTTGTAGTTGGAGCAAAAACCAAAGCCGGATTGTTGACATTGGTACTCTCTCCCTGGGCAAAACCGAAAACAAGGTCAGCATTTCCGCTCCCGCCAATCGGCTTTAAGCTCATGCTTTTGATCTTGAGGGCGCTGATATTCATCTTAGTTTTTAAATCACTTGGCGGCGCAACTGGTGCATAAACTCCATTAGTAATTTGGATGGGCGTATCAGCATTTGCGATGCTGCCGCTGCAGGAAGGGTCTTTAAAAAGTGCGGTGTATTCATCTTGGGTGGCCGGTGTTAATTGCTCCTGGTCAATTTTTAATTTAACTTCAAGAGCTCGCGCCGAAGCGCAGGACGCTGTCCAGCGCCAGAAGAGATAAATACGATTTTTTATTTGATCAGAGGGATAGGCAATAGCAAAATCTTTCTCCTCATCTTTTACAATTTTGTCAAAAGAATTAGTAGATCCGTAATTTGGATCAGCCAGGTCTTGGGCATCAAGGACGCCCAGGGGCGAGTGGAGATCTTCGCCGTAAAAGTTCGCTCTATTATAAACTCGCAAATCATAGACCTGCTGTCTGCTCACTAGAGTATATCCCAGCGGCACGCCGGTGTCCTCTTTGTTTGTTCGCATTGGAGTGAGGTCGAGAAAGTTACGGAAAACGTTTGCTGGAACTCCCGGAGTGGTATTATCAGTTGGGATTTGGATATTTTTATTGAAGCGGTAACGCAGAAGTCCTTCCTCAAGCCCTGATTCAGCAGTATAATATGCAACTAGACCATTACTATAAGTCTCTGAAATGTTAATTTGTCTAAGAGCAATAGCATTAATCCCCAGTGCTGCAGAGCCGATAATGGCGCAGAGTAGTATTGCTACTAGCAAAGCCGTACCTTTTTCCCTTTTTTTGCCTTCGTGTTTTCGTCTCAAGATCCCTCCAAGATAATTTTATCAGCTTTATTTCAACTGCGAAATAACTATTCGATTATTTTGCTCGCCCTTGCAAAATTTCTAGGCGCTCTTTTCTCCTTTCCGCCTTCGGCGAAAGGGAAAGCGCTTGCGACCTGCCTGCCGGCAGGCAGGTCGTCGAAATTTTGAAGGGCTCGCGATTTCGTAATTCATTGTTTTATCAGTGTACAAGATCCGTGTGGTTAAACTCGCTCCAGAACCATTAGTTCACCCAAGGGGGTCAGCATTGAATAGATTTTAATTTTCTCACTCTCTGAAAGCGAAATGATTTTTTCATCGGGCAGCAAGTCGGGTTCTGGGATGGACAGCGATTTTATTTTCTCAATTATCACCTGGTGTGAAATTTTGGGGATGTTTCGGCTCGCTAACGGCTGATTTTGCGCTAGGTAGATCAGACGGCTTATCTCTTTCTCTGGCCGAATTTCCATTTTCTCGGCTCCAAGAGTAATCATTTCCTGAAGGAGTGCTTTTGTCAAACGTGAAAGAGGTGATCGTTCGTCAGTAAAATAGGTGGTATTTCTAGCTGAGACAATGTTTATTTGGACTTCAAAGGGATTTCTTCGCTTGGCTCCTAACTCTTCTGGTTGTGGCACAGGAATAATTTCCTCTGGTTCTGGCTGGGGATGGCCTTTGAGTTTCTCATATTCGTCGTCAGTAATAGCGGTTGACCCTGCCCGACTACGGATTTTCAGACTCGGTTTCCATTTAATAACATCAGTTGGCGGCATAAAAAATTTCTTTTTATCGCCCCTGGGGCTGCGAATGATTTTTGCGCCGTATTTGGCGACCAAAAAAGTTCCGAAGTTAGAGATCGTTAATTTTCGATCTCTTGCCAGACCCTCGGTCATAGTTGCGGTTAAAGCCGCAATAAATTTTGTGGCATCGTCGCAAGTGAATTTAATGCCCTGGCTTCTCATCTCTCTGGCAAGTTGTGCAGCATAATCCTCTTTATCCATCCTATCTAACATTTTATCACAGTCATTGTGAAAAAGATGTTGATAAATTGGGGATGGTAAAGATGGTTGCTTCGAAGTTGTGAGTCTGGCAGATTAAATTTATCTCGGTGCTTCTTCCGAAGAGGTCAAAATAATGATCCTTGGCAATAATTGGCTATAATAAGAGTTGCAATCAATTTCTAAAAGGAAGTTCCAATACTGACTCGACTACACTGACCGGGTACTGACTAAATACCGTCAGTCAGTGAAAAGTCAATGTGATAAAGTCAGTGATAGAATTACAACTTATGAGTTTCTATCGCAAATATCGTCCGCAAAAATTTGCCGCAGTCATTGGTGAGAATCATGTCCGTGATACCCTTTTGACCGCAATTTCCGATAATAAAGTTGCCCACGGCTATCTTTTTGCTGGTCCACGAGGAATTGGCAAAACTACAGTTGCACGGCTTTTGGCTAAGGCGATTAATTGCCAGAAGCGAGAGGAGCTAAATAAGGCTGGTAGTGGTGAGCCGTGTGATGAGTGCAATTTCTGTAAAGAGATAAAGTTAGGCAAAAATCTTGATATCATTGAAATCGACGCTGCCTCTAATCGAGGAATTGATGAGATTAGAGAGTTGCGGGAAAGAGTTAAATTTGCTCCTATCTCTGGCAGATACAAGGTTTATATTATTGATGAAGTTCACATGCTGACTTTGCCGGCCTTTAACGCACTTTTAAAAACTCTTGAAGAGCCACCCGCTCATGCAATTTTTATTATGGCAACAACTGAAGCCCACAAAATACCAGCGACCATTCTTTCTCGGGTTCAACGCTTTGATTTCCACCGCATTTCCAAAGATGATATTGTCAAAAATCTAAAAATGGTCGTTAAAAGTGAAGGGTTAAAAGCTGCTCCTGAAGCGCTTGAGGCTGTTGCTGTTGCCGCCGAAGGTAGCCATCGAGATGCAATTTCTTTGCTTGAACAGATAGCCTCGCTAACTCCCGACATTGCTCTAGCCGATGTTAGAACTGTTCTGGGGTTAGCCAAAAGTGAAGAAATTTTGCACATCGCTGAACTTATTGCCGCTGGTAATTCAAAGGAGGCTATCAGCGTTATTGGAGAACTAATAGCCCAAGGAGTCGAAAGCAATCAGATCATCAAAGAGTTGGTGGAAGCTTTTCGGCAGCTGTTACTGACAAAAATTGCTGCCCCCGAGACTACTTTTGAGGTGACAGCTGAACGAATGTCTAAACTTAAAAGTTTAGCTCACAAATTTGATGCCGAAGCAATCAACAAAATCCTCGGCGTCCTGATCTCTGCCAGTCAGCTAGTTAAAGAGACCTCGATCCGTTCGTTGCCTGTTGAGATGGCAGTAGTCGAGAGCTGTGCTCTCGTCGAAAATTCTAAATCCGAAATTCTAAATTCTAAACAAACAAAATCAAATTCGAGACCCGAAGCAAATTCAAAACCGGAGATAAAAAAAGAAATCTCAAAAGAGGATCCAGGAGTAGCGGTCGAGCAATCAAGTAAAAGTGCAATGGAATCAGTTGATGATAAACTTTGGAAAGAGATCATTGACAAGATTAAACCGCATAACCATTCACTCCATGCACTGCTCCGAGATGCTTATCCAGATGGGACCATTGGCGATGATTTTATTTTAAGTGTCCGATTTAGATTTCATCATGATAAAATCTCCGAAGCTAAAAATTGCCAAATTATTGAGGAAGTTTTGCAGGAGGTGTTGGGGAAAAAGCTAAGAGTAGTCTGTAGGATAGTAGATAAAAAAACTAAAGAACTGAAAAACATATCCGCCTCGGCTCACGCCGTGCGAGACGGGAAAACCAAAGAACATGGAAAAGATTTAGAAGCAGCCGCAAAGGAGATATTTGAAACGGAGTAACAAACTCAAAAGTCGAAAATCAAAACTTAAACTTCAAAATCAAAAATATTAGTTTAAAAGTTTTTAGTTTCAGTTTTGAGTTTTGCGTTTTAAGTTTTAAGTTGAAATTATGGCTAATCGCAAGAAAAAAGACAACAAGAATCTCGCAGTTGGGGGCAAGCTGCCGCCGCAAAATCTTGAGGCTGAAAGTTCAGTCATCGGCGCGGTGCTTCTAGATAAGGAATCGATGCTCTCTGTGGTTGAGATTCTCTCACCAGAGGATTTTTATGATCAGCGCAATGCGACAATCTTTCGGGCGATTTTAACTCTTTTCGAAAAGCGAACGCCAGTTGATATGGTTACTCTAACTGATCAATTAGAGAAAGAAAAAGAGCTCGAAAATGTTGGCGGCTCAAGTTATATCGTCTCTTTAGTTAATGCTACCCCTTCAGCAGCTAATGTTGTCCATTGGGCGAATATCGTCCGCGACAAAGCGATTTTGCGCCGTCTGATTACTTCTGCGGTTACTATTTCTGATCTTGGTTTTGCTGAAGAGGAGGAGGTGTCAGCAGTTCTTGATAAGGCTGAACAATCACTCTTTGCTGTTTCTCAGCGATTTTTCCGCCAGAAATTCATCCCGATAAAGGATGTCCTAACTGAAGCCTTTGACCGAATTGATAAAATTCATAAGGAAAAAGGCGTGCTTCGAGGAGTGTCGACTGGTTTTCGCGATCTGGATGCGAAATTGGCTGGTTTGCAGAAGTCAGATTTGGTCATTATTGCTGCCCGGCCGTCGATGGGCAAGACCTCGCTGGCGCTAAATATTGCCGAGCATGTTTCAGTTGAAGGAAAAATCCCGGTCGCATTCTTCTCGCTGGAAATGAGCAAAGAGCAACTGGTTGATCGTCTGATCTCCTCTCAAGCCGGCGTTGATTCTTGGAAATTGCGCACCGGAAATCTCTCGGATGAAGATTTTCCAAAGATCGGCTACGCCATGGGCACTTTGTCCGAAGCGCCGTTTTTCATTGATGATTCACCGGGGATAACGGTAATGGAAATTCGGGCCAAAGCCCGGCGCTTACAACTCGAGGAGAATCTGGGGATAGTTTTTGTTGATTATCTCCAGCTGATTGAGGGCCGAAAATCTTCAGGCGACATCAATCGAGTGCAGGAAATTTCGGAAATTTCCCGATCGCTGAAAAATTTGGCTAGAGAGCTTAATGTCCCGGTAGTGGCAATGTCGCAGCTGTCCCGTGCAGTTGAACACCGGCCGGATAAACGGCCGCAACTCTCGGATTTGCGCGACTCGGGATCAATCGAACAGGACTCAGACATTGTAGCCTTTATTTATCGCGAAGATTATTATGACGACAAAACCGAGAAGAAGGGGGTTACTGAAATTTTAATTCGCAAACATCGCAACGGCCCGATCGGCAATGTCGAACTCTTTTTCAACGCCGAGCAGATGCGCTTTCGTGATTTAGCAAAACGCCCGGCCGGCGAACCCAGAACGGATTATGGACCGGAGGATTAAATATTATTTGTCTATTCTAAATAAAAGAGACCTCCGCCGGGTGCGAAGGCCTAGGTCTTTTGCCTTTTTTCTTCTCCCTCTTCCGATACAGGGCGATTCCGATCTGCTCTAGCCACTGGCGGCCGAACATCACCCTGTCTGGTTCTGTCGGCCCGCCGTAATGTCGGCACTTGCTTGTATCGCCCTTGGCCAGGTCAATGAGCTTTGCCCGAAGAGTTTCTCGATCAACCTTTTGCCAGTCATAACCGAGGAGTTCGCAGATCCGACGCCAGTCTTGGTCATACCCCTCACCGGCGCATAGCCAGGCATTCTGTCTGTACGCACCTGACTTGACAAGTTGCGGTCGGAGGAGTTTGCCCTTGATTCTTAGGTGCTCCTCGGCAGTAAGCCGGAACACGGTTTGAGTGTGCCCTTGCCAGTTCTGAGGGCGTTCGCACTTGCTGACCGTCAGCTGACCCTCGTTGCGCCTGACCTCAATCCAAGCAGCCTGCCGGGAAAGAGTGCTCCGGGTTCTGGTACTTAGGTTGTCTGGTAGGTGCAATCTGTTTGGTAGTAGCGGCCATCCCTGCTCATCCTGACGAGGATGGCAGCCGTTACTAGCGACTTGGTCTTCTTGCATGCTGCTCCCTCCTATCGGGTGATAGTCGCCTGAGTGGCTAGATCATAGCAAAATGAATAAAAAAATCAAGCCCGAAGCTTGATACTTTATAAGAGGAGACTGCATTCCGCTATTTCATTTTTTGCCAGAGAATATATGGATAACGCAGGGCTTTCATAATTGCAGTCTGGAAATTACCATAGTGTTTTTGCCAGTAATAATCCTGGCTTTTATAGTAGTATTTTTTCTTCTCTAGTGATGTTGAACTTTGGCCTTCGTAGTGAATTAAGCGGGCGGAAGTTAATACCGCGTTTTTGTAATCGGCTTTTACCAATCTTCGGCAGAGATCTTCATCCTCAATATACATAAAGAAATTCTCATCAAATCCGCCGAGCCGCTGAAAAATCTCGGACTTAATCATCATCACGGCGCCAGTGACCATGTCGCAATAGAAAAATTCATCGTGAATAATTGGTATCTTCCCAGCTTGGCGGCGTAAAAGCACAGTCAAAAGAGTTTGGAATCGGCCGAAAAAATGCCGCTGGAAGTTTTTGGCGTCACGCCTGCCTGCCGAAGCCCTGTCCGTCCGACAGGCGGGTTCGGCGCCGGCGGGTTGATACAAAAGACAAGTCAAGGCGCCGATTTCGGCGTGTTTTACCAGAAAATCAAGCATTTTCACGATAGAATCGTCAACGACTTTTACATCAGGGTTCAAGAACAAGAGATATTCACCTGATGCTTCCTTTACTCCCAGGTTATTGCCGGCGCCAAAACCGAGATTTTTTTTCGCCTTAATAATTTTCAAATTCTTCAAGTTGTGGTGAGCTTTCTTGATTTTTCCCGCTGCGCTACTCTTAGAATCATTGTCGACAACTATTACTTCAAATCGAACAGTCAGGAGGTGTTTAGAGAGATCAGAGATCAGCTTGATGACAAAATCCGTGCTTTTGTAATCAACAATAATGATTGATAATTCTATCCCACTCCGCCCAACTTCGCCCATAGGCTTCGCTGGGCTTCGAGGGATTTCGCGAACTTTAGAAATTTTGGTGCTCATTTTGCCCATTTGTTTTTGATTGAGATTAGATAATCGTTAACCATATTTTTCGGCACAGCATCAAGAGCATAGGCGGAGAGAAGGTAGAATCCAAGGCTAAGCAGGATGCTGATTACAAAATACAAGCCGATTGCTTTTAGCAATAGAGCAAGAATAATTGCCAGGAATGCTGAGGATAGAAGTTTAGCAGCGCGAAAAAAATCCATCCGCACCGGGAGCTCCCGACTGACAAACGTATAACCGAGAATTAGAAGCAAAACTTCCGAAGCCAGTGTTGTTGATGCCGCGGCCAGATAAGAATATTTCGGGATAAAGATGATATTAGTGGCGATATTGAAAGACAGAACGATAACTGAAATCCAGATCAGATATTTTCGCATATCTTTAGCGATCATAATCTCGCCAAAAAGAATATTCAAATAAATAAAAATACTGGCAATTGAGAGGATAATAAGAACCGGGGCGCCGCCAATGAATGAGCTATTGCTGAGAAAGACAATGATTTCTTTTGAAAATGGGATACTGACGATAGCAATGGAGAGCGACATAAAAAACAAAAATGTCAGCCCTTTTGTAATTGCCCGGCTAGCTTTTTCCTTGTCTTTTTCGACCGAAACAGAGAGAAGCGGTTTTAGAGAATAGGCGAGAAAGGCAGCGGCGAAAACCGTGGTTTCCAAGACTTTGTAGGCAACGGAATAAATTCCGACCTGATCCGCACCTTTGAAGTAAAAGAGAATCAGAGTGTCAACTTTAAAATAGAAATTGTTGACAATGAAAACGATACCCAGAGGAACGCTGAGTTGCAAAATCCAGCGAATAATTTGTGGCTCATATAGAAGCCTAATCCTGACTCGATTGGCGGCATAAAAGTATTTAATCAGGAAATTAACGGCGGCGCCAATTGAGACAGAGGCAAGAACAAAATAAAATCCGAGGTTAAAAATAATTGCGAAATAAACTGCCGCGACTGAAATAACTCTGGAAATCACTTCAGCAATTGCTGCCTTTTTCATCTCCAAGCGATACTGGAAATACATGTCATAGATACTGGCGGCCAGATTGAAGATTGGGAATACAGCTGCCACCAGTACGCCTCTTTTGATTTCCGGCGGGTAGTCGGTGAAAGCGACGATCAGATAGGCAATAGCAACGGCGAGTATTGCCGAGATAATTCTGACAGTAAAAATATTGCCGAGAATCTCCCTAGTTTTTGCTGGATTTTTGGAGATCTCGCGGACGCCGACCGAAAAAAGGCCAAAATCAGCGATAGTGATGAAAAAGCTTAGGTACGTGATGACGGTGTTGTAATATCCTGTGCCTCCAGGACCGAGGTAATTAGTAACTAGCTTGATGGAAATCAAAGATAGCGCCAGAACTATCACTCTGCCGATTATTTGCGTCAGCACGTTTGAGGCAATTACATTTGATTCTTTTTCCACGTTACAAATTTATAATTACTATTTCGATAGTTTCTTTAAGAGGCCGGCGAGGTAGAAATTGAAAGCCAAGCCAAGAAATCGCGGCAGGAAAATTCGCCGCTCGATCCAGCGCTCATCTTTGATAACCGCGGCGATTTGTCCGGCGATCGTCGTCCAATAAAAATCCTTTTTCACTTCTTTGATATTTTTTTTAATTGTTGCTGTTAGTGTCGGATTGTCAATAATCGCCTCGGCGGCGGCGGCAATTTGCTTTGGATTTTCAAAATCAACCACACGGCCAAGATTTTTTTCTTCGCAGAGCTTGGCGAAAGCGTCACCGCGAGTTAAAATCATCGGCAGCTCTGCCCAGAGATAATCAAGAATTCTTGTTCGGAAGGAAAATCGGGTTTCAGTGTTATCAAAATGAGTTGATACACCAATTGCTGCCTGCATCAAATAATCAGCCCTTTCTTCATAGGGAGTCCAGTCAAAGTTGAAAAAGACGAATTTATCCAAGAGTCCTTTGTCTTTGGCGTAGTGAACCGCCTCATTAGCGGTTTTCATTTTTTTAATCAACGAATTCGGGTGCTTTGTACCTAAAAAAAAGAGTTTAACATCCTTGCGCCTCAATGAGATTATTTCAACTGCCTTGATGACAGAAAGAGGGTCGAACCAGTTCCAGATGCCACCGCCCCAGTAAAGAATCTTGTCTCCCTTTTTAATCTGGGGAAATTTTTGAAAAATTGCCTCGGGATTTTTGGCTTTCGGCGGCTTATGGTCAAGCCCGAAAGGAGCAAGAGTGATAAAGTTCTCCAGATTCGGCGAGGCGTCGTGAAATTTTGGCGTAAGAATTTTTCTACCCGAAAGTACGCCTACATAGTAATCTTTTTGCCGTTCGCTGGCGCAGAGGATGTGATTGGCAGCTGATATCTCCAAAACTAGCGAGCAAAAAATGAAATCAAAGATCGATTGCCGCCAACGATAGTTATCATCTTTTGTGCACTCAAGTACTTCTATTAATAGCGGATCGTAGAGATCGGCGATAAATTTGATGCCCCTTTTTTTCAGTTTATAAAGAAGCGGCGGGTAAAGACTTTGGGCAATAACAACATCAAGATTGACAACTTTTTTCATCAAATCGAAGCTGGATGGCCGAGGGTCAAAGGGAATAATTTTGATATTTTTTTCCACCAAGTCAGTAGAATACGGCACAAAAAGAGTAACGTCGAAAAATTTGACCAGCGCACGTGCTAACTCTAAATAGCGAATCCCCGGTCCAGCCATTTTTGGACCAACCTTATCGGAAGAAATCAATCCGACTCTTTTTTTACTTTTAATCATTTCTGGCATATAATAATTCCGTAGCTATCGTAGCTTATTTTCAAGTGTTATTCAACTAAAATGATAAATAGAAAAAGAAACTCGAAGCGGAATTTGGCAGCGCTATTTTTATTTTGCTTAATTTTTTCCATGTCATACATTTGGCAGGCGATTGTGCCGGTCGGATCGGAAGCACCGGATGAGGGGCAGCATATTCAAATGATCTATTTTTTGAAAAACAACCGGCGAATTCCAGTTTTTGACCGGGAAAAAGATATTTTTAAAACCTTTTTCTTCAAAACCGGTCTCTACGGCGGTGTTTATTACTCGATGGCTTATAACTCGCCGCTCTCATACTTGCCGTTTGTCCCATTTGCCCAAGGCAAAACCGATTCTGGAGGTAAAACAGTCGTTTTGCCGCTAAGATTAATCAGCGGCTTGTTTATCGGGCTATTTTCCGTTTTTTTATTCTTGGCTTTGTTTAACTTCAATCGCCGAAAGTTTTTTTCCGCCCTCGGTGTTTCGCTGTTTATTTCTCTCATTCCGCAACTCATTTTTACCTCGGCTTATGTCAATATTGAACCGATTGCCTTATTTTTAAGCGCTTTAAGTTTATACTTTTTGTCGTTGATATTTTTGCAACCGAAACCGGCGAATTATCTATTTTTAGGGATTTCACTCGGATTTCTGGCACTTTGCAAAGCAAATTATCTAGTTGTTGTTGCATATTTAGGTCTGATCGCTCTTTGGCAGTTATTCCGGACTATTGCCCCAGTTCGGCAAAAAATAATAAACATTGTTTTGATTGGCATTCCTGCTCTTGCCCTAAATTCTTGGTGGTGGATTCGCAACTTTAAACTTTACCGCGATCCGCTTATCATCAACCATATTTCGACTCAAATCAAAAGCT
>Ga0100389_1003659_pt1 | contig 11951 bp, 12 predicted proteins | sample CryGeymeta201513_FD_81537 | JGI IMG/M metagenome (GOLD analysis project Ga0100389, IMG submission 81537) | Groundwater microbial communities from Crystal Geyser aquifers in Utah, USA - Crystal Geyser metaG 2015-13 | ecosystem: Environmental > Aquatic > Deep subsurface > Groundwater | place: USA... | reverse complement strand
TTCCTTTCACCTTTCACCTCTCTTACCGCAACAACTCGGCAATCTGAAAGGCCAAATCCAGACTCTGCCCCGCATTCAGCCGAGGATCACAGGTGGTCCAGTAGCGCTGTTCGAGGTTGGCATCCACGAGATTATGGCCGCCGCCGGTGCACTCGGTGACGTCCTCGCCGGTGAGTTCGACATGCACGCCGCCCGGGTGGGTGCCCTCGGCCCAGTGGATCTCGAAGAACAGGCGGATCTCCTTCATGATCTCGTCGAAGTTCCTCGTCTTGTGCCCGGTTTCCGCCGTGTAGGTATTGCCGTGCATGGGGTCGCAACTCCAGACCAGCTTGAACCCCTCATGCTGCATCTCCCGCAGCAGGAGGGGCAGGTACTGGCCAATCCGGTTGGCCCCGAAGCGGGTGATGAGGGTCAGGCGGCCCGGCTCGTTATCCGGGTTGAGCCTGGCGATGATCCTCTTGAGCTCATCAAGGTCGTGGTCGGGGCCGACCTTCATGCCGAGCGGGTTGCCCACGCCGCGAAAGAACTCGACGTGGGCGCCTTCCAACTGCCGGGTGCGGTCGCCGATCCACAACATGTGGCCGCTACAGTCGTACCACAGGCCGGTGGTGGAATCCTGTCGGGTGAGGGCCTCCTCGTAGCCCAGCAACAGGGCCTCGTGGGAGGTGAAGAAGGCGGCCTGGTTAATCTGCGGGATATCGGTGTCAATGCCGATGACCCGCATGAAGTTGATGGCCTGGGAAATCTGACCGGCCAATTTCTCGTAGGACTGACCCTGGGGTGAACACCTGACAAACTCGTTATTCCAGGCATGTACCCGGTTCAGGGCGGCATAGCCGCCGCGGGTGAAGGCGCGCAGGAGATTCATGGTGGCGGCGGCCAGATAAAAGCCGGTAAGCATGCGCTGCGGGTCGGGCCGCCGGGCGGCCAGGGTGGGTTCCGGGCTGTTGACCATGTCGCCCCGGTAGCTGGGAATCTCCTGGCCATTCACGATTTCCGTGTCCTTGGAGCGCGGTTTGGCGTACTGGCCGGCAATGCGGCCCACCTTGATGACCGGCCGGCCGCCGGCATAGGTCAAAATCACCGCCATCTGCAGGATGACCTTCAGGGTCTCCCGGATGGTGGGCGCCGTGCACATGGAAAAATCCTCGGCGCAGTCGCCGCCTTGCAGGAGAAAGGCGCGCCCTTCGGCGGCCGCGGCCAACTGCTTCTTAAGATCCCGGATCTCGCCGGCAAACACCAAAGGCGGCAACTTGGCGATGGAGGCCACGGCCTGGCCATAGGCCGCTTGATCAGGCCAGTTGGGCTGCTGCAGGGCCGGGAATTTTTGCCAGCTCGATTTGCTCCAGGTTTCCTGACTCATGCCATCTCTCCAGTAGGGTGTGCCGTGCGCACCATTTGTGCCTGATGGTGCGCACGGCGCACCCTACGATTCGCGTTCAGCTTTCAGCCCACAAGTGTCGCCACAACAAACCTCGACATCAAAGACGTTCAAAATCCGCAACTCCCGCTCCCGCCTTGCGTCTGGCAACGGGGGCAGGAAGTGCAAGGCAGGCAGCAGGGCAACGGCCTCGGCCCGGGAGGGAATGGCCGCCAGCCCCGTGCCCAGCACCTGGCCGGTGGCGGTGTCGAGGAGTTCGGCGTCCTCGCCGTTGGTCACCACGGCCAACGGCATCTGATAGTTTGCCTCCAGCACCCGGGCCGCGGCAATGGCCGGCCGCTCGCGGGTCACCAAAGAGCCGGGGCCGTAGCGCACCACCATGAAACGCCGGTCCTGGCAGCTCACCACCAAGTCAATCCGGGAGACGGTAAACTGGCCGGCAAATTGGGTTTCGATGGTCTGCCGCGCCGTAAGCTCTGCCCGGTCATAACCTTTTTCCTCCACCAGCAGGCGGGCCAGCTTCTGGCGGTAACGCTCGTCATCGGTGTCAACCAGGCTGGCGCCGGTTAGATAATCGGTGCAGGCGCCATAGATGAAATGGTGGGAGAGATCCGTCATGGTTGTGCGCGCTGTCAGCTATCAACTCCTCTCCATCAGGTAGGGGGCGGTCTTGGCACGGGTATAAACGCTTCCACTTGCCGCCCCAGTATACAGCGCCGCTTGCGCCTGGTCCAGCCCCATCTTGCCCACGGGTCGGCCGAAAGGAAGCGGATCAAGAGCCATGCTGTCCTTCGTCGGGCTGCGCCGTGACCAGGCAACGACAGTTGGCCCAGCGCAGATGGCCAAGGCAGGCGGCCAGGATTTGATGCACGACGCAGTCGCGGAACTCGGCGGCGAAAAGGGTAGCATTCGTGTTCCTGTTTGTGATATATTTGTATATCAACTTGAGATGGGAGACCAATAATATGCTTGCAATCAGACTGCCTGCCGACGTGGAAAGCCGCCTTGATGCGCTGGCGCAAGCCACAGGCCGGACCAAGACGTTCTATGCCCGCGAGGCCATCCTGGAACACTTGGATGACCTTGAGGATTTATACCTTGCCGAACAGCGATTTTTAGACCATCACGCCGGCAAAACTCAAGCCGTGCCGCTCGAAGAAGTGATGAAACGCTATGGCTTGGAAGGTTGAGCTAGACCCCGCGGCGGAGCGGGAACTGGACAAACTCGACCCGCAGGCGGCAAGACGCATTCTTGCCTTCCTGCATGGCCGTGTTGCGGTGCTGGACGACCCGCGCAGCATTGGCCAAGCCCTCAAGGGTTCCAGGCTGGGCGAGTTCTGGAAGTATCGCGTGGGCGATTATCGGATCATCAGCAGCATAGAGGATAACGCTTTGTGCATCCTTGTTGTACGGATTGGCAGCCGCCGCGAGGTATACCGCAAATAAGCGACCGGGGTTTTCCGCCACGTCCAGGTTTTTTTGTCTCCTGGCCGGCCAGAGGGGCTAAAAGCAGACGGGTCAGACCTGTCCAACCCGTCCGATCATCTACCACCTGAGGAATTTTGCAGCGCCCAAAGAGCCGAAGCGTCAATAACCGCGCCGCTTTTTTTTGACAGGCCAACCAAGCCGGCCAGGCCAGAGCCGATGAGCAGCATGGAGGCGGGCTCGGGCACGGCCTGAATCTGTCCGGGAAGAACGGCCAAGGCGTAGTAGTTGAAGTCCTTGCCGTTCGCGTCCTGGTAGCCGTCGCCCGTGTAGAAGTACCAGGCGGAGTTCGGGTCGGCCGCGTACGACGTGCCCGACCAGTACCAGTCCGAAACAAGGTTGGCGAAAGCTCCCGTGTTGGTCAGGCCACAACTTGGTTGTGGATAATTGCCATTGGTGTCGTAATATCCCTTGTTGACAAGCTCGGTGTAATACAGATGCCCCATCTCCGAGGTAGTGATGTTGTACCCGGCCGTGGTCGTGCCGTCATAGCCCCACACATATGGTCCGTCCACGGTGGCAGGCAGGCGCCAGTTGTCATAGGTCACGCCGTTCACGGTCACGGCAAGATTAGCCGCCCAGCTTACCTGATTCTGCCAGGTGTCAGGTGCGTTGCTGTAATCCAGCCAGGTGATATTGCGGTCCGTGTCGTTGATTACCTGCACACCCGCATACGGCCCCGAATCCACCGTGCCCGCCACCACCAACGAGGCGTGCGCCGGGACACAGTACGACTTATATCTCGTGTTTCGCTGTTGCTAACAGACTAAATGCCTACAGCCTATAGACCTGAGTAGTTACGGATTCAAAAACAAAGCGGGGTTAAACTGAGATGAAACTATCATATCCGTACACCGTTGAGCCCCAGGAAGGCGGTGGATACCTCGTGCAATTCGTTGACATTGAAGAGGCCTTTACCGAAGGCGAGACCATGGAGGAAGCGGCCTTTAACGCCGCCGAAGTACTTACCGCCCTGTTGGCATATCGGCTGGAAAAAGGTGCGCAGATCCCGGAACCATCGGAGGTTGACGGCTTGCCTCTTGCTTCGCCAAGCGCAGCGGTGCAGTCTGCCATTCTGGTACATTATGCCAGGGGAAACCGCCCGATGTCCGAGTTGGCCCGCGCCCTTGAAACCTCTTGGCCGGCCGCGCAACGGCTGGAAAATCCGCGCCATTGGCCTACCCTCAAGCAGCTTGACCGTGCAGCCAAAATGCTTGGGAAACGGCTGGTGCTATCCCTGGAGTGATGATAATCGGGATAGGGGGCGGTCAGGCTTCACCTTGCGCGACCCGCTGACTGTCCTTTTCCGACAGCAAAAGAGCTTCGCTCCACGCTTCCTGCCCACGGCTGGTCACCCAACGCCCATGCAGGGCGCACAAAAGAAAGGGGCCTAAGTGGCCCCCTTCTCGATACCGCTCCAGAGGGCCTTGGCCTACAAAGTCAGCCAGGACTCGGAGAAGACCGCCTGGCCGGAGAGCACCCGGTAGGTCTTGTAGTGCTGTAATTCAGCTTCATTCAGCTTGGACGGATCCGGGTCGAGGCCGTCCATCATGCCGTGCACCAGGTCCACCAGGCTCTGCCTTTCTCCCTTGCAGATAGCCATGAGTTCCTTATCATATGCGTTGACAATTGCTGTTGTCAGACCATGCTTCATCAGCATGATCAGGTAGGTGCGATCCAGATATTTTCGGAGATTTTCCGCCACGCCGTTGGACACGTTGGACAACCCGACGGTGGAACCTGCTCCTGGCGCGATCTCCTGCAACATGCTCAAAAATTCCAGCCCGGCAAGGGTTTGGTCTGCTCCCAGAGTGATGGGAGACGCAATGGGGTCAAACAGCATTTTCTCGTTTGGAATCCCGGCCTCGGTCAGAGCCATCAGCAGGTCGACAGCCAAGGCAGCCCTTTCGTTTGAATCCCTAGGCAAACCGTCGGGACCCCATAACAGAGCAACTACATTGCATCCAGCTTCCGCCGCAATGGGCACCAATGCTTCCATCCTCTCGGGCCTGGCCATGATGGAATTCAGCACAGCATCAGCTTTATTTTTTACAACCTTGAAGCCCGCGGCCATGGCGGCAACATTGGTCGTATCAAGGACCAGAGGCACGTCACTGACCGCCTGCACCGTCTCAACTACCCAGGGCATCAACTCCTCGCCGTCTTTTCTGGCTGGCCCTATGTTCAAATCAAGATAGGAAGCGCCGGCGGCCGACTCCTCCTTGGCCATCTCCTGCACCGGGCCGGGGTTCCTCTCCTTCATGGCCATGCCGCTCCGCTTGCCCATGATGTTGATGCTTTCCGCAATCGCTAATACCGTGTTGGCCATTGTCCCGCTCCTTGGCTTAATTGATGTTGATATTTTCCGCCCCCACCCCACCCATCCGATGCGGGACGCTGCTTTCCCGAGGCCACCGGCCCGAAGGCTTTGACAGCCCACCCAGCGACGCGCGACGATAAGCGGGAAGAGTATCGTTTCGTCAATAGCTTGTCAACAAACAAACGCCAAAACAGCCCTTTCCCGTGCTGGCGAAGGGTGGCTCGCAAAAACAACCTTTCGTTCGACCAGGGTGGGGGGTAAGATGAGGGGCAAAGTGGCAAATGGAGTTTTGCTCTATATCTTTAGTCCTTCTGCCACTTTGTCACTAAATCTACAAGGGAGCAAACTTGTCCGCCATTGGCATCAACAGAGATACCATCCGCAAGGCCATAAGCGCGGTGGGCGTGGTGCGGCCCTTCTTCCGGCAACATCGGTGGCGCCTGCTGGCCGGTTTCCTGGCCCTGGCCGGCGTTAATGGCCTGCAGCTCACTATCCCGCGCATCATCCGCCGGGCAGTGGACGGCCTGCAACAGGGCACCGCCACCCAGACCGGCCTCCTCCATTACGGCCTCTCGATCCTCGTGATATCGCTTGGCATCGGCGCCTGCCGCTTTAGCTGGCGCTACCTCATCCTCGGTTTTTCCCGCATCCTGGAGGTCGATCTCAGGAACGCGCTGTTCGCCCACCTCCTCACCCTGGACCGCCCCTTTTTCCAAAAAAAACCGCCCGGCGAGATCATGGCCCTGGCCAGCAACGATCTGTCCGCGGTGCAGATGGCCTGCGGCATGGGGTTGATCGCCTTCTCCGACGCCCTGTTCATGAGCATGGCCACCCTGGGCTTCATGGCCTACATCCATCCGGGCCTCACCCTGCTCACCGTGCTGCCCATGCCACTCCTGGCCGGGCTCACCAGCTATCTCTCGGCCCGCATTCACCGGCGCTTCAAAAAGGTACAGGAACAGTTCTCGCGCCTCACCGAATTTTGCCGCGACACCCTGGCCGCCATCCGACTGGTCAAGGTTTATACCCAGGAAAAGGACCGGATCGAACGCTTCAACGGCCTGGGCCGGAGCTATGTGCGCGACAACCTGCGGCTTGCCCTGGTACAGGGCACCCTGTTCCCGGTCTCGGGCATGGTGGCCAACGTCAGCATGCTGCTGGTGCTCTTCTTCGGCGGCCGGCTGACCATCCGCGGCGCCATCACCATCGGCGACTTCGCGGCCTTTATCAGCTACCTGTTCATGCTCACCTGGCCGATCATGGCCCTGGGCTGGGTGGCCAACCTGTTCCAACTGGGGGTCACCTCCCTGCACCGCATCAAAACGGTGCTGGACGCCGTACCCAAGCTCACTGAACCGGCAGAGCCTCTGCCCCTGCCCGTTGTGCAACGCGGCTTTGCCCTGCGCCATCTCACCTTCGGCTATGCCCCCGGCCTGCAACCCGCCCTGCAAGACCTGTCGCTCACCATCGGCCCGGGCGTACTGGGGGTGGTCGGCCGCACCGGCTCGGGCAAGTCCACCCTCTGCCAACTCCTGGCCCGGCTCTACCCGGTGCCCGAGGCCAGCCTGTGGCTGGAAGACCGGGACGTGAACCGCCTGCCCCTGGCCGGGGTGCGGAGCCAGATCGCCTACCTGCCCCAGGAGGTGCTGGTCTTCTCCGACACGGTGGCCGCCAATATCGCCATGGGCAAGCCCGGCGCGAGCCAAACGGAGATCGAGACCGCGGCCAGGGCCGCCGCCATCCACGATGAGATCCTTGCCATGCCAAAAGGCTATCAGACCCGCCTGGGCGAAAAGGGCGTCACCCTCTCCGGCGGCCAGCGCCAGCGGCTGGCCCTGGCCCGCACCCTGCTGCTGAACCGCCCCATCCTCATCCTGGACGACGGCCTGTCGGCCGTGGACACTCAGACCGAGCACGAGATCATCGCCAACCTGCGGCCCTACCTGGCCGAAAAAATCTGCGTCATCGTCTCCCACCGGCTGGCGGCCCTGGCCGACGCCGACCGCCTCGTGGTCCTGGCCGAGGGCCGGGTGGCGGAGGCGGGCACCCACGCCGAACTGCTCGCCCATGGCGGCCTGTACGCCGCCATCCACGAGCACCAGGGCCTGCGGGAGGAGTGCCAATAGCCATGCGCTACGATTTCGGCTACTTCGAGGAAGACCACCTGGGCCAGACGGCCGAGGTCCATCTCTGGCAGCGCATCATGGGCTACGTGCGGCCCTTCTGGTGGGAGGTGGCCGGCGCCCTCGCACTTTCCCTCATCATCACCGGTGCCGGCCTGGGCCTGCCCGCCCTGCTGCGCGCGGCGGTGGACAATTACATCGTCAACCAGGGCCTGACCACCCCGGCCCGGCTGGCCGGCGTGGCCCGACTGGCCGGGATTTTCCTGGCACTGCTCGGCCTGGAATTCGTGGCCAACTTCCTGCAGGTGGTGCTCCTGGAATGGACCGGCCAGCGGGTCATGCACCGCATGCGCCAGCAACTCTTCACCCACATGCTGGACCTCAATCTCTCCTTCTACAACCGCAACCCGGTGGGCAAGCTGGTCACCCGGCTGACCAACGACATCCAGAACATGCACGAGATGTTCACCTCGGTGATCGTCACCCTGTTCAACGATCTCATCCGCCTGACGGGTATTCTGGCCATCCTCTTCTGGATGAACTGGCAACTGGCCCTGGGCATGTGCCTGCTGGTGCCGGCCATCCTCGGCAACACCCTGTGGTTCAGCCGCCTGGCCCGCGACGCCTTCCGGCGCATTCGCACCGGCCTGGCCCGGATCAACTCCTTTCTGCAGGAGGCCCTGTCCGGGGTGGCCCTCATCCAACTGTTCAACCGCGAACCATACAGCCGGGAACGCTTCCAGGCCCTGAATCGCGCCTATCTTGATGATACCCTCTACCAGATCAAGGTCTTCGGCATCTTCATGCCCGTGGTCGAGATCCTGGCCATGGCCGCCACCGCCCTCATCATCTGGTATGGCGGCAGCGAGATCCTGCGAGGCGACATGACCATCGGCGTGCTGGTCGCCTTTCTCGCTTACATGCGCCTCTTCTTCCAGCCCCTGCGCGAGCTCTCCCAGAAGTACTCGATCGTGCAGTCGGCCATGGCCTCGGCTGAACGCATCTTCCAGCTCCTGGATACCGAGGAGTCCCTGCCAATAGCCAAGACCCCCGAACTGCCGGCCGGAGACGCCGGCACGGTCGTATTCCAGAACGTCACCTTCGGCTACGCCCCGGGCCAGCCGGTGCTGCGCGACCTGTCGTTCACCGTGCCCCCAGGCGAGACCCTGGCCATTGTCGGCGCCACCGGCTCGGGCAAGAGCACCATCATCAACCTGCTGGAGCGGCTCTACGATCCGGAGGCCGGGGCCATTACCGTGGACGGTACCGACCTCCGCCAGCTCGACCCCGCCTGGCTGCGCCGTCATGTAGGCCTGGTCATGCAGGACGTCTTCATCGTGCCCGACACCCTGCGCGCCAACATCCTGCTGGATCGGCTCGATCTTGACGACGCCGAGCTTACAACCATCGTCAGCCGGGCCCAGCTCACCGCCCTGGTCCGGCAGTTGCCCCAAGGCTGGCATACCCGGCTGGGCGAGGGCGGCATGGAACTCTCCGCCGGCCAGAAGCAACTGCTGGCCTTCGCCCGGGTGCTGGCCCGCGACCCCGCCATCCTGGTGCTGGACGAGGCCACCTCCAACGTGGACACCGAGACCGAGATCCTGATCGAGAGGGCCATCGACACCGCCCTGGCCGGCCGGACCAGCATGGTCATCGCCCACCGGCTCTCCACCATCCGCCGCGCCCACCGCATCCTGGTGATGACCGAGGGACGCATCGTCGAGCAGGGCACCCACGAGAGCCTGATGGCCGCAGGCGGCCTCTACCATCACCTGCAAAGCCTGCAAGTGCGCGACTGCGTCCCATCCTGAACCTCACCATTTTTCCCTTTCTGCCCGCTGGCAAAAGGGGTACATTGCCTGGAAGAAAAAAGCCCCCTGGGGTCCGAGGGGGCTCGCAAGGAATCACCACCGCCCGAGGGCATGCGCCGTGCCGCAGCAGAACCACACAGGCATTAGTGACCTCCTTCTGACGATCGGCCGCCAGTGGCTGCTCACCGCCCTCGGCCTGGCCGGCGCCGTGCTCGTGGTCTGCGGCTTTTTCGACCCCCCCCTGGCCCATTTCCGCTTCCATGCCCTGCTCCTGGCCGTGGCCCTGCTCTTCGCCCTGGTGGATACCATCCGCCGCGTGCGGGGCTGGCAGCCGAGCCGCTTCCCGCAACGCCTCGAAGGGCCGCTGCTCTGGACCGTGGCCGTCTGGATGCTGCTCCGCCTCCTGCCCCAGTTTGCCTCCCACACCATCGTGGTGCCGGCCGCGCTCATCGCCTGGCTGGTGGTAAGCACCCCGCTGTCGGTCTTTCTCCTGCCGCTCATTACCGCCCTGGCCATGGAGGCCGGTCTCACCCTGACCGGGCGCCAGGATCTCCGCACCCTGGGCCTCAACCTGGCCGTCTTCAGCCTCACGGTCATGGGCTTAAGTCTCTTTGCCTGGAGCAAGGCCTACCGCCATCGTCTGCGCAAAGCCATCGCCCGCGGCCGCCATGAGGCAACCAGCCAGGAATACGCCGAGGATCTGGGCCTGGTGGCCGAACGCTCACCGCTGCCCGACCCCCCGGTGCCAGAGGGTGAACGGGAATACCTGGCCCCCGGCAGCCGGCCGGCGGCCGAACTGGTCTCGGCCTCCTTCGACCTGCAGATGGACATGATCCGCCAGGCCCTGCGGGCCACCACCGTGGCCCTGCTGTGGCCGGACCTTGAAGGCAAGGAGCTGCGTCTGCGCAACATTGCCACCGACCGGGCCGACATCGCGCCGGGTCCCTATCCATTGGGCACCGGCATCACCGGCGCCCTGCGCCAGACCGGCGGCGAGCTCGCCCTGGCGCCGGCCGGCCGCGCCTGCCCGGGCCTGCCCTACTACCAGGGCGATGACAAGGTGGGCGGCGTGCTGGCCCTGGAAATCACCACCAACCGGACCGCGCCTATGGCGGCCGAACACCCGCCCGGCGTCCTCTGCGTTGACCGGGCCGCAACCACGGCCTGGACAACCGGCGAACGCGCCTTGCTGGGGTTGGCGGCCCGCAAGCTCTCCTTGGAACTGACCATGGGCCGCCTGCTGCTCACCATGGATCTGGACCGGAATACCATGCAGCAGCTCTACCTGGGGCTGCGCGAATTGAACGGCGTGCTGGGCCTTGAGGCCTGCTTCGACGCCACCATCAAGACCATCACCAACCTGGTGCAGGCCGATTTTGTCGCCATCAGTCTCGTCGAGGGCAAGGTGCACCGCATTGCCCGGGCCGAGGGCCCCCAGGCCGAGCACCTGGCCGGCCTCACCTTTCCCGTGGAGGAAGGGTTGCTCGGCCAGGCCTTGAAGTTCAACCGCTCCATGCCGGCCAAGGCCGAATATCAGGGCCCGGCACCAGTGTTCAGCAACAGCCATCATCTCAAAGGCTTCCACTCCCTGCTCATCGTCCCCCTGCGCAAGGAGGAGGGCGGCGCCCCCCTGGGCGCCCTGTGCGTGGCCGCCAAAAAACGGGCCGTGTTCACCCGGGCCCGCCAGGACATCCTGGAACTCATCGCCGGCCAGATCGCCGTTAAAATCGACCTTGCCCAGGCCCACGAGAAGATCAACCGGCTGGCCACCACCGACGGCCTGACCGAGCTGGCCAACCACCGCACCTTTCAGCACGGCTTCGACGTCATGCTGGCCCGCGCCACCCGCCGCGGCTCCCTGCTCTGCGTCATCCTCTGCGACATTGACCACTTCAAGGGCATCAACGATGCCTTTGGCCACCCCTTCGGCGACACGGTGCTGCACGCGGTGGCCCAGAGCCTGGGCCGCGCGGTGCGCAAGATCGACCTGGCCGCCCGCTATGGCGGCGAGGAATTCGCCATCATCCTGGAAGACGCCGGCCAGGAGGGCGGCTGGCAGATGGCCGAACGCATCCGGAGCGAGGTGGAGAACCTCGCCCTGTCCTGCCACGACGAAACGGTGCGGGTCACCATTTCCCTGGGCCTGGCCGCCTATCCCAGCGACGGTTCCAGCAAGGACGTCCTCATCGCCAACGCCGATCAGGCCCTGTACCGGGCCAAGCGGGCCGGCCGCAATCGGGTGGTGGCCTGGTCCGGCGCCGAGGCGCCGCCGGCCGCCGAGCCTACGGTCACCGTGACGCTGGCCGACGAGGCAACTCTTACCACCCCAGCCGTCAGCCTGGGCAGGAGAAGCCCATGAACATCTTTCTGGCCAGACAGCCGATCTTCGACCGCAACCTCCAGGTAATCGCCTACGAACTGCTCTTTCGGGATGGGGTCGAGAACCTGTTCACCGCCACGGACAAGTGCCAGGCCACCTCCTTTCTCATGGCCGACAGCCTGCTCCATTTCGAGGTGGATAAACTCACCGATGGCAAGAAGGCCTTCATCAACAGCACCCGCGAGGTGCTCATCGACGAGTACGTCCTGCTCCTGCCCAACCAGTATTATAGTGTGGAAATCACCGAGAGCATCCCGGCCGACGATGCGGTCCTGGCCGCCTGCCGCAGGCTTCGAGAACAGGGCTATGCCGTCATCCTGGACGACTTCGATTTGGGTGTAGATCTTTCAGGGCCACCCGGCTTACCTCTTGACCAAGCGAAGATGACCTCGGGACCGAACGTTCTTGGCTTCATTGTCCTTTAATGGCGGCAGACCATTTTCGTACTTGG
>Ga0100389_1003640_pt1 | contig 11995 bp, 14 predicted proteins | sample CryGeymeta201513_FD_81537 | JGI IMG/M metagenome (GOLD analysis project Ga0100389, IMG submission 81537) | Groundwater microbial communities from Crystal Geyser aquifers in Utah, USA - Crystal Geyser metaG 2015-13 | ecosystem: Environmental > Aquatic > Deep subsurface > Groundwater | place: USA... | reverse complement strand
GCGGAGAGGGTGGGATTCGAACCCACGGAGAGCTTGCGCCCTCTTTAGTTTTCAAGACTAACCTGATAAACCGCTCCAGCACCTCTCCTAAAAAAATGAGGCGCGTGCCGGAATCGAACCGGCGCAGTAGGTGTTTTGCAGACACCCGCGTTTCCTCTTCGCCAACGCGCCTAAAGTATCTTTATATTTTACCTTAATAGGCAGTTTTTAACAATCAGCTTTGGTAAAATAAGATAGTAAAAAGTCCACCTATTCTTACTTCAAGTCTTTTCAGTTCTATTCGAACACGACTTGAAGAGCGAACTTAGGTGGACATAATAATCTATAAACTCGTTAATAGATTCTAATGGAGGGTTGGCCGAGCGGCTTATGGCGCAGGTTTCGAAAACCTGTGAGCGAAAGCTCTCAGAGGTTCAAATCCTCTACCCTCCGCCATGAGAATCCAACAAGTAGCGATTGCTGCGATAAAAAAAGACAATAAATTTCTTCTCACTAAAAGAGTAAAAATGGATCCTGAAGACGTCGACTATGCTCCTTTCGTCTGGCATTTGCCAGGTGGTGGTATAGAAAAAAATGAAGATGCAGAAATTTCATTAAAACGGGAAATAAAAGAAGAATTAAATATTGAGATAGATTCTTGTATTTTAGTTCCTAAAACTTTTATTGATACTCGTCGAGATTGGCAAGGAGTTTTTACTTTATTTCTCTGTAAATTAAAAGATTATAATCAAGAAATAATTTTGAACGAAGAATCGGAAGAGTATGGCTGGTTTACAATCGAGGAAGCTTCCAAACTAAAAGTCCTGCCTCATACAATTGAGATGATCAAAGAGGCGGATAAAATTAAAAAATAAAATGATATTTTTACTTTTACTATCAATTGCAGGATTAATTGATTCTATCTACTTAACCTGGGAACATTTCAATAATGTCATTCCTCCTTGTACAATCAATCATTTCCTGCCAATTCTTTCTAACTGCGGAGAAGTTTTAAGAAGCTCTTATTCTGTAATCTTCGGCATTCCTTTAGCTTTAACCGGTATTATTCAATACGGTTTAATTTTTATTATTACTCTTCTAATAATTTATAGAAAAAACGTTCTCTTCCGTTTTTGGTTGATCTGTCAAGCTTTTATTGGTGCTTTGGCTTCTTTTTACTTTATGTATCTCCAGATTTTTGTTATCAAAAGCATTTGTTTTTACTGTACTTTATCAGCCCTTATTAGTTTTACGATTTTTTTTCTTGCCTATAAAAAATTAATCAAGGAACGATTAACTATCCGTTTTTTTCTTTATGGTTTTGTATATCAAAAAATCCTTAAGCCGATATTTTTTCTTTTCGACGCTGAACTGATACATAACCTTCATGTTGATCTAGGAGAACTGCTTGGTCATGGTTTTTTAAAAAAAATTGTTGGTTGGAAGTTAAAATACACCTCAGCGCAATTAAAACAAAAACTGGCTGGCATTGACTTTCCCGGACCAGTTGGCCTGGCAGCTGGCTTTGACTATGATGCTAGACTCACTCAAATTCTTCCTTCTTTAGGTTTTGGGTTTCAGACGGTTGGAACCGTGACAAACTCTCCCTATCAAGGCAATCCTCCACCCCGCCTAGGAAGACTTCCTAAATCAAAGTCTTTAATGGTTAACAAGGGTTTTAAAAACAAAAGCGCGATAATTATTTCTCATCAGCTGAAAAACTTGCAGTTCGAGATTCCTGTTGGCATAAGTATTGGTATTACTAATTCAATAAAAATAAGAACTGTTGAAGATGAAATTAAAGACATTGTTTCTGCTTTTAAAATCTTTGAAAAAAACAGTAAAAAAAATTCTTATTATGAGCTGAATATTTCCTGTCCAAATTTAGTTAATGCCAAAGATATTAGCTTTTATCCGCCAAAAATCCTAGAACTTCTACTTTCCTCTGTTGATAGTTTAAGATTGAAAAAACCAGTTTTCATCAAGATGCCGATTGAAAAAACTAACGAAGAAATTTCTTCTATGCTAGATATTATTGTTAAATATAAATCAATTAAAGGAGTTGTTTTCGGCAATCTGCAAAAGGACAGAAAAAATCCTATCCTTGTTTCTTCTGAAGTTAAAAAATTTAAAGCTGGTAATTTTTCCGGAAAACCTTGTGAACAAAGGTCAAACGAACTGATTAAACTAGCTTATAAAAATTACAAGAATAAACTAATTATTATCGGTTGCGGCGGAGTCTTTTCTGCTGAAGACGCCTACAAAAAAATCAAGCTCGGCGCCTCTTTAATTCAATTAATAACAGGAATGATTTTTCAAGGACCCCAACTAATTTCGCAGATAAATTTAGAACTAATTGATCTTTTGCAAAAAGACAGGTTTAAAAATATTAGTCAAGCTGTAGGACATACATTACGAGGTCAGACCTTATAAAGTATGTCCCTTAAAAAAATGAAAATAATTAACCAAACTTCAGCCGGAGGAATTGTTTTTAAGAAAATCTATCATCTAAATTGGTTAATTACTCAGCATTCCCAGCACAAGGGCTGGGTGTTTCCCAAAGGTTTAGTCGGCGATAAAGATAGTAAAGAATCAATGGAAGTAGCTGCTCTAAGAGAGGTCGAAGAAGAAGGCGGAGTCAAAGCAAAAATTGTCAATAAAAAACCAATTGAAACCCACTATGAATATATTCAAACCGCTTCCACTAAAACTTCGGAGGTCAAAGTTAAAAAAACTGTCTACTATTTTCTTATGCAGTATATTTCCGGAGACCCGAAAAACCATGACTGGGAGATGATGAATACCAAATTTGTTACCGCCGAAGAAGTAAAAAAAACCCTTACTTACAAATCTGATCTAGAGGCTTTCGAAAAAATCTTAAAACAACTATAATTTCTCATGGAACCGCAACAAGAACGAAAAAACAAACTGGAAATATTCAAGTATAACGCTATTTTATCAGCCTTGTTTTTCTTGGGTTCGACGTTTTATCTAAGCGGTCAACTACCCAACTATAGTTTTACCAAATATACCATCTCTCAAATGAGTTATTTTTTGAACTCAAACCAATTGTCATTTTTCAATCTGCTTTTTATTATTAAAAGTCTCTTAGATCTAAGTTTTACCGCTTATGTTTTTAAAAAATTTGAATTAAAACTTAATGCTTTGACATCTGCTATCTGGCTTATTGCCGTTTTATCTTTTGGATTAATCGGATTCTTTCCTGTCAATAAATTTTTCGTTATTCATTGGCTTTTAGCCGGAGGTTTATTTATTTTTTGGACAATTTCTGAACATGTTTTTGCAAAACTTACTAAAAGTAAAGGTTTTCTCTATTTATCAAACAATCTGATATTGATTCAAGCAATAATAATTCTTTTGTTTTTTACCTTTAGTAAAATAAACGCTATCTTTGAAATAATTTATTTTCTTTTGGCGCTTTTTTGGCAGGTAATATTTATCAGTAGGTACTTGTGAGCGGTGGAAGGGATTCGAACCCTCGACCTCTTCCTTGGCAAGGAAGCATTCTACCGCTGAACTACCACCGCTAACCTTAATATTCTACCAAAGCCCGCTGTAAAATCTCAATCGATCTTTTGAGATCGTGGATATTGAGAACGTAGGCAATTCTTACTTCGTTTTTCCCCAACCCGGGAGTCGCATAAAATCCGGCGGCCGGAGCAAACATTACCGTTTCATTATTTAGTCGAAAATCAGTCAACAACCACTTACAAAAATCCTCACTATTTTTAACCGGTAGTCTGACAATTGTGTAAAAAGCCCCCTCTGGTTTTTCCAGAAAAACCCCTTTAATTTTTTTTAATCCGTAATACAAGATGTCCCGACGTTTTTGATATTCTTTTTTAACCTCTTTAAAATAACTTGGCGCGACTTCGGTTAATTTTTCGGCGATTTTTTGATCGACATAACCCGACGACAACCTTCCTTGAGCAATTCTCAGGACGCCAGCCATCACGTCATTGTTGAGAGAAACAAGCTTTCCCAGCCTGGCTCCGCAAAGACTATAGCGCTTGGAAAGGCTGTTAAGAAGGATCGTCTGTTTAGGAAGTTTCTTCATATAATCTAAAATAGAAACGTGTTTCTTGCCGTCATAGACAAACTCTCGATAAACCTCGTCTGAAATTAAAAACAAATTATGTTTTTTAGCCAGATCGACCAACGTCTCCATTTCTTCTTTGGAATAAACCGTTCCTGTCGGATTGGAAGGATTACAAATTAAAATTGCCTTGGTTTTTTTGCTGATTTTTTTCTCTATCTCTTTTTTATCTGGAAGATGAAAACCGTTCTCACCATATGTCCTAACCGGGATTAACTTAATCTGGTTGACAGCTGCATAAGAATTATAGTTAGTGTAAAAAGGCTCAAAGACAATCACTTCGTCACCTGTTTCACAGGTGGCAAAAAAAGCCATTGAAATCGCCTCTGATCCTCCGGTTATCACCTGAATATTTGCCGTATGAATGAAATTAAAACCAAGCTTGTTGTAATAATAAACTAAGGATTCTAAAAATTTCAGTTCGCCTTGGGACTGCCCGTAAGGAATCGGATTTCCCGACCATTTTTTCAAGACGTCAATCATTACTTCTGGCGTTTTTATATCCTGATCGCCGATATTCAGGTGATAAACTTTGATTCCCTGCTTTTTGGCCTTATTGGCGTAAGGGACGAGTTTTCTAATTGGAGAGGAAGGAACAACGCAGTAAACGAGCAGAAACTTTTGTTTTTGTCATATATGTTTACACCTTAAATTTTTTTACAAAAATTTAAGGTGCGTTTATACAAACTTGCTCGAAATTATTTTATCAAAGGCGGATAGACAAAACAATCGCTAAACTTTTTCCCAACCTGCGACACTTCGCGCTTCTTTTTGCGACATGACGAGTTTCAAAACTGGGGGCTGGGGACTTCCACAGCGCTGACGACCAGAGCCGACCATTAAGGGGGTTTGCCACTGGGGGGCTTGGTTGTCTGGGAACTGGGAAACTTCTAGCGTTAGACCAGACAACCGACCAACCTGTCAGTCAGCCGGACATCCGACCAACCCAACCCTTCGACTTCACTCAGGGTAAACCAACCAACTAGCCACTCTGTCAGCCTGCCAGACTTTCAACCACGCCACTGGCTTTGTGCCCTCGCTCCCACCCGACTGAGTCGGGATCTGTTCGAGCTTCTTTCCGCCTCCGCTTCGGGACGTCGGACGTCCCTTCGCTCCGGCTGTTTTAGAGACCTCCTCAGTTTTTGGGGAATCGGTAGGAAAACAGGGAGGGAAAGAATTGGGTGACTGGCAAGCAGTCACCCTTTGACCGGAAGTTACTCAACCGATCAAGAACAAGAAATTTTAATTTCGGTCGTCTTTCTTTGTCGTTCGGTTCACAGTTGTATAAGGTTCCCTCTCTCTGTCGAAAGACTCCCTTTATAAAACTAAAGTTAAGGCAGACTGGGGAATAAGGAATATGGTCGAAAGAAAATGCCCGTCCCTAAATCTTAACCAACCTTTGGGGAATACTTGAAGAAGTTGCCTCTACCTTTCTCTCTCAGTTGATTTGGGATATCAAACCAATAAGGATAATCTTAATCCAAATCAACTCAGAGAGATATAGTTATAGTTTGTTTCTGTAGTTGGGTAGATCAAAGGTTATCGGGACTCGCTCCATTGCGGGTTACAAGTTCTTAATCAAAACCTAACCCGCAATCGAGCGGTATTTTGGAGAATCGACCAATTTTAATCTCCTCACCCCCTGACCCCCTCACCTCTTCCAGAAGAGGTGAGGGGGAACTTGCTTGTTAATCGCTTGTGTGTTCCGGTCGGTTAAACTTCATTTTGCTTTCTAGTGATTGTTCCGACCGGTTCGTTGTTTAGGAATTTTTCTTTGTTCAAACGGAGTATTACCGTTGTCACATTTACATTGTTAAGATATCCTTTCCTTTCATATGAAATACAAATACATTTGTGGAAGGTTAGGAAAAGAAATATTGAGAATAAGAAAAGTGAAAAATTTATCTCAAGATGACTTAGCGGTTGATTGTAATATCGATCGTTCTTATTTAGCCGAAGTTGAAGAAGGGAAAGCCAATCCAAGTTTGAAGATACTTTGCAAAATATCGGAAGGATTGAATATTCAGCTTTATCAGCTTTTTGTCAACCTCTGATCTCTGACAAAAAAATAGAGATATAGTTTTTTCCTAACTTTGTGGTAAATTATAAGCATGGAATTAGAATTTACGATTCCCAGAAAACGACCTTACAAAAATGTCTATCAGTTCAAAATTACTCTTTTGGATACAAAGCCTTCTGTTTGGCGAAGAATTCAAGTACCGGAAAGCTGTACTTTCTATGATCTTCATATAGCAATTCAAGACGCCATGGGCTGGAAAGATTCTCATCTACACTGTTTTGAAAAAAGAGATCAGAAAGCAAGATGGGGATATTTGGAAAAAGTTGATTGTCCTTATGCGGCGGAAGAAATCAGAGAAGAAAACTTACCTCTTTTTACTACAGAAACTCCTCTTCCAAAATTTTTCAAAAAGAAGAGTGACAAAATGTTTTATGTTTACGACTTTGGTGATAATTGGGAACATGAGGTAGTTTTGGAAAAAATATTTCCGAAAGAAAGTAAGGTGAAATATCCTGTTTGCCTTGAGGGGGAACTTGCTTGTCCGCCAGAAGATTGTGGTAGTATCCCAGGTTATTATAATTGCATAGAGATATTAGAAAGAAATAATAAAGAAATTGATGAAGAACTTTTAGCGTGGATAGGCTATTGGGATCCCGACCATTTTGACCCTAAAGAAATTATCTTTACCGATCCAAAAAAACGTTTTAATGAAAGTTGGGGTTGATATTTATGAACTCTTCTTTTTTCAACAAAATATTTATTTCTCAATTCGGGTCAATTAATCCTCCGTGGATTCATAAAGATGTTTTTTATAAACTCCCTTTTAATTTTTGCGATCGTTGGTGTGAAAGATGCAGGTTGTCAAATATTTGTCGTGTTTATCAGAAAGAAAAAGAATCTGAGAAAAAATTTATCAAACAAGGAATCGATCCTAAAAGTACCGAAGCAATGCTTCTTTCCATGTCAGAAAGTTTTGAGGAAACAAAAAAATTATTGGAAAAAGATATGAAAAGATTAAAAATAAAAATAACCAAAAATGATAATGAAAAATATGAAAAAGATAAATTGGTGCAAAATGATCCTTTAATACAGGTGGCAAAAAAACTTTGCATTTCGTTAGTAAAATTAGTTGAGGATCTCCACTATTATTTTCTTGAAAAAACTCCAAAAGAAATTAAGGAACCGCTCAAAATCTTAAATTATTATATGTTATTTTTTTCAGTCAAAATTCATCGAGCCATATTAAGTACTATTGAAGAAAAAGAAATGAAATACGAAGACAGTACTTTTGATTCAAAAAATTCCGCTTTTTTATCGTATGTTTCCGTAGTGAAAATAATCAATGCCTTAAAAAATATTTTAAATTATAAAAATTTCGACTATAATCTAAAAAAGAAAATTACTAAATATTTGTCTTTATTTGAAAACCTAAATTTAGTTTTAAAAGAAAGATTTGATTTAGAATATAAATAAAGAAAATTAGTCTATTTATCATATCTCCGATACATCTCGTTCGGGCATAAGCCATTAAGCACTTCATGTGGAAAATAATTCCAAATATTTTGAAAGAAATTAAGATTTTCAAAAATTACTTTTTCAGGAATCTTAAGTTTCATGAATAAATCTTTAAAAAATTGAGCAAAATGATTTTCATAATTTTCTCTGTACACAAAGTCTAATAATTTTTCAAAATTTGCTTTTAATTTATATTTTTTTATCATAGACTTATATTGTCTCTCAAGTTCCCCTCTAAAAACTTTCACTTTTATATCTTCGTCTGGTTTTTCCTCTTTTTGATTTTTTATAAACTGATCAAAAATATATTTAGGATTAAGTTTTTGTGAGTCTTTAGATTTTGAGAAAAAATTTAAAGATCTTTCTGTATAAGTAATTGGAAAATAAAGCGGGTCAGATCCAACTACGATCCACTTACCGTCGACTTTTGCTAATCTTCCGGCTAAGGTTCCTTTATCATTTGTGTTTGATGAACCTTTAATATCATAGACTTTATAACTTTTTCCAGAAAAAATATCAGCTAAATCAAGCCATTTACCTTTTTTGACTTCTTTTATCTGATACATTGAATATTTTTCTGTCTTTATTATTTGTTCCAATTCTTTTAATTGTATTTCAGGTAAGTTATAAGGGTTTTTAAAATAATACTGACTAACTGGGGTTGCCTCAGAGATTGTTGGTTGAAAGTCAAAAATAAACCATTCATTAAAGAGTCCACTTAAAATTTTATGATCATATTTATCAACATTAATACTATTACCAAAGAATTCCTCAACTGCTTTTTTCAACCAAGTTTGATTTGAATTTGCGTATTCAATTATTTTTCCAAAACGTATTATTAGCATAAGTCAAAAACCAAACTTTTCATTGACGTACTCCTGGAAAACTTTTTTATCTTGAATAATATCATTAACTTCGTCAACTGAAAAATATGATGGATCAAAAGTATCGGAAATCCACATCTCGCTTATTTCTTTGTATTTTGGATGATTTTCATCTTTCATTATTTTTATAAAATGTTCAAAACCTACATAACTTCCAACATCTTCCGGTGGAGCGGCGTTTTTACCATTTACGCAGACGGGGTAAGGAGCGCTTTTATCTAAATCTTTTAACTCTCTTATCTTGACTGTCATTTCCCATCCATCTCCAAAATCATACAAAAATTTGAATTGGGTTATTTTTGTTTTAGCTATTTCGTATAAAGTATATTTTGTCCAATCGAGCCATTCTTCAAGAGGGTCTTCAATGGAAATATTTCCATAAAATTTATCTCGAATAATAAATTCTGATAGATGATATCCTGTCCATCCCATGCTAGTAAACAGCACCCAAGCTATATAATTTAATTTTTCATCTCCTCTTATCCAAATCCTTCTCCAAATTTTTGGTGACCAAAAATCCAAGGATATTGTTAAAGAATAGATCGGTGCTTTTTTCATTCCTCAATTTTAGCAAAAGTTTCAAAAACCTAAAGCCCAATTTAATTTTGTCTTCTATTAAGGAAAGGCATAGATTGAAAAACAAAATTAACAATCGAAGTTATTTTGGTCTAATAATAAACTTATATGTTCAAAATTTACAATAGTATAAATCTAAAACATTAAGTGGAAAGATTTGTTGACTCAAGGCTACTAAATGTTTTTAAAGCACTTAAATATTTAGTAGAGTCTTTCAATTTTTCCAATACAGTACTTAACACTCTTAAATTAGCTGGGGTTGGATCAACATTAACCTCGGCAATTAAGTTAATAATATCTTCTCTTAATTCTTCGGTTAAATTTAAATCGTTCTCAACAACATTTGAAATATTTTTTAAAGTATCTGTTAAATTCATATATTTATATTAAACTTTTAATTTATTTCGTTCCGGCTGCGGTAACTCCATGCTGAACATCTTTAAGAATTTGCTCTTGTTTTTTAATTTCAGCAACATCCTGTTGTTTAATTTATTCGGCCCCACCTTTACCAATGTTAGCTCCTTTTGTAAGCACTTCACCAAATTGGCCAGCTAATTTTTCTTTGACAGCTGCTGTTTGATCAACCTCGTTTTGAATTGTTGTCTTTGATTCCTTTAGTTTGGATAATCCGTCTTTATTTCCTATTATTGCTTCAAATTTATCAGCAAAATCATGAGTAGCTTTAGCACCCTCTCCATATTTGACTGCTGTATCTAAATCGCGTTCGGCAACTCAATTGTCTCTCTCAGCCCAAAATCCATGCCATTTTTCACTGCCCGTATCTATGACTCTTTGTGCTAATTCTCGAGTCTGTTCAATTCTTGATAATGCCCCTGGTCCAACTCGACCTGGAAGATCAAGCATTTGTAAAGTAGTATTAGCAATATCATACTCTGCTGCTTTTTTCGCCGTCTCAACCGGTTTCTCTCTTAAAGCCTGTAATTTATTTTCATGATCTGTAGCTCTTGCAGATCTACTATATGCGCTTTTTTCAAGGTATTCACCTCTTTTTTCTACTAAATCCCCTACCCCTTTTATAACTTTTACTCCTAATTCTCCAATTTTTGGATCTGCCTGTTCATTTCCCTTTATTTTTGCTTCTGCTTTTGTTAAACCAATTCTTTTAGCGACTTCCGTTTTAGCTGTATTAAACCATTCACTTAATTTTAATTTCGCTAATTCTGGAACTCCACCTATTGCTCCTCCAGCTCTGACTGCTCTTGCCTCCGCAGTCACTAATATTGGGGCTGCTGCTATTTCTGCCATAAATTTATTAATCAAAAACTGCTAATAATTTTATCTTAGTATTTCTTAGAGTCAATTACAATAGCATATTTGAGGCTAATTGCTTAGTCCTGCTTAGTAGATTATTATTCTCGTTCATATGAAAATTGTTTTGTATGAAAAAAAAGTCAAACAAAACCTTACGAACACTTGGAAAGAAAGTACAGAAATTAAGAAAGGGTATAAAAGTCAGTCAAGAAGAATTAGCCGGACAACTTAGAATTAGTAGAGTTTACATGGGCTATATCGAACAAGGCCGTGAAAGTCCATCACTTCGTCTTCTTATGAAATTATCAAAAAAATTTAAAGTCAAGATTGAAAACCTGTTTTATCGATGATTTCTTTTATTTTGGAGGCTAGAAGACTCCCAATACCACAAATGTAGGATTAGGATATTGAGTGCCAACAATCAAATAGGAATCCCGTTTATCACTTCACATTTCAGTCAACCATTTTTCTTTAACTTTTTGCAAAACTACATCCATATCATATCCATATTTTTCTTTCATGTTGAGATAAAGAGCGTTTATCTCCCAATCGATAATAGACAATTTATGAGGTTTCACACATCGTTTATCATTACAAATAAATTTGTAGCTGAATTTAAAGGGAATTTTTTCTAAAGATTTGGGCTGAGCTTCAAACAGTCTTAGTTGAGATAGTTCCTGTTGTTGTTTTTTTGACCACTCCGAAGACTCTTGTTCAATTATAAAATCAATAATTTCTTTTGGCTTAAATATTCCCAGAGAAATACTATTTTTATTGTATTTTTCTTCGATCTCCTCCAAGGAATTTGATTGGACTGTAGGTAAAATTAAATTTTTTCTATCGATCCATTGTTTATTTGTTGTTATCGGTTCACCAATCGCCTGTATTGATGTTTCAGTCGGTCGGTAACTATCGATTCGAAAATCATTACTATTTTTCTCGATTTTTACGTTAATCCATTGATATTTTTTATACCACTTATTGTAATCAAGATAACGATAGCTTATTGGATAAAGCCTTATCCATTTTCCGTTTAAAGTAATTCCGGCCGTACAAACTAACTCACGATATTTAAAGGAAGGTCGAGGATAAGTTTTGACAACGATTAGAATTTGTTCCTCGTGTAATTCTAAAGCGGGATAACCTGTAATTTTGGGTCGCATTTGATAAGTTCGCTAGCAACTATTGACCGGTGACATAGTTGATAATCTTTTTCAAAACAAAGAAGGGCTGATCTTCCATTGGCGTAAATTACCTTCAGGACATCTTTAACTAATTTAGGTTTTTGTTTAATGTATTTTCGATATTCTTCAAAAAAACTTAAATAATTTGATTCTTCTTTCAATTTTGTTCTCAAACTTTCGGGACTCCCTAAATCCTGAAAGTGAAAATATGATATTCTTTTTGCTTTAAGTAGTTTTTCTAAAGTATATTTTGAAAATCCATTTTTTCGGCTTAAGGGTTTTTCTCGAATATCAATTATAGTAGTAATGTTGGCTTCTTTAAGTTTTTTTAAAAATTCATCATGTGTGCGTTTGTATAAACTTGCTCGAACTTATTTTATCAAAGGCGGGTGAACAAAACAACGGTTAATCTTTTCTCCCGACTTGCGATAGTTCGCTTTTTCTTTTG
>Ga0100389_1003633_pt1 | contig 12011 bp, 10 predicted proteins | sample CryGeymeta201513_FD_81537 | JGI IMG/M metagenome (GOLD analysis project Ga0100389, IMG submission 81537) | Groundwater microbial communities from Crystal Geyser aquifers in Utah, USA - Crystal Geyser metaG 2015-13 | ecosystem: Environmental > Aquatic > Deep subsurface > Groundwater | place: USA... | reverse complement strand
CAGGCCTATCGCATCGCGCATTGGCTGTGGACGTCCGGGCGACGCGATCTGGCGCGGTTCTTTCAGATGCGTTGCTCCGAGGTGTTTGGCGTCGATATTCACCCCGCCGCCCGTATCGGCAGGGGGATCATGATCGACCACGCCCATTCGATTGTCATCGGTGAGACGGCGGTGGTGGGCGACAACGTTTCGATGCTGCATTCCGTCACCCTTGGCGGCACCGGCAAAGAGGAAGAGGACCGCCATCCCAAGATCGGAAATGGCGTGCTGATCGGGGCAGGGGCCAAGGTGCTGGGCAATATTCGTGTCGGCAACTGCTCGCGCATCGCCGCAGGCTCGGTCGTGTTGCAGGACGTGCCGCCGTGCAAGACCGTCGCCGGCGTGCCGGCCCGGATCGTCGGCGAGGCGGGCTGTGCTCAGCCGTCGGTCAGCATGGATCAGCTTCTGGGCGTGCGCGGCACGGAAACCACGGAAACCGAGAGCGATTGACCTGAATGAGCGGCCTCTGGCTGTGGCTCGCGCCGGTGCTGCTGCTGAGCCTGTCGAACATCTTCATGACCTTCGCATGGTATGGGCATCTGAAATTCCCCCATGTCGCGCTCTGGGCCGTGGTGCTGATCAGCTGGGGCATCGCGCTGATCGAATACATGCTCGCGGTGCCCGCCAACCGGCTCGGGCATCGGGTCTATTCGGCGGCTGAACTCAAGACCATGCAGGAGGTGATCACGCTCGTGGTCTTTGCCGGATTCTCCGTGCTCTACCTCAAGGAGCCGATCACCTGGAACCACGCATTCGGGTTTTCGCTGATCGCGGCGGGGGCCTTCGTGATCTTTCGCGCGCCGCTCTGACGGGCGCGCGCCCGAAGGTGCCCCGGCCCAAAGGCCGGGGCCTAAGACTTTACGCCAGCATGACCATCGGGTTCTCGAGGTTGCCCACGATCTGCTCCAGGAGTTGCGCGCCAAGCGCGCCGTCGATCACCCGGTGATCCACCGACAGCGTGACAGACATCACCGTCGCCACCGTCAGCTCGCCATCCCTGCCCACGACCGGCTTTTTCAGCCCCGCACCCACGGCGAGAATCGCCCCATGCGGCGGGTTGATCACCGCGTCGAAATTCTCGATCCCGAACATGCCGAGGTTGGAAATCGCAAACGTGCCGCCCTGATATTCCTGCGGCGCGAGTTTGCGGTCGCGTGCCCGCTTGGCCAGATCCTTCATCTCCGACGAGAGTGCCGAGAGCGATTTCATCTCGGCATCCCTGAGAACGGGCGTAAAGAGCCCACCCTCGATCGCCACCGCCACGGCCACATCCGACGGCTTGAGCCGCAGCACCTTGTCGCCCGCCCAGACGGCATTGGCATCGGGCACCGCCTGCAATGCCAGCGCGCAGGCCTTGATGATGAAATCGTTGATCGACAGCTTGACGCCCCGCGATTCGAGTTGCGCATTCAACTCACCGCGGAATTTCATCAGCGCATCCAGACGGATTTCCCGGCGCAGGTAGAAATGCGGCACGGTCTGCTTGGCCTCGGTCAGCCGTGCGGCGATGGTCTTGCGCATCCCGTCCAGCTTGACCTCCTCATAGGCGCGGCCCTGATACATCGCCATGACCGCATCCGACGACGGGCCAGATGGCGCCGCAGCGGCCGGGGCAGGGGCCTTGGCGGCGGCTGCGGGTGCAGCGGCCTGCGAGGGCGCCGTCGAGGGTTTGGCCCCCTCCACGTCCGCCTTGACGATCCGCCCATGCGGGCCAGAGCCACTGATTGCGGCCAGATCAATCCCCTTGTCCGCCGCGATCCGCCGCGCCAGAGGCGAGGCAAAGACGCGCCCGCCATCGGCCGATTTCGGCGCGGCGGGGGCGGGGGCAGCGCTCGCCGCCTGCGGTGCACTCTCCGCCACTTTCGCCGCCGGTGCTGCGGCCTTGGCCGGGGCGCTGGAAAGATCCGCAGCGCTCTCGCCCTCGTCCAGGATCACCGCAATCGGCGTGTTGACCTTGACGCCTTCGGTGCCCTCGGCGACCAGCAGCTTGCCGATCACGCCCTCGTCCACCGCCTCGAATTCCATCGTGGCCTTGTCGGTCTCGATCTCGGCCAGAAGATCGCCCGCGGAAACGGTATCGCCCTCCTTGACCAGCCATTTCGCCAGCGTGCCCTCTTCCATCGTGGGCGAGAGGGCGGGCATCAGAATTTCGGTTGCCATGGTCGTCTCTCCCTCAGCGATAGGTCACTTGGCGCACGGCGTCGATCACCTCTTGGGTGGACGTCAGGGCCAGCTTTTCCAGATTGGCGGCATAGGGCATCGGCACATCCTTGCCCGTGCAATTGATCACCGGCGCGTCGAGATAGTCGAACGCTTTTTGCATCAGAACCGCCGAGATATGGTTGCCGATCGAGGCCACCGGCCAGCCTTCCTCGACCGTCACGCAGCGGTTGGTCTTCATCACGCTGGCGATCACCGTGTCGGTATCCATCGGGCGCAGCGTGCGCAGGTCCACCACCTCGGCGCTGATCCCGTCTTGGGCCAGCTTGTCGGCGGCCTCCAGCGCATAGGTCATGCCGATGCCAAAGCTGACGATGGTCACATCCGTGCCCGCGCGCCAGATCTTGGCCTTGCCGAAGGGGATGGTGAAATCGTCGATCTTGGGCACCTCGAAGGAGCGGCCATAGAGGATCTCGTTTTCGAGGAATACCACCGGGTTCGGGTCGCGAATGGCGGTTTTCAACAGGCCTTTGGCATCTGCCGCCGAATAGGGCTGCACCACCCGCAGGCCGGGCACCTGCGCATACCACGCGGCGTAATCCTGACTGTGCTGTGCCCCAACGCGCGCCGCAGCGCCATTGGTGCCACGGAACACGATCGGGCTGCCCATCTGACCGCCCGACATGTAGAGCGTCTTGGCGGCGGAATTGATGATCTGGTCAATCGCCTGCATGGCGAAGTTCCAGGTCATGAATTCCACGATCGGCCGCAAGCCGCCCCAGGACGCGCCAACGCCAATTCCGGCAAAGCCGTGCTCGGTAATCGGCGTGTCGATCACCCTCTTGGCGCCGAACTCTTGCAGCAGGTTCTGCGTGATCTTGTAGGCGCCCTGATATTCCGCCACCTCCTCGCCCATGACAAAGACCGTCGGATCGCGGCGCATTTCCTCGGCCATGGCGGAATTGAGCGCCTCGCGCACCGTCATGGTCTGCATCTCGGTGCCTTCGGGCCAGTCGGGGCTGGTATTGGCCTTTGGCGCCTCGGCGGCCTTGGCCTTGGCCGGGACGGGTTTGGGCTGATCTACGGGCTTGTCCTCGGGCATCTTGGCGGTGGGGGTGCTTTGAACGTCATCCGCGCTCTCGCCCTCCTCCAGCAGCACCGCGATGGGCGTGTTGACCTTCACGCCTTCGCTGCCCTCGGCAATCAGGATCTTGCCGATCGTGCCCTCATCGACCGCCTCGAACTCCATCGTCGCCTTGTCGGTCTCGATCTCGGCCAGAATGTCGCCGGCCTTGACCGTGTCCCCCTCTTTCACAAGCCATTTCGCCAGCGTGCCTTCTTCCATGGTCGGAGAGAGGGCGGGCATCAGGATTTCGGTTGCCATGATCGTCTCTCCTCCTCAGGCGTTCTGCGGTGCCGGATCGGCAATGATATCGGTCCAGAGTTCCGCGATAGCGGGTTCGGGGCTTTCCTTGGCGAATTCGGCGCTCGCGTTCACCACGTCCTTGATCTCCTTGTCGATCGCCTTGAGATCCTCCTCCGTGGCATGACCGCCAGAGATCAGCAATTCGCGCACATGCTCGATCGCATCCTTCTCGTCGCGCATCTTCTGCACCTCCTCGCGGGTGCGGTATTTCGCCGGGTCAGACATCGAATGGCCGCGATAGCGATAGGTCTTGATCTCGAGAATATAGGGCCCCTTGCCCGCCCGGCAGTGCGCGACGGCCTTGTCGCCCGCTTCCTTGACGGCCAGCACATCCATGCCATCGACCATCTCGCCGGGAATGCCAAAGGCTTCGCCCCGGTGATAGATATCGGGCGAGGAGGTCGAGCGTTTCTGCGCCGTGCCCATCGCATACTGGTTGTTCTCGATGACAAAGATCACCGGCAACTGCCAGAGCGCCGCCATGTTGAAGGTCTCGTAGACCTGCCCCTGATTGGCCGCGCCATCGCCGAAATAGGTGAAGGTCACGCGGTCATTGCCCAGATACTTGTCGGCAAAGGCCAGACCCGCACCCAGAGGCACGTTCGCCCCCACGATGCCATGCCCGCCGTAAAAGCGCTTCTGGGTCGAGAACATGTGCATCGAGCCACCCTTGCCCCGGCTGTAGCCGCCCGCGCGCCCCGTCAACTCGGCCATGACGCCCTTGGGGTCCATGCCGCAGGCCAGCATATGGCCGTGATCGCGGTAAGTGGTGATGCGCCGGTCGCCTTCCTCGGCTGCGGCCTCAAGCCCCACGACCACCGCCTCCTGTCCGATGTAAAGATGGCAGAAACCGCCGATCAGACCCATGCCATAAAGCTGTCCGGCCTTTTCCTCGAATCGCCTGATGAGTAGCATGTCGCGGTAATATTGCTTGAGATCTTCGGCGGAAACATTTGGTTTCTTTGTGCTTTTTCGGGCAACCATGAGGCGGCGACTCCTTGTTGACAAATATAGTTTAGCGTTAAACTATTTCATACACGAAACAAGCGGCGGGTGCGAGCGGGAATTTGTCGCGCCAGCCCTGCGCCTGCGATGATCCCCGCGCAAGACAAATGTCTCGGGCGCGGTTCCGGCCTAACGAATGACGATTTCGTCGCTGCGCATCAGGCCCAGCACCTCGCGGGACTGCTGATCCAGCAGATCGAGATCAAGATAGGTATCCGAAAGCCGCCGTGTCAGGTTTTCCATCCGCGTCACGAGGAGCATCATCTCTTCGTGCTGCATCCTGAGAGCCTCGCTCTGCGCCACGATTTCGGCCCGCCGAAACAGGCCATAATCGCCCTGCACGGCGGCAAAGGTGAAATAGGCGCCCAGAAAGAACGCGATGATGAAAAACATCAGGGTGCCCCAGGGTCGGCTGCGAGAAATCATGCTCTGCTCTGCTCTGTCTTGCGCCTCTGCCGGACGCCTCACGGCACCATGCCACAGGTGAGTCCCGTTGTGAATCCCCTTTCGTTGCGGTCGCTTGCGTTTTAGCATCGCAGAGGAAGGAGCCTCCGATGCAAGACAGTCCCGCACGAGCAGACCTTGCGACCCATGTGGTGCTCAACCAGCCCGCGTCGCGCGGCGATCTCGATCTCTGGCACGAGGATCCGGCGCTGCGCTGCCATGCGGCGGCGGCCGGGGCAGATGGCGAGCAGCTTGCGGCCTATGGCGCAAGGATCGGTGCCCAGGAGATGCGCCTTGCCGGACGTGCCGCCAACCGCCACCCGCCCGAATTGCTGCTCTTTGACGCCGGCGGGCGCAGGCTCGACGAGGTGCGCTTTCACCCCGCCTATCATGATCTGATGCGCGCGGGCATTGGTGCAGGCTATGCGGCGCTGCCGTGGGAGGGGGCCCCCGGCGGCCACGCCACCCATGCCGCGATGGTCTATCTCACCGCCCAGGTCGAGCCGGGCGTGTGCTGCCCGATGACGATGACCTATGCCGCCGTGCCCGCTCTCAAGGCCGACCGCGCGCTTTTTGTCGATTGGGTGTCCAAGCTGACCTCGCGCGCCTATGATCCCGCACCCAGACCCCTTGCGCGCAAAATCGGCGCGACGCTCGGTATGGCGATGACCGAAAAGCAGGGAGGCTCGGATCTCCGCGCCACCGCCACCACCGCCACGCCGCAGGGCGATCACTACCGGCTCACGGGTCACAAATGGTTCTGCTCCGCGCCGATGTCGGACGGGTTCCTGACGCTGGCGCAGGCCGCCGGTGGCCTGACTTGCTTTATGGTGCCGCGCTGGCTCAATGACGGGCGCAACGCCATCCATATCCAGCGCCTCAAGGACAAGCTGGGCAACCGCGCCAATGCCTCCGCCGAGATCGAGTATCACGGCGCCATCGCGCATCGGCTGGGCGAGGAAGGCGAGGGGGTGCGCACCATTCTCGAAATGGTTCATCACACCCGCCTCGATACCGCCATGGCCCCGGCGGGTCTGATGCGCGCGGCCTTGTCCGAGGCGCAGCACTGGACCCGCCACCGTTCGGCCTTTCAGAAGCAGCTGATCGACCAGCCGCTGATGCGCGCCGTTCTGGCCGATCTGGCGCTCGACTGGGAGGGCACGCTGGCGCTCGGCCTGCATGTGGCGCGCGCCTTTGACGGGCGCAGCGCACACGATCGCGCCTTTGCCCGGCTCGGCGTGGCGCTGGCCAAATTTCTCGGCAACAAGCTCTGCCCCGGCGTCGTTTACGAGGCGATGGAGGCGATGGGCGGCATGGGCTATGTCGAGGATACGGCCCTGCCGATGCTCTACCGCGAGGCGCCGCTCAATTCGATCTGGGAGGGGTCCGGCAACGTGATCTGCCTCGATATCCTGCGCACCTTGCGCAAGGAGCCTCTGGCGGGCGAGGCACTGAGCGAGGAGTTGTCACAGGTGGCCGGGCAGGACCGCCGCTTCGACGCGGCGCTCAAGGCGCATATGACGCAGTTTCCCAAACTGCCCGACGAGGCGCAGGCGCGCTGGTATGCCGAGAGCCTCGCCACCCTGCTGACCGCCTCGGTGCTGATCCGAACTGTGCCCGATACGGTGGCCTCCGCCTATGTCGCCACACGCCTCTGCGATCCGCGCGGCCGCGTGGCGGGCGCCATCGGCCCCCTTGAGACCGCGCCGATCCTCGCGCGCCTCGGCGGAGCGCCCGATTGAGCGCTCACGCCTCGGCCTTCTTCTGCCAGCGCCCGCTTTCCTCTGACCAGTATTGCGCTGCGCAGCCCGCTGCGGTCAGCGCCTTCCACTGGCTGCGCGCGGCCTGCAACGCCGCTTCATCCCGGCCATCGAACAGGATGCAGACCCGCTCCAGCGCCTGCACCTCCTCGGCGCTCACATCGGCGCCGTCCACCGCCATCACACAGAGCGCGCCATTTGGACGCTCCGTGCCGGTGGTCAGCAGCACCGGCTGATCGCCGTCCTGCCGCCCACCGGCCAGACCATGCGGCAGAAATCCATCTTCGGGTCCCATCCAGAGCTGTTCGTCCAGCCGGGCAAGATGTGTCGCATCGCGACCCCGGACCGCCACCCGCCAGCCGTTCTCAAGGGCCTTGCCCAGCAATGCCGGCAAGGTCTCCTCCAGCGGTTGCCGCGTCAGGTGATAGAAATAGACCGCTCCCATCAGCCCGGCTCGATCATCTCCGCCACCAGCCGGTTGAGCGCCATCACCCCCCAGCCCGAGGCCCCCTTGGGCGCATAGGGCGTGTCGGCCTTGACGCTCGCCACGCCGGCAATGTCGAGATGCACCCAGGGCATGTCGGCGCGCACGAACCGCTTGAGGAACTGCGCCGCGGTGATCGATCCGGCCTCGCGACCGCCGCCGACATTTCTCATGTCGGCGATCTGCGAGGCCAGCTTCTCGTCATAGACCGCGCCCATCGGCATCCGCCAGGCCGCCTCGCCCTCGGCTTCGGCGGCCTTGAGAAACGCCTTGCAGAGCGCATCATCATTGGAAAACACCCCGGCGGTTTCATGGCCCAGCCCGATGATGATCGCGCCGGTGAGGGTCGCCAGATCGATGATCCCGCGCGGCTTGTATTTTTCCTGCGCATACCAGAGCACATCAGCCAGCACCAGCCGGCCCTCGGCATCGGTGTTGATCACCTCGATCGTGTCGCCCTTCATCGACGTGACCACATCGCCGGGGCGTGTCGCGCGGTCCGAGACCATGTTCTCGACCAGACCGACAAGGCCCACCACATTGGCCTGCGCCTTGCGCCGCGCGAGGATGTGCATGACCCCCGTGACGACGCCCGCACCGCCCATGTCCATGGTCATGTCTTCCATGCCCGCCGCCGGTTTCATGCTGATCCCGCCGGTGTCAAAGATCACGCCCTTGCCCACCAGTGCCAGCGGTGCCTCGCCCTTGGCCCCGCCTTGCCATTCCATCACCACGAGTTTCGACGGGCTGATGCTGCCATGCCCCACGCTCAGCAGCGCACCCATCCCGAGCTTTGCCATGTCCTTTTCCTCAAGGACGCTGATCTTTAGCCCCAGATCGGCCATCGTGGCGATGCGGGCGGCAAACTCGGTGGTGGTGAGGTGGTTGGCGGGCTCATTGACCAGATCGCGGGTCAGGAACACGCCTTCGGCGACACTCAGCACCGGGCCCGCCGCCGCCTCGATCGCAGCCGGATTGCCAACCATCAGCGTCAACCCGCCGGCGGGCTTGGTCTCGGCGGTCTTGTGGGTGGTGAACTCATAGGCGCGCAGCACCGCCCCCAGCAGGACATCGACGGGGTGCCGCAACGGGTCTCCCAGAACAAGAAGCGCCTTGTCCCCCTTCACCCGGCCGAGGGCCACGCCGGCGCGGCGGCTCTCCTCGACAGTGGCATTGCGTGCCAGAACGACAACATCGAGCGCCTCTGCGGCCAGGCCCGAGGGCCAGGCCAGCGTGATCAGGTCGCCCGGTTTCAGCTTGTCGAGGGCGCCACGTTCGACCATCCGCGTCAGCGCCCCTTTGGTCAGCCTGTTGACCCGGCGGGCGCTCGGGCTCAGCCTGCCGTCCGAGGGGACAAAAACCGCGACGCGCCCCGGTGCCTCTGCAAGTGCATCAAGATCGGTTTCGGCAAAGCTGACGGAGACGGGAGAGGTCATCGGAAGGCTCCTTGCGGTTGATTTCCAACAGAACTAGCGCGCCGCGCCGCCGATGACCAGTTAGCAGTTTTCCCGCGTTGGCAAATCCGCTAGGTTGGCCCGAAATACGGAAATGTTGGGAGAAAGTGCGTGACCAGATTCGACAGATACATGCTGTCGCAATTGATGGTGATGTTCGGGTTCTTTGCGCTGATTCTGGTGGCGATCTTCTGGATCAACAAGGCTGTGCGCATGTTCGACCGGCTGATCGGTGATGGCCAGCCCGGCTGGGTGATCCTGGAATTCACGGCGCTGACCCTGCCTGGGGTGATCGGTGCCGTCCTGCCGATCGCCTCCTTTGCGGCGGCCGTCTATGTTGTCAACCGGCTCAGCAGCGAGAGCGAACTGATGGTGATGCAGGCCACTGGCTACTCGCCGTTGCGCCTCGCCCGCCCGGTCGTGATCTTTGGCATCGTCATCGTGCTGCTGATGTCGATTCTGTCGCATCTGCTCATTCCCAACAGCCTCAGCCAGTTGCGTGTGCGTCAGGATGAAGTGTCGCGCAACATCACCACCAAGCTGCTCACCGAGGGCGAGTTCCTGCATCCGGTGCCCGGAATCACTTTTTACATCCGCGAGATCACGCCCGAAGGCGAATTGAAGGACGTGTTCCTGTCGGATCGTCGCAACGTGGACTCTGCCGTGACCTACACGTCCTCGCGCGCCTATCTGGTGCAGGATGATGGCGGCACACGGCTGGTTATGGTGGCGGGACTGGCACAGAACCTGCGCCTGTCGAGCAACCGGCTGTTTACCACTCATTTTGACGATTTTTCCTATGATATCAGCAGTCTGGTCAGCGGCGATTCAATCGATCTCAACAAGATCGCATTCGCGTCGAGCGCGGAGATGCTACGCGATCCGCAGGCGGTGGCGCTGCGCACCGGCACCACGTTGGGGGGGGTCATGTCACAGGTGCATGGTCGCTTCACCAGCGCGCTCTTGTGTCTCGTTGCCGCGCTGGTGGGGTTTTCCACGCTGCTGGTCGGCACCTATAGCCGCTTCGGCGTCTGGCGCCAGGTCCTGCTGGCCTTCGCGATGCTGGTGGGGCTCAAGATTGTCGAGAGCGCCGTGGTCGCCCCGGTTCTGACGCAGGCCGCGCTCTGGCCTCTGCTCTATCTGCCGGTCGTGCTGGGGATTGCGCTGTCCCTCGGGATGCTGGGACTGGCGGCTTATCCCGGGATTCTGCACAGGTTCAGGCACCGCGCGCCTCAGCCGGTGACGGAGACCGGCACATGACCCTGCAACTCTACTTCGCGCGCCGATTTCTGGTCACGTTCCTGGCGACGGGTCTGGCCCTCGCGGTCTTGCTCGGACTGATCGACCTTGTGGACGAGATCAGCAATTTTCCCGATTTGCCGCTGCGTGACGTGTTGGCGCTTGTGTTGCTGAACGTGCCTTGGGCAAATTACGAGATCTTGCCACTGGTGATGACGCTCGCCGCCGTGGCCTTGTTTCTGGGCTTGTCGCGCTCTTCCGAACTCATCGTGCTGCGCGCTTCGGGGCGCTCGGCGTTGCGCGGCTTGCTCGGGCCGGTTCTGGTGGCCCTGGCAATCGGGGTTCTGAGCCTGGTGATGGGCAATCCGATCGTCGCGGCCACCGCCAAACGCCATAACGATCTCAAGCTGAGCAATCGCGGCGGCAGTCTCTCGGCTCTGGCCATCGCCTCGGAGGGGCTCTGGTTGCGTCAGGGCAGCGCCGAGGGACAGACCGTGATCTATGCCGTGCGGGCCAGTTCCGATTTCGGGACGCTCTATGCGCCGAATTTCGTCGATTTCGCCACCGATGGTCGGCCGCTGCGGCGGATCAACGCCGAAACGGCGCGGCTGGCAGAGGGGGAATGGCACCTTGTCAACGCCAAGATATGGACCCTCGATCAGGAGGTGAATTCCGAGGCCACAGCCGAGCAACGCGCCACTCTTACCCTGCGCTCCGACCTGACGCAGGACCGCATCCTCGAAAGTTTCGGCCGCCCCGAATTCATTCCGATCTGGGAATTGCCGCGTTTCATCGACCAATTGGAACAGACCGGATTTTCGGCGCGCCGCTATGCGATCTGGTTTCACACGGAACTGGCACGCCCGGTCTTTCTGGTGGCGATGGTTCTGATTGCCGCAGCCTTCACCATGCGTCACATGCGCGGAGTCAATGTCGGGCTGATGGTGATGTCGGCCGTGCTGATCGGATTTGGCTTGCACTACATCCGCAACTTTGCACTTATTCTTGGTGAAAACGGCCAGATTCCGATCCTGCTTGCGGCATGGGCGCCGCCCGTCGCGGCAATCTTCCTGGCCCTCGGCATTCTTTTGCATCTGGAGGACGGATGACACGGTTCTTCCGTCTTGTGCTCGGTTTGCTGTTCTGGGCGACCGCGGCCTTCTCACAGGACATGCCACCCGAGCCTGCTATTCTGGTGGCGGACGATGTGCGCCTGACGGCAGATGACAAGCTGATTGCGACCGGACATGTCGAGGCGCTCTTTCAGGGCCGCCGTCTGACCGCCCAGTCCATCACCTATGATCGGGCCACCGATCAGCTTTCGATCACCGGGCCGCTGACGCTGACCGATGCGGCCCAGAATGTCGTGGTTCTGGCGGACAGTGGCGCTCTTGATCGCGACTTGACCAATGGCCTGCTGAGCGGCGCGCGCATCGTCATGGCGGATCAGTTGCAACTGGCGGCGCGTGAGATGAGCCGCGTCGATGGCCGCTACAACCAGTTGTCCATGGTCGCCGTCACCTCATGCCGGGTCTGCACGTCAGGGCGTCCGCCGCTCTGGCAGATCCGCGCCGAACGGATGATCCACGATCAGCAGGCCCGTCAGCTCTATTTTCAGAATGCCCAGCTTCGTGTTCTGAACACGCCTGTTTTCTATCTCCCGCGACTGCGGTTGCCGGACCCGACCCTGGATCGCGCAACCGGGTTTCTGACGCCCTCCGCGGTCAATTCAAGTCTGCTCGGGACGGGCGTCCGGGTGCCTTATTTCATCCGGCTGGGCGATCACCGCGACGTGACGCTTGCCCCGTTCTGGGCGACCAATTCCCGCCGTCTTGAACTGCGCTATCGACAGGCCTTCCGAACCGGAGAAATCGAAATCAATACCGCGATTTCAAAGGACGATTTCAGCCAGAGTTCGTCGCGCGGCTATCTCTTTGCCGAGGGCCGCTTTGAGGTGCCGCGGGATTTCGTCCTGCGCTTCACTGCCGAACTGACCAGTG
>Ga0100389_1003631_pt1 | contig 12014 bp, 9 predicted proteins | sample CryGeymeta201513_FD_81537 | JGI IMG/M metagenome (GOLD analysis project Ga0100389, IMG submission 81537) | Groundwater microbial communities from Crystal Geyser aquifers in Utah, USA - Crystal Geyser metaG 2015-13 | ecosystem: Environmental > Aquatic > Deep subsurface > Groundwater | place: USA... | reverse complement strand
GTGAGCGGTCCCGGGTGCCGCGATGCATTCAACTACTTCGGCATCGGCGAAACGCGAGCGCGGTTGGCGAACCCGCCGACGCCGGTGGAGGGATCCTACGTGGACCTGTGGTTCGACGACCCGACGCGCGGTCCCGACCAGGTTCCGCTGGCAGCGGGGCTGAAGCCGGCCGGCCGCGCTGGGAGCACGGCGTGGACGTTCCACGTGGACACGAACGTAGCGGACAGCCCCCTGACGCTATCGTGGCCCGACCTCAGCGCTGTGCCGACGAACACGACGCTCTACTTGGTGGACACGGCGGCCGGCAAGAGAGTGTATATGCGCACCGTGTCGGCCTATGCGTTCAGAGCCGACGGTCGCGCGCCGCGGCGGTTCGAGATTCTGGCGGAGCCGCGCACCGGCGCCAGCCTGCGGATCAGCGGGATCACCGCGGCGCCGACCCGGGGCGGCGCGCTGGAGATCGTCTACAGTCTGAGCCAGCCCGCTGACGTCTCGGTGCGGGTACTGAGCCCGTCCGGTCGGCAGGTCGGCGGAGCGCCCCCAACCAGGCAAGCGTCCCGCGCCGGGCTGAATCGCCTCTCCTGGCGCGCCGTCGACGACGACGGCCGGGCCCTGCCCAGAGGTCTCTACATGATCGAGATCGCGGCGCAGTCCGAATCCGGCCAGGCAACGAAAGCACTGGCGACATTGGCGCTGCGGTGACAAGGTGACAAGGTGAGAGGGCGACTCGGCGAGCGCTGTGACCGCCTCCCCGTGCCACCCTCTCACTCGCTCGACTTTGGAGGAGGAGCAACATGAAGAGCACTATGGCCCGAACCGTAATCGTGACGATCTGGCTGGTTGGCGTGAACTGCTTCGCTGAAGAACCGCTGCCGACGCTGCGCCTGGCGCTGGCACCCGTTACGGCCGCACCGGGCGTCGACGCCCGCGTTGCCGATCAACTGACCGACGCGCTGGCCGAGGCGTTCAATGCACAGCCGGCGTTTGCCGTGATCCCGGCCGGTGAGTCTCGGCAGGGTCTCGAGACAGCGGCGCAGCCTTCCGAGTCCGAGAAAGACCGGGCCCGCTCCGCTGCCAGTCGCGTGGGGGCAGACGTCGTCCTGATGACGCGCGTTCTCGCCATCAGCCAACCTGCCGGACGCGCGGAACTTCAGGTGGAGAGCACCTTGAGCGATGTGGTGGCAGGCGTCGAAGTCGGCTACTATCGTCACACTGCTCCCGGTGCCGGCGAGGGAGCGCTCGCCAGTGCTGCGAGGGAGTGCGCCAGCCGGCTGGTGGAGCACTTCGGGAAAGCCTCGCGGGTTGTCGGTCAGGTGCTCTGCATGTCGATGACCGACGCCCACACTGTCGTGATCCGAACCGAAGACGGCGCAGCTCTGCACCGGGGCGACTGGGTCTACGTGTTCCGCGAGGGCAAGCGAGTGGGCGGCGTTGAGCTCACCCAAGTCGCGCCGAAGCAGGTTGAGGGCAGAGTCCGCTACCTGGAGGACACAGCCAGGCTGGCGCCCGGGGATGTCGTGGCGCACGCCTTCACTCCGCGGACCTCCAAGGGAGAGCGGCAGGTCGGCAATGTCCTGAAAGGTCTGCTCCTCTTAGGCGTGGTGGCAGCCATCATCAATAGTCGAGGCGACCGGGCGGCTCCCCCGGGTCCTATCGGGTCGATTGCAGTTGACTCGACGCCCCGCGGTGCGGACATTCTTCTGGACGGGGTGGCCACGGGTCAGCGCACTCCGTACACGCTTACCGGCGTGGCCGCCGGGCCGCACGCTCTCACCTTGCGGCGTCAAGGGTACAGCGACGCGACCGTCAACGTGGCGGTCCTCACTGGCCAGGCCGTGAACGCAAACGCGGTCCTCCAACCCGTGCAACCACCGGCTCCGGCACCGGGACCGTGACCGTCCGTAGGCCGACGTTCGGCAGGCAGGACTCCTCCAGTTGCCCTGCGAGACTTACCTATGTCACGGAGGGACCTCCCGTGGAAGAGAAGAATGCCCTGCGCGTCCTGATTGCGGATGATCACTTGGTGGTCCGCGAGGGGTTGGCAGCGTTGATCAATCGCTCCCCGGACATGGCGGTGGTCGCCGAGGCGAGCACCGGGCGGGAAGCCGTGGAGCAATTCCTCCTGCACTGCCCCGACGTTGCCCTGCTGGACTTGCGCATGCCGGAGATGGACGGTGTGGAGGTCATTGCCGCGATCCGGGAGCAGGTCCCGACCGCTCGCCTCGTGGTGCTCACGACCTACGCCGATGAGGAGGACATCCACCGGAGTCTGCGAGCGGGCGCGAGAGGCTACCTCCTGAAAGACGCTCCGCGCCACGAGTTGCTGGACTGCCTCCGCGCCGTTCACGATGGGCAGACCGTCATCCCGCCTGCCATCGCGCTGAAGTTGGCGTCCCGCCTGATGGCTACCGAACTGACGCCGCGTGAGCTGGACGTGCTGCGCCTGCTCGCCACCGGCAAGAGCAATAAGCAGATTGCAGCAGCCCTTTTCATCGCCGAAGGCACCGTCAAGACTCACGTCAACGCCCTCCTTAGGAAACTCGACGCCGCTGACCGCACCGGGGTCGTAACCCTTGCTCTCAAGCGAGGTCTTCTGCGGCTGGAGTAGCCGCCAATTCCCCCACACCCATGCCCGCACATCCTGACACGGCTTCCGCCTCCTCTGCTCGTCCCCCAAGGGGCACGACTTCTCCTCTACCCTTTGGTACACCCCGCACTCAGCCTCTGGATCCACAGGACCCCACCCAATGGGCGATATGCCCAGCGGCTCTTAGTGTTTGGAAAGCGCCTCTTCAGGGCGAAGACTGAGAGGGGGAAGCTCCCGCTGAGCCGATTCTATACGGTTTGGCGGCTCGGCGGGAGCCTCGCCCTCCCCGGATTCCGCGTTTCCAAACACGCTCTTTGGTGCTACACTTTGAGGTCATTGGGTAGAGGCAACTGCAATATGCAGCCTCTGGCATCCAACGTCCGTGGCAAGAGCAGCAGAAGAGAGGTCCGAGATGAACCAAGTGTCAGGCAGCTTGCACAGAAACCGAGTTCAGCAGCGTGGAGTCCATGTATGGACCGCTGAAGAAGGTGCCTGCTCAACTCGCCACGGAAGAATGCCCCGTACTGACCTGACGATTCCCCGCCTGCCTCACAGCCCCACAAACCCCAGTTCCAGCCCCAGCTCGGACCGCGCCTGATCCCACGTGAACCCGTACTCCACGCAGTGTCCGCGCCTCACGAGCCCGACTTCCCGGTTTCCCCACGTCTGACGGTCCAGGTCGTAGCGCATCCGGAAGGGCACCCGCCAGCGAGACCCGACCTCCCAGTCGCCGCTCAGGCGAAGCTCGCGGCCGATATCAATGTCGTCGAACTCGAATGGGGTGCTGCCGTGGACGCTGTGAGTGAGGTACCCGATCTCGGCTTCGAGGTTGGGGCGCAGTTGGCCGCGATACGATAGGTCCAGACCGAGGGCGGAGTAGGTTCGGCCGGCGTCATACTGGGAGCGCCGGTAGTGTGTCCTAACGGCCAGCTCCAGCGCCGTGCCGGGCACCCGGACGTTGGCGGACAGACCGACCACCGCATGTCGGCGGCTGGACTCGATGCCCGAGGGGAACTCGCGCAGCCGGCCCAGCGAAAGCTCGGCGTCTCCAAGTACCCGCTGGCCGAATAGGGGATATGCCAAGGCGTTCGCTCGCAGCTCCGGCAAGCGGTTGAGCATGACTTTGGAGTTCAGCGGGTCGGCGCCGGCGGATTTCCGCGACATCGACAGCGCTGCTTCCAGCCGGGGGGTCTTGTGCGTGACCTCAAGCCCGCCGCGGAAACCTTGCTTCGCTGAGGCGCCCAAGGCGATCTCCACCTTGTCGGGACCGTCGTCGGGGAACAGCCGAGGCTTGAGCTTTGTCTCCAGGAGCAGGAGGTCGGTCCCGTTCACAAGTGTTCTGGGCAGCAGCTTGCGGCTCTCTCGCTTCTCCCCCTTCTTCAGCGAGACAGTGAGGTCCGGCAGAGTGAAGAGTCGCCGGTTCCCCCACCAGAGCGCGGCGCGGCGGGCGGTTGCCTTCTCACCGGGGAGGATCTCGATGCTGCGAGTGGTCAGGCGGTAGTGAGGGTGTGGCCGGTCGCAACCGGTGAACGAAGCGCCCTCGACGATCATGCCGTTACCCGTCATCCGGATGGTCTTGCCCTGGAAGAAGAGCGGCGGGAACGCAACACGCGCTTCGTCCAACTGCCCGGTTTGGTCGCCGAAGTGGTAGCTGAAGTTCTGTCCGGTGAGCACTTGGTCGGTCTCGCCCTCGCGCCGATGCACGGTGACCCCACCCGAAGCAGAGACGAGGTTGCCTCGGAAGTCCACGGTCACGCTGTCCGCTGCCAGAGTGAGGTCCGCGTACTCCAGCGTGACACTCCCCGTTGCTGTGAGCACCTCCGAGCCGTAGTCGAGCGTGTACGAGTCCGCTTTCCCTTTGGCGGTTTCGTAGTGGAGGTTCTCTGTCGCTTCCCCGGCGGTGGCCGGCCGGGCCAACAGCGCCAGCAGGAGCGCACACAGGGGAACAAGCCGGTCAGGCATGGTCAGGTACTCGCTGTCTCCCGAACTGGGGAACGACTCGCGCCGGCACCGGCTGCTCAAGCCCGCCTCGTCAGAACCGCACGGAGAACTGCGTCGCCATCACGTTGCTGGCAGCCGTCTTCCCGGAATCGGCGCTGTCCTGCAGATCCAGGACGCGGTAGAGCAGCTTGACGCTGACGTCCGAGGAGAAATTGAACCCGAGACCCAGAGTGGCGTAGGTGCTTGTCTGGTCACGCTCTCCCAGCGTCTCCAGGCGAGCCAAGGACAAGTCCAGCTCCAGCCGCTCGTTGAGGGTGTAGCCAACACCAGCGAGGTATCGCCGGAACGAGAGGTCTGACTCGGACTCCAGTCCGTAGCCCTCCACTCCGCCGCGGAGGGTGAGCGAATCGCCGCCTCGGTAGGTGACCGACCCGCCAACGCCGCGCAGTGGCTGGTGCGTGTCGAACAACGCGGGACCAAAGTAGCCCAAGCGCACGAAGTCCGGATCGACACCCATGATGCCGGCCCCGACGGTGAGGCTGCCCGGCGAGTAGGAGGCTTCCGCCTTCCAGGAGGTTTCGCCCTTGAAAGGATTGATGCCGGCCCGTGCCAGCGAGGCGGAAACGGACAGCCCTCGGCTGAGCTGCAGATCGAGGTGCGTGGTGACAATGCTATCCCGGGAGGTCCCGGCGAGGTCGGTGACTCTTGCGTAGCTGGTGGAAACAGAGCCAGCGGTGAAGCCAAGGGGTACCTGCGCGCCGATGCTGTAGTCGGGGCGCAGCGTGTCGGTTGGCGTCCCTGGCGCCGTGAATCCGTTCAGGTCCGGCAGGGCCACGCTTGCGGAGATATCGGCGCTGCCCAGTTGCCCACTCAATGCCAAGCCGCTGGGCTGGTACCCAAGCATTCTGCCGCCCAGCGTCGGGCCGTCCCCGAGTGATTCCCCGGGTAGTCGTCCCGCCGAGTGCGAACTAGGCCCCCAAGCAGAAGAGCGCTCGGGAGCCAAACCAAGACGGAGAGCCGGCAGGCCGCCGTCGTCCGCCTGGAACCCCACGACGAACCCTCCAACCGGGGCGGCGGCGAACGATGAGCGAAGTGAAGGCAGTGCGTGCGGGGCCACGGCGAAGTCCCGCGCCGGGATGGTAACCGCCGGCCGAGGAGTCGGTGGCGACGAAGGGCGCAGCTTGGCAATGCTCTCGAGGTCGATCCCCAACTGGGCGAGCTCCGAGCGCAGCGCCGACGCCAGCTTGAAGAGCGCTTCGCGCTGAGGATCGAGGGGCCCGCTGCTGTCGGCGGCGCCCAGTGCATTGATTCGTTTGGCGACGCGCAGCGCGACATCGTACCGCGTCAACTCGCCGGGAACGGGCTCGCAACCCGCCAGCACCAGTGCCGAATAGAACCAGTGGTTTGCCGGAACCGTGGAGAAAGGCTCAGTTTGCGCGGTGGCGCCGACTGAGAAGAGGCTCGCAATGAGGGTTGTGGTGAGGAGCCTGCTCATTGTGCTGGCGAGACCCGTGTTTCGGTGCTGTCGTCTTCCGGTGCGCCTCTATGATACACCTGCACACCGCTCGGCGCAATGCCGATAGCAGCGGGGAAAGCGGGTGGTCAGCCGGCGCTCCAGAGGGTTGGTGGATGTATAATACCAGAACGACGAGCAACGCAAACCTCGGCTCCCTCCCGTCGGGTTGATTGCCTTCTGGAGGGGTAGCCGTGGGAGACCCCGGAACGGGTCGGTGCCGGGTGCTGGGCGTGAGGAGTCACGCCGTGTGCCGAGTGCCTGCGTCTGCCCTCCCCGAGTCGAGCCCGAGTAGGCCCCCAGCGTGGATGACTTGCTCTACGAACTTCAGCAGCACTTCCGCCAGCGCGGCAGCGCCGCGTACCTGGTCGGCGGCGCTGTGCGCGACCGACTGCTCGGACGGCCGACGGTGGAGGTGGACCTGGCTGTGGATGGCCCGGCGCTCGGAGTCGCTCAGGAGTTGGCCGACAAGTGGCAAGGCACTGCTGTTGACTTGGACCGCGAGCACGACACCGCGCGCCTGGTGCTGAAGCACCGACCCGGTCGTCCCGAGATCGACCTCAAGTCGATTGCGGGCGACCTCCGCGCGGACCTGCTCGCCCGGGACCTCACCGTGAACGCACTGGCGCTCTCTCTGGAGCACGCCGCGAGGGACGACTGGCGCCGGTTTCTGATTGACCCGGCGGGGGGGAGGGCGGACCTCGACAGGCGAGAGCTGCGCTGGGTGACCCCGGAGGCGCCTCGCCGCGATCCGCTGCGGTTGATTCGCGTCGTGCGGCTGTCGGCGACGCTGGAGATGACGATCCCTGGGGACACTGCCGCCCGCATCCGCGAACTGGCGCCTACGCTGACCCAGGCGGCGCCAGAACGGATCCGGGACGAGCTGTTCCCGCTTTTGGGGTGCCCCGCGGCGGCCGACCACCTGGTCACTTGTCAGTCACTCGGGCTGCTGGACCCGCTCTGGCTACTCGTGTCACCGGAGCAGCGTGGGGAGGCGGCGCCGAACTGGACTGCGGGAGTCGGGCTGGCTCGGGAAGTCTGTGCCCTTGCAGACAACCCGGGTTGGGTGGCGGGAGCCACGCGGGGGGACGTGAGAGGCTGGCTCGAACAGCGGGTGGCCGGCTCGCGCCGCTGCCGGGAGTTCCTGGTGTGGCTTGCACTCGCGGAGGGAGCTTGCGCCGACACTGGCCTGCCGGGAGCGCTGACTGCGGTCCTCAACTTGTCGCGTCGGGAGAGCCGCCTCGCCGCATCGGTTTCGGCCACTGGTCTGCGGCTTGGCTCTCTGCTCTGTGCCGCGTCGGTTGCCGGGTCGCAGTGGTTGTCGTTCTTCCGGGAGGCAGGCGAGGCAGCTCCTTTCTGTCTGCTGACTGCGGCGGCGCGTTGCACAGCCGACCGGCAGGACCGAGTTGCCTGGCTGTTCGCGCAGTACTTCGCGCGGACGCCGCTTGCCCGGCCCGACCCGTTGCTCACCGGGAACGACCTCTTGGGTCGCTATCCCCACTTGAGCGGCCAGCAGGTGGGTCGGCTGCTGCGCCTCCTGGGAGACGCCCACGCCGATGGTCTGGTCGGGACGCCGGCGGAAGCGTTGACATTCCTGGCGGGCACGACATTGATCGAGGAGGCTGGAGAGGTTGTCCATTGATCTGCACGTACACACGACTGCTTCCGATGGAACCTGGTCGCCGACGGAGCTGGTCCGGGCCGCCGCCGCGAAGGGCGTCTCCGTCATCGCGGTGACCGACCACGACACCCTGGATGGCGTAGCCGAAGCAACGGCCGCCGGGCTGCTGCACGGGGTAGAGGTACTACCCGGTGTTGAGATCACCACCGAGGTGGGCCCGCGGGAGTTCCACTTGCTGGGGTACTTCGTCCGCCCGGAAGACGAGGCGCTTCAGGAGCAACTTGCCACGCTGAAGAACGCTCGCTTCGAGCGGGGGCGGGAGATAGTGCGTCTACTGAACCAGCTCGGGGTCGCCATCAGCTTCGAGGAGGTGGTGCGGGAAGCGCAGGGCGGTGCTGTCGGTCGCCCTCATGTGGCTCGCGCGCTGTTCGACCGCGGTCTGGTGTCTCGGTCGCAGGAGGCGTTCGACCGGTGGCTCGGAAAAGGGCGGCCGGCATACGTGGAACGCTACAAGCTCTCGCCGACGGAGGCCATTGAGTTGTTGCTGCGAAGCCGCGCAATCCCGGTCTTGGCCCACCCCGGTCTGTCGGGACAGGACGCCCAGATCGAGCCGCTGGCACGGGCCGGTCTCCGCGGACTGGAGGTCTACCACACGGAGCACTCGCCTGCCATGGTGGCCCACTACCGGGCGCTTGCAGAGCGGCTGGGGCTACTGCAGACAGGCGGGTCAGACTCCCACGGACCCCGCGGCACGCGCCCGATTGACGTGGGAGGGGTGGTCGTGCCCGACGAGTTGGCCGAGCGTCTCAAGCAGGCAGAACTTGCCCAGCGCTGACTTGTCAAAAGGGACTTGCTCTCTGGCGGTCCGCCTGCCCGACGGGGACCGGCCCAGCGGACCGGGGGCCAAATGGGCGACCGTCCTTTCTTCCCTCGGCAGGGAGCCGACCTCTGTTGATTGCGTCTTCTGATCTCCGTATGCTGACAGCCGTACTCCTCGCACTGGCCTGCCTGAGCGCCCCAGCTCGCGCGGCCCATCGCGTTACCGTCAAAGCGGCACTGGACCAGACCCGGGTGCCGCTGAACCGCACGGCCACGTTGACCGTGCGCGTGGAGTGGGAAGGCGCGTCCGGCGACATTGAGGTCGACGAACCCTCGGCGCCGGAGTCTGCAACGCTCGAGGTCGCCGCGGCTGGGTCGTCCAACGAGGTCGCCACCCGCGGAGGCAACGCCGTCGCAACCAGGCTCTACCCCTACGTCCTCAAGCCCACGAAGGTGGGGCCCGCCGAGATTGCGCCAATCACGGTCACGTACAAGGAGGCCGGCGGCGACAGGGAGCAGAGCCTGCAGACACCCAAGCTCACGTTGGAGGTCGTGCGGCCCGTGCGCGACGGGCTTGCGGCGCCGGTGCGGGCCGGGCTGATCGCCTTCTCTGTCGTCCTACTGGCGGCACTCTTGGTCGCGGCGGCAATACGCGTTCGGAGCGCCTCGCGTAGCGAGGAGGCGGCGGCCGAAGAACCGGAGTTGACGCCCAGCGAGCGGGTGTCCGTCGCGCTCGAAGAGCACAAGGCGCTGCGCATTGCCGGCACCCCCCGGGGCTACTGCGAAGCCCTGGCGGCAACGCTCAAGAGCTACCTGGCGGAGGCGTTTGCGTTTCGCGCGAAGGAATTGTCCACGGCCCGCATCGTGGAGGAGCTTGCCGCCCGCGGCGCCGGCGAGGAGTTGATCGGCCGCGCCCGCAAAGTGCTTGAGCAGTGTGACCTCGCCAAGTTCGCGGGAACGAGTCCGCCAGCAGAGACGCTGGATGAGTTGCACGACGCAATGAAGGCAATTGTCATGGCGGCCGTTGGCGTTGAGGAAGACCAAGCTGTCGAGGGAGGATCGGTCCCCAATGGGAATGAACCAGGACATTGAGGCGCTGAATGAGCGGATCGCGAAGGAGAGCGCCTTCGTCGAGCGGATCTACGCCGAAGTCGGCAAGGTAATCGTCGGCCAGAAGTACCTGATTGAGCGCCTGCTCATCGGGTTGCTTGCGGACGGGCATCTGCTGCTGGAAGGGGTCCCTGGTCTGGCGAAGACACTGGCAGTGAAGACACTGGCCGACGTGGTTCGCACGGGCTTCCATCGCTTGCAGTTCACCCCTGACCTGCTGCCCGCCGACTTGGTCGGCACCATGATCTACGACGAGCGCGAGAAGACGTTCTACGCCAAGAAGGGCCCGATCTTCTCCAACCTCATCCTCGCCGACGAGATCAACCGCGCCCCGGCTAAGGTCCAGAGCGCGCTGCTGGAAGCCATGCAGGAGCGGCAGGTGACTCTGGGGGAGGAGACCCACAAGTTGGACGAGCCCTTTCTCGTCATGGCGACCCAGAACCCCATCGAGCAGGAAGGCACCTACCCGCTCCCCGAGGCCCAGGTCGACCGGTTCATGCTGAAGCTCAAGGTCGGATACCCAAGCCGCGACGAAGAGCTGCAGATTCTGCGCCGCATGACCAAGGGCGCCCAGCCGCAGGTCGAGCCTGTCGTTACTCCCGCGGAGATCCTGTCGGCTCGCGCGGCGGTTCGCGACCTCTACATGGACGAGAAGATCGAGAACTACATCGTCGATCTCGTGCTGGCCACGCGGGACCCAAAGCGGTACGGGTTCAGCGACCTGGAGGGCATGATCGAGTACGGCGCCTCTCCCCGCGCTACCATTTGCCTGACGCTCGCCGCCAAGTCGTACGCCTTCCTTCGCGGCCGCGGGTACGTCACCCCCGAGGACGTGCGGTCCATCGGCATGGATGTGCTACGGCACCGGGTGATCGTGACGTACGAAGCAGAGGCGGAGGAGAAGACCTCCGAGCAGCTTGTCCAGCAGATCCTCGACCACATGGAAGTGCCGTAGCGTGTGCCGTTAGTGCCATGGACACCCAGGAACTCCTCCGCAAAGTCCGCCGCCTCGAAATCCGCACCAGCCGCTTCGTCAACGACGTGTTCGCCGGCGAGTACCAGAGCACGTTCAAGGGGCGCGGCATGGAGTTCGCAGAGGTGCGCGAGTACCAACCGGGAGACGACATCCGGACCCTCGACTGGAATGTCACCGCCCGGATGCGTCGCCCCTATGTGAAACGCCACAACGAAGAGCGGGAGTTGACCGTCATGTTGATGGTCGATACCAGCTCGTCGGTGGCGTTCGGCACGCAGCAGCTCAAGGGCGACTTGGCGGCGGAGATCTGCGCGCTGTTGGCGTTTTCGGCCATCAAGAACAACGACAAGGTCGGGCTGATCCTCTTCGGCGACAAGGTCGAGAAGTACGTGCCCCCCAAGAAGGGCCGCACGCACGTGCTCCGCATCGTGCGCGACTTGTTGGAGTTCCTCGATGAGTTGGAGGGGCAGCTCGAAGCTGGCGCCCAGCGGCGGCTGACCGACATCAGCGCTGCGCTGGAACACCTGAACCGGATCACACGCCGGCACGCAGTCGTCTTCCTGTTGTCCGACTTCAAGTCGGCGGGGTTCGAGACCTCCTTGCGGATCACGCACCGCCGGCACGATGTCATCGCGGTGACGATTACCGATCCGTGGGAAAAGCGGATTCCCGGTCTCGGCTGGTACCTGGAGTTGGAGGATGCCGAGATGGGAGAGCAGTTCATGCTGAACACGCGTGACTTGCGCGCCCTCGGCAACATCGCTGGCGACGTCGAAGAGTCGGCCGAGGCGCTGGAGCGCTTGTTCAGTTCAATGGGAATGGACCGAGTGAACGTGACCACCGGTCAGTCGTATGTTGAGCAACTGTCGCGCGTCTTTCGTGAGCGCGCCAAGCGGATGAGGTGAGCTCGGATGGCGGAAGGACCTGCACCAAGACCCGCGCCGCCCAGACGCAAGAAGCCCTCCAGTGGGGAGCCGCTCTTTGACGGGCGGACAATCTTGTTCCTGTGCGTGGGAGTGGCCATGTTCGCCACACTCGCGGCGATGATCCACGGCCGAGCGGGGGCGGGCGGCACGGCGGGGTTGACCGGCCCGACCCGGGAGTACGCCAACTCGCTGGTGGACGCGCAGCTCTACGACGCTGCCGCCGTCGAATATGAGCGACTGCTGGAAGGCGGCCGCTTGGACGACAATCAGCGAGCGAACCTCAGCTTGGTCGTCGCCGACCTGTACAAGGATGAAGCCCACGACTACGCCAAGGCGCTGCAGTATTACCTCCGTGTGAAGCACCTGTACCCCAAGAGCAAGTTGGCCGACCAGGTAGGACCCAAGATCGTCGAGTGCCTGGAACGGCTCGGCCGCTCATTGGACGCCAAGCTCGAACTGGAGGCGCAGACCAAGCTGGACTCCGACAAGGGCGCTTCCGGCGCCCCCGAGGGCAAAGCGGT
>Ga0100389_1003630_pt1 | contig 12014 bp, 18 predicted proteins | sample CryGeymeta201513_FD_81537 | JGI IMG/M metagenome (GOLD analysis project Ga0100389, IMG submission 81537) | Groundwater microbial communities from Crystal Geyser aquifers in Utah, USA - Crystal Geyser metaG 2015-13 | ecosystem: Environmental > Aquatic > Deep subsurface > Groundwater | place: USA... | reverse complement strand
GCTTCCCCTGCGGAGTCGAAGTGGAGGTGCGGGTGACGCTTCCCGCGGACAGTGAGATCAGCCAATGGGAACTGACGCTCAACAACACCGTGACTTCCCATCCCAGCAGATCGGTCGTGGTGCACCGCGTGGCGTTCCCGCTGTTGCACGGCCTGCGGGTGGACGACAGCGACAGCAAACAGTCGCTGGCAATCCCGCAGATATGCGGACTCCTCGTGCCGTCCCCGGCCGCGAATCTGCCGAAGATGCCTTCCTACATGCTGAGCACCGAACGGGGATTCGACCGGGATTACCTCAGTGGTCGCTACTCCCCCAGTTGGCTCTCCATGACCTGGATGGACCTGTCGGGAACGCGGGGCGGTCTGTATGTGGCGAGCCACGACAAGGACCCGATGTATGACACGCGCTTCGACGCGTCCAATGATCAGTCGAATGGCGAGCTGGAGTTGGCGGTCACTCGGTGGTCGTATCTGTGGCCCGGAGAGAAGTGGCAGCCCGGGCCCTGTTCCGTCGGAGTGCACTCGGGCGACTGGCACTGGAGCGCGGACCGCTACCGGGAATGGTTCTACGGGACCTTCAAGCCACGACCACTCCCGAAGTGGTTGCGTGAGTGCAACGGCTGGTCCGAGTCCGGCGGTGGGCGTTGCACATACACCTGGAACGACCTGCCGGATGCGGTTCTTCGGGGCAAGCCTTTCGGGCTGACCTATCTTCAGAAGTGGTGCAACATGACGGGCGGCGATATGGGATACGCCGCCTTCCCCTACCCGAACCCCTACGCAGGCTCCTTCTTCGAGTTCAAGCGCGCCGTGGACAAGATCCACGAGCTGGGTGGACATCTCGGTTTCTACCACAACCTCACCACCGGCGACCCCGCCCTGGGGCGGTTTGCCGGTCAGGCGCGATATCGTCAGAAGATCCCACCCGACGTTCCCCTGCCCGACGCCAATCCTTTCAAGGGGGGTTGGCTCGACGCCTGCAAGATCGCACCCGACGGCGGCTACCATGCCGGTGGAGGCGAAGCCTGCTACCTTGACGGCTACTGGTGGAACTGCTGGGGAGCCAATGGATGGATGGATTTCTGCTTTGACTGGATGGCCACCCGCTGGCGCAAACAATACAAGCTGGACGCCTGCTACCTCGACTCCACGGGTCCCTACTGCTGCCCGTGCTTCAACCTGAAGCACGGCCACGACCGCCCTGCCGGTCAGTCGCAGTTGCTGCTCGACTTCTACAAGCGTCTGGCAGAGGGGACCGACGCGGACTACGCCATCTGTCAGGAATTCGTCTGGGACCGCCTGATGGTGCATGGGACTCACAGCCTGACCACGTTTCACCTCGGCCCCTTTTCCGAACCGGCGCTCTACCGCTACACCCACCCCGACTACCCGCTCTTCTGCGGCTGCATCAACTTCTTCGGTGGTCGCGCGGACTTGCTGGACGGAGTCCTGAAAGACCCGACCTGGCCGGAGTTTCTGGGTTACGTCTACCTGTATGGCGGACGATTCGATCACTACGGGGTCAGTGATGCGCTCAGCGGGCCGGACGAGCAGTTAGGCCCGGCATTGCGGGAGGAGAAGGCCGTTCTCGTTCTGCGGAATACGCTTCGCGACGACCTGAACAGCAAGACAGACTTCCGCGACCAGATCGGGCTGTCTGGTCTACCCGACCGATTCTTCTCACGGGTGTTCGTCCGACGTGACAAGACAGCGACGCTGCTGACCGTCTTCGATCTGCGTCAGACGAAGGACGCGTTCAGTCTGTCCCTCGACCTGAAAGCTCACGGTCTGTCGCAGGCGGGAGGCGCCACGCTCATCACCGGCGGTGCAGAGCCTCAAGCCTTGCCAGCACCCTCCGTGAGCGACGGCATCGCCAAAGTCAACGTCCCGCCGTTCACCGGCAAAGTAGCGGCTATTCTTATCTCCACGAAAGGAGGGAGCAAATGAACATGAGACTCATATCCTCAATCCCCCGTAGGATAAAGCTCCAGCTTTGTCCATTGGGAGTGACCTGTCGGCTTGCCGCCCGCCGACGTGACAAAGCTGGATCTTTATCCTACGGGGGCGTGAGTGGTATTGCCATGCTCGCTGCCTCGTTCGGTCTGGCTGCTGTCGCTCCGGCGGCCTCCGAGCGCGTCTTCCCCGCCGACAAGGGTCCGCAGGTCTGGGTTCCCCCGGGCGAGTTCGTCATGGGCGCCGACGACCCGGACGCACCGGACCGTCCTGATGAGCGTCCGCCCCACAAAGTAACGGTGGACGGCTTCTGGATGGACAAGTTCGAAGTGACCTGCGCCCAGTACGTCGCCTTCTTCAATGCGAAGTGGAAAGATAAACCCCTGAAGGATCGTCTTGGCACGTGCGACCTTCCGAAGGTCACCTGGCCCGAATCCGGAGTCGTGCAGGACCGGTCAACCGGAGAGTTGAAAGTGATCCCCGGTCGCGAGAAGTGGCCTGTTCTCGTTGGCTGGCACGCGGCGTTCTACTATTGCGAGGCAATGGGAAAGCGACTGCCCACCGAAGCGGAGTGGGAATGGGCCGTCCTTGGCAGCGACGGCCGGAAGTATCCCTGGGGCAATGCCTGGGATCCGAAGAAAGCCAACGTCGGTACCGACAAGATCGTTGCGGTCGGTTCCTTCACCGGCGACGTCAGTCCCTTCGGTCTCTTCGACATGGCGGGGAATGTGCGGGAATGGTGCGCCGACCGCTACGAACCGACCTACTACCAGCAGTCGCCGATCAAGAACCCCTTCAACTACGGCGGGACATGGGAACCGTGGGACCGCGCCATTCGTGGCGGAGGCTACGGGTTCACCGAGTGGGACAGCCGCGCCTCCAGCCGAGGCTCCGCTCCCTACCTCGCTTCCGCTCCCTGCACCGGCTTCCGCTGCGTTGCCGGCGGCCCGCCGCCAACGGCTCAATGAAGGAGCGGAGAAAGCCCGTTGACACCCCTGACAGCCGAGCGGATAGGGGCAAGAGTATCCTCGTCCCCACACGCGTGCTGCCTGCAAAGGCTTTTTGTAATCTTTTTGTTAAGCGCGGGATGCCCGGCAGGGCTGCGCAACAACCCTGACAGGTATTGGAGCAACCCTGGCCGGCTGCTCCGCAACCTGAAATCGTCACTTTATAGCCCCCGATACCCTACTCGATAACCCCAGAGCCTTACTCAATAACCCTGACGCCTTACTCAGCAACCCTGGGTGCGTTACCCGATAACCCTTGACGCCTTACTCAGCAACCCTGAGTGCGTTATCCGATAACCCCGGAGGCTTGGATAGCAATATTGGGTCGGTTCGCGGTACCCCAGCCTGATGACAAAGCAGCCCCATCTCCGGAAAACGGCGCGTCAGACGCCTCGGCGTTTGGGCCTTTGGGCCTGCCGAATGATCCCGCCAAGTGCACGCAAGGCCTCGTTGACAGCGGTCGCGTTTGGGAACATGCGGACTACATCAGCATCGAGAACCACAACATTGGTTCCCTGCGCATAACGAGCCGCCGTAACTCCCCGCACCGCCTTCGAGAAATCATATTCGCTGCGCATGGTATCCTGGTCTGTATCGGGGTCTGCCGGGTGTTTAACTCCAGCCTTGCTCATACTGCCTCCTCTCTCGTCGTGTTGCTTCTCGAGCACTAATCAATCGCGTTCGTGTTCCTCTCTCTGCGTATGCAACAACCAAAAGGCGTAGTCTGTGGGACGTACCGAGAAGCACAAACCGTTCTTCATCAATGGAATGGTCCGGGTCTGGCATGTTCATCGCCAGTGGGTCGCCGAAAACTGTGGTTGCTTCTTCAAACGATACTCCGTGTTTGCGCAGATTGGTCTCTGCCTTCACCGGATCCCACTCAAAATGATAGCTCACGAATCAATCACCCAACTCCAGTGTCTAATCCCCAAACCTGCCCAGCGCCCAGCAATGTGTCTACGCGGATTGTTTCTGGCCAGCATGTTATCACCGGCCCAAGTCTGTGTCAAAGCTGGAATCCACGAAGCGTCTGTCGCATGCCATTCATCGGAGTCGCTGTTGACGAAGCTCACTACCGTGGTTATGATCGCACGACATCATGGACCCTTAGATGATGCACACCCATGGTGTCCACCTGCAGACGCGAAAAGGAACAGGATATGAGAGCTGCTTTGCTCATTGGGGCGCTGACGTTGGTGCTCGTACGGTTCGTTGCCGTCGCGCAACCTGCGATCAAGCCGATGGTTCTGTATGTCGCAACTACTGGCAGCGACGCGCGGTCGGGGAAGCTGGCTGCACCAACCGCCGCGCGAACGGACGGGCCGCTGGCGACGCTCGCAGGCGCGAGGGACGTGATCCGCAAGCTGAAGGCAAATGGCGGATTGGGCGCGCCAGTGACAGTGTTAGTGCAGACGGGCATATACCGCCTGTCCGAGCCGGTCACGCTTGAGCCGCAGGACTCAGACACGGCGGAGTGTCCCATCACCTACAAGGCCGCGCCGGGCGCGAAGCCGGTGATTTCGGGCGGACGAGCCATCGCCGGGTGGAAGGAGCAGTCGAAGGGTCTCTGGGTCGCGAACGTGCCGGAGGCAAAAGAGCGCAAGTGGCCGTTTCGAGAGCTTTGGGTCAACGGGTGGAGGGCGACGCTGGCCCGCAGCCCAAACGAGGGTCACTATCGCATCGTCGGCCAAGCGGCGCCCCTCGTGGATTCCGCGACCGGGAAGGAGAGAGACTACCCCAGACGCGCCTTTCGTTTCGGGGCGGGAGACCTCAAACAGTGGAATGACGTCGCCGGTGCAAACGTCGTGGTCTTCTTCTGGTGGGAGACAGCGACGCTGCGCATCAGGTCGGTGGACGAGACGACCAACACGGTCACATTCACGGGTGACATGAAGTGGCCGTTCTGGGGAGGGCAACGCTACTACGTGGAGAACGTCTTTGCCGCCCTCGATGCGCCGGGCGAATGGTATCTCGACTCCGACGCCGGCGAGGTCTACTACCGGCCCCGACCGGGCGAGGACATGAGTAAGGCGGCAGTTGTGGCCCCTGTGCTGACGGAGCTTGTCCGGTTCGCCGGCAATCCGGACAAGGGGGGGTTTGTGGAGCACCTCCATTTTGAGGGACTGTCGTTCCAGCACTGCGGCTACGTTCTGGAGCCGGAGGGGCATTCCGACGCCCAGGCGGAGATGACCGTTCCCGCCGCAATTCAGGCGGACGGTGCGCGCCACTGCTCGGTTGAGCGATGCGAGATTGCGCACCTCGGACCTTACGGGATCTGGTTCCGGCGAGGGTGCAAGGATAATCGCGTGGTTGCGGATCACCTCCACGACCTCGGAGCGGGTGGAGTCAGGATCGGGGAGTGTCCCCTCCCACCGTCCGAAAACGTCGAGACCAGCCGCAACGAGGTCAGCAGCAACTTTATCCACGGCCTTGGGAAGGTGTTCCACGGCGCCATCGGCGTCTGGGTCGGTCAGAGCGACAGCAACGTCATCGCTCACAACGAGATCCGCGACCTCAGCTACACAGCCATCTCTTGCGGCTGGCAGTGGGGCTATGGCCCGTCGAAGGCACACCACAATCGGATCGAGTACAACCATCTGCACCACGTCGGACCTGGCAAGCTATGCGACATGGGCGGCATCTACCTGCTGGGCGTCTCGCCAGGGACTGTCATTCGCGGCAATCTGATTCACGACATCTGGGATGTCGGGTGGGACGGCATCGGCGCCAGCGGCATCTATCCAGACGAAGGCAGCTCAAACCTCCTTATCGAGAACAACGTCGTCTACCGCACTGCGTCAGGGGGGCTGGCGGTTCACTATGGTAAGGACAATGTTGCGGTCAACAACATCTTCGCCCTGGGACGCGACGACCAGGTCTGCCTTGGGAGGAGCGACAAGGAGTCGAGTCTGAAGTTCGAGAGGAACATCGTCTACTACGATGAAGGCAAGCGGTTCGTGCGTGACCCCAGTCTGGAAGCAGACAACAACGTATACTGGAACTCTAAAGGCGGTCCCGTCACCTTCCTGATCGATCTCACACTCGACCAGTGGCGCGCGAAGGGGTTGGACGTCCATTCGGTGATCGCCGACCCGCAGTTCGTAGATGCGAAGAAGGACGACTACCGGCTGAAGGACACCTCTCCCGCGTTCAAGCTGGGGTTCGAGGAGATCGACTTGAGCAAGGTGGGGCCGAGGAGGCGGTCATGACGCGCAACGCAAGATGTTGACTCCATCTGCATTGCTGAGTATACCGACGGCGAAAGAGAAGGAACAGTGGTGACATTACTTGCGGTGCGCCCTCAACTCGGAGAGAAGGGAGAGCAATGAAGAAAGCGACAATGACACGGAAGAGGCTCACGTTAGAGGACGAGCGACGGCTGAACCAGCGTGCGGCTCGGAGGCTTCACAAGCAGATGGACAAGAGCCACACGGGGCAATGGGTTGGCTTGGTGCATGGCGAAGTTGCTGTGATAGCGCCATCTTTGGACGAAGTCGCCGAGACCCTGGCAAAGGTGGAGCCGGATTCCCGCCGCCGCCTTGTCTTCCGAGCAGGAAAGGACTCCCGGAAGAAGGTCGTCATCCTGACTTTCCGGGGGAAGGCTGTGTTGGTCGGACGATGGAGACCGGTGCTGCCTTGTCGTGAGCTTGCTGAGTCCGCCCGACGGCAAGGGTTGTGAATTCTCGTCGCTGTTTGTGTTCCTTGACGTTGTGTCACTTGATTAAGTATCATCATGGCGGTCTTGAGCAATGAGACGGAGCAGCGAACCATTCCGGATTGTCGTGGACACCTCCGTGCTATTCGCGGCGCTCTACTCACGACGGGGGGCGTCTCATTATCTGCTTCGGGAGTTGGACTCCCTACCCGTCAGGGTTGTAGCGTCTGCTTCGTTTTTTCTCGAATACGAATCGAGGTCACCCGCCCCGAGAACCTCGAAGCTTTCATGCTCAGCAAGGACGAGGTCGAGAGGATGCTGGACTCCCTGGCGTTGCGGACGGAGTTGTGCGCGGTGTACTTTCGCTGGAGACCCAACCTGCCCGATGAGGCAGACAACATGGTGGTGGAATGTGCCGTCGCTGGCGCCTGCGATTTCCTGGTTACACTGAACACACGGGATTTCGCAGGTGCGGAGCTTGCGTCCTTTGGCTTTGAGGTCGTGGCTCCGAGTGGTTTGCTTCATAGGATACGATGAGAGGAGGCCAATGAAATACGATGCCTGTCCAGTCGATTCGAGTGCCCACGGAACTTCATGACAAGGTGAAGCACTATGCAAAGGAACAGGGCGTTTCGATGAACCAATATTATCTGTACGCGGTGGCGACAAAGATTGCCAGTGAGGAAGCCCTGTCGGCTTTTCAGAGCCGCCTGCGCCGCGGCAAACCGGAACACCTTGGTCAGGTCCTCCGGCGCGTCCGCTCCCGACCGCCTCTTCCCGGCGATGAGTTGGAGTAGACCCTGTACAGAGAACAACCGAAAGGCGCGAGGAGATAGTCTTGGAGGACAAGGAGAGCATCTTCCGATAGGCCGCGGCGAGAACAGGTGCGGGTCTCGCATGTGGATGAGTTGGGTTTGTGCGTGTCCAAGGGAATTTCTGGCCAGATTGAAAACACACGCCATCACCGATGCGAAGAACGGCATCTCCACCCTCATCCGGGAAATCGAGAAGGGAGAAGTTCTCATCACACGATACGGGAAGCCTGCCGCCGTCGTCATCGGTTTTCATGAAGAAGCGTTGACCCGTATGTCTGCCACGCTATAGAATTGCCTGGAAAGGACGGAGAACCCCAAACAATGTCCTCATTTGCAGACCAGAGAAAAAAGCGATTGCGAACAGAACTTGACCGTTTGGTTGAGCGACTGGTCGCGCTGTACCAGCCAGAGCGAGTCATTGTCTTCGGCTCATTGGCTCACGACCAGGTTGGGGATTGGAGCGACCTCGGCATCGCGGTCATCAAACAGACCAACCTTCCGTTCCTCGACCGACTTCTCGAAGTCTCGCTCCTCGTGAAACCGAAGGTCGCTGCTGACATCGTTGTCTATACACCGCAAGAGTACAAGGACATGAAGCAGGACGGTGGTTCCTTCGTTGATGAGATTGAAAGAGGGAGGGTCGTCTATGACGCAGAGCGCGCGTCGGTCGCTTGAGTTTGCCCAAACGGAAGTGAGCGTAGTGACAGAGGTGGCTGAGCAGAGATGGACATGGCATTTATCTGGTCTTGTCTGAAGGCTCGAAATTACCGTGTCACCAAACATGCCTGGGTGGTCATGGGCGAGCGTGGCATAACTGCAGTGATGATGGAGAGGGCGTTAGCATTGGGCGAGATCATTGAGCGTGAACCGCACGACGAGCCTTACCCTTCAGTGTTGATTCTGGCCTGGCTCAAGTCTGGCGATCCGTTACACATAAAGTGTTCCAGATCTCCACAAGCGCCCAACCTGCGCATTGTCACAGTTTATGAGCCGGATGACGCCGAGTGGGAGTCCGATTACAAGACCCGTAAGAAGCGTAAGAGGTGAAAGAAAATGAGAAGAACTGATAGAGCAAACGACTTGTGCGATTTCTGCAGCGGTGCTTTGCACGAAGGCGTCACCGAGATTGAGCTTCGGGTCGAGGGGGACTGGCTGATCTGCGAAAACCTTCCCGCGCAAATCTGCCAGCAATGCGGTGAAGCCTACTTCTCTGCAAAGGTGACGCACCAGATTGACGAGATCATTGCAAAGCGCAAAGAGCTCAAACCACTGCGGTACGAGACTGCGCCCGTGTTCTCGCCCGCACTGGTGAGCTCACAGTAAGGGTGACGGTGCGCAAATGTGCATCGAGTCGTGGGAGCAATATCACGAGCATCGTGGCGATGGGTGAAGTCAGGGCGTGAGGAAATGGCAATGGAGGATGTGACCCTGAGGGCCTTTTCGTGCAAGATTTTGGCCATTCAGAATACGGTGGTTTTTCAGCGGAATCACAATCAAAGATGTGATTGATACGAGAACTTTAGTGGGTGACCGTGTGTCACGAGCGTTGTTCACAAAAGGAGGATGAACCATGTCAAAGCAGTGCAATAAATGTGATCACCTGTACGACCAAGGCCTGGAGCAATGCCCAGAGTGCGGTCACAGCGGATGCATTGTGGTGGACTCCCACGCGAAGGTCGACTCTGTTGAGGTGGAGGCGGAGCACGCCCGTGAAGGTGAAACCCGGGAAATGTCCCGCGAAAAGGGGGCCTCGGCCCAGAACGTATACGGGTGGAATTGGACAGCCTTCCTGGTGCCTGTCCCTTGGTGCCTGGGACACCGCCTTTGGTGGCAGGCCGCCATTATTCCGGCGGCGGTCTTATCCTTCGTGCTGGCTTCCTGTTCCGGTTATTCGGCTTCAACCATTCTAAAGCTGGAATTTGTCGTTTCGCTTTTCCACATTCCGGTCGGGTTGTCGTTGCTGTTCGAGGCCATCGGGGGATCATCATTAATTCTCTATAACAACGGATTCACCATACATCGCACAATTCTTGGTGATATGCTTGTCCTCTCTTGGCTCATATGGGGTGTCGTTCTTGGCATCATGGGAAACCATTTTGCTTGGCAGCGCCATTGTTTCAAGAGCGTAAGTCATCTGAGATCAGATCAAGACGCATGGAAAGTCTGTGGCTTCGTCCTGGTCTTATTGGGCTTTCTACTCCGGATGAATGCAGTCGTGGGATTGGGCCGTCTCTTCTATCGGTGATTTGCAGTCCAGCAACAATGGGCATCGTAAGGAGGTAAACCATGTCGAGCAATGTTCCAAGATGGTGGCTTGGCTATGTCCCGGTGGGGGTTCTCTTACTTGTGTCGCGTGGAGACCCAAATATTGAGCACGCTCCCCTGGCGAAAGCTGCCGCTCTCGTTGTTTTGTACCTGGGTGGGCTTGCTTACTACCTGTTTTGCGTATACAGAATGCACAGTGTGCTTAACGTCGCCGACGCTGCCTATCCGGTAACTCCCGCACAGGCGGTCGGTTACCATTTTATCCCGTTCTTCTGCGCTTACTGGGTGTTCAAGTGGCCCAATACAATCGCTGACTTTGTCAATCGACGGCTCGAAGGCAAACGAATGAGAAAGGGTTGGGCGGGGTTCTTCTTGCTCGTCGTCGGAGGTATTTTCACTCATTCACCAGGTGGATACTGGATGGGCTTGGTCGTATGGTTCACCGTAGGAGTCTACCTTGCACGCAAGGTCAGCATTGCGCTCGCAACCATTCCTTCGCCTGACACGGGGTGACTAACCTTCACGGGAGATTGGGGCCGCGCCTTTGACCCTAATACTGCTGCCACTCAGACATTTCCCAGCAGTCGAGGCGGGCGCTTTGCCATTCCTTCTCTTGTCCCCCACCATCCGAATGCGGATTGCGGAATGTCGAAGATCCCGAGCATCGGGACGGAATGACGGCGGCATTTTTCAGGGAGTGCGATGCCCAAAATGTCATGGCCGATTCCGAATCCACCAGCCACCCAGACACAGATTCTCTTTCCCCGCCTCCCTGACCAAGCCGCTACCTCCGCGGATTGACAACAGGTGTCCGAGTACCTGTTCCTTTCTGGAAACTGCAACGAGCCATGAACGAACATCGAGGAGGAATTATGTAAATCACTTGCCGCAACTGAAACTATTGAAGAGGAGGATTGTTTGGCGTATCATTACACCTGAATCCGCAGGGGAGGTAGCTTTATGGCGACCGCAGTGAGAATCTCTGACAGGTTGGCAAGGGAAGCTCGACTTGTCAGCAATGTTGATGACCGATCCGTGACCGGCCAAATCGAGCATTGGGCCAGGATCGGGAAGTGTGCTGAAGAGAATCCTGACCTGACCTACAAGATGATCAAGAAAATCCTGACAGGAATTGGGGAGCTCGACGAGGGTGCGACTTCTGAGTACCGGTTCGGATGATGCACCATGCAAGTTACACAATCCCGATCCTTCGAGAAGAGGGTAAGCCGCTTCAGCAGACAGGAGAAGCACCTACTCGACCAGCAAGTTCGCAGAATTCTGCAAGACCCATACCTCGGAGAGGAGAAGAAGGGGGAACTGCGTGGTGTCTTTGTCCACAAATTCAAGATTCATGCTACTCAGTACCTGCTCGCCTATCGTATCCAAGATGACGTCCTGGAATTGATCATGATTGGACCTCATGAGAACTATTACCGCGACCTCACGGACTACCTGCGAAGCCGTCCGTAGGAAGAGGAGACCCTGGGGTCGGGGCGGCATCGCACCTTTGATCTACCAGCGGCTCCGACAATTCCCCCACATTGAGGCAGGGCGCACCCGATTAGTCGCTCTTCGATTCACCCATCCACCCGGACACCGATTCCCTCCTCCCTCCTCCTTCGCAAACCGGGACCTACACGAACCTGTTGTGCAACCGGCCAAAGACATGTATCTTGACGCCGGTTCCGTTGTCCCAGAACCTCACTGAGAACATGCTATGGCCAATCACATACGACCAGGAGGGTTGATGCATGTCCTCACCACCCAAGACGCAAGGCGAGATCAAGACCATCGAAGTGACGGGGCGCAGGAATCCGCCCAACTGGGCGGTGCGGCAGCGCCACCTCATCGACCTGATGAACCGCGCTGCCGTGACCTTCGCGGCGCGGAGCACGCGGCCGGATGGCACTCTCTTATGGCGCACTCGATGGACCAGCATGGACGGGACCGACAACGGCTATGAGAGTTTCCTCTCCTACCCGCTCTTCTACCTGCTGGGCGGCGGGGAGCACGGTACATCACAATATCGTTTACCGGAGCTACGACGGCGGTCTGATGGTGCAGGGCGGCAAGGACAACAAGGTGTTCAACAACATCTTCGTCGAGAACGGCCCGCGCCGACAGATTCTTATCGCGAATTTCTCGGATAACTCCCGCGGCACGGAGTTCCACCACAACATCGTGAGCTACACTGATCCCGACTCCATGGGCATCTAAGTAGGTCGTCAAAAATACTGTCCCTGCTGAAACGAAGACGGACATACCCGATTGATTCGGTAATCCCCCCGAACTTGTTTCGGGGGATGGTTAGGACCACGCT
>Ga0100389_1003618_pt1 | contig 12035 bp, 12 predicted proteins | sample CryGeymeta201513_FD_81537 | JGI IMG/M metagenome (GOLD analysis project Ga0100389, IMG submission 81537) | Groundwater microbial communities from Crystal Geyser aquifers in Utah, USA - Crystal Geyser metaG 2015-13 | ecosystem: Environmental > Aquatic > Deep subsurface > Groundwater | place: USA... | reverse complement strand
TGCTTTCTCTGAGCGTTACGAAGCGTTTTTAGGGGGCTGAGCTTCGCCAGGGCATAGACGATAGAAGGTGCTCTTCGAGATATCAAAGCGCTTCATGAGCTCTTGGCGCTTCTCCCCTGCCCGCTTTGCAGCTCGAAGCTCCTCAACCTGGGCTGGCGTCAGCTTCTCTGAGCGCCCAAATTTCACGCCCTTGGCTTTCGCTTTCTCGATACCTTCATTGCGGCGTTCTGCGATGAGGTCACGCTCAAACTCAGCTACTGCCCCAAGAAGATGGAAGGTCAGCCGACCGGCAGGCGTGGTGGTATCTATGTTCTGATCGAGCACGACAAAATCGACCTTCTTGCGGTCGAGGGTCTGAGCGATCTCTTGAAGGTCAAACATGGAGCGAGCCAGCCGGTCGAGCTTGGTGATGCAGAGCACGTCCCCTTCCCTACAGAACTCGAGCGCAGCGTTCACCGCTTCGCGCTTCTGGCGCGTTGCACCAGAGCGCTTCTCCTGGAAGACCTTCTCACAGCCGAAGGCCGTGAGCTTTTCGATCTGGGTATCGAGGCTCTGACCGAGCGACGACACGCGCGCGTATCCTACTTTCATGGTCTCAAAATATCTTAGAAGATAAGGGAAAACAATACGGGACGACTTTTGGGACAGCCTTATAGGGCTTCCCTTCAGTGTCTCACAAGGTATAGTTTATGGGAAAGAGGTGGTCTGTCAAATAATCAACCTAATTCGCTTCCCTCTATGCCCCGAAGGTGAAACAATTCATTCAATCAGCGGTTCAAAAGGTATCTAGAATGAGATCGAAAGAATGGTTCTACGGGCAATGTGTCGCCCTTGTACGCGAAACCAACGACCTCGCCGGGGTGGCTTGGCGAGCCTTGGAGTTGGGCGTCGAGGGGATAGACAACACCCGAGGACACATGAACCACTCTATCGGGGTAGCTCAAGCATTTCTTGAAGATCGACCTGATATCAAAGATCAGCTCAACGAGCTGAATCTGGAAGCTGTTAACCTCAGTGATCCTGCCAACGATGATCTAAGACAAGAATTCGTGGACTGGGTAGCAGACAAAGCCGATGCTTTTGGTCAGGTTGGAAAGCATAATTTCGGATACAATTTTGATACCTTCAAATCCGTGGCAACACCCCGCCTTGGTGGAAATCGAACGGATGGCGGCGGTGCAGACAACGAATTTCATATTGCATTGAGGTTAGTCGCACACTTCACAGAGTAAGTCATACCCAATAGAAATCTGGCCCCAAGAGGGGCTAGGGCTCGAAAGCTAGACTACCCACAGATTATCTTTGAACGCGGTCTGAAGCTCGAACTTCTTGGTCGTATCGAGCGCAGCCTTCAAGACAATCAGTTGATCATCACTATAAGCCTTCAGCGCCTCGATAGTCTCACCTTGTAGGTCTCCATCAAGACAGAGGATCGCATCCTTATCGTTCCCTTGCATGCGATACACCGTGTTCTTCGAGAGGTCGTCCAGTCGTTCAAGCGTATAGAAGAGCCCAAAGCCATTCTTCAGCGCTATCTCAGTGACCACGCTATGAAAGCCGTCATCTCCGAAAAGACGAAGCTGAGCCGCGGCTTGCAAGTGATCGTCAAGAGCTTTCAGATTCTCTATCTCTGATTTTGTAGGGTCGGGAGTGAATGTATTTTGAGGAAAGTTGCTTGCACGTAGCGCCATAACACGAAACCCAGTATCACCGACAAACGCATTCTCCCCATGGAGCTTTTGCCCAGCTCGTAACAATCGATCACGTGTAATATCAAAAATGGTCTTGTATCCAGCATCTATTGCACGTTGCATTTTTTCCTTTTGGTTCTTGTTTCCTGTCGGAACAATGACTTCAGGAACCTGCACACAGATGTACTTCCGATTACCTCCATCATCTTTGTTTTTTTGCATAACTGCATGCCCGGTAGTTCCCGAACCAGCAAAGAAGTCCATCACGATGGCTGACTTATCATTTTCTACAGCTGTAGAAATGGCATCATACACAGCCCAAAGACTTTTAGGGTAGGTAAAACCTGCATCCGGTACAAGTTCATTAAGCACCTTTGTGCCGTACTCATTTGAATCGTAACGAGTATCTGTCCAAAGAGACTTATAAGTCCCAAAGTCTTTACCAAGTTCTATCTGATATCCTGAATCCGTCTTCCTCGCTCGAAGCAAATGCGAAATATCATCGACTGATTGCCGCGCGTAGCGCCATTTTCTTTCAACGCCGTCATTATCGATAGGGTAGACATAAGCTTTCCCACCAGAAATCTCTGTTTGGCGTGGGTGAAAATCATCTGCGCAGACTTCGCCAAAACCTACCACTTTTTCACCTTCGACAATCACGGGATAAAAACAGTTCTTCGCATCTGTTCGGAGGGATTCGCCTCCCCAATTCCGAAATTGAGACCAATCAACCTCTTCTGGGCTTAGTTTTCTATCAGCAATTACTTTCCCATCAGAGGGATAGACGAAAATTACATATTCGTTTGTATAAGAAAAATTTTCGCCCTGCTGACCTCTTGGATTGTGCTGCACCGAAGCATAAAAGTGCTCATATTCACCCTCTCCAAAAACCTCTTTTAAAAGAAGACTAAGTGTATCAAGCTCATTTTCGTCTATAGCACAAATGAGCACCCCGTCTGACCGAAGCAACTTTCTTGCGAGCAATAGGCGCGGCTGCATCATATTGAGCCAGTTCGAATGGAAACGGCCTGAGCTTTCAGGGTTTGCTACCAGCTTGACGCCTTCGCGAACAGTTCCACTATCTTCCCAATAGGTCTTCCTATCCTGGCTGTAGTCGTTTGGATAAATATAATTTGAGCCAGTATTATATGGTGGATCAATATATATACATTTTACTTTTTCAAAATAAGATGCTTGAAGCTGTTTTAGAACCTCGAGGTTGTCACCTTCGATAAGTAGGTTTTGACTGGTGTTATCTTGCAAGCTTTCGCCTGGCTTCGAGGCAGTACCGTCAGCGTTCACGCTGCGCTCAGGGTCATAGACCAGGGTTGCCTTGCTAGGTGCGAAGGCGAAGCGCTTTGACTGAGCTTTGCCCGCCCACTCGAAGCGGAAGCGTTCTCTGATGTGACCAGCCTCATCGGAGACGAGCTGGCGCAGTGCTTTTTCATCGAGAGCCCCTTCCCCATCGAAGAGATCGGGAAACAAGCGACGGAGCTCAGCGAGGCGTGCCTCTTTGCCATCAGGAGAGGTCAGGGCGATTTGGTTTGGTTCTTGTTCTTTGTTCATGGGTTCTAACGGTTAAAAAATGTTTCCCCGACGCGCTCGCGGGCTTTTGTGTCGAACGACGCAAGGTCTTCGACCGGTGCGAGATATCCCTTCAGGCCGATAGCCTCGAAGTGCTGGATCGCGCAGAGAATCTTGAGCTTTTCCTCTTCCTTGAGCTTCTCAAATTCAGAGGCTCCCTTCGTCTCGACCGTGAAATAGAAGTCCGAGGTTTTGGTTTCATCATCGAGGTCGGTCTTCTGGATGACCAGAGCGAAGTCAGGGTTGTAGGTACCCCCGAAAGGCATGGGTATCTTGTATTCAGTAGGAAGCTTCAGAAAGACACGGACGATGTTCTCATCATCGAGGGCACCCGCGAAGCGCTTCTCCACGTCGCTATCGTAGATGAGCCGATCATAGAGACCGCGTTTCGGCGTCTCGACGGTTGGAAGCAGCGTCTCAAACTCTTCCTCGAGCAGCTCGAGCGGATGCATCTCGCCAGTCTTCTCATATTTGACCAGGCGCACCATCTCATCAGCCATGATGGCCCGCATGCGCTTCCCGGCTTCAGAGAGAAATTGCATCGGGTTTTTGGTGATCTGACGCTTGCTGGCTTCACCGAGACCAGCCAGAATTTTTGCTGCGGTTACCTCAGAGAGGGCTGTGTTGCGAGCAAGCTCACCGACGACATCGACCCGCGCAAGAGACCCATTCACTTGGGAACGGGTAGAGCCCCCTGCCCTATCCGTAACATCTCCATCATCACCAAACTTGTCCCAATAGGTCAGCGACACTTCAAGACGATTTTCGTCTACCACAATGGTAGAGAGACGGTTGATTCCACGCTCGATCAACTCTGCCTCATTGAAGTGAACCCGACACTTGGTCTTCTGTGCGATGAGCGCCCAAAGGACTTTGAAGTCATCAGAATCGAAGCGATCAGCTCGACGTGTGACCTTGACCGGCGTCTTGTTGAGGTTGCGTGTTGGTGGAGCTTTCATTCCACGCCCGAGCTCTTCCTTCAGCTCTTCTTGATAGGTTGTAGCGAAGGCGTGATAGCTCTGGTTGGCGACCACAGTCAGGAGGTTTATCTCTTGGCCTTCCTTTGTACCTTCAGGATCGCGGTAACGCGTCCCATCTTGCTTCACGCACAAGCGAAGCCCACGGCCAATCTCTTGGCGCTTCTTTGTGGAGCTCTCGCTTTCATTGAGGGTACAGATGGTGAAGACGTTCGGATTGTCCCACCCTACCCCAAGCGCAGAGTGTGAAAAGATGAACTCTAGGGGTTCATCAGGGGCAAGCAGTCCTTCTTTATCCCTGAGAATCTTGTCGTAAATCTCTCTATTGCTCGCCATAGAGCGTTCACTATCTGTGTATTCATCAGACGAATTTTTGGCAAAATAGCCGTTATGAACCGCTGAGATATCCCCCGGCTCTTTCTTGTAGGTCTTCTTGAAAAGGGCTGCGTACTCTTCTGTGAAGATGCGGCGTATCATGCCATCGTCTGAGACGTAGTTTGCAACACGGTCGATAAAGAAGAGCGCGAGCGGCTTGATACCCAAAGGCAGCACTCGAGCTTTGTGCTTGAAATGCGCTTGGATGGAGCGGCGTATTTGCTCTCTAAAAATCGTTTCCTTGTCGATACCGTGAGCGTTTCCTTCTTCTATCTGCTCACCGTTCGTGAATTTGATATACCCTTCTCCGTCAAAGATATCCGTTGTCCCGATATCTTCGATAACCCATCCATGATAGGCCGGATTGCCGGTTCTAAGCTCGAGGTCATCCCCACGTTTGACCACAAAAGATTTGGACTTGAAGTCCCCACCCTTCAAGCGTTGGTTGAGTTGAAGGTTCGCAGTAGGTTCCTTTGAGCCATTCAGTTTAACCTTTCTAAACTCGATAGAAACGTTGCTCTGGGTGTTGCTTTCATGGATCGAGAGCACCCCGATCTTCTTCACAAGACCACGGTTGTAGGCATCGTAGGGCGTCAGCTGATACACGACATTTTTAGGCTCTTTGTGCGTAGCCGAGTAGCGCAGCTTGAAGAGCGGGTTAAACGACTTCTTGCGGATATCCGCCTCTTCCTCTTCAGGGCGAGCCCCTACTTCACGGAAGGCGGACAGACGCGCCTTCATGTTTGGGGTATCCATCCCCTCTTGCGGTTCGTCCATGATAATGACGGGTCGAACCTGCTGAAGCATCGCGAGCAGGTTCCCACCGTCACGCTCTTCATCATTGATAATATTGTTATCGGAATCAAAGGCTTGCTTGTTCATCACCATGATGGAAAGATGATTTGAAACGCAGAACCCGCGCACCTGAGGCAGCTTTTTCGAACTATACTCGATCACTTCAGCCACAGTCGCGTAGAGCTCAGAGAAGTGCTGCTTAGTTTGCCTGAGCTGCGTCAGCGTTCCTTCTCGGATCGCGACACTTGGTACGATAATAAGAAACTTGTGCAGTCCGTAGCGACGGTTGAGCTCGAAGATGGTGCGCAAATAGACATAGGTCTTCCCGGTTCCCGTCTCCATCTCGATGGTAATGTCAGGTTCCTCGCAGAGCGCCGGTTCCGTCACCGCGTTATCCGCCGCAACCTTGGCAGCGTTCTCATACCAAGCTGATTCAGGAAGCTTAAGAACGTTACTCGAGACTTCCCCACCCCAAAATTTCTCTTCAGGTCGCGTGTACGCAGCGCCCTCGAAAACGCTCACAACAGCAGATACCGCTTCGCGTTGATGTGACAGGTTCGGTTCAAAGAGAAACTTCATGGCGTACACGTTTTCGGGTAAGGTGCCCCAGCGAGGCACAAGATATTGTTGGTATTATACGAATTTGCGTGAGTTTTCAAAACGGAAGTCAACTATTCCCTGGCCTCCGTACCTGCCCACCTTAAACCGTCAAAAACTTTGCGTTTTCCGGATTTTCCGTATAATGTGGACATTACCCTCTAAGTGCAAGGACTATGAGCATGAAGACTATGACCGCATCGGTCGCGAGCAAAGAGTTCGGGCGCTACCTAGACGCTGCGCAGCACGAACCTGTAGTGATCACCAAGCAGAACCGCCCGGTGGCTATCACCATGTCGATTCAGCAGGTTGAGCGTCTTTTCAAAGGGCAGGTCGAAGCTGGCATCGCGCGTGGCCTACAGGACGTTGCCGCAGGGCGTTACAGCGAGATGACCCCTACTCACCTGGAGACCATGCGAGCGAAGTTTAAGACACCAACCAGCTAAGCATGAAGGTCATTATCACCCAAACGGCGGAAGATTCCCTTGAGGAAATCTACCGTTACAAGTGCGAGTACAGCGTGGCACACGCTGACGAGTTCTTGAGCAATATCTATGCCTTCACGACCGAGAACCTTTCGCAGTTCCCCCGCCTCGGGCACATCTACAACCCCGAGCGGGGTTTGTTTCGTCTAATCTACGCCAAGGCCTTCAACATCTACTACACAATACGTGACCAAGAGGTTTTCGTCCTGTTCATCATTGATGGATCGATCAGCCTGAACCAAGAGCTCTCTGACCCGACGGTCGCATTGCCTGAGCTTTAACCCTCCCCTCGAGGCTCCCTAGCTCGCTCAAAGTTTCAGTTATTTTGGTTATACCGATTTAACCAGTTAAACAGATTTTACCTTAACCCGATACCAGCCTTCCAGCACGGCAGATAAATAGGTTATTTCGGTTTAACTGATTTAACTGGTAAAATCGAAACAACAAGTTATTTGCGTTATTTCGGTTTATCCATATACTCAGCTGCATGAAAATAACCGTCTACAACATGAAGGGCTCAGCAGGGAAAACCCCGCTCGCCGTGAACATCGCGCTCGACCGGGAATACGCCCTGGCGACCAACGAACCCTACAACCTTTTGGACACCATCCTCCCTGAGGAGCGGCTTTTCTCGCTGCAACCCGATGAAGAGTTTCCGGACTTTCCTGAAGGAATCGACGTGGTGTTTGACCTAGCCGGTCTCATGTCGCGCGACGCGCGGCCTAGTATTGTATCAGCGGTCTCACAATCAGACGTGGTGCTGGTGCCCATCTACAATGAGCTGAAGTGCATCCATGCGGGGATACACACGATCAACGAGCTTCTGCCGTACAACAAGAACATCGTCGTCGTGGCGACGAAGCTGGTGAAGCGGAAGGGTGAAGCCTTCAAGGATTGGGCTGACAGTGAGGACGCGAAGAATATCAAAGCCGTGGTAGATCACGCGATAGGGCAGGGGATAGCAGTTCTTCCGCTGAAGTTCTCCCGCGTGTTTGATACCATCTTCGAACAAGAGCTTTCTATCCGGCAGATGATGGAGAAAGACGCCCTCGCTCGCTACACCTATCGGGACGTGGCAGCACAGTTCGATACCTTACTTTCTTACCTCGAGCAGCATTATGCCTAAGAAAAATGACCTCTCCATCTTCAAAAAGGTTGAATCGGTTAATTCGGTTAAACCGAATGAACCAAAATCCATTCTTGCGCCCAAAACTGTTGGACGCAAACCGAAAAGCGCTGCGGACAAAGAGTCTGAGATTGTGGCGATTAAGTTCACCAAAGCAGAGCTTGCGAAGCTCGAAGAAAAGGCGGGCCTCGTTCCGAAGTCCACCTATCTCAAACATATCTTACGAAGCAAAACCGATATTTTCGATTGAACCGATTAAACCTGTTATTTCGGTTTAACCAATTTAACCGGTTGTTTCAGTTGCTCCTCGAGTTCATCAATCTGCGCTTTTATGATATCCGGCTCCTGAGAGCCGTTTTTTTGTGCCCAAGCGGCAGGGGAGGGGAGAGTGAGCCCCCGCGTTTCCCAAAATTTCTTGATATCCGGGAAGGTCAAACGATCTTTCCAACCACCCTTTTTGAAGGCGTTCGCATATATACTGCTTCCAAGGCTGAGTTGAAACTCTGCCGTAACTGCCTCTCTCTCGTCCTCAGAGAGCCGCTGGAAGGCTTCTTCGATGATTTCCGCTGTATGCCAGCGATATGAAGTTTCCGCCTCTCTCTGTGTCGTTCTGAGCGCCTCGAGCTTACGCTCCAGCTTCTCTCGAGTGGATTTTCTGTCTTGAGCCGCTTCAAGCGCCTTCTTCTTTTGTGCATTTTCGTTGTGATAGTCCTCTTCGATAGCTGACTTGAGGAAACCCGCCTTTGATGAACGGATTTTCCCACTTGCGGCCTGAGAGCTGGCAAGGTCGAGCTTCTCGAAGATGTACTGTTCGTCATGTTCGAGCGCCCAGGCACGGGCAAGGGTTTTGGATATCCCTTCTGCAAGTAGGGCCTTATACGCAGGCAGAGCCGTGATATCGTCTTCAGCATCCATACCAACCAGCGAGAGCTGAGCGTTTGGACGGATCACAAAGCGAAGGCCTGTCACGGTACGCCCTTTGCGCTTCGTTTCCAGCTCCAGTTGGATGTTTGAAAGCTCGTTCACTTCCTTCATCGCCGGTTGAATTACCGCTCGATTGAGAAGCTTAAACTGCTTGTAGCTGATCATCTGATCGACCGACATCAGCTTACGGAAAACATCGACATCCCACCAAGGAGTATGGGCGATATCCACATAGCGGTAGCAGTTTTCATAGAGCACCAAGGCATGGGCGCTGTTCATGTCCCGTAGGACGCTCAGATTGATCTTCGAGTACACATCCGGGTGGTATAACTTCTCAGCCAGTGCTTGCTCGTAGCGATAGGTGCAAACACCTCCCTTAAGCTTCGCGTAGGGCAGTAGAACCATAGCTTCCCAAGAACGCTCGCCGTCATCCTCGAGCACGTCAAACTCAACCACCGTCTCCATGAGACCTTTGAGAGCTGCCTTGAGGTACGCACTGTTGTTGCTGTCGAAACCAATCATCTCACAGAGCACAGACGCGCTAATCTGATGCTCTTTCGCTGTCAGAAGACCATCATAGGCGTTGTACAGCAGAGCATTCACCAGCTTGCGCTGAAGAAGAGAGAGCTTCGCACCAATGTGAATCGCCGCGACATGCTTCTTGAGTATCTGCTTGTCTTTGCTTTGTTTTTTGATAGCTGTGCTCATAGGTGAACGAAGTTAGGGTTTATCCATTCACCATTCTACACATTCTATCAGAGATGCAAATTTTTTTTGCCTGAACACCCCAAGGTGTACCGTTGCTCCCATATCCTTTCACCTATGGTGAGAAAATGAGAGACACTAAGCTCACCTTAGTTCATGGTCTCAGGAATGCGCCGGAAGACTAGTTTCTCTTGTTATTCCGTGCCTTGCGTCATCTCAGCGCACAAATCTTCTCACCTTTCGAGCTTCTTACCCCTCGCTCAGCGGACGGTTCTTCGCTCTATGTTCACACCTTCTTCTGTCCCCCCACAAACATACACCTCACGCACAAATCTTCTCACCTTTCCAAGGATTTCGCAGCATATACGCTCCTGAAAATCCTCTATTTAACAAGACCTTGACCCACTCCCACATCCTTTCACCTTACGCCCCCATAAACATACACCTTAGCGCGTTTTTCCCTTTACAATCAGCAGTCTAAGCCATTGCTCCCATAAACGTTCACCTTAAGGCCCCATAAACATACACCTTGCTCGAAAACATCATATTTTTTGGCTATATTACAGGTACTTAGACCCTATGCTCCCCTGCTCCCATAAACGTTCACCTTTGCTCCCATATCCTTTCACCTTTGCTCCCATAAACATTCACCTTAAGTGCGGATTACTCCCATAAACGTTCACCTTTGCTCCCATAAACATTCACCTTACCCCCCGTATCTTCTTGATTCTAAGCCGTTATTTCACCCCTAAACATATTAAACGTTGTTTCTTAAACATATTAAACAACAACAGGGAGCCTTACGGCCCCCTGTCAGCTCAGGTTGTTGCTTTCTATTTTTGAAAATAAAAAAAGGATGGCAGGGGCGGTTTAGAGCTTCTCTCCGAGGAGCCACGCGTTGAGATCCTCATAGTCCGCATAGTTGCTGCGCATGTCAGAAAGTTTTGAGGCATCGAGCGCGTTTTCAAAGAGTTTGCGGCTGGCGGCGCTGCCCGCGTCATCGTTGTCCAGGTACAGGCGCACTTCTTCAAAGCGCGGATCGTTCAGATAGGGCAGGGCTTTGATCCAGAGGTTTGTCGAGTTCAGGACCAGCACCGCGCCGGATGCTTCACGCACAGACCCAGCACTCAAGTAGGAGAGAAAATCCATGAAGCCTTCGAAGACCCGCAGAAGGGTCGCAGCGGGCTTGTCATGGAAGGTCACGGATTTCCCCGTGCCAACGAAGCCCTTAAATAGCGCGTTACGTGCCTCGAACCCATCCCCGGAAGGGTAACCGAGGGCAAAGTACTTCCCGGCGCTGTGAGGGGGCTTAAAATCGATCTGAGAGAGGTGCTCTCGGGCAATATCATGGTCGATACCGCGTTTGGTCAGATATTGCAGCAGGGCAGGGTGCTGAAGTGGCCCAGATGAGACCAGCTCAAAGGCCCAACTTTTTTCTTTTTCACCCGCAGCGGCCGGTTTTTCCGGCCCAGTATCAGATCGGCGCGAAGCGCCGCGCGCGATTTTAGATGAAGTGGCCGGTGAGGCGAGTGCAGGGGAGTAGAGTCCGGTCTTGTCCAGGTGCACGAGCGCGTCCCGCACATCGCAGGCGAAAAGTTCTCGGACGAGATCGAGGATGGTGCCGCCGGTGGCGGCTCCATGGTCAAACCAGAGGTTTTTGACCGTATCCACCTTGAAAGACGGGTTTTCATCTCCGTCTCTAATCGGCGAGTGATACCACAATTCCCGCCCACCTTGGCGCGATTTTTGAGGGCTAAGCCCTTGGCGCTCGAGGTAGGACACCAGTGGGATGCATTTGGCTTGCGCGATGTTCATCGTTTGGAATGTTACACGGGTAAGAGTGTTTGGGTGGTAAAAAGGAGAGGGGGGATGCACTGAGTCGAGTAATTCTACCGCTACCCCTGGGCCGTCAAGAACCGCGCTGCCGCTGGCCCTTTCGGGCGCGGCGCGAACGGTTCCCGCTTTCGCTTTGACTGCCTGGAGGGTAGGGCGCGGTGGAATTTCTCTGTCTCAGCTGCAAGGCTGGGGCGTTTTATTTTCTTACGTTTTACTTATGACGTTACACAATAAGCGGTGCCGCGAAATCGCAGCGCTCAATGACCAAGCACGAACAACCTTTCAGGGGTGCACAGTGATCCTCACCAAAGGAATTTTCAGCCTTCCGGAGGCCCAGCAAGATGAGATCATCCAGCAGGTTCGCAGCTTTGATACCTTCACCCCGGATAACGATCCTTACGGCGAACATGACTTCGGAGCATTCAACTTCTGAGGTGACCGCCTCTATTGGAAGTTTGATTACTACGATGTCACGACACAGTATCTGTCACCCGATCCGACTGACCCGGAAGTGACAAACAGGGTTTTGACCATCTTGCTAGCAGACGAATACTAGCCGAGATGACAGCTTTGCGGGGTGAGCGTATCACCCCGTTTTATTTTTTTATTTTCCATTTATGACCACCAATAATATACCGAAAAACGGTGAAAAATCAAAACTTTCTCAGGCTGAAAAACGCGCACCAGAGCGGGACGCTCTTGAGTTTCACCCGACCCCGCCGCAGGCAATTCGAGCCCCTGCAATACTCGCGGGCACATTCTTTTGACAAATCCCCCTTTCCTCGCACAATTCTTCCTGACCGCCTCAGGGCGATCACCAATCCAACCATCAGTCTTTCGAGACTGGTGGATGCCAGCCTCGAACAGACCCCAATCAGGGGAGAAGAGGCATGGGAGAACCAAGCCGTGATGCTGCTTTGGCAGCATTCAAGAAGACCTT
>Ga0100389_1003608_pt1 | contig 12061 bp, 13 predicted proteins | sample CryGeymeta201513_FD_81537 | JGI IMG/M metagenome (GOLD analysis project Ga0100389, IMG submission 81537) | Groundwater microbial communities from Crystal Geyser aquifers in Utah, USA - Crystal Geyser metaG 2015-13 | ecosystem: Environmental > Aquatic > Deep subsurface > Groundwater | place: USA... | reverse complement strand
GGTCAGGTAGCCACACCCCTTATTCCTAGAAATACCACTATTCCAACCTCAAAATCGCAAATTTTTTCAACCGCGGCTGATAATCAAACCCAGGTTGAAATTAATGTTTTGCAAGGTGAGCGACCAATGGCGCCTGACAACAAGTCTTTGGGTCGGTTTATTTTGGATGGCATTCCCCCGGCTCCGCGGGGAATTCCTCAAATTGAAGTTGCTTTTGATATTGATGCTAATGGAATCTTAAATGTTAAGGCCGTGGATAAGGCCACCAATAAATCTCAGTCAATAGTTATTAAAGGGGCGGTTGGGCTGACTGATGAGGAAGTTAAAAAAGCTCAAGCCGAAGCCGAACAGTATGCCGAAGCGGATAGGAAGAAAAAAGAATTAGTTGAAGCCCGGAATCAGGCTGATGCTTTAGTTTTTACGGCGGAAAAAACCTTAAAAGAAGCTGGGGAGAAAGTTAAAAAAGAAGACAAAGAAAAAGTTGAAGCGGAAATTAAAAACGTTAAAGATGTACTTGGGAAGTCAGAGGCGACTAAGGAAGAAATTGAAGAATCCTCAAAGAAATTATCTGAAGAACTCCAAAAAGTGGGAGCGGCGATGTACTCGTCCGCCGAAGCTCCCAAAGGGAGCGAAGGTGGATCAACCCAGCAAAAATCCTCCTCCGCCAAGGCTTCGGAGGACAAGGGGAAGGCGGAAGAAGGAGAAGTGGTAAGTTAGATATTAGATATTAGAAATTAGATATTAGTAAAGAGGGCGCAAGTTTGCGCCTATTTAGTATAAAATATAATTATGCCAACAAAGAGAGATTATTATGATGTTTTAGGGGTTTCTAAAGATGCCTCGCAAGAGGAGCTGAAAAAGGCCTACAGGAAGCAGGCTCTCCAGTGGCATCCGGACAGAAATAAATCTCCAGAAGCCGAGAAAAGATTTAAAGAAATAAACGAGGCTTACGAAGTTTTATCCGACGGCGAAAAGAAAGCTGCCTATGATCAATTCGGTCACGCTGCTTTTGAACCAGGCGGGATGGGCGCGGGCGGTTTTGCTGGTGGACCATTTGCCGGTGGGCAGACCCGAACTTATCGTCAAGGTCCATTTACTTATACTTACACTACTTATGGTGGTGAAGCGCCCTTTGAAGGTCTCGGTTTTGATTTTTCCGACCCCTTTGAGATTTTTGAACAATTTTTTGGCGGCGCCTCGCCTTTTGCTCGCCAGACTCGAATTCCCCGATATGGTTTAACCATCGACTTTATGGAAGCAGTCAAGGGATGTGAGAAAGAAGTTGTTATGGAAGGCAAAAAGCGGAAAATTCGCATTCCCCCAGGTGTTGATGATGGCTCAAGAATTCGCTTTAGAGATTTTTATATTACGATTGATGTTCGACCAAGTAAAATTTTTCAAAGAGACGGAAATGATGTTTTTGTCAATGTCCAAATTCCTTTAACTTTGGCAATTTTAGGTGGGGTGATTGAAGTGCCGACAATTGATGGTGATTTGAAACTGCGAATTCGGCCCGGAACCCAGCCGGGGACAATGGTTAGGCTTCGGGGTCGGGGAATTAAAAGACCTCAACGTTATGGGAGAGGCGACCAATATGTCCGTCTCCAAATCAAAATCCCGGAAAAACTCACCCGAGAACAAAAAGAAGCCTTAAAAGTATTAGAAGAAATTTAATTTATCTTCTTTTCTCTTGTCAGAAAGCCGAGGAGATGGTAGAATATTAATGACAAAACCATCTGTCTAGAAAGAGGTGGAAGAGTGAGCAAAATCGAACGAGACCTTCAGCCAGTAAATCCAGAAGAAGATTTGTCAGAAGTTAAGGAGGTTAGATTTGAAACTCCTGAAGGAACTAAGATTTTCATTCGACCAATTCGAGAAGAAGATTTACATCTAACACCAGAATTTAAAGATTTTGCCGAACTAACAAGAGCGAGAGATCCAATTACGTATGGGGAAGTTGCTCTTGTCCAGGCAATAAGAAGACGCCCGCGATTACAAAAGAAGATTGAGAGTTTAGTAAGAAGGCTTGGAAAAGAGATAGACCTCAGTAAACGCCGAACTTAACAAGGACTTTTCATCCACACATCTTTCCCTTGTTCTTTGTTGTATGTTGTTTGTTCTACCGCTTTCAGCGGTGTGTGGATAACTTCTTGGGAAAATGGTAAATTTAATTAATGATTAAAGCAGTTATTTTTGATTTTGGCGGGACGGTCAGACATTCATCCCATCGTGGCGTAAAAAGTATAGCCAAAGCTTACCAAATTTCAGAGGAGCAACTGATGGAGGTTATTCCTCAATTTATTGAAACCTTTAGTAGGGGTATGATTACCGAAGATGAGTTTTGGCAACAGCTTTCTTGGGCATTAAAAAAGCCGGTTCCTCGGAATAAATATGAACTTTGGCGAAATGACTACGAAAGGGACTTTTTTGTTTATCCAGAAATAATTTCCCTGGCGAAGAAAATTAAACAAAAAGGGCTTAAAACCGCAATTCTCTCCAATACTATCAAGCCCCACATTGAAGTAAATAAGAAACATAATAGTTATCAAGACTTTGATGTTTTAGTTTTATCTTGTGAGGTGGGTTTACGCAAACCTGAGCCAGAAATTTATCTTCTAACTGCCAAAAAATTGGGGGTAAAACCTAAAGAGTGTATTTTTATTGACAATAAAGAAGAATATCTGGTTCCGGCCAAAGAATTAGGTATGGAAACCGTTTTAGCTAAAAGTCCGAAACAGGTTGTCAAGGAGGTTTCCAAGATTTTGAGTCTCTAGACTGTCTCATTAACCTCGCGCTAGGAAAATAAAATCCTTATAAAGTTTACACTGAGTTTATCGAAGTGCTTGTCCTGAGTTCAGCGAAGGGCTTGTCCTGTTTACCCTGAAAAGATTGAAGGGAGGTTACCGAAGGAGCCTGCCACGTATATGCGCCATTTCCGAGTGAGGCTGTAAGCCTCAGAGGAAAGAAGCATTGTACTGTGGTAAAATTAGGGACAAGATGGCAAAAATCAAGGACTTGCCGGATGTTACTCTTTTTATAGATGAATCAGGTACTTTACCAGACCTCAAGGATAAGATTGTCGTGGTTGCCGCTGTTGGAGTTTATTCGCCAAGAAGAATAGACGAAATATTAAAGACGGTTAGAAAAAGAGGCAAATTTAAAAGACTAACCGGAGAAATTAAATTTTACACTGCCGGTGAAAAAAGTAAAGTTTTGTTTTTTGAAAAAATTGTTGAGGAAAACTTTGATATTTTTGTCTTAATTGTTGATAAAGTCGGTCGAAAGATTGAGGATACGCCCGAAAATTTTGCCGTAATTTGTGGGTTGCTCTTGCAAGATGTTTTTGCTTTTTACCCAAATGTAAGAGAGATTGTTTTTGATCGCCATTTTCATAAAGACAAGGATGTTGAAAAATTTAATAAAACTCTCAATGGCTTTCTTAAGAAGAAACTGCCCAAGATTGATCATGTTGAAAGTCAAAGGAACAGGGCGGTAAATGTTGCTGATATGGTTGCGGGGGCAATTTTGGCAAAGGAGACCGGAAAAGACTCTCGTTTTTACAAAATCTTTAAGGGAAGGATTGTAACGGAGGGACGATTGAACTGGCCGGAAGCAAAAAGAAGACTATTTAACGAATAAGCAGAGCTTGTTACTTCGTAATAAACAGAGTTTGTTACTTCGTAATAAAAAATCTTGCCTGAACCGGTGCAAGCACCCATCCAAGCAAGAATAGTTATTTTATACCACTTATTTGTTTATTTGTCAAGAGGGAAATTGCCAAACCACCCCGCCCTGAATAGGCGGGAGTTTACCCCGTCCTACTAGCTAGGCGGGGCCTCGGAAATAATTTACCCTGCCTGCCCCGTATACACGCTCTTACGACGCAAACACGTAGTATTTGGGAGCAAGCAAGTGTTGTGCGGGGAGCTTGTCGAAGGAAAGTCGAAGTATGGTAAAATTAGAGCAGGATGGTAAAAGGTTTCACCCTCCATGATCTACCCAAAGAAGAACGACCCAGAGAGCGACTAGTGAAATTTGGCGAACATGCCTTATCTATGCAAGAGCTCCTTCAACTCATTTTAGGAAGAGGTATTGCTGGCGAATCTGTTGCTGTTACTGCTCAAAAATTACTAACCCACTTTGGTAGCCTTCAAAAATTAGCTGAGGCAAGTCTTGAGGAACTTTTACAAATAAAGGGAATTGGTCTTGCCAAAGCAGCCCAAATAAAAGCGTGCTCTGAAATTGCGAGGAGACTTACCACGCAGACCGACTCTCTCAAGTCAAAAGGAAAACGAAAAGTGGTTACTACTCCAGAAGAAGTTTACAAACTGATCAATTCAAAAATTAAGAATTATGCAAAAGAGCATTTTTTTGTTTTATCTTTTGACAGCCGAAATGGTTTTTTAGGATGCGATGAAATTTCCGTGGGCAGTCTAAATGCTAATATAGTACATCCAAGAGAAACATTTGAAACAGCTATTCACCACCACGCCGCACAAATAGTTTTGGCACATAATCATCCTTCGGGCGATCCCGAACCGTCAGAAGACGATTTAGAGATAACTAAAAGATTAGTAGAAGCTGGTAAAATTTTAGGAATAGAAGTGTTTGACCATATCATTGTTGTTAAAAACGGATTTTTAAGTTTTAAGGAGAAGCAATTATTATGAAAGAGACAATGCAAAATTGGTTGGTAATTGGAATTCCCAAGAATTGGGAAACAGCTTTATCTCAACCCGTACCTATTTGGGGACTAAAACCACGTTATCAAGCTGAGTTTCAAACTATGAATATTGGAGACATTTTATGGTCCTATTCTACTTCACCTATAGGTGGGATTATTGGGGTTGGTATAGTGAAAGATAAATATATCGATAATATGAACTTAGTATGGGAAGAAGAATTAAGACGGAAAGAAGTAATTTGGCCACTAAGATTTAGGATGCATGTATTAAAGATTTTACCCAGAGAAAGATGGAAGACTGACAAGATTAAGATAGGTGACTTCGGACTTTTCTGGCAGATTGGCTTTCAGCTTTTAAAAGAGGAATATGTAATAGAATTATTCAAACGATCGAAAGATGTGTTTGGAACAATAAATAAAGAAAGTCTTTTTGCTGGTCCAACAGTAATGCAGCCTTTGATAGTCAGGGAAAAACAGCCGGTCTACGCTCCATTTTTAGAGGAAACATTAGTTGACTCACATAAAGAGATTCAAAATCGGATAGCAGAGATAGGAAAGCTTCAATTTTATTACACGGAAACTGAATATCCAATAGCTTTACCAAGCGAAAAGAAAAATTTAGATGTTGTTTGGAAGAGGGAAATTGATGGAGTTCCTACTTTTGCTTTTGAGGTAGAACTATCAGGCATGATTGAAAAAGCGGTCGCAAGATTAAAATTTGCTTATAAGCGATGGAATTCGCGACCCAGAATTGTCATACCCAAAGAATTTTCTAAAAAGACCAATAATATTATTTCGGCGGAAGATAGAGATTTTTGCAGATACTTCAAAATATACGAACCAGCTCAGGTCACCGAATTACTTGCTAAAAAACGAGAACTTAAAACACTAGAACAAAATTTGGAGATTTACTAAACCAAGAATGGATTTTTAAGCATGAAATCTAAAGATTTAATTTGAGGAACGGGATGATTAACATTTTAACTTTAAAAGACAGTAAGAAAAAATCTAGTCGGTCTAAGGCTGATTTATTCGAATTGTTATTAACCCTAAAACTAAGAAAAAATTATAAATTAAACACAGAATTCTTAGAACAAGAAATTATAGGTCTAAGGGAGAGTGTATTAAAATTTTTCAATGGAGATAGTAGAGTTGAGGAGCAAGACAAAAGGGCGAATATCCTTTTACCTTTTTTAATAAAGGAGATCGATGCTAAATTAATCCCAAAATTTGGAAAGCCAATTGGTATTATTTGGGTTGGTCGTGAGTGGCAAACTAAACAATCATTATCAGATATAGATATAGACTTCAAGTCCGGACATGGTGTTGGATTTTCAATTAAGTCAACTAGGTCAGGTAAGGGAACACAAAAAAATTTAGGCATAGAGAGTCTGAAAAAATATCTAGATCTCGATATAGAAAATGAATTGGGTAGTATGTGGGGAAAAATTAGGTTAGATCTTGCCGCTGAAGGACGAGAATTAAAAGAAATTTCTCAAGAAGGCACAACAATTATAAGAAAGAACAAGTATAGGTTTCCACTAATTCAAGAAATAGGGAAGAAATATGGTCTTGTCGTGCAAAAAATAGCAATTAAAAGGAGCGTAGAAAACTTTAACAAATTTTCACCAAAAAGAAAAATGGATTTTATTGAGTATATATTAGGCCTAAAAGAAATAAAACCTCTCATAAACACTGGTGTAGAGGGGAATAAACCATATCTGTATTGGAATGAAAAATTTAATAGAATTCTCGAGCAAAAATTGAATGCTAAAACAGTCGATGGGAAAGGGTATTATATCATGGCAGGAGAAAAGCCAATAATAAGAATACAGGCGAATTTTACCAACGGCATAGGATTGAGTGCTTTTTGCGAAAGAGCATTTTTATTAGAGAATATTATCTAAAAATTATTTGTGATAAAGTTCTTTAAATTATCTGGAATTCTGTAGATCTCGAATATTATCTTATCAATTTCATTCTGTTCTCTTTCGTAATTATATTTTAGATCTCTCTTTTTATTCCGAATAATATTTTTTACTAAAGACTCAATTGTTATCTTCTGCTTGTTTGTAGGTGTAATAAATGGAAGACGACGAATATCTTCAATTTGGACACTATTGGTTGTGTTTAAAATCCCTTTGATAAAATAGTTGTAAAGTTTACTATTTAATAACCCCAAAAGATAATAGAGAGAAATTTTTGGACTAATTGGAACAAAACCAATTGCCTTGTTAGTGTCCCAAAGGCACCCTTTTGGCATATATCGAGCGGATAAACGAGTGCTAACACCGCTGATGACAATTCCTTCCTTAAGAAAATGGTTACCCCTAGGGATGTCGTAGTGCTTTTTGGAAATCTTATCCCAAGCCACGCATTCTTCGATTGGCGCGTAATAGCAATCCTTTCCTCCATTTTTGAGATAAAGATGCCACTGTCCATTTTCGATAAGCTCTTTAGAAATAATGTTAAATAGCGACTCCCCCTTATTTATTTTTTCATTTTTTATCCTGTAAAATTGGGCTAGTTTTGTTCCCTCGATGGCACCAAGGAAACGGTGATTATTGTGGGTATGCATTCCAATATGCCCATCCATAACTAGAGTAATTTTCGGTGCTTCATTAAAAATTTTTAGTACCTGCGTGGGAGCCAGAAAAAAAAATGGTTTACCTGGAATAATATTGTAGTTTTCTTGTTTGATATTAAAAATTTGCTGAGGTTGATAATATTCATCTTCATTTTTGATTTGATCAATAAGTCTAATCATATTTTCTTCTCTGTCATTTTTTTTGTCGGCGCCAAAACACTTCTCAAGAGTAATAATCGACGTAGTAACACTAGCGCCTGCCTGCGTAAAGAGGTTTTTAGGAGCCAAAAGAATTTCTTTAATTTTAGTATTATTAAGAATAAATTCACGGAGCTTTTCGTGAGTTCCAAGACTCAAAAAGGTATCGCTCGTGATAAAACAGAGAATTCCGCCTTCGTTTAAAAGCTCTAGGCTACGATAAATAAACATCGCATAAGTATCGTGGCAACCAATCTCTTTAAAAATCTTTTGAAGAAGAGATTTTTTTTCTTTAATATAACTACTCTGTTTATTTAAATATGGCGGATTACCAATAATAAAATCAAATTTTTCGGAAAAAAGAGCTCCAGGAGTTTTATCAATTAAGGTGTCAACACATTCGAAACTAACACCTAAGCTTTCGATTTCCTCACGGATAGCAGGATTGATATCCCAAACAGTAATTTGTTTTGGGTTAACTCCTTGTTTAATAAGTTCTTTGACAAAAACTCCATCCCCGCCACAGGGTTCAAGGATTTTATCTTCCGGTTCAATTTTCCCAAGTTGACTAACCATGTAAGAGACGGTTTTGGGAGGCGTGTAAAATGCGCCGAGATTTTTTTTCTCAAGTTCCAGGATCTGTTTAATAACTTCCTCTTTAATCTTACCTTCTTTTTTAGTCTCAAGGTTCCGAATGACGCTAACGACTTTTCCCTGAATAATTAAATCGTTAGTAAAAATTGGAGAAAATTTTGGGTTAGCTGACTGGAGTCGAACCCTTCCATTTTCTTGATAAAATTTTTTAAGGGTCGCATTCTCGCCTTCAAGAAGAGCCACCACGGTATCACCACGATTGGCAGTAGATTGTTGTTTAATAATAACAATATCGCCGTCAAAGATTCCTTCTTCGATCATACTGTCGCCCTTAACGCGTAGGGCAAAATGATTACCAGAAGAAGCTAATAGTGCTTTGTGGATTTTTATTGGTTCTGGTTCCTCAAAAGCGAGAATCGGTTGACCGGCGGCAATCGTTCCCATGAGGGGAATCTCAGTAACTTCTCTTTTAAACTGGTACGGTTCAATCCCACGAGGTTGATTTTCCTCTTTTTTAAGATAACCCTTTTTGCGAAGAAGCTCCACGTGTTCATGGACAGTAGCGACCGAATTAAGCCTGAAGTGGTGTTTAATTTCCTCCAGCGAAGGGGAATAATCTTTTTCCTTAATGAAATTTACTACGAAGTCCAAAATCTGTTTTTGACGCTTAGTTAACATGATTTTCGCCTCTTGACTTTCGGTTCATTTTCGGTTATCTTTATTGTATTAGACCTCTTGAATTGTTGTCAATAGGCAATTTAAGGAGGTGAAAAAATATGGCAAAAAACAATTATTGGGTTTCTCCAGATCCCGAAGGATGGAGGGTAAAAAGAGAGGGGGCGAACAGAGCTGCGGGTATTTTTGACACTCAGGAAGAGACAGAAGATTTTGCTCGGGATATATTACAAAACAACACGGGCGGAGAGTTAATTACACAAAGCCAGCATGGATCAGTTCGTAGTAAGGATACTATCAATAGTCCTGATCCAAATCCCCCAAAGGATAAGGAGCATTAAACAACTAAGGAGTTATTACGGGTTTTACGATCCCGGATTATAAGGGTTAACCTCACGCCAGAAGAAATTGAAACTGGGGAGAAAAGTTGACCCGCGAACAAAAAGAGATTTTGTAAGAAATGGGAGAAATGTAACCCAAGCGCTTTGATTTTTTGATCAAGAAGTACTCCAGGAGTGAGATTAAAATACAAAAAATGTTTTTGATATTTAACGCCAATTCAGAAGTTGCATATATAAACCAGTCGATTTCAATCTCCACATCATCATTTCTTTGCTGACTTGGTACTTATGCGCAAGCTCTGTTAGAGAAGAGGAGAAAAATTCTTCTCTTTTCAACATTGACAAGGGGGCTAGTAGTTCGGCGGCAAATTCGTTCGCAAGTATATCCTCGGGATTTGTAGATTCAAAAGAAATTATCCTTGATGAAGAATTGTGGCCCAGGAGTATATGCCCCAATTCGTGAGCTAGAGTGAATCGCGTTCTTGTCCTAGGATGTGAAGAATTGTAGATTATATTGCTAGTTCCGATACTAAAACCGCAATCCTTCCCAATATCTTTTCCTTCAATGGTAATTTTATGATCAAGACAATCGAATATAGCGCGAAGTAAAATTGGAGGTTCTTTAATTTGGACTTTCTTTAAGAGATTGCGCGCCAGACTGCGTGCCAAACCAAAGTGGATTTTGTTCTCTTCACCATCATTTGCGTTCATTTTGTCTAATTTTTTGGAGTGTTTCTTCAATCGCCTTTATGAGTTTTTGATCTTCTGCGTCGCCTTTAGTAATTCTAAAGGAGATAAGTAGGGGTTCATTCTTTCTGAGGTGTTTGAGTGAAGCATATTGGGGAAGTGAAGAGTAGCCTTCTAGAAGTTCCTTAAAGGAAACCTGGAGCTCCTTGGCGATTTTGCCCAGCAGTTCAAGACTTATTTTCCTTTCGCCACTTTCAAAAAGGGAAATTGCTGTGGTAGAACGACCAATTCGCTTTCCTAATTCTTTTTGAGATAAACCCGCCATTTCTCGAACCGTTTTAATTCTTCTACCGATAGTGCCATAGTCAATCCTCATTTCTTTAAAAGATAACATTTTGAAAACTAGTTGTCAACATCCCTTGATTTTTGTAAAATTATAGTTTACAATATGAAAATATGGAATCTTTTACCGAGATACCAGATCGAGTCTTACGCAAAGGGGGTGAAAACCAATGAAAATGAAAACCTCTAGAGAGGTTGTTTCCGAAGCGAGACCGGCTCCTATAAGTTCGGGTGCATCAAAAAAAGAAAGCACCGATCGTCGATGCATTCTCAATTTTACCGATCAAGTAATTGCCGGTAATGAAGAAATAATTAGAGACATCCCGGTTGGCGCAAAGTTAGCAGTGGTAGTAAGTGGCAAAGACGTTCTTCTACTTGAAAGGGGAATAGTAGTTGGCGCGCTGAATAAGAACATTGAGACCATAAAAAGTTGTATCTACAAGGGTTATTCTTATGAAGCCGAAGTAACGTTAAGTCAGGCGAACCCCCCTCTGCTTCAAGTGAGAGTAAGAACCACACGGAGGGCTTAATGACGATCAATTTATTTACCTGGTCTCTAAAGAAGGACCGTTGTATTTTTGGTAGTCGGTGTGATGCCGATTGCGATCAATGTAGTTGTTACTTGAATGGCCCGCCCAGATATGAAACCGGAGCACCCGATAATCCAGATATCAACGGTATTTTGAGTGATCTAGGTATAACTTCCCTTTCCGAAATCACTCCACCACCACTGAAGTTTCCGCAGTTTTGCCGTTTTGTCCCCATGATTAAGAGGGGAGACGAGAAGTTCTTATCGCCTAAAAAAGGCATTAATGCGATTGCCCTTCCGTTAGGGAATATGATTGCACTTGGAAAAAAAACTTGCTGGTTGCCCAGGATACAAGAGAGTTTTGTTAAGATACGGTCTGCGCTTGGAAAAAAAACCTTAATAATTCTTGTTTGTAACGGGAAAGATAAAATGTTAAAAGAGTCTTTTTGGCCTCACAGGAGTCAGATATTGAGCGAAATAAAAGCCTCTAATCCTGATTTGGTCGTAACAACTAATTTTTCGACACTGGAAAATCAACCCCCAATGGAAGACTTTATAAGCATTTATCGGAATCAAAAAATTTTTGGTGAAATGAGGCGATCGGGTATTAAAGCGATCCCTTTAATTTACTGGAAAACGAAAGCCCATTTAGATGAGTGGGCTGAATGGCTAAACAATAGTAAGGAGGCTTTGGTGTGTCTAAACTTACAGACCAACAAGGGCAACCGCCTGTGGGAACAAAATCTTTTTGATCTTCAATATCTTCTGGGTTTTCTTAAGAGAAAAATAAGCTTTTTGATTATTGTAGGTTCAACAGAGAGCAGAATTAACGAACTTAAAGAAATTTTCGGAGACGAATTCATCGTGGTTCAAAGTCACCCCATGCGTTTGGCAGTAGAATGGAGGGTTATTAGAGACGAAGGGAAAAGAGTGGAACCAAAGAGAGCATTCGTTATCAATTGTCTGAAGTGTATTAAGTTGTTGACTTGAGAAAATGCAGGCAGCAGGAGACTTTCCAGGATAGTCCTGGATTTAGGAGAACTTAAATTTCTACCGGTTCGCCCCCGAAACCGAATTCCCGATTATCATATATTATCAATCTCATACAGAACCAAGTCGAGTCGAGCCGGGGCGAACATGCCTGCCCGCTCCCGGCCCGTTGTCAAGTAGTTTTCCCTGTTAACTCTGTCTTGAGGATAAATATAGAAAGTCGAAAAGTAATTGTTAAGAACCCTTTGCCTAGAAAAATGAAAACAAAACCCCTTGTAATACACGCCAATATAAGCTTTCCACCTTAGAGGTGGAACAAGTACGCCACCTTTGGATTTTTTAATGATGTTTTTAGTGATATACTCAAAATATGGCAAGAATTGAAGTTTTAAAAGAAGAGATAGGATAAAAATATGGATATTAAACAAATTACG
>Ga0100389_1003607_pt1 | contig 12061 bp, 9 predicted proteins | sample CryGeymeta201513_FD_81537 | JGI IMG/M metagenome (GOLD analysis project Ga0100389, IMG submission 81537) | Groundwater microbial communities from Crystal Geyser aquifers in Utah, USA - Crystal Geyser metaG 2015-13 | ecosystem: Environmental > Aquatic > Deep subsurface > Groundwater | place: USA... | reverse complement strand
TGCCGCCCTTGAGTTCGATCAGAATGGTGTTTTCGGGGTCTTTGATTTCGGCCATCGGGCCCTCCTTTCGAAAATCTCTGGCGATACCTAGGCGGTTCGTGCGCGATTGCCAAGCGCAGAGGTTGACGGTGGCGGAGCGCCGCGCCATTAGAAGGCGACCGACTCCGAGGAGGCCCGCAGGCATGAGCTGGAAAACCCTTGACGATATGGATCTCGACGGCAAGCGCGTGCTCGTGCGGGTCGATATCAACGTGCCGGTCGAGCATGGGATCGTGACGGACACCACCCGGATCGAACGGATTGCTCCCACTGTCCTCGACATTCTGGCCAAAGGCGGCAAACCGATCCTTCTGGCGCATTTCGGTCGGCCCAAGGGCAAGGTCATGCTCGACATGTCGCTGCGGGTGACGGTTCCGGCGCTCGAAGCGGCGCTTGGCCGCAAGGTGCGGCTGATCGAGACGCTGGAGGGTGCCGAGAACCTGACCCATGAGGCCCAGGCCTCGGATGTGCTGCTGCTGGAAAACATCCGCTTTCATCCCGGCGAAGAGGCCAACGATCCCGACTTCGCCGCGCGTCTGGCCCGGCTGGGGGATGTCTATTGCAACGATGCGTTTTCGGCCGCTCATCGCGCCCATGCCTCGACCGAGGGCTTGGCCCATCACCTGCCCTCCTGCGCCGGTCGCCTGATGCAGGCCGAATTGCAGGCGCTTGAGGCAGCTCTTGGTGCGCCCAAACGCCCGGTGGTGGCGGTGGTCGGCGGTGCCAAGGTTTCGACCAAGCTCGATCTTCTGGGAAACCTTGTTGCCAAGGTCGATACGCTGGCCATCGGCGGCGGCATGGCCAATACCTTTCTTGCCGCCCTCGGCCTCGATGTCGGCAAATCGCTTTGCGAGCACGAGATGACCGCGACCGCGCGCGAGATCATGCTCAAGGCCGGGGCCGCCAAGTGCCGGATCCTGCTGCCCGCCGATGTAGTGGTGGCGCGCGAGTTCAAGGCCGGTGCGCCGCATGAGGTAGTGGGCGCTCATGCCTGCCCGCCCGACGCGATGATCCTCGATGCCGGGCCGCAGGCCGTGGCGCGGCTCATCGCGGTGCTGGACGATGCGAAAACGCTGATCTGGAACGGCCCGCTCGGCGCCTTCGAGATCACCCCCTTCGATGCCGCCACCAATGCGGCGGCGGGTCACGCCGCAGCGCTCAGCCGCGCGGGCAAACTGATCTCGGTCGCGGGCGGCGGTGATACGGTCGCCGCGCTCAACCGCGCCGGTGCAGCCGGGGATTTCACCTATATCTCGACCGCCGGCGGGGCGTTTCTTGAATGGATGGAGGGCAAGGACCTGCCGGGCGTTGCCGCGCTCAAGGCAGGAGGCTGAGACCATGGCGGGCTGGACCCTCATCACCGGCGCGTCCGAGGGGCTGGGTGCGGAATTTGCACGGCTTGCCGCCGCCGAAGGCCGCAACCTGATCCTCACCGCCCGATCCGAGGACAAGCTTCGGGCGCTTGCCGAGGCGTTGCGCGGATGCGCGGGCGAAATCGCCGTGATCCCCGCCGATCTGGCCGATCCGGCCGGGGCGCAGCATCTCTGGCAAAAGGCGGCCATCGGCCGACGGATCGAGATTCTGGTCAACAATGCAGGACTCGGGCGGCATGGCGCCTTCGGCAACGGCGAAGGATGGGACCGCGAACTTGCCACCATCACCGTGAACATGACCGCGCTCAGCCTGCTGATGAAAATGGCCATTCCCCACATGCGGGCAGAGCGAGGCGGGCATATCCTCAACGTGGCGTCAACCGCGGCCTTCATGCCCGGCCCCAACATGGCCGTCTATCACGCAAGCAAGGCCTATGTGCTCTCGCTCACCGAGGCCGTGGCCGAGGAGTTGCGCGGCACCGATGTCCATGTCTGCGCACTCTGCCCCGGCGCAACGCAAACGTCCTTTTTCGACGCGGCCGACATGCACGGCATCACCCTGTTAAGCCTGGCGCGTCCGGCCTCTGCAGAGGCAGTGGCGCGTGCCGGATGGCACGCGATGAAAGCCGGCCACCGCCTCCACGTGACCGGCGCGATGAACAAGCTTTTTGCCTTTGCCCCGCGCCTGACACCGCGCGGTCTGACGACCTTCATCACGGCCAAGGTGATGGGGAAACAGGGCCGCTGAGCGTCTCGCCCGAAGGGCCTTCCGACACGGCAATTCAAAGGGCAACGAACGCGCTTGACCATCTGGTGGGGCCGACGGACGTTGCGCGGGACATTCTGGCTCTCAACCTGGCTCTCAACGGGTTATTCCACCCTAAACACCCGAAACCAGGCTGGCAGGTGGTGGCGCGGTTGACGGGGCTCGAACCCGCGACCCCCGGCGTGACAGGCCGGTACTCTAACCAACTGAGCTACAACCGCCCGCTTGCCCGCCCGATCCCTCAGGCGTGGTGCGCTTCTATGCGGCGTCACGCGCCTCGTCAAGCGCCCGCTGGCGTAAAAAGAAACTTTCGCTGGGGGTCCGGCGCGGCGCAGGGTCGGTGCGTCTGCGACGCAGGGATGGTGGGTGATGAGAGACTCGAACTCCCGACATCTTCGGTGTAAACGAAGCGCTCTACCAACTGAGCTAATCACCCGTGCCGCGCCTGATACTCAAGCAGGAGCGACAGTGCAAGGGCTTTGCGGCGGGGCAGTTTATCGCATCAGCACCACCGGCACCTTGCACGAGCGGATCATTTCCGTGGTGGTCGCGCCGATGGTCAGACAGCGGATGCGTCTGTGATCACAGGCATCAAGAGAAATCATCTGAATCTGTCCTGCTCCGGGCCTGATCGACCGGTCCCGATCTGGCCTCGTGCTCGTTGCGATGATCCGTCAGCGCGGCAACCGGTTGGGCACCGGATGATCACTCTGGGACCATATGACATGAAGGTCGCCTCCAACCGCCCGGCCCCCATTTGCCACGCAATTATTCTGCCTTGCAGCATTGCACCAGGACCATATCCCCGTTCTACCCTCAATCCAGCGGGATCGGAAAACGGGTCGCCGCGATCCGGGCGGACAGACGATCGGAGATCGTGTTTCATAATTCTCTTTTTTTGACATGACACTCGGCAGTATCCATGCAATCTGTAGTCTGATTTGAACCACTGGACTGGAAGATCCCGATATGGCACATGCCCGGATCAAGACCGTGGCTCAGTGGACCGGCGGCACGGACTGGCGCCTGAGCCTGCTGCACAGCAGCGCCGACCATGCCTTTGTATGGATCACCCGTGGTCAGGGGATTGCCGTGATCGGCGGCGTGCGGCGCGGTGTGGGCGTGCATAATGCGCTGGCGATTCCGGCGGGCACCGTGTTTGCCCTCGATCTTGGCAAGACGGGCTTCGGGGTGGTCTGCCTGATCCCGGCGGGCGGCTCCGTGCTGATGCCCGACACGCCACAGCATCTGCGCATCCGCGATGTCGCCGGACAGAACGAACTCACCGCGCTGCTCGAGGCGATGCAGCGCGAACAGACTGCGGCCGGTCATTTCATGGACGAGGCGCTGGATGCACAGGCCACCCTGCTCAGCGTCTGGTTACGCCGCGCGATGATTTCCCATCCCGATGACAAACGCCCAAAGGCCGCCGAACGTCTTGTCACGGCCTATGCCGCGCTTGTCGAACGCGATTACGCCAGCGGACGGAGCATGGCGGATCATGCCCGAACGCTTGGCGTGACGCCTACCCATCTCACGCGGGTCTGCAAGGCGGTCTCGGGGCGCACCGCCGCCGATATCCTGACCGAGCGGAGCCTGCACGCCGCGCGCGATCTGCTCGAATCAGCAGAGCGCCCAATCGGTCAGATCGCCGCCAGTCTGGGCTTTGGCAGTGCCGCCTACTTTTCGCGCTTCATCCTGCACCACACCGGCCAAAGCCCATCGGCGCTGCGCGCCCGCGCGACTGAGCGTTCCACCCCACCAAGCGGCGCAATAACCGTGCGCGCCCGATAAAGAAGCCCCGCCACAGGGTTGCGCCTTTCGCCTCTGCACTATCTAATACCTTTGTTATCCGTGTTCGGGTTTACCCCTTTGTCCTGAAGGCTGCACATGCCGCTCCATCCAGTCCCCCTGCCCCATCCCGCGCTCAATCAGGATCTGACGGATTTGCGCAGCGGCAACATCGGGCGGCGCGAATTTCTCAGCCGCGCCACGGCCTTGGGCCTGAGCGCGGCGGCGGCTTATGCGCTCGGGGGCCTCACACCACCAGCCTGGGCCCAGACCGCGATCGCCCCCGGCGGAACCCTGCGAATCCAGCAAAGCGTCAAGCCGCTCAAGGATCCGCGCAGCTATGACTGGAGCGAGTTGGCCAACCAGACCCGTGGTTTTCTGGAATATCTGGTCGAATATCAGACCGACGGCACATTTCGCGGCTTTCTCCTCGAGTCCTGGGAGGTCAACGCGGATGCCACTCGCTATGTCTTGCGCCTGCGGCCCGGCATCCTGTGGAACACAGGCGAGGCTTTTGACGCCCGCGACGTGGCGCACAACATCACGCGCTGGTGTGATACCACCGCCCCCGGCAATTCGATGGCCGGGCGCTTTGCCGGTCTGATCGATCCCGAAACCGGACAGGCGCGCGACGGCGCGGTCACGGTCACGGATGCGCTGACGGTCACGCTCACCCTCTCGGGTCCGGACATTGCCGTCATCGCCAATCTGTCGGACTATCCTGCCGCGATCGTTCATCAGAGCTATGACGGAGGCGATCCCTTTGCACATGGCATCGGCACCGGCCCATTTCGTCCCGTGAGCCTGACGATCGGCCAAATCTGCGTGCTTGAACGCGACCCCGCCCGGACGTGGTGGGGCAGCACGGTCTTTGGCGGACCCTATCTCGACCGGATCGAGTTCATCGACCATGGCACAAATCCCTCGGCCTGGCTTGCTGCGGCCGAGGCCGGCGAGGTGGATCTGCTCTATGAAACCGTCGGCCACTTCATCGACGAGATGAATGGGATCGGCTGGCGTCAGAGCCGCGCAGAGACTGCGGCGACGATGGTGGTGCGCGCCTCGCAGAGCGCACGCATGGTGGGCACCAATCCCTATATCAATCGCAACGCACGCCGCGCGATGGCGCTTGCCGTTGACAATGCAATCTGTCTGGAACTGGGCTATGGCGGGCGCGGCACGGTGGCCGCCAATCACCATGTCAGCCCCATCCATCCTGCCTATGCCGATATCGGCCCAGCCCCCTATGACCCGGCCCAGGCCCGGCGCGAGATCGAGTCGGCGGGGCTCCTGGGCTTTGTGCATGATCTGGTCACAATCGATGACGAATGGCAGCGCAATACCGGAGACGCGATCGCGGCGCAGCTCCGCGATGCAGGTCTCAGGGTGCGCCGCCGGATTCTGCCGGGAGCGACCTTCTGGTCGAACTGGCGCGAGTTTCCCTTTTCCGCAACCCAATGGAATCATCGCCCGCTGGATGTGCAGGTGCTTGGTCTTGCCTATCGTTCAGGGGCCGCCTGGAACGAGAGCGGCTTTGCCAATGCCGAGTTTGACGCGCTGCTCGATGAGGCCAATCGCCTTGTCGATACAGAGGCAAGACGCGTCGTCATGGCACGGCTGCAAACCATTCTGCGCGACGAGGGGGTGATCATCCAGCCGTTCTGGCGGGCCCTCTACAACCACCATAACGGCCACCTTGTGAATGCCGAGAAACACCCCTCGAACGAAATCCACCTCTACAAGATCGGATTTTCCGCCTGAGCCCTCTCAGCTCCCCAGAATGACGCGCACGTAATTGCGGGTTTCCTGATAGGGCGGCACACCGCCATGCTTTTCCACCGCCGCAGGCCCTGCATTATAAGCCGCAAGTGCCAGCCGCCACGACCCGAAAGTGCGATACTGCTCGGCCAGATAGCGCGCACCCCCCTCCAGATTCTGCCGTGGATCATGCGGATTGACACCAAGCAGGCGTGCCGTATCCGGCATGAGCTGCGCCAGACCGATCGCGCCCTTGTGCGAGCGCGCATCGGCGCGCCAGCCAGATTCCTGCTGCACAAGGCGCAAAAAGAGATCTTCGGGAACGCTGTAGCGCCGCGCAGCCTGCTTGGCCATGTCGAGGTAGGGTCCGCGATACACACCGCGAAAGGTCGGGGTGAGGTCATCCCACATACTCGGTGCCTTGAACGATTGCGGCTGCAAGCGCACGGAATTGTTGTATTGCTCGCGGGCGCGATTATCGAGGACACCGGTCTGGGATTTGAATACAGCGACGCGGCTCTTGCTTGACAGCACCTCTGACGCGGCCACAGACGATCCGATCAGCCCACAAGCCGCACACGCAATCGCAATCCTGCGCATCCCCAATCTGTCCCCACTACCCCATTTTCGCGCGACTATACCGTCTTTAACGCCGATTTCGAGCCTTTCTTTGTCCAACCCGGTCGCCGGTTGCAAAATTCCGCGCATTTGAAACGCATTTTTACCTTTCCTTCACGCCGATGCGATGGTGTAACCGTTGAAACGACAACCGAATGATGATCATGGGAGGGCGCGATGGCCGGATCTGTAAACAAGGTAATCCTGATCGGCAATCTGGGCCGCGACCCCGAGGTGCGCACCTTCCAGAACGGTGGCAAGGTCTGCAACCTGCGCATCGCGACCTCTGAAACCTGGAAGGACAAGGCCACCGGCGAGCGGCGCGAGCGCACCGAATGGCACAGCGTCGCGATCTTTCAAGAGGGACTCGTGCGGGTGGCAGAGCAATATCTGCGCAAGGGCTCCAAGGTCTATATCGAGGGCAAACTTCAAACCCGCAAATGGCAGGATCAGTCGGGACAGGACCGCTATTCCACCGAAGTGGTGCTGCAAGGCTATGACGGTGTCCTGGTGATGCTCGATGGCCGGGGCGAAGGCGGTGGCGGTGGCGGCAGACCCGACACCGGCGACGAATACGGCAACGATTACCGGAGTGATCCGAGCAGCGCGCCGGCCGCCGGCCGCTCCTCGCGCGACATGGATGATGAAATTCCGTTCTGATCACGACGGCCCGGCACGCCGCGATGGCGAGAGGAATGTTTCAAAACCGACACAGCCGCCGCGCAGGATGGCGCTTGTTCGGCGGTTTGTCTCTGGTCATTCCGCGTCATGCCGTATAGGGCGCAGGCGAACATCATCAGGACAAAGCCTCTATGGATCTGCGCAATATCGCCATCATCGCCCATGTCGACCACGGCAAGACCACGCTTGTGGACGAATTGCTGAAACAATCGGGTTCGTTCCGCGCCAATCAGGCGGTGGACGTGCGCGCCATGGACAGCAACGATCTGGAACGCGAGCGCGGCATCACCATCTTTGCCAAGCCCACCAGTGTGCTCTACAAGACCACGCGCATCAACATCGTGGACACTCCCGGTCACGCCGATTTCGGCGGCGAGGTTGAACGGATCCTCAGCATGGTCGATGGTGTCGTGCTTCTGGTTGACGCCGCCGAAGGCCCGATGCCGCAAACCAAGTTCGTGACCGCCAAGGCCCTGCGCCTCGGGTTGCGCCCCATTGTCGTGCTCAACAAGGTCGACAAACCCGCCGCCGAGCCTGACCGTGCCCTCAACGAATGTTTCGACCTCTTTGCCAATCTCGGCGCCAACGACGATCAACTCGATTTTCCACACTTGTACGCCTCTGGCATCAATGGCTGGGCCGATCACGAGCTCGACGGCCCACGCAAGGATCTTACGGCGCTCTTCGACCTGATCATCCGCCATGTGCCTGCGCCCAGACAGATCGCTCATCAGAATGACGATTTCCGCATGCTGGCGACCACGCTCGGGGCTGATCCCTTTGTCGGCCGGCTGCTCACGGGTCGCGTCGAGTCGGGCCGCCTCAAGGTCGGGCAGACCGTTCAGGCCCTCAGCCGCATCGGCCAGAAGATCGAGCAGTTCCGCGTCACCCGCATCCAGGCGTTTCGCGGCTTGTCCAGCCAGGACATCGACGAAGCGCTCGCCGGCGATATCGTCAGCCTTGCCGGCATGACCAAGGCCACCGTTGCGGATACGATCTGCGCGCTTGCGGTCGAGGAACCGATCGAGGCACAGCCCATCGATCCACCCACCATCACCGTGACCTTCGGCATCAACGACAGCCCGCTCGCAGGCCGCGAAGGCAAGAAGGTGCAAAGCCGCGTCATCCGCGAGCGCCTGATGAAGGAAGCGGAATCGAATGTCGCGATCAAGGTCAGCGATACCCCTGGCGGCGAGGCCTTCGAGGTTGCCGGGCGCGGCGAATTGCAGATGGGCGTGCTGATCGAGAACATGCGCCGCGAGGGGTTCGAACTCAGCATTTCGCGACCACAGGTGCTGATGCGCGAGGGACCGAACGGCGAACGGCTGGAACCGATCGAAGAGGTCACGATCGACGTTGACGACGAATATGCCGGTGCCGTGATCGAAAAAGTCACCGGCCCGCGCAAAGGTGATCTGGTCGAGATGCGGCCAGCGGGTGTCGGCAAGACCCGCATCATCGCGCATATGCCCTCGCGCGGCCTCATCGGCTATCATGGCGAGTTTCTGACCGACACCCGAGGCACCGGCGTTCTCAACCGGGTGTTTCACAAATGGGCACCGCATCGTGGCTCCATTCCGGGACGAAGGACCGGCGTGCTCGTCTCCATTGAAGACGGCGACGCGGTGGCCTATGCGCTCTGGAATCTTGAAGAACGCGGGCGCATGTTCATCGGGCCGCAGGCCAAGGTCTATAGCGGCATGATCATCGGTGCGCACAACCGCGACAACGATCTCGAGGTCAATCCGCTCAAGGGCAAGAAGCTGACCAACGTGCGCGCCTCCGGCACCGACGAGGCAGTGCGCCTCACGACACCGATCACCATGAGCCTCGAAGAAGCGATTGCCTATATCGACGATGATGAACTCGTCGAGGTGACACCCCATTCGATCCGAATGCGCAAGCGCTATCTCGACCCGCACGAACGCAAGCGCATGGCGAAAAAGGACTGAACGGCTACTCGCTGGTTTCTACGACCAACAAGTCGCGCTCCGACGCGCCGCGCGCATGGTCGAGCGCTGCCTGATATTCGGGGCTGTGATAACAGGCCTCGGCGGCCTCGACGCTCGGAAAGCGCGCCACGACATTGCGCGCGCGGTCCCGGCCTTCAAGCTGCACATAGCGCCCGCCGCGCGCGATGAAGATGCCACCATGCTTGGCAATGGCAGGCCCGGCAAGGGCGGCGTAGCGGCCATAGGCCTCGGCGTCGGTGACGTTCACATGGGCAATCCACAGCGCAGGCATGGCGCGATCTCCTCTAGCGGTCAGATTCCGTCAACCACGACGATATCGCGGTTGCTGCTCGAGAGAGCGATGGGAAGGATACGGCGATAGTCGTCCGAATTGTACCAGGCAAGAGCGGTCTCCCGGTCAGAAAACTCGATGATCACGTGACGATCCGGGCTGTTGCCCTCAAGCGCCGTCTGCGCGCCGCCCTTGACCAGAAACCGCCCGCCAAACCGTTCGGCAAGCGCAACGGTCTGTCTGGCATAGGTGCTGTAATCCTCCGGTTCGGTCACGGTGATCCGGGCAATGATATAGGCACTCATCCCTCCTCCTCAGGCCGTCACGACCCCCTCAATCAACCGAATTCCGGCCGCGATCGCGGCCTCTGCCCCGGCGATATTGCTGCCGCCACCCTGCGCCATGTCCGGGCGCCCGCCGCCGCCCTTGCCGCCCAGAGGCTCCACCGCCGCGCGCAGCAGGTCCACCGCCGAAAGCCGCGACGTCAGGTCCCCGGTGACACCTGCCGCCACCGCAACCTTGCCGCCTGTCTCGGCAATAAGCAAGACGACACCCGAGCCAATCCGCGCCTTCATCTCGTCGATCAGCGGCGGCAGATCCCGCCCCTGCACACCCGAGAGCACCTGCGCGATGAACTTCACGCCCGCGACATCGCGGGGCTCGAGACCGCCGCCCGTGCCCGCCCCCCCCGCCATGGCCAGTTCGCGACGCAGTTGGGTCACTTCATTGGCAAGCGACCGGCGCTCCTCCAGCAAGGCACGCACACGCTCGGGCACATCCTCGGGCCGCGCCTTGAGCTCGGAGGCCACCTGGCCAAGCCGCGCCGTTTGCGCACTCAGATGCTCAAAGGCCGCCGCCCCGGTCAGCGCCTCGATCCGTCTCACGCCGGCACTCGAGGCTGAATCGCCAAGCGCCACGAACAGGCCGATATCGCCGGTCTGGCGCACATGGGTGCCACCGCAAAGCTCGATCGAGTAGGTGCGGCCATCGCTGCCCTTGCCGGATCCCGCCTCGGTGCCCATCGACACGACACGCACCTCATCGCCATATTTCTCGCCAAAGAGCGCCTGTGCGCCCAACGCGCGGGCACCGTCTGGCGTCATGATCCGCGTCTCAACCGGGGCATTACGGCGGATATGCTCGTTCACCTCGCGCTCGACGCGCGCCAGTTCCGCCGGGCTCATCGCTTTCGAATGGCTGAAATCGAACCGCAGCCGGTCCTCGGCATTGAGCGAGCCGCGCTGCGCCACATGCACACCCAGGGCCTTGCGCAGCGCCTCATGCAACAGATGGGTGGCCGAATGGTTGGCCCGGATCGCACTGCGACGGCCATGATCCACCGCCAGTTGCCCGGCCTGACCGCTCGTGATCTCGCCCGCCTCGACGGTGGCAAGGTGAATGAAAACCCCTGCCACCTTTTTCGTGTCCGTCACGCGCGCACGTCCCGTGGCCGTGGTCAAGGTGCCACTATCGCCCACCTGACCGCCAGATTCAGCATAGAACGGCGTCTGGTTCACGACGATCTGCACCATCTCGCCTGCCCCCGCACGGGCGATCCGGCCACCCTCCTGCAACAGCGCCAAGATCTGCGCCTCTGCGGTTTCCGTGTCATAGCCCAGAAATTCCGTCGCGCCGCTGACCTCGGCAATCTCGAACCAGACCGCCTGATCCGCGGCCTCGCCCGATCCCGCCCAGGCAGCACGTGCCTTGGCCTTCTGCGCCGCCATCGCGGCATCAAATCCGGCCGTTTCCACCTCGCGCCCCTTCTCGCGCAGCGCATCCTGCGTGAGATCGAGCGGAAAACCAAAAGTGTCATAGAGCCTGAACGCCGTCTCTCCCGGCAGCGCGACGCCATCGGGCAGATGCGCCAATTCGTCATCCAGCAGACGCAAACCGCGTTCGAGAGTCTGCTTGAATCGGGTCTCCTCCAGCTTCAGCGTCTCCTCGATCATCGCCTGCGCGCGGCCGAGTTCCGGATAGGCCTGCCCCATCTGCGCCACCAGCGCCGGAACCAGACGATGCATCACCGGGTCTTTCGCCCCCAACATATGCGCATGCCGCATCGCCCGCCGCATGATCCGGCGCAGGACATAGCCGCGCCCCTCGTTCGAGGGCATCACCCCATCGACGATCAGAAACGCAGTCGATCGCAGATGGTCCGCGATCACCCGGTGATGCACCCGACCCGGCCCGTCTGGATCGGCGCTCGTAGCATGGGCGCTCGCCTCGATGAGCGCGCGCATCACATCGGTGTCGTAGTTGTCGTGCTTGCCCTGCAACAGTGCGCCGATCCGTTCCAACCCCATGCCGGTATCGATCGACTGCATGTCGAGGGCGCGGATCGTGCCATCTTCGAATCGTTCGTTCTGCATGAAGACGAGGTTCCAGATCTCGATGAAGCGGTCGCCATCCTCTTCCGCGCTGCCCGGCGGGCCGCCCCAGATCTCCGGACCGTGGTCATAGAAAATCTCCGTGCAGGGGCCACAGGGGCCGGTCGGGCCCATCGACCAGAAATTGTCGTCGCTGGCGATGCGGATAATCCGGTCATCGGGCAGGCCCGCATATTTCTTCCAGATCGCGGCCGCCTCGTCATCGGTATGATAGACCGTGACCAGAAGTCTGGACTTGTCGAGGCCGAAATCCTGTGTCAGCAGGTCCCAGGCATAGGGGATCGCCTGCTCCTTGAAATAATCGCCAAAGCTGAAATTGCCCAGCATCTCAAAGAAGGTGTGATGGCGCGCGGTATAACCGACGTTCTCCAGATCGTTGTGCTTGCCACCGGCGCGCACGC
>Ga0100389_1003602_pt1 | contig 12071 bp, 7 predicted proteins | sample CryGeymeta201513_FD_81537 | JGI IMG/M metagenome (GOLD analysis project Ga0100389, IMG submission 81537) | Groundwater microbial communities from Crystal Geyser aquifers in Utah, USA - Crystal Geyser metaG 2015-13 | ecosystem: Environmental > Aquatic > Deep subsurface > Groundwater | place: USA... | reverse complement strand
GTCACCAGGATCGTCCCCTTCACGGTCACCATATCCCAGGACCTGCCCATCGAGGTGATGGCGTTATTCTGGCGGCTTGCCTCTATCTCGTTTATGGTGCTGAGGATGTCGCTTGCGATGGTTACCGGCATTACCGTGCGGCCCCTGGGCGGGGAGTAGTCTATCTTTTCCTGCACAAGCATCTGCCCCTGCTTGAATATGGTTGCCGGGGCAGTGGTAATGGGCTCTGCCGTCTGGTTCATTACCACTAACTTGTGCCACACCCTGTCCCAGTCAGGCGCCAGGACCCTGCTCATCAGTTCCTGCGGGATATTCCCCCTTCTTAAAAAAGGATCGAAGGACCAGCTTTCCAGCTCGTAGTAATGCTCTACCGCGTGCTTATTCTCGGAAACCGGAACAAGCATAACGCTTCCTTTGGCAAGGGTCACGTTCTTTATCTCAAACCCGTAAAAATCCTCAATGCCCTCCCCGCTTTCAGCTAGAGGGGTCTCCTCAGGCAGAGAAGCGGCGCTTCTGCTGTAACCGACTTCTGCAACGGCCTGCACCGCGATGTTCGAAAGACCGCCCTGCCCGCCGGTAGCCTGAGACCCGAAAAAGCCTGAAAGCGCCTGGCGGGCGTCCCGCAGGGTCAGGGGCGTGACCTGCTCTCCGAAAGCGATCCTGGGATAACCCACCATCAGGCGCACAGACGCGTTCCTTATGTCCATAACCTCGTTGAGGATCGTCGCGGACAGCTTTACCTTCGCCTGGTTATTCTCTATCAGCTCTATCTTGTAATCCGGTATCCAGCGTATCCCCTTGATGACGAAGAAAAGCGTGTATTCCACTTCTTTCGCGGTTTTTCCGCCTCCGAAATCCAGCACCAGCTCTTTTTTTGTGTGCGAGGTTGTTTTGCTGGTCTGGGCCTTTTCTCCCTCTATGCTGATGGATCTGATGTCGCTGACCCTCAGAGCCGTAACACCGCTGCCTGTCTTTAGCGTGACCCATTCTATCCTGGGCTCTAACAGGACCGGCTGCGGAACAAAATTAGGATAATAGCCATACTGCCCGTAGAAAGCGTTGCGGTCAGTGTTTTCCAGCCTTTCAGCCGGTTGCTGATAATACTGGAATCCTACCAATGTCCCTTTCAACTCCTGCTTGTCAGATGCCTGGATAGTTGCTTTTTCACCCGTATTACTTTTTATAAGGTCTTCTATTTTTACGATGGTCTCCTGCTGGAAGACCTCGGTCTTCTGCGCCTTTATGGACTTAAGCGGCACGCCCTCCGTAAGACTTGCCCCCCAGAAAGCGCCAAGGCTCGCGTCAGGTATCTCGTCTAGGATCACCTGACCGTTTACCGGAACCGCCTTCCCCTCGCACCTCAGGTACGCGAACCCGTTCTTGAATATCACCGCCTCTTTTACTTCCGGGAACTGCGCCGTGTCAGTCGCGTTTGCAGTTGCCGTAAGCAACATCAACAGCAAAACCAATATCATCTTTTTCATTATACCTCCAATTATAAACAAAAATCAATAGTGAAATGTCAAGACCTGACCCCAGCTTATTCTTTTTTCATAATCACTTAAAAATCACTGTAATCATCTTTTAAAGAAAAATAGAACCGTCCCCCTTTTTCCCTATTTCTTATAAACCTTGCCGCGGTCGTCAGCCGCTGTCATGAACACTATTTTCTTGTCTTTGTCGATTTCATAAAAAAACCGCCATTCCCCTATGCGGTATCTCCACGTATCGTGCTCCTGACCGGTAAGTTTTACTATTTGCGAGCCGAAGTAAGGCTGCTTCCTTAATTTGGGATAGGCATAGTTTTTGAGCTTTGCCTTTATTTTTTCCTGCCTTCCCCTGAAATCTTTTTCCAGGTCCTCCAGAAAACCTTCGGTCTCGAATATCCTGTACCCGTTCATACAAATTTGCCTTTAAGAGCTTTCGCCTGGCTATGCCCTCTTTCCAGTTTCTTCATAAGGCTTTTATTGGCTTTTATCTCGGCCATCTCGGCCGGGTCGATCAGGCTGGATTCCTCGATGTGCCTTAGCGCCATTGTTTCGATAAAATTAGATATCGGCCGGTTATCCAGTTTAGCCCCTGCGGCAAATTCTTCATAAGCTTCTTCCGAAAGCCTTAAAGTGATCGTTTTTGGCATAATAAACACCTCCTTTTCATCTGCTTCATATATATTCTATCATACTCTAATGTATTTGTCAAGAAAAAAGAGATTAAAAAAACTTGGGTGTCAGGTCACTTATCACCTACATACCCGGGCCAGGCACGCTTTCCCTGCAAATTCTTTTGCGAGATTCCTGAGACTCTCATTCTTACTGCATTTTTCCGCTCCACCTTCCATCCCGGAACCTCTATTTTGCTTCCTTAAACTTTCAGCTTTCAGCTAAAAAGCGGGTATAATCCCACTTTTTTTACTCCTCAACTCCCGGACCTTGACCGCAGAGCGGGCGGGGCAACTCCAGGACTTGCTGTTTTTCCGAAGAACCATCCACACAGCTCTGGCTCGAAGGTCCCTGCGTTGAGCGCCGGAGGCGCTGCAGGGACAAAATACCATTAATCCATTAATCAAACTGTTTCTAATGTCAAGACCTGACACCTTTTTTATTTAAGAAAAATTTCAAATGTAAAGATCTGTTAGAGACACCACACTAGATAACGAACTGCGGGGGTTGCCTCATTTCCGGTTTCATCGGAACTACAGGGATCGCTAAATAACCTGAATTGTTCAATTATTTAAAGGGAATAAAAAATGGTGCCGTGCCAGCCGAAGCATTTGCGATCTATCTGCGAAATGCAGATGCCCAGATTGCAAAGTATTTGCGTAGGCGTGGGCTGTCCCTAATTTATAAGAAAAACACCAGGATAGGAACCACATTGGCAGCTCCCAGGATAATAAGAAGCCAGAAAGGCAGGCTCCTGCCCCTCTGCCCTGCTTTGTCTTCAAGCTTCCCCGCGATAAACACCGCCATTGACAGCATAACGATAAAAGCCCAGACCGGCGGCGCGAGCTTTGGCTGCCATCCTGTGACCAGATATAGACCGAAAACAAACCACCCCTCTATCATTGCCAGGATACCTGTGCTTGAGTAAATATTAAGTTTTCCGGACTGCTGGCCGCCGGGTTTGTTTTCATACTTGATCCTGCTGTATATCTCCGCGGCGATAGAAGCGGAAACTAAAATTGATACCAGGCAGAATAAAACCAGGCACAATGAATAATGGCGGGTATGCCCGTAAAAAAGCAGCAGGGCTAAAAATATGAACGAAACGATCGCCGAAGAAAAAATTAAAAATCCCGTTATCTTTTCTAACCTTTTCCCACCATTCCCGGATCCCTCGTTTTCCATCATGCCGGCCTCCGTTCAGTAAACATAGTTGTTTTTTCGAAGAGTCATCCACTCAGTCCTGACTCGCAGACCCCCGCGTTTTGTCCCGATTCTTTTTATCGGGACTGCAGGGGGCATTGAACCTTGGAACCATTGATCCTTTTATCTATTAATCTATTAATCAAATAAGGAGCCATCCACTAGCTTTTAACCTGAATTGTTCAATTATTTAAAGGGAATAAAAAATGGTCGCTGTCCCTATTTTTCACACATTGAGTGGGTTTGGTTGTTCTATTTTAGTCGATAGTGAAATGTCAAGACCTGACCCCAGCTACTTAATTTTATAACGTTCGACTTACGACGTTCGACGGTATTTAAAGAATTAAGTAATGTGTCCCCGGAATCAATATGACCCCAGCTTTTCACTTGCCGATGTACGATGCACGACCCGCTAGGGCGATGCACGGTATTTAGCTAATGAAGACCTGACACCTTTTTTTTGCGCATTTATGACCCCTTAATATCCCCTTGACTAATCGTGCACTAATCGTGCACTAATCGTGCACTCGATATCTCGTACTCCGCCCCATCCCAATCTGAACGATAACTTTCTTTTGTAAAAGATCGTTTAAGTCTTTATTTGCCTGTCTTAATGAAACTCCGGATATTTCGGCGTATTTTTTCCGCGAGATTTCACCTTTCGCTTTAAGGTATTCTATCGCCTTCTTTTGGCGATCATTCAGATCCAACTTATGAAGTTTTTGATCTTCGATTGCCTTGGCAAACGCCTTTCCGGGCCCCCTCAACGTAACGTTGAACCCTCCAGACAATTCTTCGAATATTGGATCGGCCAGTTTCTCCGCCCGCATGGCCTCGACTACGCGATTCGTTCCCTTCCCCCAATGCTCGATGTATTTAATGTAGAACAGGCGTTCGGCGAGGAATCTGTTACGCGGTATCGAGAGATGCTTGCGCTTAAGCATTGCAGGGGTAAGCGGTTTGGGCAACTCTCCCGGATTCCAAACTTCGATACGGCCGTCGTAAATCGACAAATGAGTGTCCGCATTCGACCAATAGTCCCTGTGTGCAAGTGCGTTGTTCAGAATCTCTTCCAGCGCTCTGAATGGGTATTCCCATTTATCGAACCGTTGATTGGCATCGAAGAAAACCGCGTGCTTGGTATGTTCCGCGATGAAAGCCAGGGCTTTTTCGCGGAGATCAGGGATAGTTCCTTCCAGCACTTTCATGTCGAGATAATCGTTCCCTTCGCTACCCTTGAACCTGGCGACACGAATCTTCGCTTGCACGAAGAATTTCTGCGGCTGTTTTCCAAAAAGTAAAATAGCCGTATTGTTCGGCTTACTGCCTTTAAGCAAGTTTAATCGCGCAAGCGCATCTTTCACGCTCGTTTTTGCCGGTACGATCAAGCGTTTTTCATCCTTGGCTTTATCCAGAAACCATGATACCTTGGCCGCGTCGATGTCTTTTAGCGAAGCGCCCTTGCATACCGCCTCATCAAATTGAAGTTTATCTTTATGTTTTTCGAAGATTAACCGCTCGTATTCGTCTTTGGTCATCTTGACCGTCGAACGCCCCGCGCGCTTATATGGCCGCCCGAACGCAAGCACCAGGCGATCGTGCGATTCTTTGACCTCTATGACAACCACTTCCTTGCCGTGAATATTCTTAACGGTTACCTTTGGGTAAAGTTTCGGATCCGTGTGCTGGGCGATTTGGTTGACCAATTTCTCGATCGTGCCCTTGCCGATTTGAACTCCGACAACCTTGCCTTCCGGAGAGACACCGATAAATATCCGGCCGCCTTCTGTATTCGCGAAAGCGACCGCCGTCTCTACGATTGCGTCCATCTCGGATAAAGACTGCTTCCGCTCAACCGTCGTTGATTCAGCAGAACCAATCATCTTTGATAAATTCTTCGTCTTCATATTCTTCTCAAATAGAATCCTTGATCGCCCGGCGCTCTTCTTTTAACTCTTTTTGAATTCCGCCCTTAATTTAAAGACCTTTCCGCCACTGTATTTAACCTCGGTAATTTCATGTCCTCCAGTTATCCAAAATAAACCAGCCTGTCCCCTTTTACATTCGGTATTGACCTAATTCCGGGGACACAATACTTAATTCTTTAAATACCGTCGAGCGTCGAACGTCGTAAGTCGGACGTGAAAAGTAAATAATGGTGACGGGTTCATTTCTTTTCGTGCATCGTGCCTCGTACATCGTGCATCGCAACTTCGAATCAAACAAAAACCCGCTTTTTAACTACATTAAAACAGATCCTGGATGCTAGATCCTTGATCCTAGATGAAGGAGTTCAATTCCATTAATCTACCTTAAACCCTATGCGGGGCTTTGGTTTTTCCGGCGGCATCATCAATTGATGGATTGTCTCAAAAATCGCCTGAATTTCGACATCGTGTTTTTTCAGATGTTTTACTGTTTTTCTTTCAAGTTCCCCTAATTTATGCGCAAGTTTTGTATGGGTTGAAATTATGTTTCTTAGTTTTACAAAGGTGCGCATAATAACAATATGGTTCTTCTCCAAATGTTGTCGGCCAATGTAATATATACTCATATATGGAATAAGGGCTTTGCTCCACGACTACGCTTCAGCGCAGGCAAATTCTGAAAGCCTGGATGAGGGTCACACGATTGCTCTCCCGCCAATATTCGCGGCGGGCTGGAATTCTCTTATCGGGGCGCGCTGAAGCAAGCTTCGTCGGTCAGTTCCAGTTTTCCTCCTTATCGCAATCGGGAATTTGCTGCTGCGCCTGCGCTTAGGTCTGCCGCGCAAAGGCCCTTATTATATACTCATAGTATTTATTGTATTATACGACAACATTTGGAGAAGAACCAACAATATTAACCTCTATTGCACGCTCACTGTTAAGCACGGAAGACAACATAGATACTCCCTGCTCCGTGAAAACCAGAGGCAACTTTCTTGTTCCACCCCAGCTTGATGTGCCAAAATGGCACTTCAAAATTTGCCCCCTGCAGCTGCTCCGTTTTTTTAACCAGCCTTTTCCGGTTCAGCGTATAACCCTTGATCAAATGCTCTTTCAGCGTCCTGGTCGCCCAGATTCTAAATTGAGTTGCCCTGCTTGAATTAACTCTGTAACCAATTGAAATAATAGCATCGAGGTTGAAGAACTTAGTATTATAAATTTTCCCATCTTTTGCAGTATGTTCCAAAATGGAACTAACTGAATTTTCACTTAATTCTCTGCTTGCAAAAATATTCCTAAGATGTTTTGTAATGGCCGGCTTTGGGTACCGAATAGTTGAGATATTTGCTGCTGCGTAAGCCAGACAGTCTCTTCACGCAACCTGACTTCAAGGTTTGGCCCTTTTGAAGTTTTATAGATTATTATCTCGCCCTTGTTAATGGGGTCAGGTCTTGACATTTCACTCTTCCTTTTACTGATAAAAAAACCCACTTGGGTTTTAAAGTGGGTATTTATTACATAATAAAAACCTTGCCCAGGATACCATTAGCTTCTAATCTATAGTCTGCGTAAAACATTTCAGACCTCATTTAACCACGAATTATTTTACAGGGAACCCTCCACCAAAATCGGCGGGCAGGCTTACGAGAACTTAAACTTCACCACGGAGACACAGAGTAATCTTTGGCTCATATTAAAAACCAAAGGCTACTTTTAACCACGAATTAACACGAATTTGCACGAATTAATCTTCTGCTTGATTCTTGATACTATACAATAAAGTCTAAGAAATAAATAGTTCTATATTAATATGCGGGAATATACAATATTATATATATAAATGGCTAAATGTCAATAGAAACCACACGATTGCACACGATTTCCACAAGATAAACCACAGAGGCACGGAGAAATATTTTTGTCATATTAAAGGCCAAGAACTACTTTTAACCACGAATTAACACGAATTTGCACGAATTACAAACTGTGTAAACTTGTAAACTTTATAAACTACTTTTTTACAGGGAACCCGCCTACGCAGATACTCCGCCAACATTAGCTTCCCGCTATTCGCGTGAATGTTGCGGATGCTTCCACCTTCGCAGTAACTCAGCAAATCCATAATTCTCCTGTTCGGAGAGGATTCGCTGATGCTACGGCGGACAAGCCGGCGGGCAGGCCCACCCCTACGCGAACCATAAATGTGCGATGAATCCGACCGCCACAAAACGCAACTTGAAGGTTGCGGCTATCCGCAAGCCTGAAGGCTTGCCCTGCGAAAACAAATAATTGGACGATTAGACGATTAAACAATCAGGGCTGAAGCCCTGAGTTACGCAAACCTAAAGGTTTGCCCTACTTAATCCACGGACTATCGGGGTAGGCGACTTTAAGCTGAGTAGAAACTGAATCAGCAGAGGTAAAATCACCGAGACCGAGAAAGGACTGACGCTGATAATACAGGATTTCGGGGAGAAGGACTTTGATGACAGTGCTGAGCTTAATTGCCATGTCAAGATGGAAAAGAGCGTCCTTGTATTTCTTGGACTGGTAAAAATACCGGCCTTTAAGGAGCCAATAATACGGTTCAAGCTTTTTCCAGGGAATGGATTCATCCCACTCGGCAAGGGAGTTTTTGGCGCCGTCCAGCTCTTTTGTCTGCAGATACGCGTCCACCTGCTGTGCAAGGCTGCCTTCAAGCGCTATCTCCTGCTCGTAGGTATATTCTTTTTCCTTGTAAACCTTGTTGTAATACTCTTTCGCCTTGCCGGGATCGCCTTTGAGAAGCCAGGCATCCCCTATTCCGGTGTAGATCTGCAGGTTCTCTGAATAGGATATCTTGTAGTCGAGCAGGCGGGAATATTCCTCTATCGCGGCATCATAATCCCTGAGTTTTTCAAGATGCAGGTCTGCAAGTTTAAGGCTCGCGTCTATGAGGGGCCTGCGCACTTCCCTTTTTTCCCTGTCATCGTAAACCTCGTTGATCAGTTCCTTGTAGATGTCCTTTGCAAGCTCGTTGGAAAGCGGGTCATCCCCTGTCAGGGATTCTGCTATACGGTTGGAAAGCTTTAGGACATTGAGGTTTGAGCGCCAGCCACGCAGAGCGGTGAAAAGGAACGGAAGCATTTTCTTGCCCAAGCGCAGCAGTAGTTCAGCGTCCTGCAGATTCTTCGCGCAGTCCCAGATAAGAAGGAGCTGGGGCAGCTGTAACTTATCAAATGAATACTCCCGCATAACCCTGACATAGCTTTTAAGCCTGGCGTTATAGTTGTAATCAGTAAGCTTAGGCTCGCACACGGTGCTGACTGTAACGGAGAGAACATCCTCTACCCCATCCTCCCCGGATTCCCGCAGGGTCACCCGGTATTTGCCGGAAGAAAGGAAAATGTGTTCTGTCTGCGCGCCTTCAGCTTTTTCGCCGTCACCGAAATCCCACTCGTAGATATGGCCTTCCCTTTCAACAGCTTCAAACGCGTAGAAAAGCATAAAACCGAAATCAGATGGAAGAAAAGAGGTCTGCCGGAAAACGAAATCAGCGCACCAGGTCTTGTTGTAGGCTTCAAGAGCCTGCGGCTCTGCTTTCCAGGCATCCAGGAACTGTTCTCTTGGGATGGGCTGGTAGTAGTTGTATTTCCTGGCGGGGTTTTTCCAGTCTGTAAGGGAAGAAACAGCAAGCTTCTGCGCGTCCATCCCCCACAGCGCCTGCCAGTAGAGCTCGAACTTGTGCAGGCCTTTTTCAAGATCAGCCACAGTATAATGGTCACCCTGCCAGGACGCGTTGTGGCCTCCGGGCCACTGCACGATCATAAAGCCGTCTATGAGCAGGAACGAGGGGCCGTCTGAGGACGCGGCAAGCTTGAATTTTCCGGGTTTGTTTATTATAAGGTAGCCTTCGTAAAGGCTGAGGTGGGGAACGGTGTAGTTGTACGGGGAATAGCTGTCAAAGATGTTCCTGCGCAGGCCGGCGCCGATCACTTTTCCCTTATTGGCGAACATATTCTGCATATCCTCCCAGGAATTGACTATGCCCCGCGTAGCTTCCCACTCCCGCAGGATAAGCCCGCCTTTGGGCTCCCATTCTTCAGCAGGCTCCTGGGAAGGAACAAGGACATTGCATCCGAAATAGAAGGTGTAAGGCTCGTATTTCTCGTCAGCCTTGAAAGCGACGAAGCTGACCCCATACGGACTACAGAAGAGCATCTTGTACGGGGTTACGACCCCGCGGTTGTCATATATGCGCAGGTCAAAGCCGTCTGCCTGAAGGCTGCCCCCTGTGACAAGCTCAGCGTAGGCGGTATTGCCTATCTGGCGGCCCTGGGTGGAATAGACGGAGAACTTGCGGCGGAACTGCCAGGCGGAGTCGCGCCAGTCAGGCTGGGCGAAAGACCAGGCAGAACCACAGACAAGAAGCAACCAGAGAGGGATAAAAACAAATAATACTATTTTTTTCATATTAAAAGCCAGAGGCTACTTTTAACCACGAATTAATACGGATTTCCACGAATTACAAACTATATAACTTTGTAAACTGCTCCAAAGACTACCACGGAAGCCCTCTGCTGCTCCGAATAACCCGGAGCAAAACGCGAGGACCTTCGCCCGCCAATAATCGTGGCGGGCTACGGCACGGAAGGATGGAAGCACGGAATAATATTTGGCTTTTGCAAATGACAAATGACTGCCTTTGCAACCACACGATTACACACGATTTCCACAAGATTTTCTTCTACTTGACACTTGATACTTGACTCTTGACACTAAATTAACCACAGGTGAACACTGTTTTGTAGCTCAAACCTTCAGGTTTGATATCAGGGCTCCCACCTTAAAAATTGGCGGGTCTTCGAAAAGCCCTGAGTTACTCGCAAGCCTTAAGGCTTGCCCTACGAAAACAAATATTACGGGGCTCCCTCCTTAAAGATCGGCAGCTTGCCCGCCAACGCTTGCTGGGCGGGGGTCTTCGAAAAGGCTTGCCCTACGAAATCTACACCTAAGAGACCATAAATAGCAGAGCAAGCTCTGCCACTACTTCGAAACCCCGGAACCCGTATTAAACGATTTCCGGAGAGTCATTCACCCTGTTCTGACTCGTAGGTCCCTGTGTTAAGCTCCAGTTTCATCGGAGCTACAGGGATAACGTTTCTCAACGAAGTTCATTAGATAACACTTCAAAGTATTCTTTGACAAGCTGCTCGTAGCGGTCGGGGTATTTTTCCTTGAGGGCGTCAACGATCTTGGAGCGTATGTTACGGTCCATGCGAAGCGCGGGCTCGCGGCGCAGCTCAACCTCCTCATCAACGGATTCTTTCAGCGCGCCCAGCTGTTCGGAAAGCATTTTCCTCTTGTCCAGAAGGCTCTTGTACCTGCCTTCGTTCATATCCTTTTCAATGTCTTCCATAGTGGTTATTGCCTGGCGCAGGCTGCTTGTGACGTTCAGGTAAGGGTTCAGGCCCTGCTTCACTTCCGTGGCCTTTGCGCGGATCTCAGCCTCGCGCAGGGCAAGCCGGCGCAGTTCTTCCTTGATCTGCGGGGGCACGTTATCCGTAAGCCCCTCTGCTCCCCACCCGCCTATCTTGCCCCCGCCTGTTGACCCGGGTGTGGGTTTGTGCTTTTCTTCCTTGACAACTCCCTTTTGCATGCGCTCGTCGCTGAGCCGCGGGGGGATCTTGCGGCCGTCAAGCCCTTTATACTTGCCTTCCACGAACTGGCCTGAGGATTTGCCTGTCCTGCCCTCGCCTGACCTGCCTGACAGCTCCTGGTTACCCGGAAGCATGTTGCCTGTTTTGCCTTTCGCGCTCCAGTTGGATATGGGGCCGTCCATAATCCCCCATCCTGCCTGGGACATGTTGTCCACCCAGCCCCCGGTTATATTGTTGTCCATAGCGTCATCCATCTCATCCTCTGTCTGGATAAGGTCCGCGATGTAATCCTGCAGATCAAGGGGGATGTCAGGCATAGGCACGTCGTATTCCTCGAAAGGATTGGCAACGTTCCACTGGATGATGTCAGGCTTGTTCATCAGCCACATTTCCAGGTCCTGGCGCAGCTGCTTCCCGAGCTCTATCCACTTCCACATCTCCTGGGTGTCAAGCGTGAGTGTCACTTTCTTGAACTCGCCTTCCGCGCGTTTCACAAAACCTATTATCTCCTCAAGGGTGTTCACAACAACGCTCGCTCCAAGGTTCTTTTCCGTGACGTTCTTGAAATCGTTAGTGCCTTTGGAAAGGTCTTTGCGCACCCCCTCCTCAACCTCTCCCAGTTTCTGCAAGGCCTTGATGTCCTCGGGGGTGTAGTCCTCAGCCGGCTTTTTGGAAATCCTTTCAAGCACTGAAATAACATCCTTCTGGCTTCCCATAAACCTGTCCAGCTCCCTTATAAGCTCCCTGGCGGCTTTTTCCTTCGCGGCGAAATTCTTTGACATCCAGGAGCGGTTAAGGTCCGCCATTGACTTCAGTATCAGCTCAAGCTTGTCTATTATCTCGTCTTCCTTGCCCTGTGTTATGAATATAACGTTGTCCTGGATGTATTTCACCGCCTCTGACATAAGGTTCGGAATTTTGAGCTCATCCATCTGGCTGGCGTACTTGGTGCACGCCTGCACGACCTCGTAGAACCCTTTTGCCTTCGCGGCAAGCAGGAGAAGGTTATCGCGGCACTCAATGGTGCGCACCCGCAGTTCCTGCTCCCTGATCGCGAGGTTGCGGCGTTCATAGACCGGAAGCTTGTCAACAGTGCCTTTCCTGATCTCTTTCTGGACCCGCAGGACCTCTTTAAGGGCAGC
>Ga0100389_1003570_pt1 | contig 12121 bp, 13 predicted proteins | sample CryGeymeta201513_FD_81537 | JGI IMG/M metagenome (GOLD analysis project Ga0100389, IMG submission 81537) | Groundwater microbial communities from Crystal Geyser aquifers in Utah, USA - Crystal Geyser metaG 2015-13 | ecosystem: Environmental > Aquatic > Deep subsurface > Groundwater | place: USA... | reverse complement strand
GAATATATAAAAACCATATGAAAATTTTGTACGTCGCAATGAAATATAATTACGGTAAGCCCGAACAGGGGTATGGTTTTGAGCATTACAATTTTTACGATGCGTTGTGCAAAATGGATAATGCGGGTCATACGATCATTTATTTTCCATTTGACGAGATTATGACGCGCGTTGGGCAAAAGGAAATGAACGCGCAACTTATAAAAATAGTGCGTGCGGAAAAACCAGATATGTGTTTCTTCATTTTGTCTACCGAAGAGTTCTATCCCAAAACCATCAGGGAGATAACCGAAAAACTGAATGTACCAACATTTAACTGGTTTACCGATGACCATTGGCGTTTTGATGGATATTCTCGTCATTGGGCACCATTGTTCAACTGGATAGGAACAACGGATTCGCAAGCGCCTGCAAAATACAAAGCCATGGGGTACGACCATGTGATTAAAACGCAATGGGCTTGCAACCATTTTCTTTATAAGCCGCGGGACATCTATCAACCGCAGAATAGCGCAGATATCAAGCAGAATGACGCAGAAAATGATAATCCGCTTGGTATCGGCGAGTTTCCGCGTTCATATCAATATGATGTTTCTTTTGTTGGTCAACCGCATGGCAATCGAAAACAAGTTGCCAATCAGGTGATGAAAGCAGGTATTGCGCTTGAATGTTTTGGCAGTGGCTGGCCCAACGGCCGCGTAACGCAAGAACAAATGATTAACATTTTTTCTCAAAGCAAAATTAACTTAAATTTGACCAAAGCAAGCGTAACGATATGGACGCCCAAAGGGTTGGGGCATATCATTGCCAAGCGCGTGGGTACATTCCGGCTGGGGAAATGGACATTGCCCGCGATTGCACCGCAATCTCCGCGTGACATTGTGCAAAATATACGGCAATCAGTTGCAAAACAGCGCGAGCAAATCAAAGGAAGAAATTTTGAAGTGCCTGGGTGCGACGGTTTTTTGCTTACGGGCGATGCGGATAATTTGCGCGATTACTACGTTGATGGCAAAGAAATCGTCATTTTCAAAGATACCAACGATATGATAGATAAAATTAAATATTATCTGGCTCACGATAAAGAACGAGAAGCGATTGCGCAAGCTGGATATGAACGGACGATACGCGAGCATACATACGAACAGCGATTCCGCGAAATATTTAAAATAATGAATGTATATGACAAGCGATAAAACGGTAAAATTGCATTTGGGATGCGGGAATATTATTTTGGATGGATACACGAACATTGATATTGTGCCCGGGGAAGGTATTGACGTGGTTTCCGACGTTCGGTCATTACCTATGTATAAAGATGCGTCTGTTGATGAAGTGTATTTGAGCCATGTGTTGGAGCATTTTTCTTGGAAAGACACGCATTGGGGCATCATGATGCGTCATTCGGAGGCAAGCCGTTCGGAACGGTATCGCTTAATGTTGTTGCGCGGAAAACTGGAGGCATCAGCACGGTTTCATCTAATTTTCGCCATACATTTTTGGAGCGTATCCTTATTGTGTTACAGAGAATTTTTGAGATACTGTATGAAGCGTGCATTTCCATACGTATGCGGTTGATTCGTAAACGGTTGTACGGGTCATGGAGCGTCAAATCCGAAATTATTCGCATTATGCGGAAATTGAAAAAGTCATGAGAATTCTCATCACAGCTGAATTTTACGAGCCGTACAAATGCGGTATTACAGAAGTGACAAAACAGCTTGCCGAGCGGTGGGTTGAACATGGCCATACGGTGACAGTTGCCACGAGTTTTTTGCCGTATCGGACGTTTGAAAATTTAAACGGCGTGCATATTGAGCAATTCCACATCACGGGCAATCGTGCGTTGGGCATATCAGGAACTCAAGATGAAATCAAGCGGTATCAGGATTTTTTGTGTCGCGATTGGGACATAGTATTGCAAAACGCGGCGCAGGAGTGGACGGTTGATGCCGCATTTGATGTGTTGCCGCGCATGCGCGCAAAAAAAGTTTTGATTCCGTGCGGATATTCTGGTTTGAGGCAAAGTTTATATGCCGGGTATTATCAGGGATACATTGCGCATATGCCTTTGTTCATTCGTATGTATGAACGGCTGAAAAATTTTGCAAAAGCGATTATACATACGTTGCGCGGTTCTCGGATGCGTAAGCCCGATTACACCGCGTATTATCAGGAACTTCCGAGATTTTTGAAACAATATGATTCCCTGGTGTATATGTCTCCTTCGTACCAAGACAAACTATTCGGAGATGAACATGGTGTAGGGGACAAAGCAATGATTATTCCCAACGGCGCTGATGAACGAGAGTTTTGCGTGGTTGATGAACGCGATGCGCGCCATGAGCTCGGCATTACAACTCCGCACATAGTCATTACTGTTGCGAATCATTACATTGCCAAGGGGCATGATTTTGTTATTCGGGCATTTGAACGCATGCGCCGAACTGATACCACGCTTTTGATTATTGGCACCATTCCTTCAGTGGGGCTCAAATATATCGGGCATATGATGTTAGGGTGCTATCCGTATTGCAAGTTTTCAAGTATGGTAAATAAAAATATCCGTTTGGTTAATGGAAACGACCGCGGACTTATCGTGTCAGCATATAAACAGGCAGATGCGTTTTTATTTGGTTCGTACATTGAATATGCGCCATTGGTGATGTACGAATCGTTCGCTTCTCACACGCCGTTTATCACGCGTAATGTGGGAAATGTGTCAGGCCATGCGGAGTTTTTAAAAATCGTAAAGACCCCTGAAGAAATGGCTGCAATGGCAAACAATTTTTTGAACCACCCGCATGAACGCGCGGTGTTTGCGGATAGCGCATTTCATTTTTGGCTCAAACATCATACATGGGCGCATATTGCAAAACAATACGAGGAATTGTTTGGGGAATTATTAGATAAAGGGTAATAGGAAATAGCGGCTGGTATGGTGTAATAGGGTTATGGATATAAAGAAACCAATACAATCCTTTCGAGACCTTGATGTATATCAACGAGCGTATAACGCGATGCTCGTGGTTGCCCAAAGGGTTTTGGATAATTTACCTGCTCGAGAAAAATTCGATTTAGCTAGCCAAATAAGTCGTTCATCAAAAGCTATACCCAGACTAATTGCAGAGGGATATGCGAAGAAACATCAGAAATTTGGTTTCCAAAAATATCTTGATGACGCAATGGCTGAATCTAATGAAACTGTTGTAAGCTTAGAACAATGCCGAGATTTGTATCATGTAGATGAAGAAGTAATTGCAAAATTGGTTTCAGATTATACTATTATATCAAAGCAACTATATAAGCTTGCCGAAGCGTGGGATTATTTCAAAAATACGCGTCGCAAAAATCCTAAAGACCAATAACTTCTATCAATACCCGCCGTTACTTACCGTTAACTTATTACTATTCAAACTATACCCTGTAGTAGATTTTCAACAGTCGCGAAGCGACAAAATATATAGCGTCGTAGAAAGAAATAGTCATATATACTAAAGGTTAACAATGCAACAAGGATAAACATTTATTAAGTTGAAAATTCACTACGGGGTATACTCGCAGCTACAAACTATAACCTTATGACTTAACATAACTATGCCCAAAGTAAGCATTATTCTTCCGACATACAACGGGAGTAAATGGATTGAAACTGCGATTAAAAGCGTTTTTGAGCAGATATTCTTGGATTGGGAGTTAATTGTTATTGACGATGGGTCAACAGACGGAGCTGACCGTATTGTTTTGGAATATGCTCAACGCGATTCCAGGATTGTGTATGTGAAAAATGAGCGCAATCTTGGAATTCAAAAAACATTAAATAGGGGATTGAACATGGCAAAAGGGGAATATATTGCGCGTATTGACGATGACGACGAATGGTCGGACCCGCGAAAACTGGAAGAGCAAATTGCATTTCTTGATACACATCCTGATTATGTTCTTGTTGGGACAGGGGCTATTGTGATTGATGAAAGCGGAAAAGAATTATTCAGATTTTTGAATACTGAAACTGATGAAGGAATCCGCAATAGCATATTGGGTAAAAATTGTTTTACCCATTGTAGTGTTATGTTTCGTAAGGATGCGGCATTGCGGGTTGGGGGATATAGTGAAGAACGTAACGCATTGCATGTTGAAGATTATGATTTATGGTTAAAACTCGGAGGCGTTGGGAAAATGGCGAATCTGCAAACATACAGTATTATGTGGCGAATGCGTTCGGGCGCAATCAGCTCAAAAAACAGAATGATGCAATTTACAAACGGCATAAAGCTTGTCGTGAAATTTCGTCGTCAATACCCGGGATTTTTGAAAGGTTTTTTCAGAAGCTGGATACGTTTGTTTGTGTACGGAGTATTTCGATTTATTCCGATACTCAAATTGAAATATTTTTTATTCAAAATCGGCAAGGAGCGTTAAGGCTTCATTTTTCTCGTATCATACGGTATACTGATTTATTCTTTGCCGAAGTAGCCCCGACGTTGTAGAGTCGGGGCCCCGACAGCCAAATGGTCGTCGGGATTCAGTGGCAGAAGCGCCCCGCACTTTTTCTGCCGAGGTAGTTCAGTGGTAGAACGCAAACTTGGTAAGTTTGAAGTCGTGGGTCCGATTCCCTCCCTCGGCTCTAAGGATAAGAAAGTGCGGGAAGGTCGTGGGTTCGTCGAGTCATTCCCCAGCCATTCGACTGGGTCGGGTCGAATGACTCGAGACTCGACGCCCCGTCGGATGGCGGGGCGATTCCCTCCCTCGGCTCTGAAAAATTAAAAAATATACAATGCCAAAATCAAAATATTCCGAAAATCAAATCAGGTTTCAATGCACCAAGTGCAAACGCATTACGCATTACTCGCGGAAAAACAAAAAGACCGTTGAAAAAAAGATTGAACTGTCCAAGTATTGCAAGTTCTGCCGCGCGCATACGCCTCATAAAGAAGCGAAAAAACGGTAAGGCGATTCGGTTTGGATATGACAAATACGAAACCGTGCGCCCTGATTTTGCACGGATGGGGACGTGAAGCTGGGCGTCAACAAACTGCGTTGATTGCATATTTAAGCAGCAGGGGATACGGGGTATGTGTGCCTCAGTTTTGCAATACTGATAGATTTTCTATTGAAGAGGTACGGCACGCAGTGATTCAGTCGTTTCATGAACGCGTTCCTGGAATTATTGTTGGTATTTCTTTGGGCGGGCTCATTTTACCCCCTCTCGCAACGTTGTTCCCACAGTCAAAACTCATTTTTCTTGCCACTGGTCCGAGATTGGCTTTTCAAAATTGGGTTTTGCGAAAAGCGCTGCCGTTTTTCGGAACAGCAACGGGTTCTTCAGTATTTTCTTTGTTGCGCAAGGTTCCGTTCGATCTTTTTTTATCCGTGTATATGTTTTTTGGGACACGACTGGTAAGTATAGAGCGTTCTCCGGACGATTTGCTCCATGATATGGCAGAGAATGTGAAAGTACTTAAAGATATTACCCCACAATTCCAACGGGACATTGTGCGGTTTGTAACTTCTGTAGATAATGCCGATTCATTGAGAAAACTTCCGAATAAAACGCTGATTATCTCGGGAAGCCACGATCCGCTTATGCCGCTTGCGCTCGGGCAAGAACTGCACAGATTGATTCCCGACAGTAAACTTTGTATTACGCAAACGCGAGATCATGCGACGGTGTTTCTGGAATCGGTATATCCGCATGTTGACGCGTTTTTAAAAGATTAGTTTTGCGTTTCGCGTTCAACTCCTTTATAATAAACAATATCCTTCAGGATGTATCTGTCATCTGGCGGATAGCGATAGAATAAGGTTTCTTGTCTGAATTGTTGTTTTATGGGGTTTTGGTGTAGTGGTAACACAGCGCTCTCCAATCCCGCACATTATATTGATTATGGGGTCATAGTTCAATGGCAGAACTTCGGTCTCCAAAACCGATGATCGAGGTCCGACTCCTCGTGACCCCGCCCAGAACCTGATCAAAGATCGGTTCTAGGCTGGCTTCGGCAGGCGCAGCCCGCAAATAAATTACGGAGGTGAACACGTTATGCGTATGAAATCATCGCTGGAAAATTTCGTTTCTGGTTTGAAGCAACAAGGCGTGGCGCGTTCGCCATATGTGCGCGATGCTCTTTTGCGCATTGACAGAAAAGATTTCGTGTTGTCCGAGTATCAGGACGAGGCGCATGCAAATTATCCATTGCCTATTGGACATGGGCAAACTATCTCACAGCCGTATACGGTTGCGTTTATGCTTGATGCGCTTGATCCAAAACCCGGAGAAAAGATTTTGGACATTGGAAGCGGCTCTGGTTGGACAACAGCATTATTGGCGCATATCGTAAGCACAGAAGCACGTCAACAAACAGATCGTCAAGAGCAACATGGTATGGTGTTTGCTGTTGAGTTGATCCCCGAGCTATACGAGCAGGGAAAAACGAATTGCGAAAAATATCATTTTGTTTCTCGAAATATTGCGACATTTTTCTGTCAAGACGGAAATCTGGGTTTACCGTCATACGCGCCGTTTGACAAAATACTTTGCAGCGCGTCGCTTCACGCATCAGATGTGCCGCAGGAATGGAAAACGCAGCTTCGCGTTGGCGGAAAGATTGTAACTTCGATTCAAAACAGCGTCTGGATGTTTGATAAAATACAAAACAACCAATGGACGAGAACGGAATATCCCGGATTTGTGTTCGTGCCATTGATTAGCAGATAGATAACATTACCATTGTTGTTAGATTTAGCTCTAATACACATGAATTTAGCCTCCGCTTGGGAACATATACGCTTCTTCAGGAATCGGTTTGCAATGAGCAATTCCCGGTTCTTGTTTTACATGTTGCTTGGTATTTTTGCCGTTACGATCGTTCCGTTCATTGTTTTGAGTTTTTATAATCATCCGTCGGCGGACGATTTTTGCTATACGAATCAAGTTTCGCGTCTTGGTTTTTGGGGAACCCAGTCCGATCTGTATATGCATTGGTCGGGGCGATATGTTTCGAATTTCTTGCTGTCGGGCATCAGTTATATATCGATTCATTGGATGAACCTTGCGACGATCGTGCAGATATCCCCTCTGTTGATTTTTGCGATGCTCATCGGATCTTTTTTTTACTTTATCCATGCGCTGGCGGGAAAATCATTGGGATTAACGGAGAAATCGGTTTTGGTCTTGGCGATATTCGTGTCGTATATCGCGAATTGTCCGTCGCCCCCAGAGGGAATCTATTGGCTAACCGGAACGGTTACATACCAGGTCGGGGGATGTTTGCTGCTGTTGTTTTTGGGATCAATCGCAAAATATGTCCGAGCCATGAGCAGGCGTGAAAGATTATGGCTCGCTTTATTGTTACTGGTGCTTACCGTGGTTGCTGCCGGAGTCAACGAAATTTTGATGAGCGTATTGGCAATGATATTCGTTTGCGCTTCGGTGTATGCGTTTCGTTCTTCCGGTGCGAAACATAGAAGTTTTTTTGTCTGTCTTGCAATAGCCGCAGCCGTTTCTTTCTTTATTGCAATCACAGCGCCCGGGAACTGGGTTCGCGCTAATTCGTTTCAACATTATGGATTGTTACGCACTGTTTTTATGGCGTTTTATTCGGCCGCCATTGCCATGGCGAAGTGGCTTAACGCACCGTTGCTTTTTTCGTCAATTTTCGTATTGCCCGTGGGCATGTGTATTATCCGCGGAATGAATATACGCAAACACTATCACCCGATTCTAATTTTTTCTTTGGTGTTTTTGGTAATAAGTATTTGTTTTGTTCCATCGCTATGGGCTACGGGTACTAATCCGCCGCTGCGGGCGCAAAATTTTATCTATTTACTGTTCGTTATTTCGTGGTTTGTCTTTGTCGTACTGTTCGTGGACTACGGAGCGCATACATACAACTTGGATGCGGGCCATATTGTTCAGTTTCGTTCCATGAAGAGCGTGTCGTTGATGTTGAGTATCGTTTTTCTTTTCGCGCTATGCGGAAGCAGAAATGTGCAAACTGCGTGGAAGGATTGGGTCAACGGCTCGGCGCGCGCATATAACCAAGAACTCATGGAACGTTCTTTTGTAATACAAGAATCGAAAGCGCGCGGCGTTGAGGATGTGCGCGTTCCGCAGCTGACGTATATCCCGTATACGATATTTTTCAGCGATATTCAAAACAATGCGGCGGATTGGCAGAATGTATGTTATGCAGAATATGCTAAAATTCATAGCATATACACCGAATAGATAGTATGGATATAACTTCAACCCGGGAACAATTAAAACTCATAGGTGCGCGATTGCAAAAATGGCAGGAGTGGCTTGCTGTGGATGTAAAAAAAGCGCGCATCAAAGAATTGGAAACAGAAATGCTTGTCCCGGGTTTTTGGTCACACAGGGACGAAGCCGAGAAATTGACTAAAGAACTTGGGCAGATTCAAGATACGCTTGCCGAATTTGAATCGTTTCAAAAACGATTTGATAGTATTGCGACGCGCCTCGAGGTGATTGATAAGCAAAACAAAGAAGATGAAGCGCTTCCGGAGTTGCAGAAGTTATGCGCGCAATTAGGGCGAGAGCTAGACGCGCATGAGCTTGAAATATTTCTCAACGGTCCGTACGACAGCCGCGATGCCACGATTGCGGTGTATGCCGGAGCAGGAGGGGACGATGCGGAAGATTGGGCGCGAATGCTGTGGGATATGTATCAAGGATTATGCGCCATACGCGGATGGAAATTTGAATCGTGGGATGAGCATCGCAACGAACAAAACGGCATCAAAAGCGCGGTTGCGCATTTGTCCGGAACATATGTATACGGCTATATGAAAAATGAAAATGGCGTGCATCGGCTGGTTCGCATTTCTCCGTTTGACGCGGATAAGCAGCGCCATACCTCTTTTGCTATGGTGGAAATATTGCCCGATATTGAGCCAACGGAATATGTCCTCAAAGACGAAGATATAAAAATGGAAGCATTTCGGTCTTCAGGCGCGGGCGGGCAAAATGTGAATAAAGTTGAAACAGCGGTTCGCTTGGTTCATAAACCAACCGGCGTTGTGGTAACATGCCAATCCGAGCGGTCGCAGGAACGAAACCGCCAAAAAGCAATGGCGTTGTTGCGCGCTAAACTGCATCAGCGCAGTAAAGAGTCAGCTGGAGCTGAAAAGGCCGCAATCAAGGGAGAAAAAAAGCAAATTGCATGGTCAAATCAAATCAGGTCGTATGTTCTGCACCCGTATCAATTGGTCAAAGACCATCGCACTGGCATTGAAACATCGCATATTGACAAGGTTTTGCAAGGCGACCTTGCTTTGTTCATTGAAGCAGAGCTGAAAACAAGCTATAATGGGAGTAATCGCGAATAATGCGAATAGCGGGGATAAATAATGCGAATAGGATGGGCGGCAACATTATTTCCCTAGAAATCAGCTATAAGATTAATGGGAGTAATCGCGAATAATGCGAATAGAATGGATAGTAACATTATTTTCCCTGAACTAAGCTACAAAATCATAGGAGCAGCGTTCACTGTTTTTAACGAACTTGGGTGGGGGTTTTCGGAAAAACATTATCAACGCGTTTTATCTAAAGAATTTGATCGTTTGAACGTCGCATATAAAGAGGAGGTTTTTATCCCGTTTACGTATAAGTCCTCTCGAGCTATTAACTATTTTGCTGATTTTGTGGTGGAAGATAAAATCTTGCTGGAATTAAAAGTTGTGAATAAATTGGGATATACGCATGTAAGGCAAGTATTGGATTATTTAAAAACAGCTCATATCAAATTAGGGATACTTTTGTATTTTACATCCGATGGAGTAAAATACCGTCGCGTGTTAAACTCTAGTATATAAGCTACATTCGCATTATTATTAAAAGATTCGTATTATTAGCGATTACTCCACTAAACCATATTCGCATTATTATTAAGGGATTCGCGTTATTAGTGATTACTCCACTAAACCATATTCGCATTATTATTAAGGGATTCGCGTTATTAGTGATTACTCAATGAAGATTATTTCATTTGAAAACATTTCAAAAGTGTACAACTCCCATTCGGTTGCGTTGGACAGCGTGAGCTTTGACATTACAAAAGGCGAGTTTGTGTCTTTGGCAGGCAAATCTGGAGCAGGCAAGTCTACGGTTCTCAAGCTTTTGATTGCCGAAGAACGGCCGACCAAGGGGCGGGTCTTGTTTGATAATCAAGATGTGCATAAACTTCCGCAACGGGAGTTGCCGCATCTGCGCAGAAAAATCGGTATGGTGTTTCAAGATTATAAATTGCTTACTGACCGCAATGCGTTTGAAAATGTGGCGTATGCCATGGAAGTTGCCGGCATCCCTGACGAGTATGTGAAGCGCGACGTGCCGCAGGTATTGGAATTAGTCGGGTTAAGTCCAAAGGCGAACAATTTTCCGCACGAGCTTTCCGGCGGAGAAAAACAGCGCGTGGCAATCGCGCGCGCGCTTGCGCAACGTCCGGAAGTGATTGTAGCTGATGAACCAACTGGCAATCTTGACCCTATCAACACCATGGAAATCATAAAACTGTTGGTCAAAATCAATGAGTTGGGGACGACCGTACTGCTTGCGACACATAACAAAGAAGTTGTGGATTCGCTTGAGCGGCGCGTGGTTATTTTGGACGAAGGAAAATTAATTCGCGACGAGGAAAAAGGAAAATATATCATCACATAGTGATGGTACACGATACATTCATATGTTTACAGCACTCAAACGCATTTTCGTATCCGGATTTCAAAACTTCCGCAGGAACCTGTGGATTTCGTTAGCGGTGGTTGGTGTGACAGCGGTCACCTTGTTTGTTTTTTCCAATTTGTTGTTGTTCAGTTTTTTTACACGCGAAGTCATTGCTGTGATTCAAAATAAAATTGACTTAAGCGTATATTTCAACACACAAATTGCGGAGGAAGAAATTTTGAAAGCGCGCGACGTGCTGCGTCAGCTTCCAGAGGTGAAAGACGTGACGTATGTGTCTCGCGATGAGGCTTTGCAAAAGTTTCGCGAGCGTCATCTGGGAAACGAAGTGGTGATAAACGCCCTGGAGGAACTGGGCGGCAATCCTTTGCAGGCGTCGTTGAATATCAAGGCGCAAACCAGTGAATCGTACCAAACCATCGTGACATTTATTGAACAAGCGCCGTTCAAAAACGCGATTGCCAAAATCAATTTTATGGAAAATAAGCTCGTGATTGAACGCTTGAACAAAATTATTACGGGCGTGCAAAGAGCTGGACTAGTGGCGGTGGTTGTATTCGTGGGGCTTGCGGTGCTGGTGTCGTTTAATTCTGTGCGTATGGCGATTTATTCATTCCGAGAAGAGATTAATGTGATGAAGCTTGTGGGAGCGTCGCGGTGGTTTATCCGCGGGCCGTTCGTGGTTATGGGGCTGGGGACTGTTGTGCTTGCATCTGCTGTTGTAATGTTGATACTTTGGGTTGGGGTGCTCGTGGTTTCGCCGCGCATTTCAGGATTTATTCCCGAGATAAACATGCTGGAGTTTTTTAAACATAACGCGTTCAAGATTTTTGTGTTCCAAACATTAGCAGGCGCTGTTATTGCCGCGTTTTCTGCCTATATTGCCATGGGACGGTATTTGAAAGAAAAGTAAGTTTGTGAACAAAACCGCCTTGTGGCGCTTGACGTTCCAGGGCAGTTTTTGCCCCGTAGTGATTTTTTGACCTGCGTTGGAAACGCAGATTGCGGAGCTTGTTAAAAATCTACTACGGGGTTTGCCAAACTTGACAAACTGTGATATACTATAAATAAATATAAACAGTATTGATCCTTTCATCATATTTTGGCCAGCGGTTCAGCTGGCCAATAAGGAGAAAAATGACTACTCACGTTCCTACCTCCGCGCCCACGCCGAAGGCGTGGGTGATGTTTTTCGCCGGCGCTATTTCGGCGCTGGCGGTAGAATTTGTCGCAATCGCAATTTTGATTGCGATGAATTCGAATTCATGGAAGCCAAGCCCAATAGACTTGGCACTCCCGGTTTTTCCCCGGGAGGCAACTCAAACTCCGTCGCCGTCCCCCACGGCGACGAGGACCCCGACGCCGACTCCGACCCCCACGGCGACGAGGACACCCACGCCGACTCCGACGCCGACG
>Ga0100389_1003559_pt1 | contig 12144 bp, 10 predicted proteins | sample CryGeymeta201513_FD_81537 | JGI IMG/M metagenome (GOLD analysis project Ga0100389, IMG submission 81537) | Groundwater microbial communities from Crystal Geyser aquifers in Utah, USA - Crystal Geyser metaG 2015-13 | ecosystem: Environmental > Aquatic > Deep subsurface > Groundwater | place: USA... | reverse complement strand
GGGTCGACTCCGAGAGTCGGGTCGACTCCGGGAGTCGGGGCGTCTGCTGATTCCCGGAGGCTATTTCATTGGGTCAGGAGTGTCTGCCGAGAACTGGCCGGCGATTCGGGATACCGTTGTTGAGGCAGGGTTGATCATGGCAGAAGTGCTGGGCGGCCCGAACGGCTGCAGCAAAGACGAAGAGGAGTGGGTCGCATTTGCCGCGCATCTTCCTGCCCGTGAGTGAGTTTGCCTGCGATCGGCGATCCGGTGAGGACGACAATATTCGTCTTCGCGACGAAGCGGCCAGGCGTGTGGCTCGCGTATGGCGGCTGGGACCTGGCGATCGTTTCCTGCTGCTGGACGACTGCGAAACGGAGCGCGAGATTGAGGTGCTCTCCATTGACGGTCACGAGGTAATCGGCAGGTCGGTGCAGTCCCGGTCGGTTGCTGCGGAGCCATCGCTGCAACTAACCGTGCTGCATGGCGTGCCTAAAGGACACAAACTGGACACCGTCATCCAGAAGTGCGCAGAACTGGGAGTGCGTGAGCTGGTGCCCATCCTGACGGACAGAGCTGTTCCCCGGCTGGACGACCTGCGCCGGGAAAGGAGACTTGCGCGGTGGCGGAAGATTTCCCGGCAGGCCACCGAGCAGTGTGGGCGAGCGTCGGTAATGGACGTATCCGAGACTTGCTCCCTGCGCGATGCGGTTGCGGCCCACCGATGCGCGGACCTGAAGTTGGTCCTGTACGAGGGCAGTGCCGATGGGTTCCGCCATCGAGTGGAGGGTACGGAATTCTCGTCGGCAGTCATTGCAGTGGGGCCAGAGGGCGGCTTCACCCGCCACGAGGTGGATGTCGCTGCCGAGCACGGATTCCCGGCGGTCAGCATGGGACCGCGCATCCTGCGCACCGAAACGGTCGCCCCAACCGTGGCAGGAATTCTGATGTACGTGCACGGCGATCTGTGACGTGTCGACATTGGCCGCCGACAGCGCTCACTGTCAGTAACTGGATTTGAAGAGGTGATTACGGTAGCCTTACGAGTATGGTGTGTCAGCTTGTTTCTGTGTTGCGGGTTCTCCGCTGGCGTTTATGCAGCTTCATTTCGCGCTTGGCTCGCGCCCTCGACGGAGAAGGTGTTGCGGGATACACAGCCCGATAGTCTCGGAGGTCCACCGGAGCCCTCCGACAGAATCTTCACCATACGGGCAGCCCGGAACGAACAGGAATCACTCCAGATTGTCATCACGCCTCACGTCGATCTGCAGAAGGTGCAGATCAGAGTGATGGACTTCGTCCTACCTTCGGGGAAGGGAATCATCTCCAAAGATTCGGCCACCGTGTACCGCGTCGGATATGTTCCCATTCGCGAACCAACGTCCCAAAGCAGTTCTACAACCGGCACGGGGCAACCCACGTCCTGGCCGGACCCCCTCATACCGCACAAGAAACCGGTGGCTATCCGGTCCGCCAGCGGCAACCAGCCCTTCTGGGTCACGATCAAGGTGCCCCGTGTGGCTGCGCCGGGTCTCTACGAAGGTTCCATCCACGTTCTGACGGACCAGAAGGTTGCCGCAACGGTACCGGTTGACCTCCGGGTGTGGGACTTCACACTGCCCGATGCCTTGTCCATGCAAACCTTGCTGGGGCTTTCCGAAGAGGAGATCGCGTGGGGTCACGAAACCGAGTTTGGTAGCCCCGTACATCGTCGCCTGACCGACAAGTATTTCACCTACCTTAAGTCGAAGGGATTCCAGCCTTCCGGTGTCCCGGTTCCTCTGGACGCCCGCGAGATAGACCGCTATCTCAACCGATCCTCGTCTCCCGCGTTCTTCCCTCTCGATGTTGCCGAGGTGAGTCGCGGCGAGGAAGGCTCCGTGGTGGCGCGGCTGCACAAGGACCCGCAGCTCCGCTCCCGCACCGTTTTCTTTCTGGCCGAAGAACCGAAGCCGGAGAAATGCGAGTTGGTGAAGCTCGCCATTGACCATCTCAAGGAGAAGCTACCCGGCGTCCGCTTCATGATCGCCGCTGTCCCGGCGCCGGACTTGGCGAACCGTGTGGATATCTGGGCCCCTTCCATCAGCGACTTCGACGTGCGGTCGGCGCGTCAAAGCCAAGAGACAGGTCAACAGATATGGTGGAAACTTTCGGGCGACGCGGCGTCTCCCTTTCCGAACCTTCTCATCGACATCCCGGGGATTCACCATCGCATGATTCCCTGGCTGAAAAGTCACTATCAGATCACGGGTCTCTATGTGCCGTCGGTGGTCATGAACTCGCGTCAAGATCCGGAAGCGCGAGCCAGGAAATTCCAGGATGTCTGGACGCAGCCAATGACTCAGGAAGGCAATGGAGGCGGATTCCTTCTCTATCCCGTTGGCGATACGGGGCACGGGCCGGAGGAAGAACTCCCGAAAGGTCCCATCAGTTCCATACGCCTGGAGCTTCTCCGGGAAGGCATGGAGGACGCCGAATACCTGAACCTGCTGGCCTGCACTATCAATGAGACGGCCGTGAAGCTTGGAACACCCAGTGTGCAGTTTGGGCTTCAGCGTGCACGCGAGGTATCCGGACTGTTGATTCAGAATCTCGGTCAGTACTCGCACGACTCAGGAAAAATGGAGCGCGTACGGTCGCGCGCGGCAGATGAAATCCTAGCCATCCGACAGCAGTCCCCTTCTCTAATCGTGAGAACCGTCCCCCCGGATGGAACCTCCACGGCCTACTCGGGAGCAGGATTGACGGTCGAGGGAATGACCACGGCCAAGGCCACTGTGAAAATGGCCGGACAGCCTGTCACCGTGGACGACCGAGGAAGTTTCAAGGCCAAGGTATACCCCATTCTCGGGGCCAACCGCATCCTGATTGAGGCCTTCGAGGGCGACCGATCGACAGCCGTCACGCGGACGATCACCATTGTCAAGGACCCAGCCCTTGCCCGCGCGGAGGAGATGCTGAAGACGCTCCCACTCGATGACAAATCATTGAACGAATCGTCATCCACTCTCAACGAGCTTCTCCGGAAATGCGAAGAAGGGAAGTATACACCGGAGAACCACCTAACAGCCCTTCGCCTGGTGACCGGCAAAGCGTCCATCTCCGCCAGGCCGCCCGGAACCGATGCAGGCGATGATATAGCGCGAAGCGCGTCCCCTCCTGTCCAACTGAATCTCCCCCCAGGAACCACGAACCGCGTTTACGTGTCTCTCGCCCAGGTCTGTGCGAAGCTCCGGCAACGTCAGCAGAGCGATGTCGCGCGCATCGCGGAGGAAAAGCTGAAGACGGTTACCCACAACACCGATCCGCAGACGGTCGCTTGTACGGTGGAACCTACGGAGTTCCTCGGCAAATGGGGTTTCAGGGCAAGCAACGGACTCGTCGACGTGGTCATCTGGAGACAGGGCGCGCGCATCGTCCAGTTTGAGGCCGGGAAGATCCCGCTGCTCCACCAGCCTAACCCGGATGCCGTGAAGGAGAATGATGTACCCACGGCCTGGCAGGACATGGGGGGATTCGAAGATGCCGGATCGGAACTGCTCCTTGAATCACTGGATAACTGGAATCTCGTTGTAACTCGACACTCTCCTGTCGAGATCACTATCGAGGCGCGGAAGCTTCTCCAGCAGGGGAGCGTCAAGCTGCGTCGCCGCATGACGCTCAAGAAGGGAGACCCGGTACTGTATGTGCAGTATGAGGTGGCCAACCGAACGACGCAGAGCATCTCGTTCCCGTGGCGCGCGCGGATCACTCCCGGAATTGGTTTCACCACGGAGGACGGCCGGGGCAATCCATGGGACGACGAGATCGTGGTGCCAGGAGCGGAAGACCTGATAGCTCCTGTCTTTTCCTCGCACTCGCCATCAGGCAAGACGGCAACGCAGACGCTCAGCATAACCAGGCAGGTGGCTGTCGTTTACGACCGCTTATGCAAGGCAGCCCTTGTCATCACACCCCCGACGGGCATGGAGAAGATCCGGTACTCAACCAATCCCGGAGCAGGTTCCTACTCCCTGGAGTTTGGGAACGTCTTCGGTGACGGCAACCTGATCGTTTCCGCAGGAGAGACAGCCAGCTTCGAGCTGCAACTGGCGGGACTGATCGGGGTCTCCAATCCAGACGAAGCCATCCAGAAATACGCCGCGCGGGCCGACGCGTCACAGGGTGCGTAACATATCGCATATCTCACCCAACCCAATTTGCTGTGCGCCCTTAGCTTTCGGTCTGGAGACATGGCATAACGACTCCGGTGATTAAATGGACATACAGAACCTCCTCACGATTCTGAAGAAGCAACTATCGTACGAATATGAGAACCCCAACCTGGAGGCTCTTTGGTGGGATCCGGAAGTAACCGCTCCCGCTGCATCCAGGGACACGGAACGGCGCATGGCGACGCTATTCATCACCAGCGTCATTGTTGTTACCATCGCTCAGTACCTCCTGCCGGACTTGCAGCGGCTTCTCGTCAATCTCTACTTTGTGCCCATTGTCGCCGCCGGATATCAGTGGCGCGCCCGCGGAGCCATCGCGGGAACCCTCATTGCTTTGGCGTGTCACGGGATCGTGCTCTTCCTGAATCCTGAGTTCCAAAACCAGACCCCGGATGAATTCTTTCAGGTTCTGGCGATTCGCAGCGTCATCTTTATGTTCGTTGGATTGGTGACGGCAATCGCGTCCATCGAGTACTCCCGTCTGGTTCACCGCATCCGCCGCTACGAAACGGATACCATATCCGCTCTGGCGCGAGCGATTGACGCCAAGGACCATTATACCCACGACCACAGCGGCAATGTCTCCGACTACGCCGTCCTGATCGCAAGGCAAATTGGCATGACCCCGGAAGAAATTGAGGTGGTCCGATTCAAAGGGCTCATGCACGATGTCGGCAAGATCGGCATCGAGGAGAACATCCTCAACAAGCCAGGAAGGTTGACCAACGAGGAATTCACCCGGATGAAGCAACACGTGATGATTGGTGTCGATATCCTTGATCGCGTAGACGGCCTCGACCTGCTGCTTGACGGAACGCACCACCACCACGAACGCATCGATGGGACCGGATACCCCAGTGGGCTCAAAGAGCACGAGCTGTCTTTGCATGACAAGATTCTTGGGATTGTAGATGCCTACGACGCCATGACGGCCGACCGTCCTTACCGCAAAGCCATGCCTCAGTCTGATGCGGTGATGGAACTGAAGCGGTGCGCGGGTCTCCAGTTTGATCGAGATCTTGTCTACGCTTTCATCGACGCTCTTGACAGTGCCGGAAAGCTCGAGGACCCCGCGATGAAAGCGCACGGCCCGTCTGCCGTCAAGGCAAAGTCCGGAGCGTAAGCCGCGAACAGATTCGCCGGGACCACTTTCCCGGAAATTTTTTGTGTTTCACTGCTTGTCAATTGTCAAGCGCACAGTTATAATGCGGCGCTGTGTGATAGGCGATTCGGGTGCTGTTGCGCCTGCACACCAGCAAAGCTCGTCTGATAGGTCAATCGGTGTGGGCATTCCCCCGGTATTGGTCAGCCAGACAGCAGAGATTCTCAGAAAGGGGGAGCGTTCCTATGCCTACCGGAACCGTCAAATGGTTCAACGAGTCGAAGGGGTACGGATTCATCGCGCGTGACGACGGCGAGAAGGACGTGTTTGTCCATTTCAGCGGCATCGTCGGCGATGGATTCCGGAACCTGCGTGAAGACGACAAAGTCGAGTTCGATGTTGTTGAAGAGGAGAGAGGCTGCAAAGCCGTCAACGTGAAACTGATGGCATCGGTCTGAATGAATAGCACACACACCGACCACTGGCTCCGACGCGGCCCGCGTATCGGAGCCGTTCTTTTTGGTCAGTTGGCACGCAAGGGCATTCCACTCGGTCCCGCCTGTCGGGAGGCGGCCCGCCTGTCAACTGCGACTCCCGTGCTGAAAGCGAGTGACGCGATGGTGAGGACTGTAATCGGAATCGATGTGGGCACCGCCAGTGTACGCGCCGGAGTGTTCAGCTCGGCTGGCAGAATGCTGGCTGCGTGCGCGGAACCCATCGATATCTTCCGACCACAAGCGAATTTTGCTGAGCAGTCGTCGGAGAACATCTGGGAAGCAACCGGCAAGGCGGTGCGCGGAGCCATGCGCGATGCAGCAGTTGAGGCCGCGTCGGTGGCGGGCATCAGCTATGACGCGACGTGTTCCCTTGTAGCATTGGACGCATTCGACCGACCGATCACCGTTTCTCCCTCCGCAGATGTGCGATGGAATATCGTGATGTGGATGGACCACAGGGCCATCGACATCGCAGAGCAAATCAACGCAACGGATCATGCGGTGCTGAGATATGTTGGTGGCAGAATCTCTCCGGAGATGGAACCCCCCAAACTGAAATGGATCAAAGAGAACCTTCCCGACACGTGGCGCGGCGCCGGCAAGTTCTTCGACCTCGCAGACTTCATGGCATACCAGTCGTGCGGCAACGACGTGCGCAGCCTGTGCACACTGGTCTGCAAATGGGCCTACTTGGGGCACGAGGGTGAGTATGGAAGCTGGAGAAGGGACTTCTACCAACAGATCGGCCTCGACGATCTTTTCGATGGCACCAAAGTGACAGACGTTGTCCGCCCCATGGGAGCAACTGCCGGAGGTCTGACAACGGACGCCGCTCAACATCTGGGGCTCCTCGAGGGCACGCCGGTGGGCGTGGGGATCATCGACGCCCACGCCGGAGGGCTTGGTGTGCTGGGAGCAGTCTGGGAAGACGAAGGGGACATTGCGCTTGAGAAGCTCGAAACGGCTGTTGCCTATATCGGCGGCACCTCCGCCTGTATCATGGCCGTCTCAAGAGAAGCAATCTTCGTGGATGGTGTCTGGGGGCCGTACTACAGCGCGATGGTGCCAGGGATGTGGCTGACAGAAGGCGGACAGAGCGCAGCCGGCGGTCTGATCGACTACGTCCTTGAAAACAACGCGCAGGGATTGGCCCTCACCGAGCAGGCGGCAGCGACCGACAAGAGCGTCTACGAGATACTGAACGATATCGTTCAACGCGAGACGCACAAGCACGGGCCCGCTTGGACGAAAGACCTGCATATCGTCGGGAACCACCACGGCAACCGTTCGCCCCACGCCGATCCGCTATCCAAAGGTATCGTTGACGGATTGACGCTGGACACATCCATCGACGCGGTCGCAAAACGCTACTACGCAACGGTGCAGGCCCTCGCTTGCAGCACACGCGAGGTCATCGAAGTCCTGAACAGCAACGGGTACCGCATCGACAAGATATTTGCGTGCGGTGGAGGAACGAAGAATCCCGTCTGGTTGCAGGAACACGCGAATATCTGCGACTGCTCCATCGTTCTGCCCCGGGAATCCGAGGCAGTGCTTCTTGGCGTCTCCATGATCGCAGCGGTGGGTGGAGGAATTTACCCTGACATCCCAACGGCAATGCAGGGAATGGGGCACGCGGGGGAGACGGTTCTGCCGCAGACATCGTATGCGGACTACTACCAGACCAAGTACGAAATCTTCAAGCAAATGTACTGGCAACACGTCGATCGCAGAGCGAAGATGGCGGCCTTCTGAGACGCGGTGCGGTCAATCCTCCGCGTCTCACCATGTGCTGAAGGGGGTACCGCGCGAGCTACTTTCTTCCGATGCACTCCATACGTCATATCCCTCGCCTCGGCGACCATACACAAAGTCCTTGTGTGTAATCGGGTCCTGGGGAACAGCATCCAGATAAGGCCCTTTCCACTTGGCGGGATCGATGTCCTGCATCGAGGGCGGCTGGGTGGCGACGCTCCAGCCTTTCAGGGGCGCCGAGCTTGCAGCGAGGTCCTCAACGGAGAGTGGGTAGACGCCGCAGTCCTGTTTGAAGCTGTTGACGGAGCCTCGCAGGCGTGCGAGGCTTGACTTGAGATTCGTTTCCATACCAGAGCGATCCATGGGCGCATCACCGGGAACGGTTACCATTCTGGGCACCAATACAAAAGCGAGCACTGAGAGAAGGACGAGTAGCAACAGGAACTCGATGAGGGTCAAACCATCACGTGTAGCGTAGCGCGCATTGCGGGTCATTCCGTTGTTCTTTCCTCCTCACCGGGTCTCGTGAGACCAAGGCATTATATCTTGCCGAGAGAATGTCCACAAGGGAACGACGGAGTGAAGGGTCTCCTTCCCCGGTATGTTATAATCTCAACCATTCCGCTGACTTCCTGAGCGCGTCCTGCCGATCTCTCTCGTTTTGCAGGGCGCCAGAATGAAGGTCGGTCAGCGTATTCCTTTCCAGCGACCATTCAAGGGCCATCGATGTCAGAACCTCTTACTCCCATGTTTCGCCAATACAGGGCGATCAAGGAGCAGCACCCCGATACGCTGCTGTTGTTCCGCATGGGTGATTTCTATGAAATTTTTGGGGAAGATGCAGAGATCGCCTCTCGCGCGCTCAGCCTGACATTGACTGCCCGTGATGGCGGCAAGGGCGTACGCGTGCCCATGTGTGGTTTCCCGCATCACGCGGTGGAACGCTATCTGAGGCAACTGATTCAGCAGGGATTCCGCGCGGCGATTTGCGATCAGGTCGAGGACCCCAAGAAGGCCAAAGGCATTGTCAAGCGCGCGGTGACCCGCGTCATGACCGCAGGAACGATCCTCGAGGACTCGATGTTGGACGCTCGGTCGAATAACTTCTTGCTTTCCGTTCGGGGGGACAGCCGGAAACAGGGACTGGCGGTGATCGACGTATCGACCGGCGATTTTTTCGCGACGGAAATTGCTGACGGGGATACCTCCGCTCTGCTCCTGGAGATCAGCCGCCTGCAACCATCCGAGATTCTCGCCGCAAAGTCCTCTCCCCTCTTCCCGTTGGTTGGAGGCTCACAGGAGGGTGCTCCCTCGGCGACGGACGCCGGGCCAGCCGTTACAGCCTTTGATCTCGACCCATTATCCATGAAGACTCCCGGTGAACGTCTCTGCGAGCATTTCGGCGCCGCCTCACTGCGTGGGTTTGGCTGTGAACAACTGCCTCTCGCAATTGAGGCCGCGGCTGCTATCCTGGACTACCTGACGAAGACTCAGATGTCCGCGCTGGAGCATGTGCGCGGTCTTACCGTCTACTCCACGGATTCTTTCATGACGCTGGACGCAGCAACGCGTCGAAACCTGGAGCTGAACCAGTCGCTACGCGATGGATCGACACGGGGCACATTGCTCTGGCTCCTCGATCATACGCAAACCGCGATGGGGGGGCGCCAGTTGCGGCAATGGCTGAACCAACCCCTTGTAGACGTATCGGCCATCGAGGCAAGACTCGACATTGTCGCATGCCTGCACTCCGATGTCATTTTGCGGCAGGACATTGTGGATTTGCTCAAGCAGATGTCCGACCTGGAACGACTCGTCGGAAGGTCGGCGGCAGGCACGGCCAACGCGCGCGACCTGCTGGCCGTCGCCCGGTCTCTCACGCATCTCCCGGGATTGAGGGAACGACTCTCGACGCAAGCGCAGCTTCAGGAATTCGCCGTCCGCATCGACACCTGCAGTGATCTGGCAACCACACTGCACGATGCGCTGGCCGATGATCCCCCGGTGACCGTCACTGAAGGTGGATTGTTGAAGGACGGCTACAGTGACGCACTCGATGAACTGCGCAAGGGAAGACGCGAAGGAAAAGAGTGGATTGCCAACCTGGAGGCCACCGAACGCGAACAGACTGGGATCAAGTCATTGAAGGTAGGCTTCAACTCGGTGTTCGGTTACTACCTCGAAGTGACCAAGGCCAACCAGAACCTCGTGCCGGAGAACTACATCCGCAAGCAAACCATGGTGAACGCTGAGAGGTATATCACCCCTGACCTGAAAGAATGGGAAGCGCGCGTGCTGGGTGCGGAAGAGAAGATCAACCAACTTGAGTATGATCTCTTTGTGGAAATCCGCGCGCGGGTGGCGGGTCAATCCGAGCGACTTTTGCAGACGGCAAAAGCTGTCGCCGAAATTGACGTACTGGCCACCTGGGCGGAACTGGCTTCGCGGAACAACTATGTGCGCCCTGGGATGAACGAGGGCGACGCCATACACATCACCGCGGGCAGACATCCTGTCGTGGAGCAGACCCAGAGGGAACCATTTATCCCGAATGATATTCAGCTCGACAGTTCGGAGCACCAGGTTCTCATCATCACCGGCCCCAACATGGCCGGGAAGTCGACTTACCTGCGCCAGGTGGCGCTCATCGTGCTGATGGCACAAATCGGTTCCTTCGTGCCTGCCGATTCCGCAACGATTGGGATCGTCGACCGCATCTTCACCCGTGTCGGCGCGCAGGATGACCTGGCCACAGGTCAGTCGACTTTCATGGTGGAGATGAACGAAACCGCCAACATCCTGCACAACGCCACCGACCGCAGCCTGATTGTCCTCGACGAAATTGGGCGAGGCACTTCCACCTTCGACGGTCTCAGCATCGCCTGGGCGGTAGCCGAGTACCTGCATGCAGTCGGCGCCAAGACCCTCTTCGCCACGCATTACCACCACCTTAATGAACTCGAGTCGCAGTGCGCGCGAGTGAAGAACTACCGCATTGCCGTCAAGGAACAGGAAGACGACATCATCTTCCTGCGAAAGATTGTGCGAGGGGGCACCGACCGAAGCTATGGAATACAGGTGGCGCGCCTTGCGGGGCTTCCCTGCGAGGTCATCGAGCGCGCCAAACAGGTGCTCTGGACTCTCGAGTCCGAGAATGGCATCGGACAGGTCGCCCCGGGCGCGCATAGCGTGAAACGTGTGCAGCAGCCTGTGCAACTGACACTCTTCGAGGCCGCGCCGGACCCCATCGTTGAAGAGCTGAAACTACTTCAGGTTGAGGACATGACTCCGGTTCAGGCCCTCAACGCCCTGGCAGATATGAAGGAGAGGGTCAGGAGCAGAGATGGGAAGTGACGAGTGGTCAGCGCTCAGCCTGCCTTCCCGCTATAATGCAATCCGGCCAGAGAGCGAGAGAGTCTTCAGCATCCTTGTTATCCTCGTTAAGAAAGCTCCAGCTTTGTCTTCCGGTGAGGTGAGTCTGCTGATTGACAAAGCTGGAGCTTTATCCTACGGCAGGTGCATGTGGGGGCCGGACAGCGTCCCATCAGATTCCGCAGGGCCTTTCCTCAGCCTTAACGAGTATATCTCTCTATCCTGTTATCCCGTCATGAACGACAGCATACCCCGAGGCGTCACGCGAACATGAAACTTACTCCACATATTTCCCTGGTCGGCAGCGGCAGAATGGGGTTCGGCATTTCCCACGAACTTGATTGCCATGTCTATCTTCTCGATGGAGGCGGTGAACTCGCGCTGCTTGACGCGGGCTGCGGAATCGAGCCGGAACGCATCGTCGCCAATATCGAGACTGACGGGCACGATCCTTCGACGATCACCAAGCTGCTCCTCACTCACGCCCATGCCGATCATTCCGGCGGCAGCCGATTCTGGCATGACACGTTTGGTGTAGAGGTCCACTGCTCAAGCAAGTCCGCGGGATTTCTGAAACACGGTAACGAGGAGGGCATCTCGCTCGACGTTGCGCGCAAGGCAGGAATGTATCCGGAGGGCTTCCCCTTCCAAGCCTGTTCGGTTGCCGGTGGACTGAAGGAGGGGGACACCTTGACCGTCGGTAACCTGATTATCTCTGTGATGGAAACGCCCGGTCACGCGGACGACGCTGTCTGTTACCGGTTCTCGCTGGATGACAAGGAGTGCCTCGCATCCGGGGACCTCATCTTCTTTGGGGGAAAGATCGCCTTGCTGAGCACGCACGATTGCTGCATTCCGGACTACTCCGCCTCCATCCGTCGGCTCGCCGGACAGAAGATCGATGCCCTGCTCCCCGGACACCTCGTCATCCCCCTCTCGGGCGCGCAGACGCACATCGAGAAAGCGGCCCTGAAGTTCCGGCTGCTGGGCGTACCGGAGGGAATCGCGTAGAAGTTCCCGTGACACGCTTGAGGCAATCCGCGTCCCCGGCTACAATAGACAACCTCGTTCCCGAGTGTAACCGGGCGAGGATTCATTCCACGTAAGTAGGTCGTCAGAAATACTGTCCCTTCGAGCCCTCCGCCAAACTGTCATTCTGAGGAGGAACGACGAAGAATCTCCTTTGCGGCAGAGATTCTTCACACCGTTCAGAATGACAGAGGGC
>Ga0100389_1003554_pt1 | contig 12155 bp, 13 predicted proteins | sample CryGeymeta201513_FD_81537 | JGI IMG/M metagenome (GOLD analysis project Ga0100389, IMG submission 81537) | Groundwater microbial communities from Crystal Geyser aquifers in Utah, USA - Crystal Geyser metaG 2015-13 | ecosystem: Environmental > Aquatic > Deep subsurface > Groundwater | place: USA... | reverse complement strand
TGGATGCGATCCGAGTCCAGGTGATTCCAGCGCCGCAGCTCCTCGACCGTGACCTGGAAGCGCACGGCCAGCAGGCTCAACGCGTCCCCGCGCTGCACCACGATCGCGCGGGCATCGGCCTGCGCGACCGACGCGCCGTGGGCCCAGATCCCCGAGCCGAGGATCAGGACCCCGAGGAAGACCGCCAGGCGACGTGTTCTTCCGATGCTTCGCTGCCACTCCTTCGACACCCCTCCTTTTTCGGACATGGGGCGGGTCAGGTCCAGAAAGCGACAGGCCAATTTGCTCGATCAGACGTTCGCGGCGGCGCCATCAGCTCCTTGCCCGCGCCGGCGGGTCGCGCCGGAAAGATCTCGTCCACACCAGCCATCGCTTAAGAGCTTACTCCCATGTCGCGCGTGGCCTTCCCTCGGACGCGCCCTTCTCAGCCGGCGTCGCGCGCCTCGCGCAGCTCGCGCAGCAGCTCGAGGGCCGCACCATGAAGCGCGCCGTTGCTGGCCAAGAGCTCTCCCGAGCGTGGATCCGCGGGTTCGCCTGCGAAGCTGCTCAATGTGCCGCCCGCTTCCTGAACGAGCACGGCGCCGGCGCACATATCCCAGGCCGAGAGGTGCTTCTCCCAGTAGATCTCGTAGCTGCCGTCGGCGATCAGGGAGAGATCGAGGGCGGCCGCACCGCAGCGATGGCGATGGTCGAGGCCAGCTCTTCGGCGAGCGGCGTGGCGCTCAAAGATCGCCCGCCATCAAGCGATCCGTCAGCCCCGCGATCACGCCGGCGTAGGCGCCGTCGAAGGTGCCGTTGCTCATCAGCACCAACGTGTCACCGGCGCGTGCCTCGCTCACCATGCGATCGACCAGCGCGTCCACCGTGGCCGGAGCCTCCGCGCGACGACCCAAAGCAACGATGTCCCGTGCGATGTGCGTGACGTCGAGGCGCTCCTGCTCGGCGATCTCCTTGCGCCCGACCGGCGCGAGGAGCGCGAGGTCCGCCGCGCGAAACGCCTCGGGGTAGAGTTCCTGATGCATGCGTCGCGAGGCCGTGGCGCTGCGTGGCTCGAAGGCGGCGATCAGGCGCCCCTCGGGGTGACGCGTCTTCAGCCCGGCCAGAGTCTCGCGCACCGCGGTGGGGTGATGGGCGAAGTCGTCGTACACGCGCACACCCCCGATCTCGCCCAGCAGCTCCTGCCGCCGCCTCACGCCGACGAAGCTCGAGACGGCGTGCATCGAGGTGTCGAGGCTCACGCCGGCACCTTCGGAGGCCAGAGCGAGCGCCGCGAGCACGTTGCGCAGGTTGTGTCGTCCGGAGAGCGGCGAATGGACGCGCCCGAGGAAGCTGCCCGCGCCGTAGAGATCGAGGGGCAAGAGCCCGCCGGACGCGGGCCCAGGCGCGCCGAGCCAGGTGGGGGTGACGTCGCCCGTGTCGTCGCCCTCCACCGCGTAGTAGGTCACGGGGCAGCGCGCCTGGTGCGAAAGCTCGCGCACGTGCGGGTCGCCGGCGAAGGCGACCAGGAGGCCGTCCTCCGGGATGCGCTCGATCAGGCCGCGGAAGGCGTCCAGGTAGCTCGCCTCGTCGGGGTAGATGTCGACGTGATCGTGCTCGACCGAGGTCAGGATCACGCGGCTCGGGTTGTAGCGCCAGAACTTGGGCTTCTTCTCGAAGAAGGCGCTGTCGTATTCGTCACCCTCGATCACGAAGGGTGCGTCGGCCGCGCCCGCGCGGAAGGAGCGCGGGAAGTTTCCCGGCAGGCCGCCGACCAGCAGGCCTGGATCGGCGCCGGCTTCGAAGAGCAGGTGGGCGAGCAGGCTGGTGGTCGTGGTCTTGCCGTGGGTGCCGGCGACCACGAAGCCCGGGCGGTCCTTCAGGAAGAGGCGCTCGAGGGTGCCCGGGAAGGAGTCGTAGCGGAGGCCGCCGTCGATGGCCGCGCGAGCCTCGACGTTGTCGCGCCGACACACGTTACCGACCACCACGAGGTCAGGCTTGGACGCGACGTTCTCGGCGAGATAGCCGGGCATGGTCTCGACGCCCCAGGCCTCGAGGGCAGGACCGATGGGCGGATCGAACGCGAGATCGCTGCCCGTGACGCGATGCCCCGCTTCGCGCAACAGCCCGGCCAGGGCACCCATGCCTGTGCCGCACACTCCGATCAGATGAACATGCACTCGGGCCTCCGGGATCAGCCGATGATCTTCTCGATGGTGTCGCGAGCCCGACGCTCCACGAGCGTCTGCAACAGCTCGGCGACCTTCGGATAGTCCGCCAACACGCGCTCGATGCGATGCCGTGCGAAGGCGACGGCGTCGATATCCGTCTCGGCCGTGACCGTCGCGGTTCGCGGCTCGCCCGTGAGCAAGGAGACCTCGCCCACGCACGCGCTCTTGCCCAGCTCCGCGAGCTGGACCGGGCCGCTGGGCGTGTCGGTCTGCACCCTCACCTTGCCGTCGAGGATCAGGTACATGCTGTCGCCCGGGTCGCCCTGACGCAGGATCACGTCGCCCGCGCTGAAGGTGGTGACGTAGCCGCACTCGAGCACGCGGCCGCGACCTGCGGCGTCGAGCGTCTTGAACAGATGGCTCGAGTCGACGAGCTCCGTCATCTCCTCGACCAGTCTTGCGTACTCGCTGGGACTGAGCGGGCGCCCACCAGGCGGGAACTGCGACACGCTGCTCACGAGAAGGATCCTACCGGCGGAAGGGCGCGAGGCGCAACGCAAGGAATGGCCAGCGGCGCGGGATCCGGATTCCGCCGACAGGTATTGACGCGGGGCATGAGCGACCTCACAGTGAAGCGGTGAACGACAAGGGCCAGGGGCACGACAAGAGCGTCACGGATCGCGTGAAGGAAGCCCTCCAGGGTCTCCTCGAAATGCTCGACCAGCTCCTCGCCCCGCCGCCGCGCCTCGTCCCCGTACGAGTCCGGCTCGCGCGCGGTCGCTGACTGCGGGTTCACCGTCAGCCCCGACGCAGGTCGGTGGTCCAGGCGTCGAGTGACTCGCGGTCGACGGCCAGCTCACCGATCGGGTTGTTCTCGTCGTCCTGCACGTAGAGATGCCGCTGGTCCATGCTCAGGTAGATCATGGTCCGCTCGAGGGCGAGCAGGTGCAGCACGGGCACGCCCTCTATGCTGCCCACGACGGTGAACTCTTCCGAGAGCGCGCGCTCGAGGGAGGTGACGAGACGGGCGCAGAGGTCTTCCGTTTCGTCCTCGCCGAGGTCCATGGGCGGAGCGTCCCGGCCGACCCAGATCAGATGACAAGCGCCCTGGGCGTCCGACTGGATCTGGAGGGACTGGCCCTCGGACTCGAGGATAATTGGCATGCCGCAGGATCCTAGCGCGGGCGCGGGCGCAGGGCGAGATTGGTGCACGTGCCGCAAGCGACGCGCGCTCCACGCGCCGACGCGCTCCCGGCGCCATGCTCGCTCGCATGACGACGCTCCTGGGCTGAGCGTCAGGGGATGCGGTGCCAATCTTGGTCGAGGCACGCGTAGGGTGCGTCGGGGAAGCGGGCGAGGTAGGCGCGACACGAAGCCGCCATGGTGGGCGTACCGATGTCCGCGAAGCCGTCGGGCTTGGAGGGGTCGAGCAGGACGAGGCAGGCGGGCACGCCGAGGCCGTTCCAATCGAATTCCCGGAAGACGTTCTGCGGGTTGGGGTCGCCGCGTGCGCAGCCGTTCGCTTGGAAGAACGTGCAGACGCCGAGACCCCGCGTCTCGGACAGGCCAATGCACCCGCTCTGAGCGTTGGGATATGCAGTTTCGGGCAAGCTGCTCCCGCCATAGTCGAAAACCGGGCACTCGCCGCAAGGCCCGCCACAGAAGGGCGTGCGTGCATCCGCCGGGCTCGGGCAGGCGTCCGGATAGGGCGGACCGTTCTCGAACAGCGTGCCGTCGGAGTAGACGCAATGCATTCCCTCACGATAGTCGGGTGCCAGGCGGCACGTGGAGTCGTCCACGCAAAAACCGCCGGCTGAGGGATCCTGCGTCAGGCAGAGCTTGCCGTTCCAGCAGGACACGGGGGGGAAATCCACATCAGGGTGCGGATCCGGATGACCGACAGCGCAGCCATCCGAGCCCCGTGGATCGAATTGCAGGACGGGGAAGCAGAGATTGAACTCATAATCGCATACTTCGCCTACAAGACTGCAGACAATTCCGAGAGGATCGTGGGCACAACCGCCGCCACACGGACGGTAGGGACCGAGCCATGGGCAGGCCGGATCCACGAGGTGATCCACGCTCGCGTCCGCGACTCCGCCGTCGTCCGAGTGGATCCCATGCTGCGCGTAGCAGCCAGTCCAGAGTGTCGCGAGGAAGAGCGACACCACCAGGACACACGACTTCATGGCGAGATCCCTGGGCACGACCCGTTGACGCAGAAGGGTGGTAACACGGTGTAGCCCAGCAGATATGCCTGCGCGCAGCGGACACCCAGCGCCGGACAGATATCCCGACAGGTGGGATCGTCGAAGGCGCAGCTGCGTCCGAGGTAGGACCTGCCGGCGAACGCGGTCTGCATGTGCTGCGCACGCAAGTTCCGAGACAGGAAGCTCGATGGCACCACGTCTGGCCGGTTTGGTCCACACAGCGCGTTCTGCGGTGCAGACGCGAACACGGGCAGGGTGCGTCCGTCGAGCAGGGGGTGCTGGGGATCGCCGCGACCGTCCGCCAGCACGAACTCCATGCCGTCGGGGCGCACGTTGATGCGCCGTGGCTCGTAGCGCACCTTGGCGCAGCGCCGGCCAGCGCTCGTGTCGAGGCAGTCGTAGCGATAGCCCCCAAAGCTCGGCGTGGCGCGGCACTCGGCGCGAGTCCTGCAGGCGGGGAGCGTGGCCGGATCGACACCGGGCCCGACAGGAGGTGCCGAGTCGGCGCGCTCGCCGAGCACTTTGGAGAGCAGGTCTGGGACCTGGATGTTGGCCAGGGCCATGAGCAAAGGGCCCTGCACATTGCGAGTCGCGATGCGATTCGCCATCTGGAACGGTCCTCTGCTGCAACCCGTTACGTCCACGGACACGTTGAAGAGTTCGAGGCCCAAGTCCTTCGCGTCCGGCGGGTAGTCGACCGGCCGCACGCCATGAGCGGAAGAAAAGATGATGGGCCAATGCCTCCGGCAGAACTGCTCCTGGGCTTGCTGCGCCCGGAAGGCCGCCTCTCGCCTCGCCTGCTCCTCGGGGCTCACGAGCGCGGTCGGAATGGGCGGGGTCATGGGCGGGTAGGGCTCGCCGTAGTAGAAGCATCCTTCACCCGGATAGACCGTCGAGTCGAGGTATGCCGGGTCACGCTGCCAGCGGATCACGTCCTCGGGGCTGCTCAGGGCCGCGTGCGTGTTGGGAAGGCTGCAAGTGAAGGTCCCACGCTGGACCTGACAGTAGACCTGAGCCATGTGACGATCGATCTGGTCCAGTCGATAGTCGCGGTAGCTGGCATCGGGTGCACCGGAGTCGTGGCGCCCGAAGGTCGCGTGGAACAGCGTGACCGTAGTCGTCCCGTCCGCGGCCGTGCCCAGCCTGGGCAACGTGCATCGATAGATGCTTGTCACTCTCCGGATCGACCACGCAGCCGACCTGGCGCAGGAGCGCGAGCTGCTCCGTACTCTCGGGCGTCTCGAAGAACCCATCGTGAAGCACGACCCGGGCGTCCAGAGCCACGTGGACGTGCGCGGTGTCGTGCGAACAGCCGATGCCCAAGATGGTGCCGGTGCCCGCGGTGAAGTCGGCCTGGATGTGTATCTGGTCGTGCTCGGTCAGTGGGCCCAGGGGGAAGCTCGCCGGGTAGGTCGGCTCGCTATCCAGCGTGGGGGCTAGCGTGAAGGAGTCGCTGCGCACCCAGTGGACCAGCGGCTCCGACGCGGCGGCGTTGCCCACCTCGGTGTTGACGCCGACCGCGAAGAGATTCGTGAGGTCCGTCCAGCCCAGAGTGAGTGAGCAATCGCCCGAGTCGTAGATGCGGGCGTGCTGGTAGTCCGTCGTCAACCGTTCCACGCGTCGAGGGAGGGAGGAATGGAGTGGCAGAGCCAAGAAGGTGTCGCCGCCGGCGGCGGTGCTCAGGTCGACATGGGTGGAGCCGTGATCGTATCCCTGCAACAAGAAAGCACGGTAGCGGTCGTCGAGGCTGTAGTCCACGTTGATGCTGGGTCCAAAGGCGGGGTTCAGCGCGCCGCCCGCGGTGCCGACGGTCGCGCGCCACGGATGATCCACGGCCGGCACGGGCACGTTCTCCACTCGCACGAAATGATGCACGAGAAAGCGGTCATTGGAGCAGGCGTAGGTGCCGCCAGGGACTTGGCTGCAGGCGTGGCAGACGAGTCGGCTGCTGTTGCTCTGACCGAGGGCAGACTCGGGGATCGGCTCCAATCCGGGGCAGCATTCGCCTCCGAGCGGGCCCTGACCTGCGCCCGCGCAGGACTCGCAGCGACCGCTCTGTCCGCAGGCGCTGCCATTGCAACAGGTGTCGTGACCGGCAGCGCGATCACTCGGGTCGCATGCGGTTGTCGGCGCCCGACAGCAGACGTGGTTGGGGTCGCCATTGAGGTCCGTCACGGCCTGGCAGCTCGCTTGCGCATCACAGCACGAGAGCTGGGGTACGCCCGCCGAGTCGGCGCAGGGACGGTGGTTGTCCTGTGTGCAAGCGTTGCAGAAGAAGCGTCCCTCGACGGCATGGCTGAGCGGATTCATGACAGTTCCCCGATCCTGGCAAGCGGCTTGGTTGCAGCTGCACAGTTCCGGATCGGGTGTGCCGTCGCTTGCCTCGCAACGACGCACGCAACGCATCTCGTCAGGCGGACCGTTGTGGCCCGAGACCTGGTTCGATAGGCAATAGGTCCCGGCCTCGCAGGGGGCGCAGCGGAGGTTGGCGCGCGCACGGATCTCGGGATCCAACGAACGCCGGTCAGCGAGATCGGAGTCGCAGATCTCTCCCTCCCGAATGGGAAATGCGCATACCATGCCGGTCGGCGGCAGGGGTGGATCCTGCGGCAGCTTGCGGATGGCGTCCGCCACCGGGCAGTAGTTCGGAGCGCAGAAGGTGCCCGTCTCGCACCGGTCGAAGCTGTAGCCCGGGGCTAGACCGCAGCTCTGCCCGAACCGACCCGGAGCAGGCGCGCATACGCCCAGGCCCGGGGCGCTCGGCGTCGAAGGCTGCGTACAACGCCAACCCTCGGGACACATCACCACACCCAAAGTGCTCATGGCGGCCTGGTCGCATGGGTCGAGGCTGCAGATCATGGGCCGCGGGGGCGGCGCTGTTCCGCCGTCCGGAAGCACGGGCAGCTGCGCCTGGGGCACGCAGAAGTTCAAACACTGGCGGACGTCGGGATCCGAACAGGTCCGCGCGTACGGACAGCCCGGCGGCGCTTGGTTGCAGTTGGCGCCCATGAGTGGAAGCGCCAAGGCTAGCACCAGCATGGCATGGCTGAATGATCGCCAGCTACTCAGCCGAACTCCGCCGCCGATTGCGGGGGGGGGAAACGCAGATCCATGATGACTCTCCCTCTCTGTGTCGATGTCCTCTGCGTGTTAGCCCACAACACCGATCGAGTGCAAGGCTTTGGGCGTCGCAAACTGTGCGCGTGCTTTGGACTCGACGCGCGCCGTCCGCGAGCAGGAGGCCCTGGGCTCAGCAGGCGGAGCGACCATTCCGGTCATGCGCCAGGCGGGCCGCACGCATTCGTAGATGGGCCCGCCGCAGAAGCCGTCAGCCAGCGCGCTTCGCTGACGCGTCCATCGCGCACTGCGAGCACCAGCTCCGGTCCACCGCCAGCCCATCCTTCGGGCAGACGATCGACGTGAGGCGAAGCGTGCGCGTCAGGCGGCGAGCCGGGCGATGGAGACGTCAGCGCCCGAGATGCTCGCGCAGGCGCGGCATCAGCTCGACGAAGTTGCAGGGGCGGAAGCGGCTGTCGAGCTGCTCGGCGAAGATGCCGTCCCAGGCGTCCTTGCAGGCGCCCGTGGAGCCGGGGATCGCGAACAGGTAGGTGCCGCCCGCCACGCCGCCCAGCGCGCGTGATTGGATGGTCGAGGTGCCGATCTTCGCATAGCTCAGCATGCGGAAGATCTCGCCGAAGCCGGGCAGCTCCTTCTCGATCACCGCGGCGAAGGCCTCGGGCGTGACGTCTCGACCGGTGATGCCGGTGCCGCCGGTGGAGATCACCACGTCCACCGCCGCGTCGTCGACCAGGCCGCGCAGCTCCTCCTCGATCGCGAGCTTGTCGTCGCGCACGATGCGCTTGGTCACGACCTCATGGCCAGCCGCCTCCGCGCGTGAGACCAGCAGCTTCCCCGAGCTGTCATCCTCCTCGGTCCGCGTGTCGGAGATGGTGAGGATGGCGAGGCGCAGCGGGACGAAGGTGCGAGAGGGGTCGATGCCTGAACTCATGGGCGTGGCTTAGCACCATGGCTCGGGCGCGTCCCGCCTACTCGAAGAAGACGGGGCTGGCCCAGGCCATCTCGCCGTCGCGCTGCACCACGCGCGCGTAGACGAAGGGCGCGTGCACGGCCGCTTCGATCCGGAGCGTGTCCTCGTCGCCCAGAGCCTCGACGCTGGCGAGCACACCCTCGGGGCCGACGAGCTCGAGCCGCGCGAGGGCGCCCGTGCCGACCGCTTCAGCCTTGGCGAGCTGTGGCTCGGCGCTGTGCAGGACGCCACCCATGGGCGCGTCACCGACCTGGAAGTCGAGCAGGATCTTGGCGCCACTGGTGGCGTAGCAGCGGCGGCTCTTGATCGCGTCGTACACGGCGCCGCGACTCAACTCGCTGGCCTGCACGGCCGTGAGCCCGGTGCGGAAGGGATCGCGCTTGCGCGACTCACCGTGATGCCAGAGCAAGCCGTGGCTGTCGCTGGCCGCGGTGAAGCCGAAGCGATGCCCGCGTCGCAGCATCACGTCCGCGACCTGATCCTTGTTCTCGCCGCGCTGGCCGAGGGGATGATCGGCGTGCTCGTAGCAGCCATGGCAAGAGCAGATCTCCCACACGGGGGAACCCTCTTCGTCGTGCGCCTGTTCGTCACAGCCCGTCCAGCCGATGTGATGGGGCGACGCGATGCCGCCCATCTCCTTGATCGCGGCGACCAACGCCTTGCCCTCGGGGATCTGGTCGCGGCTGATCAGGGGCAGACCGGCGCGCGGCAGGTAGACGCATTTGTGTCCGGGTCCCGGATGCATCTTGCCGGTCCACTCGTAGGCGATGAGCGTGGCGAAGCGGCCCGGGTCGTCGTGATGATCGGCCACGGCCTGCAGGTAGGTCCACTCGCCCGGGCCCGTGCGCTTGCCCAGGAACGACTCGTGATCCGTCAGCGCCACGAAGTCGTCACCGTAGTGATGGCGCGCGCGTCGGTAGGGTTCGTCCGCGCAGCCGACGCCGTCGGAGTGCGCGCTGTGCTGTTGAATGTCGCCGAAGTAGGTTCGGAGGCCGTGACGCCGCGCCGGGTCGCGTGCCCGATCGACGCGCACCACGGGCTCGGGCATCGCCTCGAGCTCCACCTCGGCGGGAGTCAGGGCGGGCGCTCCGCCCGCGGGCGGACGGTGACGTTGAAGCTCGATGCCGCGGCGCTCGCGTCGAGCCGTGAGGGTGTAGCCGCAGGTCAAGCGCACGGCGGCGATGCGACGACCTCGCATGCCCCACTCTCCGTCACTCAGCGCTTCGCGCGCCGTGACGCCCTCGGAGGTGAAGTCCTGTCGCCAGTAGTTGTGCGAGCCACGACCGAAGACGCTGACGCCGCCCTGCTCGCCAACCACGACGGCGGGGAACTCGAAGCCCTGCTCTTCGCCATGGCGGTCTCGATCGAGGTCAGGCATCGCCTCGCTCACGGCGAAGACCGCACCCGACGTGTCCACGAAGCGCAGCGCGAACCACTTCGAGATATCGACGCGGCCGTCGTCCTCGCGCAGATCGTGGTGGAAGGCGATCCAATGGCCGCCGTCGGCCTGAGCGATGGCCGGCGCCGCGGCCATGGCCTGCGCGCTCCACACCTTGACGCGCCCCGCGGGCCGCTCGAGCCAGACGGTCGAGCGCGCGCCCTCGTGATCGATGTGCACGCGCGCGTCACCGGCGCGGGCCTCGTGCTCCACGGCGGGATCGTGGGTCGGCATGGGTGGGATCGAGGCCGAGAGCGCGGGGATGGCGGCGTGGAGCGGCCCTTCGCCGACGAGGCCTTCGGACTGGCCGCAGCAGTCGACCGCACACGCCAGGATACGCTCGCCCTCGGGTGTCCACGCGATCAGGTAGAGTGTCGCGCCGCCGCTCGCGTGAGCCACCAACCGAGGTGACCTCAGGTAGCGGTCCGCCCGTTGCTCGATCAGCGCCATGGAGCTGTGATGACACCCCTGGGGGGAGGCGTCCAATTCTCGCAAGCCATAGCGGCGTTCATGCCGCCGCCGCCGCGATCTCTTTGATCTTCCCGACCATCGACAACAGCCCGTTGCTGCGGCCCATGGAGAGGTGCTTGTCGAGCCCGAGCCGGGCGAACACAGGCCGCGGATCGGTGTCGAGGATCTCCTGTGGAGTGTGCCCGGAGAAGATGGTCAGGATGACGGCCACCAACCCGCGCGCGATGTGGGCGTCGCTGTCGGCGTGGAAGCAGAGCACGCGGGAGCCCTGCCCCATGGGATCCGCGACCAACCAGACCTGGCTCATGCAGCCCTTCACCTTGTTCTCGGGCGTGCGCGCGGCCTCCGGGAACGGCGGCAGCTCACGGCCAAGCTCGATCAGGTAGCCGTAGCGGTCTTGCCAGTCCTCGAAGAGCTCGAAGCTCTCGACCAGGTCTTCGATGCTGGATGGCTCTGTGGCTGGGCTCGACATGAGGATCTCGTAGGGCTCGACTTTGTCCGAAGCCAGCCCTCGATCAAGGCGGCGGTTCAGAGCGGGGCGTGACGCAGCTCGCCGCGCGGCTCCTCGGGCACGAAGCGGCCGCGGTCGTCGCGTACGACGCGCGCCATGGCCACGTCGGGGTCGTGAGTGAAGAAGAGGCGTCCGCGGCGCGTGGCGAGGTCCGCCAGCAGCGACATCTTCTCGTCCACCAGACGCTCGGGGAAGCGGTCGTAGCCCATGGTGATCGGAGCGTGGACCCAGGCCATGCCGGGCACGAGGTCGCCTGCGAACACGACGGGGCCGTCCTCGCCCGGCACCTCCGCGAGCATCAGCCCGGGCGTATGTCCGCTCGAGTAGTGCATCAGGTAGTCGTCACCCAGCACCTCCGAGCGGGCGCCCGAGACGACCTCGAGCCGACCGCTGGCCTGGAGCAGGTCCGGCAGCTCGGGGATGAAGGAGGCGCGGTCTCGCGCGTGGGGTGCGCGCGCGCGCTCGATGGCACCGCGGCTGACGACGAAGCGCGCGTTGGGGAAGAGCAGCGCTGGCGGCTGCCCCTCGGCGTGAGCGCGCAGCAAGCCACCCGCGTGGTCGAAGTGAAGATGGGAGAGCACGACGACGTCCACGGCTTCGTGACTCGTGCCGGCGTCCTCCAGCGACTTCAGCAAGCGATGCTCCGGCTCGACCACGCCGAAGCGCTCGCGCAGCTTGGGCTCGAAGAAGACGCCGATGCCGGTCTCGAACAGGATGCGCCGACCGTTCGCCTCCTCGATCAACATCGCCCTGCAGGCCAGGGGGATGCGGTTGTCGTCATCGGGCTCGGCCCAGCGGGTCCAGAGCGCGCGCGGGGCGTTGCCGAACATGGCGCCGCCATCGAGGCGCTGGGTGTTGCCAGCGATGGCGGTGATCTTCCGCTCAGTGATGCGTCCTTGCATGATGTGCTGATAGCATGGGCCGGATGAGCACGGCATCCCTCCTCCTCGAAATGGCCGTCATCCGCGAGAGCCTGGAAGGCATGCTCGCGCCCGCGGTGGCGTCCAAGGTGATCTTCGAGGCGCTCGAACCCTTCGGGGGCGACCTGCCCTCGGGCGAAGGCCTGGCGCGGTTCGTGGAGAACGAGCTACAGGCGAGCCTGCAAGCGCGGGCCGGCCACGAAGTGGCTCGCGACATCACCAGCCGCATCTCGTCCGTGCTCGGCCTGCTGGTGCCGGGCAAAGGTGGCAGCGGACCACTGGCACCGTGGCAACGTCAGACCGCCGAGGTCAGCCTGGTGAACGGCTGCGTGCGGGTCGCGGTGATCTCCGCGACCAGCGGCATGGATCGACGCCTGCAGGCGGCCCGGGGCGACAAGGTCATGCCCCTG
>Ga0100389_1003547_pt1 | contig 12167 bp, 7 predicted proteins | sample CryGeymeta201513_FD_81537 | JGI IMG/M metagenome (GOLD analysis project Ga0100389, IMG submission 81537) | Groundwater microbial communities from Crystal Geyser aquifers in Utah, USA - Crystal Geyser metaG 2015-13 | ecosystem: Environmental > Aquatic > Deep subsurface > Groundwater | place: USA... | reverse complement strand
TGATAAGATGACTTAACAGCTACCATTAATATATTCCTACCCCCTTCTTGTTTAGCTCCAACCAATGTAACATCGTTTAGGAATAAACGGTTATAGATAAAATTATCGTTAGGTATTTCTTTACTGATCGTTTCGTAGAGTTCGTTAGTAACAAAACGTCTAAGAATGGTTGGGTCTTTTGCAACGCGAGCTGTTTGAATTTGCAGATATCCATTGCTGACCTTATCTTCAATTTGTTGAATTGAGAAATCATCGGTATTTGAAAACATTTCTCTAATCTTTCCAGCAAGGTTTCCTTCTTTCATCAATTTTGGATTAGCAGAAATATAATCATCCGCTTGTGTAATTTCTGAAAGCACCCAATCGTAATCACCTAAGTTGGTTATGGCACCACAATATTCACATTTGCTAACATCACCAGCATTTTGAGATAATTCCGCACCACATTTAGGACAGTTCTGAGAATTAAACATATTTGCTTCCTGAACACCACGTTTTTTGATAAAAGACCAATATTCAACAAATTCTTCACTACCACCAGAATTTAATTGAGGATATGCTTCACTAACAAACCTATCAACAATAGATGCATGAACGGCAGTATGAATAATATCAAATTTTCCGTCAGTTTCTATTTTATCAATATATATGTTTTTTACAGTTAGTTTATCAATAGTATTGGTTTGTTTAAGCAATTTCATCATTTTAAACTGCGTATTGAATCGCTGATAAACACCATCAGAAATGAATTTTCTTACTTTTCCAAGGTTTTGCTGTTGCCAAGCATCTTGTATTTGAATGAAGGCAGTCTTAACCTTATCTTTAAATTTAAATTCATCAAAAGTGGGGTTGTTTAAAATAAACTGCTCATAACCTTTCACTTTCACTGTGGGTTTTCCTGTAGGTAGTTTATTTAAAATAGATTGTTGTTTGGCTTTTTTATTTCCAAAATAATATAAAACTACAATAATAGCAATAACAACAAGGTTCCATGGAAAAGGAATAGCCAATATTAAGTATATTAGCAAAGCACCAATACCATCGCCTCCACCGCCACCACTACTTCCACCGCCACCACCTGCACGTGCATAAACAACTACAGCAATTAATAAAAATAAAGTAGCTAAAATGTTAAAACAAATGAGCTCTTTATTGGTTTTCCAAAATTTTGTAAGTTGATTTCTCTTCATAACGCTTTGTTTTTATTGAAATTATAAAATTTTAGAGATTAAATGAACGATGTTGTTGAAAATATATTGCACATACAAACCTAATAGTAATTTTATTATTTTCCAAAAAAATATCGATAAATTAGCAACAAATTGAATTTTAATCTCCTTCCCTTTAATATTAGTACTATAGTTTTGGTTTGAGTTACAATAAATTGTTTTTATATTGATTTTATTATTTGTAAATTTGTACTTTATATAAATCTAAACTATATTTTTTATGAAAAATTTTTACCCTGTCTTATCAACAGTATTTTTGGCTATTTGTTTGTTTTTTATAACAAACAATAGCTATGCAGTAACCGCTAAACCAGGTTACACCCAATTTACACAACCCGATGGTAGCACCTTAACCATTAGCGGAAGAGGCGATGAATTTATTCATTGGGCGGTGAGTATTGATGGTTATACTTTAATACACAACGAACAAGGTGCCTTTGAATACGCTACTTTAGCCAATGATGGAAAAATGATTACCTCTGGAATTTTGGCTCACGAACCTGGCAATCGTAGCTTTACCGAAATCAATTTTTTAAATACTATTTCTACTGGACTTTTTTATACTGCAGCTCAAGTGGCTGAAATAAAAGAAAAATGCCCTATTAAAAGAGAATATGGTGCTAAAATTGGTGGTTTTCCCACTACTGGAACAAATAAAATGTTATTAATTCTTGCAAATTTTAGCAATACGAGTACTACTTATACTCAAACCAACTTTGATAATTATATGAATCAAGCCAATTATAATGGTATTGGTAGTTTTAAAGATTTTTATTTGCAGAATTCTTACAATCTATTAACTGTGAATACTACGGTAACCATATGGGTTACTGTTCCAAATACACACAACTACTATGGACCGGAAGCTAAATGGGGCGAATTTGTTAGAGATGCTGTTAATGCTGCTGATGCTGCCGGTGTTGATTTTTCTCAATTTGATAACGATGGGAATGGTCAAGTAGATGGAATTGCGGTGATACATCAAGGACAAGGGCAAGAGGAAACATCAAATACAAATGATATTTGGTCTCATAGCTCAAGTTTATCTTATAGTTATCCAGGGTTTTCTAAAGATGGAAAATTAATTACCAATTATACTTGTCAACCCGAAAAAAGTTATTCTGGAATGTCAACCGTTGGAGTTATGTGTCACGAATTCGGTCATAACCTTGGTGCTCCTGATTTTTATGATACTAATTACGGTACCGGTGGCTCTTATGTTGGTACAGGTCGTTGGGATTTGATGGCTGATGGCTCTTGGAATCAAAATGGAGCAAAACCTGCTTGCCATAATGCATGGACCAAAGCATTCTATACTTGGATTACCCCTACCTTAATTACTACTACTGGAACTAAAACACTTAGAAATGCAGAAACCTATCAAGATGCTTTTATGTTCATTACTCCTTCTACCAATGAATATTATTTAATGGAAAATCGCCAAAAAATTGGATTTGATAATACCACTAGTTTTCCAGGACATGGCATGATTATTTATCACGTAGATGGCAATTATATTACCTCTCACATGAGTGCTGTTAATGCTGGAAGTCATCAAGGAATGTATCCTGTTTGTGCCAGTTCTGCTTATAGTCCTTCCAATTATCCAACACCCACTGCAACTCAATATGGCTCAATTAATTCAGCTGGTTGCCCTTATCCTGGAACAACCAGTAAAACTCAATTCACAGATGCTACTACTCCTTGGGCGAAATCATGGGCAAATGCTTTATCAAATACCCCTATTAATACGATTGCAGAAGCTTCTCAAATTATTACTTTTAATGTTCAAGCTGTTGGTGGTGTTGCTCCTGTGGTAGATTTTATGACGGGTGGTTCAACAACCATCAATGCTGGTGGTTCCGTTGATTTTTACGATAACTCTTCTAATAATCCTACTGCTTGGTCATGGACTTTTAATGGTGGAACACCAGGTACTTCTACCATTCAATATCCTCCTAGTATTACATATAGCACTGGAGGCAGTTATGATGTAACTCTATTTGCTTCAAATCCTTATGGTAATAACACTTTAACTAAACCTGGCTATATTACTGTTCTTCCTGTGGGTATTAGCAATTTTTCTATGGAAAAATACATTAATATATTTCCAAATCCAAGTAATGGCGTTTTTAATTTACATATTTTTACCCCAGAAAAGGAAAATATTAACATCACTATTAGCAATGTTTTAGGGTTGAACGTTTATAAAACAAGTATTGTAAAACAACCTGAAGATTACACTGCTACAATAGATTTATCTAATTTATCAAATGGATTATATTTTATCTCTTTTAATAACAGCAAAGAAATTGTTACAAAGAGTTTATTAATTCAAAAATAACACATTCACTTAAAATAAGGGAGTAAGGCATCGCCTTACTCCCTTATTTTATTCATATTAATAAATAAGTTAAGTTATAAAAATGAGAAAATATTCCTTTGCATTTGTAATGGCTATTTGTTGTATAATGGTTACTACTTTAAATGCACAAATCAACGAAGGTGGTACGCCTCCTAGTTTCATTACCAAAAATCTCAATCAAATCCCTTTTGTTACAATGCCTTCTATTGATTTAGTGAGGTTGCAAGCAGAAGATGCCATTAATGATTTGAACAAATCAATTCCTTATCGCTTTGGTGAAAACTTATATACCAGTTTAAACCCAAGTAATTCTGGGGTATGGGATAAGCTATCAGACGGAAGCAATATTTGGAGAATGGGTATTCATTGCAAAGATGCAGCATCTATAAATCTTTGTTTTGATAAATATAAACTTCCTCAAGGAGCTAAACTTTATATTTATAATGAACAAAAAAGCTTTGTTATCGGAGCTTTTACTGATTATAACAATCAGGAAGATGGTATGTTTGCTACAACCATAATTCCTAGTTCATCAATAATAATTGAATATTATGAACCTAAAGATGCTGAATTTAAAGGAGAATTAAATCTTTGGAGAGTATCTCATGGTTATAGAGGACCATATTCTAATGAAAAAAGTTTTGGAAATTCGGGACTTTGCGAAAAAAATGTAGTATGTCCCGAAGCTACTGGATGGGAAGATCAAATAAAAGGTGAATGCGTAATTATTGCAGGCGGCACAGAACTTTGTTCAGGCACTTTAATAAATAACACTTCCAATAATGGAACACCTTATATTTTAACTGCAAACCATTGTTGGGATGCTGCTCAAAATCCTTCTAATTGGGTGTTTTGGTTTAATTGGAAAAGTGCTACCTGTGCCAATCCATCTATCAATCCTCCTCACCAAGATGTAAGTGGGGCTGTATTAAAAGCCAAAAATGCTGCTTCAGATTTTTGCTTAGTGCAAATGAATAGTACACCACCCGCAGGCTATAATCTTTATTATGTTGGTTGGAGTCGTTCTACGACTCCTTCTACTTCGGCTTACTGCATTCACCACCCTTCTATTGATATTATGAAGTTTTCTCGTTCGCTTGGTTTAAGAGATACTGTTGCTTATGGCAAAACTTCATGGAAAGCCAGATGGGCTTATGGACAAGTTACAGAACCTGGTTCGTCTGGTTCTGCTATTTACGACCAAAATCATCGTTTAGTTGGGCAATTATACGGAGGACCTTCTTCTTGCTCTGCTCCAGCTGCTGATATGTGGGATGTTTTTGGAAAATTTGATGTTTCTTGGGAAGGTGGCGGCTCTTCTGCTACTCGTTTGAAAGATTGGCTCGACCCAACTAATACTAATGTTACTACCTTAGATGGCTATGATCCAAATGTGCCCACTCTTGCTGTAGATGCTCAATTATTATCAATTCTTATTCCTGCAGATAGTTATTGTTCTGGTGATCATTTAAATGTTCAACCTAATGTTATTATTAAAAATAAAGGAATTAATAATTTAATGAACGCCAATATTACTTATTGGATTGATGGATTAAATCCTGTTTCTCAACCATGGTCAGGAACCCTAACAACAGGGCAAACTATAGATGTTACATTTCCTGACATCACGCTAACATCTGGCAATCATACTTTCTCTTCCAAAATAAATTTAGCGGGAGATTTAAATCATTCTAATGATAGTATTGGAAAATCTTATTCAGTAAATGGTGGAACTTCACTTCCTTTTATAGAAGGGTTTGAAGGTGGAGCAAGACCAAATTGCTGGACAGAAGAAGTAGGTCCTCCAGCTTGGCAATTTATTACAGGTAATGGGAGTAGCAATCCTTCTAATGCGCATACTGGCACAAAAAATGCTTGTTTAAAAGACATTACTTCTGCTTCCAACAAAAACAAACTAATGCTTCCAATGATTGATTTGACTATTTGCAATAATCCACGAATTACTTTTTGGCATACACAATCAGTTTCGGCTTCCGACCAAGATATTCTTACTGTTTATCATAAATATTCTCTACGTTGAAGTTGGACCCCATTGCAACAATATACTAGTAGTATTTCTACATGGACCTTAGAAACAATTAATCTTCCTAATGCAAGCAATAATTATTATATTGCTTTTGAAGGAGATGCAAAATATGGTTATGGCGTATGTATTGATGATATTACTGTTACTGGTGATCATATTGGTATTGATGAACTAACCTTTAACTCTCGTGTAAATGTTTATCCAAATCCTAATAATGGGAATTTTACTATTGAAATAAACTCAAAAACACCAGAAATTATATCTATCAAAGTATTTGACTTGCTTGGCACAATGGTTTACGAAAACAATAATATTGTTAATAGTAGCAATTATACCAATACGATAGATTTGTCTTTTCTTTCTAATGGGATTTATTATCTTAAAGTACAAGGTGATTATAAAAATATTACTAAGAAAATAATAATTAAAAAATAATTGTGAACAAGGTTTTATTCAAAAGCTCCATAATACGGGGCTTTTGTTTTTATACAACAATATTTTTTTTAATAATTATCACTAATGTCCGATTAAATTTCACATTTTAATAATGTCGAACCTACGGCACTTTGCTGATTTTCGTAATCTCTTATTCTACCATAATTATGCACCGATGGTGCTTTCTTCAGCCTCGTTAGAGGCGACATTATGGTAGAAATAAAGATTAATTTTTCAAATAAAGCCCCGTAGTGGGCGACATTTTGAAAAAGCATTGAAAATAGACATAAGCCGTATCGTTTGAAATATTTTTATCAGACAATAGTAAATAATTATATTGATTTCAATAAAATTATATTGATTAATTCACGTTTATTTTCTGTAATATTGCATTTAATAAAAAAAAACTTTTCTAATGTCGTTTGATAGAATCAAAGTAGCAGTTGTAATTCTTAATTGGAACGGGAAAAAGTTTCTTGAAAAATTTTTACCTTCTGTAGTAAAATACAGCCAAAACGACGCTTCTATTATTGTTGGAGACAATAAATCATCAGATGATTCAATTAGTTATTTAAAACAAGCATTTCCCGAAATAAGAATAATTGAAAATAGCGAAAATGGTGGTTTTGCCAAAGGTTATAATGACGCATTGGCACAAGTTGATGCCGAATATTATATCTTGCTCAATTCTGATATTGAAGTAACTGAGAACTGGATAAAACCTGTCATTGATTTAATGGAATCAGACCCCAATATTGCGGTTTGCCAACCTAAAATTAGATCCTACAGCGAACCAAAAATGTTTGAATATGCTGGTGCTGCAGGTGGTTTTATTGATAAATATGGCTATCCATTTTGCAGAGGAAGATTATTTCAATCAATGGAAGAAGATATTGGGCAATACAACGATGTAGTTGATGTTTTTTGGGCAACAGGGGCTTGTATGTTTGTAAAAGCTGCTATTTATCATAAATTTGGCGGCTTAGACAACGATTTTTTTGCCCACATGGAAGAAATTGATTTTTGCTGGCGTTTAAAAAACAATGATTTTAGAATTGTTTATTGTCCCGATTCTATAGTTTTTCATGTTGGTGGTGGCACCTTGCCAAAGATAAGTTGGAGAAAAACGTATTTAAATTTTAGAAATAACTTCACTTTACTATATAAGAATCTCCCTTCCAATCAGATTTTCAAAGTTTTTCTGCTGAGATTGCCCCTTGATGGCATTGCCTCTATTAAGTTTTTATTTGATGGTGGTTTTAAAGACTTTTTTGCAGTAGCAAAAGCTCATTTTGCTTTTTATGTTTCTATACCTAAACAATTTAAAAAACGTAAATCTATTAAACATAAACAAGTAAAGGAAATGTATATGGGCAACATTGTTTTTGATTATTTTCTTAAAAAGAAAAAAACATTTAAAGACCTTTCCCAAAATAAATTCTCTTGATTACCTTTTCTCGCTGTTTTTAAGACTCTCAATTGCCAGACGATAAGAATCTAAACCAAATCCAACTATAACACCTCTGCATTTTGATGATAATAAAGAATTTTGTCGAACTACTTCGCGCGCAAAAATATTAGAAATATGCACTTCGATAACTGGAGTAGTAACAGAGGCAATGGCATCAGCAATTGCAATAGATGTATGAGAATAACCCCCAGCATTTAGTATAATTCCATCAAAAGTAAATCCTGTTTCGTGAATTTTATTAATGATTTCTCCTTCAATATTACTCTGAAAATAAATAATTTTAATGTCAGGAAATAAAATAGTAAGTTCTTTTAGATACTCATCAAAGGAAACTGAGCCATAAATTTCTGGCTCTCTTGTTCCTATGAGGTTTAAATTTGGACCATTAATGATTATTAGCTTCATTTATAAAGAATGCAAAATCATTTTTTATTGTTGTCTTTGGGTTTATTGGTTTCTAATTTCACAAATTCTCCAGAAACCTTAAAATACAATTCTATCTTTTCTTTTTTCTTGGCAATATTCACTGCATACAACTTTTCTGAAGAAGGATAAACTTCTTCTAACTCAACTTCTTTAATTTTATATTTAGGATAATAGGTTGCTATGTATGTTTTTATAGTTTGTGGCGTATATTCTAAAGGAATTTCCCACGAAGTTTCTTTCCATTCGCCTTTATCAGAATAAAGGGCTTCGGTATTTACTTCTTTATTAATAAATGAAACTTCATAAGTATCGTTTACTTTTGTCCATTTGGCATTGCTTGCATCTGGAAATTTAATTTTAAAGTTTGATTGAACAGCAAGAGGAAGCTCTGTTGGTTGAACTGTTTGGGCTGATAAATAAATAAACCCTAAAAAGAGAATTGTAAAAAAACTAATTATTTTTTTCATAGTTATGAATTTTTTTTACAAAGTTATAATATATTACAAAATAATAGCAATACTATAAAAAAGTATAAACTTTAAAACTTATAAGAAAGTCCTAAACCAAATACTTCTTTGAACTGTGTTCGAGCTCCTTCTCCTATCTGCGTATTTACTCCATTAATATCTTTCATAATAGGGATTTTTGTATCATCATCATATATAAGAGAAGTAGCAATGTTTGCAGTAATATAATTATTAATTTTGAATGCCAACATCGCATCCCAATTAACATCAATGTTTTGGGGATTATGAGCATAATTGCTAAACAAATCTAATTTAGTGGAAAAAGAAACATTTTGTATGATATCCTTTTTAAAAGCGACAGTAATGTATGCACCAAATTCTTCTCTATGTGTTTTGCCTGAATCAACTCCATAAGCACCAGCATCGGCAAGTTTTTGCCCGTTAACAATGGTAATTTTGCCCGTTGCAGGCGAAAAATACAAAGAAAAAAAATCATTTGGTTTATAATCCATACCCAACGATAATAAGATGTATGCAGGAGCTGCAAATTTAGAAACCACAACACTATCATTTGGATAGCTGTAGCCATCAGCAAACTGGCTTTTAAAATTAATCAATGCAGAGTAATACCAATTGTTGATAGCCAAATGCCCGTATTTAGAGTTCAAGTCAATTTTATCATCGCTCTTTCTAAGATTAGCTTTACCGATTTTGGTCATTCCATAAGCCATATCCAAAGTGTTATCCCAAGAAGTTTTTTCTTTTTGATAATTAGCAAATAAATTAACAAAAGCGCTTGCTGAAATGCTGTTTTCTCCACCCGCAGCCCAATTACTTAAACTAACTTGGTTGAAATTGAGTGAACCTACACCGCCTTTCTTCCACAACTTAGTAGTATCGATAGTTTGTGCATAATTTATATTAAAAAATAAGCACACCAATAACAAAATAAAAAATCTTTTCATAATTTTTTAATACTAAAAGGTTTAGATTAACTATTTTTTTAATAAATCTCTTATTTCAGTAAGAAGCACTTCCGATTTTGGTGGTTCTGCAGGTGTAGCAGGTTTTTCTTGTTTGCGTTTCATTTTATTCATTCCTTTTATGATTAGAAATAAAGCAAATGCAATAATAATGAAATCAATAAAAGTTTGTATAAAATTTCCTATATTAATTGTAACGGCTGGAATAGTTTTGCCAACATTATTTACATAACCATCTAATAAGGTGAATTTTAGGTCAGTAAAATTTAAACCGCCAATGATATAACCAATTGGTGGCATTAATATATCGCTTACCAATGAAGATATGATTTTTCCAAATGCACCACCTATAATGATACCTACTGCCAAATCAACAACGCTTCCTTTTGAAGCAAATTCCTTAAATTCTTTAATGACTCCCATGTCTTTTTTTTTGTTAAATGAATATTTTATAGCAAATTTAATATTAATAAGTGAAAAAACAATTTTTTTAAATACACTTAAAATTCAATAAACGATTTATTGAACAATAGCAATGACTACCACATTATTTAATTAATATTTTTTTGAATAATTATATGATTAAATATTATATTTTGTAACTTCGCAAACTTATTGTTTTTTATTAAAACCCCTGAAATTCAGGGAATTATTATATTAAAATGATTATAATTTATGGAAAAGAAAAATTTTATTACCTGTGATGGTAATTATGCCGCAGCGCATATTGCATACATGTTTAGTGAAGTAGCTGCAATTTATCCTATTACACCTTCTTCAACAATGGCAGAATATGTTGATGAATGGGCTGCTTTTGGAAAAAAGAACATTTTTGGAGAAACAGTTAAAGTAGTTGAAATGCAATCAGAAGGCGGAGCTGCTGGTGCAGTGCATGGTTCTTTACAAGCAGGTGCTTTAACATCCACTTTTACTTCTTCACAAGGCTTGTTATTGATGATTCCTAACATGTATAAAATTGCCGGTGAATTATTGCCAGGTGTATTTCATGTTGCAGCCAGAAGTTTAGCAGCACAGGCTTTATCAATTTTTGGAGACCATAGCGATGTGATGGCTACCCGTCAAACTGGTTTTGCTATGTTAGCAACTGGTAGTGTTCAAGAAATTATGGATTTAGGTGGCGTTGCTCATCTAGCAACTCTTAAAACAAGGATCCCTTTCCTGCATTTTTTTGATGGTTTTAGAACTTCTCACGAAATTCAAAAAGTGGAAGCCCCTTCTACCGAACAAATGGCTTCTTTGCTCGATTTCAAAGCTGTTCAATCCTTCCGCGATAGGTCTTTAAATCCTGAACATCCTTTTACAAGAGGTACTGCTCAAAATCCTGATATCTATTTTCAAACTCGTGAAGCTGCTAATAAATTCTATGATGCTGTTCCTGATGTGGTGGAAGATTATATGCAACAACTATCTAAAGTAACAGGTAGAGAATATCATCCTTTTACTTATTATGGTCCTAAAGATGCTGAAAATATTATTGTTGCAATGGGTTCTGTTACTGAAACCATTAAAGAAGTTATTGACTATTTAGAATCTAAAGGCGAAAAATTAGGTTTAATTTCTGTACATCTTTACAGACCTTTCTCAGCCAAATATTTGCTTAAAGTATTGCCCAAATCTGTTAAAAAAATATGTGTACTTGACCGTACCAAAGAAATTGGTGCCAATGGCGACCCATTATATTTGGATGTAAAAGACATTTTCTATGGAATGCCTAATGCTCCTATTATTGTTGGTGGTAGATATGGTTTAAGCTCTAAAGATACTACTCCATCGCAAATTCTTGCCATCAATGAAAATATCAAAACAAAAGCACCAAAGAACCAATTTACTATTGGAATTGTTGATGATGTTACAAATACATCTTTACCTCAATTACCTGAAGTAAGTGTTTCTACAAAAGGCACTTACGAAGCTAAGTTTTATGGATTAGGTGCTGATGGCACAGTAGGTGCTAATAAAAACTCCATCAAAATTATTGGTGAATCTACCGATAAATATTGTCAAGCTTACTTTGCTTATGATTCAAAAAAATCGGGCGGTATTACCGTTTCTCACCTTCGTTTTGGCGATAATCCAATTCGTTCGCCTTATTTAGTAAATACTCCAGACTTTGTTGCTTGTCACGTTTCTTCTTATTTGGATAAATATGATATGCTCAAAGGACTGAAAAAAGGAGGAACTTTCTTATTTAATAGCATTTGGGATAGCGAAGAAACTAAAAAACGTTTGCCAGATAATATGAAAAAATATCTTGCAGAAAACGATATTAAATTATACACAATTAATGCTACAGCTATTGCTGAAGAAATTGGATTAGGTAATCGTACCAATACCATCATGCAAGCTGCTTTCTTTAAAGTTGCCAATGTAATCCCTTATGAATTGGCTGTTACCAATATGAAAAAAGCCATATACAAATCTTATGGCAAAAAGGGAGAAGATATTGTGAACATGAATTATGCTGCGGTGGACAAAGGTGGTGAAGTAATTCAAATTCCCGTTCCTGCAGAATGGAAAAATATTACAATTAAACCTAAAACAGACACCCGCAATATTCCTGATTTCATTAAAAATGTGATGGAACCAATCAATGCACAAAAAGGAGATGACCTACCTGTAAGTGCATTCTTGGGTCGCGAAGATGGAACATTCCCAGCCGGCACTACCGAATATGAAAAAAGAGGTATTGCAGTGAATGTTCCCGAATGGATCCCAGAAAACTG
>Ga0100389_1003536_pt1 | contig 12190 bp, 15 predicted proteins | sample CryGeymeta201513_FD_81537 | JGI IMG/M metagenome (GOLD analysis project Ga0100389, IMG submission 81537) | Groundwater microbial communities from Crystal Geyser aquifers in Utah, USA - Crystal Geyser metaG 2015-13 | ecosystem: Environmental > Aquatic > Deep subsurface > Groundwater | place: USA... | reverse complement strand
TACGGATTGCCGAAGCAGAAGGGGTAGTACTTTGCGGCGGAAATCCTTGTGCAGTTGAAGGGGATGCGCAAAGCACTTTGAACAGTTGGGCGGCGTGTTCTGCAACTGCCAAAGGACTTACGCCCAACTGTAGTAAACTCCGGGCGGAAGCCACGACCGGACCTGCGCCGGTGGTGGCGTGGGAACCCGGCTCGCGTGCGTGCAGGGACGGATAGATGATCCAAGACGTCCTCCTGCTGATCGGCGAACGCCTGGCGCTGAGCACCATCAACACGCTGGAGATGTTGGGCGTGCTGCTGTTGCCGGTGGTCTTCGCGTGCATCCCGTTGCACCTGCTGCGGCGATTCGCGCAGGAAACGGTTGGCCGGGTCTTCGGCTGGGGGGGGGTCGTGGCATTTGGCCTGATCGGCACGCTGGTTCACGAATTCAGCCATCTGGCGCCGCTGGTGCTGACCGGTCACCAGATCGAGCGGATCGCCCTGTTCGAGCCGCACCAGGCCGAAGGGATTCTGGGCTATGTCATTTACCGGCGAGATGAGAGCAGCCTGCTCCAACAGATCGGCGGCGTGCTCTCTTCGTACGCGCCGCTGGTCGGGGGCGCGGTCGCTCTGTTCACCTTGACCCGGCTGTTCTACCCGGGCTTTGCGCTGCACCCGAGCGCTGCGCCCGACCTGCCGTTGTTCGACCTTGACATCGCGTTCAGTCCGGCCCGCTATCTGTCCTTCTTGGAGGACCTGGCGCACTACATTATCGCCATCGTCCGCGAGCTGGCGGCCCCGATCGATTTCTCGGACTGGCGCACCTGGCTGTACGGCTACGTAGCTTTTTCGATCAGCCAGAACTTGTCGCCCAGCCAGATCGACATCGCCAGCAGTTGGGCGCCCGCGGGGCTGATCCTGATCTTCCTGATCCTGCTGAACGCGGTCGTGCTCTTTTTCAGCGATGTCTCGGTGGAGTTGCTGGCGCTGCTGGCAAAACCGATCGCCGTGCTGGTCGGCCTGCTCTACTTCGCCCTGGCCCTGGCAGGCGTGGGCGCACTGGTCGCGCTGGGATTGGGTCTCATCGGCGGGCTGTTCCGGACGACGGCGGCCTGAGGCTATTCGATTCCAGGTCTTTGCACAGGGTCGCCCCGGTCGCGGCGCTTTTCTGTCTTGTGACTTTGCCGCACCTCGGGGTATAATCGGACAAGCGCAAACGGTCACGATCGAAAAGCGGAGCCGAACGATGAATAAGCGAACGAAGGAAGCTGTTTCCAGAATACAACCGGCGCGCGGCGAAGGCTTGTCGAAAGATCTGATCCTCCTCATCCTGGACATCCAAGGCATTGAGGATCGTCTGCGCGACTTCGAGCGCAAGTATCGTCTCCGGTCGAGCGAGTTCTATCGGCTGATCAAAGAGGGCAGGATTGAGCAGCGCCTGGATCTGCTCGAATGGCTGGGATTGTACGAAGTGCTCCAAATCCGCGAGACAGAGTATCGAAAGTTGCTGGATCGACAAGTCGAACCCGTGTTGACAGCATTGAATACGTTGTTGGTGCCCGCTTGAAATGCCCACCAACCCTCTCACGTCCGTCGCAAACTACGAGGCGTTCATCTATGGGTTGCCGGACACTTTCGCCTGCATCCAGATGTCTACACTGGTGGTCGCACAGGTCGGGCCGGTGACCGCCATTGTGAAGGGTGAACTCCATTTCGGACAGGGTCTTGTCTTGCGGGTATTGGAGGTGGTAGACGTGCGTCAGCGGCGGATAGACCGCTACGGATACGAGTTATGGCAAGGTCGCGAAGAGCTTTGGTGGTACAATTCGTGGCCACACCCTGATTTGTCCGAGTTGAGCAGTACCGACCCTCACCATAAGCACGTCCCGCCCGATATCAAGCATCATCGGGTACCAGCACCTGGTTTGAGCTTCCAGGTTCCGAATCTGCCGCTTCTGATACAGGAAGTGTCGCAGACATATTTGAGTGGATAAGGCGTTGAGCCTACGAACAAGTCCTTCAGTTCAACTGGCCAAACAGGTTCTGGATGCGATCACATGATGGACGACCGGCTGCAATCCGTTCTCTCTGTATTGGGCCAGCGCCTCAAGGCGCTTTACGGCCCGCGCCTGGTGAAGATGATCCTGTACGGCTCGCAGGCTCGCGGCGACGCGGTGCCAGGATCGGACATTGATGTACTGGTGGTGTTGCGCGGACCAGTAGCGCCAGCAGTCGAGATTGACCGGACCATTGAGGTTGTCGCCGATCTCTCCTTGCATAATAATACCGTCGTCAGTTGTGCCTTTATGGATGAGAGCCGCTTCACAACGCGTAACGGCCCGTTCCTGCGAAATATCCGGCGGGAGGGCGTCACGATATGACAGCCGATCAACTCGACCTGCTGCGTAAAGCCCAGAATAGCTTGCGGGCTGCAAGGGTATTGCTAGACAACGGCTATCCTGACTATGCAGCTCCACGCGCGTACTTCACCATGTTCTATGTCGCCGAGGCTTTTCTGGAAGGCGAGGGCCTTGCTTTCTCAAAGCATTCGGCGGTGATCGCAGCATTTGGGCAGCACTTCATTCGCATAGGCAGGGCGCCTGTTGAATTCCATAGATTCTTGTTGGAGGCGCAACAGGTGCGCCACGCCGGCGACTACGGCTTGCTGCATTCGGTGAAGCCAGATCAGGCACGCGAATAGATCGGCCGTGCCGAGCAATTCCTTGATCTCGCTCAACGACTGCTTGGCCCAATCCCGCCAGAACCTGGCACGACAACATCCTGACCACAATCTGTCCGCCGAAGGAGATCGGTTTTGCCTCAGCCCAAACTCAACGCCGTCGTCGCCTTGCGCAACGAAATCTCGCCCTGGCTGATCATCCTGCGCGTCGTCCCGGCCGGGTGGCCGGCGCCGGAATTCACGTCCGGTCAGTTTGGCGTCCTCGGCCTGCCCGGCTCGACACCGCGGTGTGCCCTCTCCGAACCGGAAGATCCTCCCGCCGACCCCGACAAGCTGATCCGCCGCGCCTACTCGATCGCGTCCTCGTCACTCACCGGCGAATACATGGAGTTCTACATCGCCCTGGTGACCTCGGGTGCGCTGACGCCCAGGCTCTTCGCCCTGAACATCGGCGATCCCATCTGGCTTGGCCCCAAGATATCGGGCCTGTTCACCTTCGACCAGGTGCCCGCGGACAAAAACGTCCTCATGATCGCCACCGGCACGGGGCTGGCGCCCTACATGAGCATGTTGAGCACGCACCTGATGTGCGGTGGCTCCCAGCGTATCGCCGTGCTGCACGGCGCGCGCCATTCGTGGGACCTGGGCTATCGGTCCGAGTTGATGACATTACAACACCTGTGCGCCAACTTCACCTACGCGCCCATCATCAGCCGGCCGGCCAACGAGCCCGCGCCCTGGAACGGCGCCACCGGCTACGTGCAGGATCTGTGGCGCCAGGGCGTCATCGACCAGGTCTGGGGGCTCCACCCGACGCCGGCCGACACCCACATTTTCCTGTGCGGCGCGCCGGCGATGATCGATAGCGCGGTGGAAATGCTGGGTCGGGAGGGGTTCCGCGAGCACACGAAAAAAGAGCCAGGGGAGATTCATGTTGAACGATACTGGTAGAGTGGTGATTGGTAGATTGGTAGGTTGGTAGGTTGGTAGGTTGGTAGATTGGCAATGAGTAGGTTGGTATACTCGCCACGGTCATCAGGTGAGGTTGTCCGATGCGGGCATCGTCTCGATGCACAGCATCGAGACGATGCCCGCATCGGCGTCACCTTGTCATCTTGTCAAGTATATCGTGTTTTACTCGTCACTCGTTACGCCGCCGTTGGCGATAATATCACATCCAACACACATCACGCAAAGGAGGTTTTCATGCCCGTAAATGTCGAAATCCCCGTCGAAAAGTGGTCCGGCGCCGTCCGCCAGATCACCCTGGGCGCCACCGCAGCCGAAGGCGGCACACGGCAACACACCGTGACGATCGGCGGGACCAATACCCTGCCGTTCCTCGGATTCGAAGGCCAACTCCCGCACCGGCCGCAGATCGCGATCGAGGTCCGCAGCAGCAACCCCGGCGAAGAGTGGCCCGAGCCGCTCCTCAGCGCGTGGCGCGCGGTTCTGGACGATCCGGGGACCTGGGCCAGGGCTGCCGAGGCAGCCGGCGCTGATCTAATCGTGTTGCGCCTGACGGGCGCCGATAATAGCGGCGCGCCGATGACGGCCGTCAAGGCGCGTCAGGTTCTACGCGCGGTGCTCGGCGCGACCGGCCTGCCGTTGATCGTGCTGGGACCGGGGCAGGCCGAGTTGGACAACGAACTGCTGGTCGCTGTGGCAGAGGAGGGGGTCGGAGAGCGGCTGGTGCTGGGCAATTGCGAGGACAAAAACTACCGCACCATCGTCGCCGCGGCCCTGGCCCACGGTCATCTGGTGATCAGCCGCACGCCCATGGACGTCAACCTGGCCAAGCAGTTGACGATCCTGATCCACGACATGGGTTTGCCGCTGGAACGCATTGTCATGGATCCCACCACCGGCGCGTTGGGCTACGGCATGGAGTACGGATACAGCGTGATGGAGCGGTTGCGCCTGGCTGCCCTGCAAGGGGACAGCATGACGCAACAGCCGATGATCGTCACGCCCGGCGAAGAAGCCTGGCGCACCAAGGAAGCCCGCGCTGGCGAGGGCGTGCCGGCTGTCTGGGGTGATTGGGCGCAGCGGGCGCTCAACTGGGAGGCGCTGACGGCCGCGGCCCTGGTCGAATCGGGCGCGGATATCATCGTGCTGCGCCACCCCGAGACGGTCGCGCGGATGAAAAAGATGATTACGGAGTTAATGGCGGCGTGAGTTGGTAGCGGGTAAATTGGGAGATTGGTAAATTGGGATCGCCGCGGATGCGAGGCTCCAATCTACCAACTTACCAATCTACCTTTGTCATACACGGGAGGACTCAGATGGCATTGTCCGGTCTGGAAATCTACAAACTACTGCCCCGCACCAACTGTAAGGAGTGCGGTTATCCTACCTGCCTGGCGTTTGCCATGAAACTGGCCGCCAAACAGGCCGAGTTGGTCGCTTGCCCCTACGTGAGCGAAGAGTCGAAAACCAGGCTGGCGGCCGCGGCCGCGCCGCCCATCCGCCTGATCACCCTGTCCGCCGACGGTCGCAAACTGGAAGTCGGCAACGAGACGGTCCTTTTCCGCCACGAAAAGACCTTCTATCACCCCGTTGGCCTGCTGGTTCGCGTCCCGGACACCCTATCCGCGACCGAGATCACCACGCTGGCCAAGGCGGTCGCCAACTACAAGGTGGACTACGTCGGCATGGCGTTGACGCTGGACGGTCTGGCCGTCGACGCGGTCTCCGGGGATGGAGATAAGTTCGCCGCGGCGGTCTCGGCCGTCCGGGGCGCGTGCAACCTGCCGCTAGTTCTGCTGACGGAAGATCCGGCGATAATGGCCGCGGGTCTGGCCAAATCGGCTGGCGTCACACCCCTGCTCTGCGGCGCCACCGCCGCCAACTGGGAGGCGATGGCCAAGCTGGCCAAGAGCGCCAAGGCGCCGCTGGTCGTCCGGGCCGAGACCCCCGCGGGCCTGGCTGAACTGACCGGCAAGCTGACCGGCGCCGGCATCGAGGATCTTGTGCTGGACCCGGCTCAGCGGACCTTCAACGCGTCGTTGGTGGCCGTGACCCAGCTTCGCCGGCTGGCGCTGAAGAAGAACTTCCGCCCGGTCGGGTACCCGATCATTACCTTCCCTTATCTGGGCGAGGCGGACCCGGCCATGGAGGGGTTGTTGGCCGCGCAGCAGATCGCCAAGTACGCCGGCATGGTCGTGCTCGGCCGCTTCGACCCGGCCACGGTCTACCCGCTGCTGGTGTTGCGAGCCAACATCTACACCGATCCGCAAAAGCCGATTCAGGTTGAGCCGGGCATCTATCCGATCAATAAGCCAGGAGCCGACGCGCCGGTGATGGTCACCACTAACTTCTCCATCACCTACTTCGCGGTGGCCAACGAGCTGGAGAGCAGCGGGAAGCCCGGCTGGCTGCTGGTGGCCGACGCCGAGGGGATGAGCGTGCTCACGGCCTGGGCCGCGGGCAAGTTCGACGCTGAAACGATCGCCAAAACGGTCAAGAACACCGGCGTGGCCGAGAAGGTCAGCCACAAGAAGGTCATCATCCCTGGCCACGTCGCCGTGCTGATGGGCGAGCTGGAGGAAGAGCTGCCAGGTTGGGAGATCAAGGTCGGTCCGCGCGAGGCGGTCGATCTACCGAAGTATCTGACGGCGACCTGGTGAAGTGGTAGAGCGGTGATTGGTAGATTGGTAAATTGGTAGCTGGTAGATTGGGGCATGTTATACTCGCCACGGTCATAAAGTGAGGTTGTCCGATGCGGGCATCGACGTCACCTTGTCACCCCTTCACCTTGTCACCTTGTCAAGTATACCCCAATCTACCAGTTGGCGGCAGGTTGACCTGATGAGCAGTTTGCTATGGCGGAGACTCCGATATATAATCAACCTATATCACTTTCGGAGGCATCGCCATGAACACACTTGCTATGAAACCGGTTCAGATCCATCTGCGCGTGGAACAGGTTGAGTCGTTGCGATCTGTCGCCAAACGCCGTGGCGTTTCGCTGGCCGAGTTGGTTCGCCAGGGTGTTGACCATATCCTGGCAGAAGTACCTGCCGAAGAAGATCCGCTGTGGGACATTATCGGCATTGCGAACGCTGGCCCGACTGACTTGGCGGCGAACCACGACAGGTATCTCGCCGAAGCCATCGCCGAGGAAGGCCGCGCATGGCACGCGAAGTCTTCGTAGATGCGGGAGCGTGGATCGCGGTCATCAACCAGCGCGATGAGTATCATGCCGAGGCTGTCGCGTTCCACGAGCGCTTGCTGCGAGAGAAGCGGCCGCTGGTCACGACCAACCTAGTCATCGCCGAAGCCTACGCGATAATCCGGCGTTATAGCGGCTACCACCCCGCTATCGGCTTCCTGGACTCCATCCGCCAATCCAGCCGCCTCACGAGGATTTACTCCGATGCAGTGCTGGAGGTAGAGGCCGAGAAGACTCTCCGCCGTTACACAGATCAGGACTTTAGTCTGGCTGACGCCGTGAGTTTTCTGATCATGCAACAGCATCACATCACTGAAGCGTTTGCGTTCGACAGCCATTTTGCGACGGCGGGTTTCGTGGTGGTTCCGCCGGTTTGAGAGTGAACGGTGAAACGTAGGTGTGTGGATCGAGCTGAACCCGGAAAATGCAGCCAGGCTGGTCAAAGCGCTGGAGGAAATCCGGCGGGAATACCACCTCTGGAAGTGCGGCGGCGAGCCGCCGTTTGGGAAGGTCGTGACGATCATCAACCAGGACGGCGAAGTGATTCGGAGATGGGGTGAGATTGCGCCAGTGGTAGATTCGGAGTGACATAGAGAGATACGCGTATGGATGCCTTTCGCTTTGCTAAGCTGGACAAGACCGCTTTTTCAGTGGCTTCCCTGACCGATGAATCGGACGAGAAACAGTACTGGCTGACAAAAAGCCCGTATGAGCGCCTGCGCGCCCTGGAATTGATGCGTCAAATCATCTATGGCTACGATCCGTCTACCGAGCGACTTCAAAGATTTTTTGAAGTTGCTGAACGCCAATCGAGTTGAATACCTGTTGATCGGTGGCTACGCGGTCGGGTATCACGGCTACCCGCGCGCCACTGGTGATATGGACGTTTGGGTTGCGGTCAACCCGGAGAACGCTGACAAAATCGTGGTTGCGCTCAAGGAGTTCGGATTTGCCGTTCCCGAACTATCAGCAGAACTCTTTCTGCGGCAGAACCAGATTGTCCGTATGGGGGTGCCACCGATGAGGATCGAGCTCACGACCACCATTTCGGGGGTCGACTTTGAAGAATGCTACGCCGCCAGGGTCGTTGCCGAACTCGATGGCGTCAAGGTGAACCTGATCAACCTGAAGCACCTGAAGATCAACAAGAAGGCCAGCGGCAGATATAAAGACCTGAACGACCTGGAGAACCTTCCGTGATGGCGCACAACGTTGAGGCGGATCCGACTGACAGCCCGCCGCTCCTGGCCTTCTGCGCCGAGCACGGGGAGGAACCTGAGTGCCCGTTCGGACCGGTTGACGCGACGACATATCTGTTGCAGTCGGAGGCGAACCGCAAGCGACTGCTGGCAGCCATCGAGAACATCAACGCCGGACGGAATCTCGTCGAGATCTCACAGTCTCCCAATCATGTCAACGCGTAAGGGCCTAACCCACGAGATCCTTGCTTTTTGTGCAAGAATTTTGTGGGCCAGGTTGTCACCTTCTTAGTTCCGGCTTATCCGGGTTAGGAACATCACCCGTGTACAAAATCCTTGAAAACAAACGCTTAGCGATGTGGTCAAATTAATGATCGTTGAAGCACCGCACGTGGCGCGCAGCGCCAAGGCAGGACAGTTCGTTATCGTTATCGCCGACGAGCAGGGCGAGCGCATCCCGCTGACCATCGCGGACCACGACAAGCAGGCCGGGACGATCACGCTTGTTATCCAGGAGGTCGGCAAATCGACCATGCAGATGGGGCAGATGCAAGTCGGTGACAGCTTTTACGCCATCGCCGGCCCGTTGGGGCGCCCCACCGAAATCGAGAACTACGGGACGGTGATCTGCGTCGCGGGCGGCGTGGGGATCGCGCCGATGTACCCCATCGCCAGGGCGCTCAAAGAGGCGGGCAACCGCGTCATCTCCATCATCGGCGCCCGCACAAAAGCGCTGTTGTTCTGGGAGAAGCGGATGCGGGCGGTCTCCGACGAGCTGGTGGTGTGCACCGATGACGGGTCCTATGGCCGCAAAGCGCTGGTGACCGAGCCGCTCAAGGAGATTTTGCATGCCCAGGACGAGCAGATCGCGCACATCTGGGCCATCGGTCCCACGATCATGATGAAGTTCGTCTCGCTGACCACTGAGCCGTTCAAGGCGCCGACCACGGTCAGCCTGAACACAGTCATGATCGACGGCACCGGGATGTGCGGCGGCTGCCGGGTCGCCATGCGAGAAGGCGCCCGGTTCGTCTGCGTGGACGGCCCGGAATTCGACGGTCATCTGGTGGACTGGAACAACCTGCTGAACCGCATGCAGTTCTATCGCGCCGAGGAACAACTGGCGGTGGACCAGTGGCACGCACACCAGTGCAAGCTCGAACGCGTCGCCGTGGAATAGGGAGAGGGATGCACCGTGGCTGAAATGAAAGCGCGCGAACGCATGCGCATCCCTCGGCAAGAGATGCCGACCCAAGACCCAGCGGCTCGTGGCGGGAATTTCGACGAAGTGGCCCTGGGCTTCACCCTGGAATTGGCCCGCCTGGAGGCGGAACGCTGCTTGCAGTGCCCGCACCCCGAATGTATCGAGGGCTGCCCCGTGGGGGTTCGGATCCCCCATTTCATCCGTGCCTTGCGAGAGGGCGATATGGTCGGCGCGGTTCAGGCCATGAAGGCCAAGAACAACCTGCCCGCCATCTGCGGCCGGGTCTGCCCTCAGGAATCGCAGTGCGAGGCCAACTGCGTCGTGGGCCGGCGCGGCGCACCGGTGGCCATCGGCCGCCTGGAGCGCTTCGTGGGTGACTACGAGTTGGCCCACCACACCAGCCCGCCGGAGCGGGCGCCCCGAACCGGCAAGCGGGTCGCCATCGTCGGGTCTGGCCCGGCCGGGCTCACCTGCGCGGTGGATCTGGCCCGCAACGGGCACGACGTCGTAATCTACGAGTCGCTGCACCACCCCGGCGGCGTGCTGGTCTACGGCATCCCGGAATTCCGCCTGCCGAAGGCCGTGATCGCCGCGGAGATCGACACGGCCGTCCGGCACCTCGGCATCGAAATCCGCACCGACCACATCATCGGCCGGACCATCACGCTGAACGAGTTGCTGGCGGAGTACGACGCGATCTTTCTGGGCACCGGCGCGGGCTTGCCCTCCTTTATGCGCATCCCCGGCATCAACTACAATGGCGTCTTCTCGGCCAACGAGTTCCTGACCCGGGTCAACCTGATGAAGGGCTACCTGTTCCCCGAGTACGACACCCCGGTCAAGGTGGGCAAGAACGTCGCGGTGATCGGCGCGGGCAACGTGGCGATGGATTCCGCGCGCAGCGCGCTGCGCCTGCAACGGCTGAACTGCCGGCCGGGCGAGGAGCCGGGCGAGGTGCACATCGTCTACCGGCGATCCGCGGAAGAGGCGCCCGCCCGCGCCGAAGAGGTCGAGCACGCGCATGAAGAGGGGGTCATCTTCGACTTTCTCACCAACCCGATCGAGATCTTCGGGGATGCCAGGGGCAACGTCTGCGGGATGCGCTGCGTCCGCATGGAGTTGGGCGAGCCGGACGACTCCGGCCGGCGGCGGCCCGCGCCGATCGCGGGCTCTGAGTTCGAGATGGCCGTGGACGAGGTCATTATGGCCCTGGGCACCAGCCCGAACCCGTTGGTCTTCGAGGATGCCGATGGCCTCGAACGCAGCAAACACGGCACAGTCATCGCCACGGAACCCACAGGACGCACCACCAAGGCGCGCGTTTGGGCTGGCGGGGATGTGGTCACCGGCGCGGCGACCGTCATCAGCGCGATGGGCGCCGGTAAACAGGCCGCGGCCGACATCCACGCGTCTCTCTCTGATCCGAGTGCGTGGGATATATCTGAGAATTAGGTATTGGGTATTAGGTACTGGACTTTGGCCATTTTACACCGAGTAACAGGCCATTTCAAACAGGGAAAGCGCTAACGCCTTTGGAAATAGGAGCACATTGGGGTCGGTCGGCAATGTGCTGTAATTCGCACTGCCCCACAGGACCCGCCGGATGGCCGCCAAGGCGTCGCTGAAGGTGGCCTCCTCCTTGGTATACCAAGCCGTTTGGCGGATGGCGAGCTGATCCGGGTAACACACCATCGCCATCAGCGTCACCAAGCTGAAGATGCCAAACAAGCAGGGCGTCGTGCGTTCGATGGCTCGGTCCGACCATTGGCGCTGGGTCTCGAAACCGAGGAAGGCGCGCAACTCCTCAAACGTGATTTCGATATTCCAGCGGGCGATAAACAACTGGATGGTCTGGACGGCGCTCAGCGTCGCATCGGTGCAAAACAGGCCCGTCGGCCGGAAGCACTCCGCTTTGGGTGTCCCGTCAGGGCACCGGACCAGCACCCAACGCAGCAGCACCGGGTCGGACCCCCGGCGATACCAGAGCGATGCGCCGGTGATGTATTCGACCACGCGGGCCTGGCCGCCGTACCAGGAGACCGTCATAGTGGCCCATTTGGTGTGAGGATCGGCCAACCGCTCCTGTAGGTTGGGTTGCTTGGCCCCTTTCTTGGGATTTGGCCCACGTTTGCCCTTGGGTCGGGGCCCGGGCAGGTCGTACAAGGGCGCATTCAAGTGCAAACGGGAGATGAGTCGCACCGGCCGTTTGAGTCTTTGGCACCGAAGCACCAGTGTGATGGCGGCATAGCTGCCATCGCCCACCACCTGGATCTCGCGGTCCGGTTGCCAGCGGCGCACGCGCTCGATCATCAGGCCGGCCCAATCGACCAACGTCCGTTCCGGCTTGTTGAGCTTGGCGGCGATCTGCTTGGACAGGGCTGGCACGGTCATGAACGGCAAGGCCCAGGGCCGCGCACTCCAGGGTACCGGGACCAGAATGGCCAAGCACATCCAGCGAATGCCCAACGAGGTGCTGACCTTATGGGCGGTGGAACGCACCGCATCGTAGAACCAACCCTTGTAGCGGATTTGGCGTCCGCGGCGCCGTTCCAGCGTCTCGTCAATCAACAGCGTGAGCGGGACGCCGGCTGGCAGGCAGAGCAGCACGATCACGCTCAGTAAAATCTGGCTCAATACCCAGGGCGACCACTGGTCCCGGTTCAGCACGCGGTGGTAGTTGGTAAAGTGCTTCTCATCGGCCAGCCCTACGGCGCGCAGCGCCGCAGCGACGGTGCGGCGGCCAGGTGTCAAAATGACACCGTACAGCAGGGTGGTCGCCTTGGCGAAGGTTGGCACAGTGAAGGCTACCGCAAACAACGAGAGTAGGTGGATGATCTCAACAGGTGGAGTCGGCATGGGAACCTCCGTGTTAGGTTTAGGAATGGATCAGTAACCCTATCCTACCACAGAAGTCCCTGCCGCTCCACTCTGCAGTCGAAAATGGCCAAAGTCCAG
>Ga0100389_1003535_pt1 | contig 12191 bp, 15 predicted proteins | sample CryGeymeta201513_FD_81537 | JGI IMG/M metagenome (GOLD analysis project Ga0100389, IMG submission 81537) | Groundwater microbial communities from Crystal Geyser aquifers in Utah, USA - Crystal Geyser metaG 2015-13 | ecosystem: Environmental > Aquatic > Deep subsurface > Groundwater | place: USA... | reverse complement strand
GAAGCGTTGCAAGGTCTCGGGGCCGACCCCCTTAATCCGCAGGTTGAGCCGTTTGTTGTACTTGGCGATGAAGTGCTCAACCAGCAGGGGGATGTCTTCCTTGCGCTCCCGAAGCGGCGGCACCTCGATGGTGAGGACGTTGACCCGGTAGAACAGGTCCTCCCGGAAGCGCTTCTGGGCCACCTCCTCACGAAGATTCCTGGCCGTGGCGGAGACGATTCGTACGTCCACCTTGATGGAGGTGGTGTCGCCCAGGGGGCGAATCTTTTCTTCCTGCAGGGCGCGCAGGATTTTCACCTGCAGGCTGGCGGGCAGTTCGCCCATCTCGTCCAGGAAGAGGGTGCCGCCGTCAGCCTCCTCGAACAGGCCCTTCTTGCTGCGGTAGGCATCGGTAAAGGCGCCCTTGACGTGGCCGAAGAGTTCGCTCTCAAGCAGGGTTTCCGGGATGCCGCCGCAGTTTACGCTTACCAGGGGGCCGTCTTTACGCGTCGAGTTGTAGTGGATGGCCTTGGCGATAAGTTCCTTGCCAGTGCCGGACTCGCCGGTGACCAGTACCGTGGTCTTGTAGTCGGCGATCTTGGCGATGGTATGGAAGATGGCGGTCATCTTCTTGCTCTTGGCCACGATATTGGCAAAGCTGTATTCGTTGGTCACCTCCTGGCGGAGGCGGCGGTTCTCGGCGCGAAGGTGCTCCTTTTCCGTCACCCGGTCCAAGGTGAGCAGGAGCTCGTCCACGTTCTGCAGGGGTTTGGCCAGGAAGTCGCTGGCCCCAAGCTGCATGGCGCGCTTCACATGCTCCATGCCGGAATAGGCCGAGAGCATGATGACGTTGGCGCGGATCTCTTTGTCTTGCAAGTTTTGGAGCAGGGCGAGGCCGTCCATCTCGGGCATGTCGATGTCGGAGATGATGTGGTCAAAGAGTCCGGCCTCCGCCTTGGCCAGGGCCTCCCGGCCGTTGGCCGCGGTTTCCACCGCGTAGCCGTTGCCCGACAGCATGGTGTCGAGCATTTCGCGCAGCATGGCATCGTCGTCAACCACCAGCACTCGTTTCTGTTTTTTAGCCACGAATTATTCCCTCCCACCCTATGGCAGCCAGTGCATGTAGCGCATGCAGAACAGAATCTCTTCCCGGAAAAACAGGTACAGCAGGGCGCTCATTGAAAGAAATGGTCCGTAGGGGATGATGGTTTTGCCCCCCTTTTTCTGTTTGACCATGGCGCCGATGCCGGCCAGGGAGCCAATGAGCGACGAACTGAAGATCACAAAGGGCAGACTCTGCCAGCCGAGCCAGGCGCCGATCATGGCGAGCAGCTTGATATCGCCGCCACCCATGCCTTCTTTTCTGGTCACCAGATAGTAGCCCAGGGCCACCACGTAAAGGATGCCGCCGCCGGCCACCAGACCGATAGCCGAGTTCCGCCAGGTCACATCGGGGTTGCATAGCGCGAAGCCGAGGCCGATGGCCATGCCCGGCAGGCTGATGACGTCGGGGATGATCTGGTGTCTGAGGTCGATGAAGATGATTACTAGAAGGGCGGCGGTGAACAGGAAATAGCCGGCAAAGGCTATGGAAATAAGGTAACGTTGAAACAGGGCCAGGGATAGCGTGGCCATGGCGAGTTCCACCAGCGGATATTGCCAGGAGATGGTAGCTTTACAGGCGCGGCAGCGGCGGCCCAGCAACAGGAAGCTCAGGATGGGGATGTTATCGAACCAGCGGATCGGGGCGCGGCAAAAGGGGCAGTGGGAGGCCGGCAGGACAATGGAGGCCTCGGGGTCGGGCAGCCGCAGGATCACGACATTCAGAAAACTGCCGATCAACGCTCCGAAGATAAAGGAAAAAATGTGGAAAAGATACACTGTGGCCAGGCCCCTTTTTTAGTGTGGATGGCTGAGAAAAAGTATGATAGTACTAGGCCATTATGCGTTTGCCGGGCCGTATGACGGGCTGCGGACCGTGACGCAATCGTATCTTCCACTATACTGGCTCTGGTTTCATTTTGCATCCAACTCTTAGTAATCATGACGTGAGCGGGCCTGAATCCGGGTTGGCCGGAACAGCCGTGGAAGCCATGCGGGACAACGTTGGTTTGCCGGCTGTGCCGATGCCGATGCCCATGGACGAGGCCGTGCGGCGCCTCAAGGCCGAGATCATCGCGCCGGATTGGCGGCTCACCGGTTACAGGCTTGCCCTGCTGGAGGCGGCCCTGGGCAGTCTGCGGGATGCCTTGGCCGCGCGGCGGGATGCGGTTGCCGTGGTCACCATGGCCGAGAATGTCCTCCTTTATATCAAGCGCCATCAGGCCTTGACTACCTATGTCCTGCTCGCCTTTCTCAAGGAGGCCATGGCCCTGGCGGTGGGCCTCCACGAGGAGACCGCGCCCGATCCGGACCAGGATGCCTGGACCTTTCGGGCCGCGTACCAGCGTTTTCAGGCCGTGAAGCGAAGTCTGCAAGGCGGGGCCGGGGCGCCGCCAAGATCGCCGCGTTCGTTGCCACAGGCAGGCGACTTGGACCTGGAGGTTGGGGAAAACAGCGGAGCCGGTAACCGAGGAAAAAAGGTTGGCCTGGTGCAGGTGGTCGAAGGCCTGGCCCGCGATGTGCAGATGCTGGCCGACCGGGTCGAGGCGCAAGGCGAGCTGCTTGAGCGGCTGCTCGCTAGGTTTGACCGGACGCCACCGGACTGAAAGAGTTGCAGGCCGCCGAGCATCGAGCTATCATCGGGTAAGGGAGCGGGCACGGGAGGGTGACAGGAGTTCTTCTCTTGCCTTGAGCCTTGCGCCTTCAGCTCCCATAAATCCACGGAGGGGAATATGGCACGAAACGAGCGGCGCTCCAACACCAGGGTTGCCTTCCAGACCACCATGGATGTGGCCTTTACCGGCGGTCGGAAATATCCCGGCTGCGCCATTCAGGATCTTAGCGTGAAGGGGGTCTTTTTGGTCGGGGTGCGGCAGCAGGCGGTTGGCGATCGATGCGACCTGACCCTTTGTCTTAGCGGCACGAGCAGCGAACTGTGCCTGCGCATGCAGGGTGAGGTGATGCGCGTTGAAGATGGCGGCGTGGGCGTCCATTTCATCGAGATGGATATCGACAGCTTTTACCACTTGAAGAATATCGTCTACTTTAATGCCGCGGACCCGGACCACATCCAGGAACAGCTTGTGGAATAGGAGATCGTCATGGCCTTGATGCAGATTACCGTTATCCCCCTGGGCCTTGCCTCCTCCAGTGTTGGGGAATATGTGGCGGACATTGAACTTTTTTTGCAAAAGGCAGGGGTGGCCTGCCAATTGAACGACATGGGCACGGTTATCCAGGGTAAGGCCGCCGAACTGTTTGGCCTCGCGGCCCGGATTCATGAACTCCCCTTTAATAAGGGGGTGCGGCGGGTGGTCACCCAGATTGTGCTGGATGACCGCCGTGATCAGGCGGTTGCCATCGGCGACAAGGTCGCCGCGGTGCGCGCCCGGCTGGCGCTGGCAAAATAACCACGAGAGGGATGTATGACCGCAAAAAGCCTGGTCAGGCAACGCTATAGGCTGCGCAAGGCGCCTTTCTTTATAATCTTCTTTTTCTTGCTTTGCGTGTGCGTGGGTATTGCCGCCGATGAGCCGGCCCGCGTCTTCGAGCAGGCGGTGCGGGTCTGCCTGAGCTGCATAGGGATCGGCTAACTGATGAGTTTCTTACGTAAATGGGTGCAGGCAATCTTCAGCCTGCTGACCAACGCTTACTGGGCCTTTCCCTTTACCCGCACCATCTACCAGGGGCCCATGAAGGTGATCTGCGCGCCGGGGCTCAACTGTTATTCCTGCCCGGCCGCCACCACCTACTGCCCCATCGGCACCATCCAGCAGCTCCTGGCCTCGGTGCGGCTCACCCTGGCGAGCGGCCAACTGCTGGTCGGCTTTTCCGTGGTGGGCTTCATCGGCATGCTTGGCGGCCTTTTTGGCCGCATGATCTGCGGCTGGGCCTGCCCCTTCGGCTTTCTCCAGGAGTTGCTCTACAAGCTGCCGACCCGGAAATTCTTGGTGCCCAGGGTGTTGCGCTATGGGAAATATTTTTTCCTGGCCTTTTTCGTGGTACTCCTGCCCTTGATCGTAGTAGATGACTTTGGCGGCGGCGTCACCTGGTTCTGCAAGTATGTCTGCCCGGCCGGCACCCTGGAGGCAGGTCTGCCCATGCTGGTCATGCAGCCCAGCCTGCGGGCCCAGGTGGGCGGACTTTTTCTGAATAAGTTCGTCATCATGATTTTTGTCCTGGTCTGGAGCGTGCTGGCCAGCCGTCCCTTCTGCCGCACTATCTGCCCGCTTGGCGCCTTTTACGCCCTGTTCAGAAAGGTGAAGCTGGTCAGACTGCGGCTGAACGAGAACAACTGCACCAACTGTCACGCCTGTCACGCCGTTTGCCCCATGGGCGTGAAGTTCAACGAGTCGCCCGACGACGCGGAGTGCATAACCTGCCTGGCTTGCATGCACAAGGCCTGCCGGTTTGAGGCCATCTACCTGGAGGTGGGCGGCATTCCCCTGGGCCCCGCGCCGGCGCCGCGGCATGTCCGGGACGCGAGAGAGGTTTCTTAAGGTTTGTTGTCCGCGATCCAGACGCCTTTAATGCACAAAAAGCCGCCTCGCTTGCTGTGCGGGGCGGCTGCGCTAACATAGGCAGTCCACAAATGAACAAGATAATAAATCACTAAAGCAGGATGTTCGCATAAATAAGTAAAAGCGGTTTTTCTCGGGCATTTATCAATATTGATGGACTCGTAAAAACTCGTCATTCCGGCGAAGGCCGGGGTCCAGCTTTGCTGACCTTTGATCTAACGCGGCGCGGCTATCAGACGGCTAGTTCACTTCATGCCGCAACTGACATGTGATAATCATGAAAAAACGTTTTAACCTACTCATGGAGTTTTCAGTCCCGCTCCTTACCGGGGTGGTGGTCGCCCTGGCCTGGGCGAACCTCGCTCCGTCTGGCTACCACCATTTCATCCATGCGCCCATGCTCGGGACGCGCAGCTTCCATTTCCTTACCAATGAACTGTTCATGGTGCTGTTTTTTGGCATGGCGGCGGTGGAGATCACCAAGAGCTGCATCCCCGGCGGGGATCTCTATCCCCTGCGCAAGGCGATAAACCCCCTTATGGCAACGCTGGGCGGGGTTATCGGCCCGGTGCTCGTCTATCTGGGTCTCAACGCGGTGATCGGTGACCCCACGCTAACCAGGGGCTGGGGCATTCCCACCGCCACCGACATTGCCCTGGCCTGGCTGGTCGCCAGCCTGGTCTTCGGCCGGCGCCATCCCGCCATTGCCTTTCTGCTGCTGCTGGCCATAGTCGATGACGCCATCGGCCTGGCCATCATCGCGGTCTTCTATCCGGACCCGCTGCATCCCATAGCCTTGCAATGGCTTGGGCTTACATTGGCCGGCATGGGTGTCGCCTTCTTGCTGCGACGCGGCAAGGCCGCCAGCTATTGGCCCTACCTCCTCCTGGGCGGCGGCCTGAGCTGGGCAGGCCTGTTCAAGGCCCACGTCCATCCGGCCCTGGCCCTGGCCTTCATCGTCCCCTTCCTGCCGCCTCCGCCACGGGAACGGCAGCATCTCTTCGAGGATGACCCCAGGGATCTCTCGCCCCTGGCCAGCTTTGAGCACGAATGGAAGGTGGTGGTCGATTGCGGGCTGTTCATGTTCGGCCTGGCCAATGCCGGAGTCGAGTTCGCCGCCATCGGCGTCGCCACCTGGCTGGTTCTGGCCTCGCTTGTGATCGGCAAGACCGGCGGCATCTTCAGCATGGGATTACTGGGCAAAAGGCTTGGCTATCCGCCGCCGGCGAAGGTCGGCAAAAAGGAGCTTTTACTGATCGGCCTGATCGCCGGGCTTGGCCTGACGGTCGCCCTGTTCGTGGCCGGCGAGGCCTTCACCGATCCGCTTATCCAGGGCGCGGCCAAGATGGGGGCCTTGTGCAGCGTTGGTTGCGGCATCCTCGCCATCATCGCCGGGAGACTGATGAGGGTGCGGCGCCGACCATGAGGCAGGATGCCCCCCCGACCAACCCGCACGGGATTCTCCGGGGCACCCATGTCCATCAAGGTCAATCTTGCCAACAATCTTGCTAATCAAGCTTGACTTAACTGAGCCTCATGCAATAGTTGTTCGTCATGCCGACGCTCTTTGCAGTACCCCCTTGAGGGGGAAAGGCCGGCATCCAGCAATTACAACAAGTTGCAAAATCTCTGGACTCCTGTTTCCACCGGAGTGACGACTTTTGCAACAGGCTGTAATTTTGACCACAGGGAGAAATCTTTCCAGTTCATTGACATAGACGCAATTAACCTTCGCAACTTTCTCCCCTGCATCCATGCAATGCACTGCATGCTTGCCAAAATTCAATCATTGGATCAACCTGATAAACCCATTAGCTCTACTGGTTGTCCGACTCCACGGCCTCGCGCAAGCGTTCGGCATAGTCAGGAATTGCCGCGACAATACGCACCCAGGCTGCCATCATCGGGATGCCCACCGGGTCCTTGACAAACTCCTGGATGGCCAATTTTAGCGAGCAGACAAAGGCATCCACCGCCTCGATCTCGCCGTGCCGGTCATAAGACAGGCCGTTCACCAGCGACAGGGCATGGTACTTCTCGATGGCAATACGGGACTCCTGGATATAGGAAGTCAAGAGGGTACGGAAAAACGCTTCGCTCATCACCAGGCCGTCCTGGCTCAAAACCCGGAACAGGGCCTGAGCGATATCGTTGGCCATGCGGACCAGCCCCTGGTCCGGCTTATCCCGTTGCAGCCCTTGGTGCTTGTGCTCGTAGCTGCCAATAATCTCCACCTGGCAGATGCGATTGACCGAGGTCTTGTGGTAGACCTCACTGAGCATCGAGACCTCCAGCCCCCAAGTCGGAGATATCCTCAGCCCCCTGGCTAGACTACTGACAAAGGCAAACTCGCCGGACAGGGCGTAGCGGAAATCATCAAGGTATTCGACAAAGGCGTTGTACCCCAAGATCGGCTTCAGAGTATGGACCAGCGGGGTTTAGAAGAGCCTGGTCACCCGACCGTATAATTTTTCCGAGACCCGGGCATAGTAACCCTTGCTGAATTCGAAATCGATGGCCGGATGCACCACGGGATAGACAAGCCGCGCCAGCATTTCCCGCTGGTAATTGACGATGTCGCAAACTCAACAACGGTATACCCAGCCAACGCCCGACCAGCTTCGATGGCAAAACCTTGATAGCCGGCCGGAAAATAGATACCTCCGCCGTTCTCCACGACAAAGGGCTCGGCGATTCCCATCTCCTGCTGAATAATTTCGACCTCGCCACGGGTTTCACTGGTCACAAAAACCAGAGGAATCGCCCTGGCGCCGATCCTGGCTAGGACGGGCCGCGCCGCCTCGAAAGAGTAATCAGCGTGGTTGAGCAGGCTGCCGTCAAGGTCGGTGAAAATCAGTAACGCCACAGTATCAGGCCTCCTGCCGCCATGCTGCGGTGATCCCGCCTGAGGCGGCAAAAAAATCAATTGCTCAGGCTGAAAATGGTCGCCTTACCACCCCCAAACCAGGTCCCTGGCCACCCAGCCAACGAGGCCGTTCTCATGCCGCACCTTGACCCAGCGCTTCCTCTTCTCCAGGGTGGTGAAAACGACGCCGTCCAGGGCCATGCCCACGACACGGTGTTTACGACTCGGACCACTACGGATGTTGATCTTGGGCTTCTTGACAATAAAATGAGCGGCAGTGGAAAGCAGTTTCTGGTTCACCCAACCGGTATCGTTGGCCACATCCCGAACCTGCACCCATTGCCCCCTGGTCTCTAGGACCTCAAGGGGATAACCCCGCCCCAGCTCCCAGACCACCTCGTAGTTCTTGCCCGGCCCGCTGCGCATATTAACCTTGGCGCCATCGATGCTCACCATCCTGGCCTGCGCCGCAGGTACGGCAAGAAGAAGAAAACATAGGACAGCTACGAGTCGTGTCATGATAAGTCTCCGAAATAAAGATGACCGGGCGGATTTACCGGCTTACCGCCGCCATATCCTCCTTTCAAAGCGGCGTCGCGCCCAAGGGAATGCCACCCGCCTCCAGGCGAATGGCGTTGAAAACCGCAGGCTTTGCACGAGCAGGCCAGGCAGATGATGCTCTCAGCCCGAGCGGAGAATGTTTTGAACTTGCCCCAGGGGGCGGACGCCGTAACAGACCCGGCAATGGATGCAGTTGTTTACTTTGAGCCGCAGCCGGACCTTCTACCCCTTGCGGAACAAGGCTTAGAATGCTCCCCAGCGGACAAATGGTCCGGTAGCAAGGCCGGCTGGCCAGAATGCTCCAGGCAACGACGACTTACAGTATTACCAATTTATGCAAAAAATGCAAACCCGCCGGACAGGCCTGCGCCAGGAGATTCAGCGGTTCGGACCGATTCCCCTTGACCGGTGCAGGTTATCCGGTATGGTTGGGCACAGGTGATGCTGTCGCGCTCCCGGACAGCACGCCCCTCCCCGACCAGCCTGCCAAGGAGGAATCATGCACAAACGTCTTAACCTGCTCCGGGAATTCTCGGTCCCACTCCTGGCCGGGGTTGCGGTCGCCCTGACCTGGGTGGACCTGGCGCCAACAGGCTACCACCAGTTCAACCACGCGCCCATGCTCGGGTTGCTCAGTTTCCATTTCCTCACCAATGAACTGTTCATGGTGCTGTTTTTCGGCCTGATCGCGGGGCTTGGCCTGACGGTCGCCCTGTTCGTGGCCGGCGAGGCCTTCACCGATCCGCTTATTCAGGGCGCGGCCAAGATGGGCGCCTTGTGCAGCGTTGGTTGCGGCATCCTCGCCATCATCGCCGGGAGACTGATGAGGGTGCGGCGCCGACCATGAGGCAGGATGCCCCCCCGACCAATCCGCACGGGATTCTCCGGGGCACCCATGTCCATCAAAGTCAATCTTTCTGACCCCGAGGACCGCAAGGAAGAGAAGAAGGTGAAAGTCATCAGGATGTGGACCCATTATGGGTGAGAGGCAGTATTCTAGCCGGCAAGCTTTGGAACCAGCATGGGAATAGCTGCGGATCTTGTCATCATCATGGTTGCCGCCCTGATCGGGGCGCTCATCGCGCAACGGCTCAGGCAGCCGCTGATCCTGGGCTATATCCTCGCCGGTATCGTCGTGGGGCCTTATACCGGGGGGGTCACGGTCAGCGGCATCCATGAAATCGAGCTGCTGGCCGAGATCGGCGTGGCCCTTCTGCTCTTTGCCCTGGGCCTGGAATTTTCCCTCAGCGAACTGAAACCAGTCCGCCACATCGCCCTGCTTGGCACGCCGATTCAGATCCTGCTCAGCATTGCCTTCGGTTTTGCCCTGGGCAGATTTTTCGGCTGGTCTACAACGCAGTCCATCTGGTTCGGGGCACTGATCTCCCTGTCAAGTACCATGGTGACGCTCAAGACCCTTACCGGCAGGGGTCTTATGGGCACCCTTTCCAGCCGGGTGATGCTCGGCATCCTGCTCGTGCAGGATCTGGCCGTCATCCCGATGATGATCATCTTGCCGCATCTGGGCAATCCAGAGTCAGGCCTGCCCCTGCTGGCCGTGGCGGCGGGCAAATCCATGATATTTCTCGTGCTGATGCTCTACGTGGGCACGAAACTGCTCCCCTGGCTGCTGGCCTCGGTTGCCCAATGGAACTCCAGGGAACTCTTCATCCTGTCGACCACGGCCATTGCCCTGGGCATCGGCTACGCCACCCATCTCTTCGGTCTGTCCTTTGCCTTCGGCGCCTTTGTCGCCGGCATGGTGATCAGCGAGTCTGATTATGGCCACCAGGCGTTGAGCGATATCATTCCCCTGCGGGACATCTTTGGTCTGCTGTTTTTCACCTCCGTGGGCATGCTCATCGATCCGGCATTCGTCTTTGCCCACTGGCGGCAGATTCTCTCCCTGCTGCTGGTGATCGCCCTGGCCAAGGGCGCGATCTGCATCGTTCTGACACGCCTATTCGGTTATGGCAACATTGTGCCCCTGGCGGTCGGCTTCGGACTCTTTCAGGTTGGGGAATTCTCCTTCGTGCTCGCCAGGGTCGGCCTGGCCGCACAGGCAATCACCCAGGACATTTATTCCCTGGTGCTGGCCGTGTCGGTACTCAGCATGGTGGCAACTCCGTTTACCGCTGCCCTGGTCACCCCGATCTATGCCTTCAAAAAACGCTTTTCCCGGCCAGAACCTTTGCGGATCAGAAACCTTCCCAGCCAGGGACTAAAAGACCATGTGGTAATCGCCGGCGGCGGCAGGGTCGGGCAGCATATTGCCCGCATCCTTACCGAACTCTCCGTCCCCTTTGTCCTCGTCGAGTTGCACCATCAACGGATGCTGGAATGCAAGGGTGCCAATTTCCCCGTTATTTACGGCGACATGAGCCAGCCCACGGCCATCGAGGCCTCGCATCTCCATCTGGCCAGACTGCTGCTTATCACCACGCCTTCAGTGGTGGTCAGCCAGGCTATTGTCAGGCATGCCCACCGCCTCAAGCCAGACCTGCATATCGTCGCCAGGGCAGAGGGGGTTGCCCAAACCCGGCGACTGTATGAAAACGGCGTTTACATGGTGGTGCTGCCGGAGATGGAGGCAGGGCTCGAGATCGCACGCCAGGCTTTGCTGCATCTAGAAATTCCAGTGACGGTCATCCAACAATATACCGATGAGATCAGGCAGAAGTTGTATGCGCCGATGTATTCCCAGCAGAACTACCATCTCCTCACCAAACTGAGCACGATCAACAACCTGCTGGAGATCTCCTGGGTGGAAATCAATCCTGACAGTCCACTGATCGGTGTAAGCCTCAAGGATGCGGCGGTGCGAACCAGAACTGGCGCTTCGGTGGTGGGGGTGATGCACAAAAAAGAATTTTACTCCAACCCCAAAGCGGATTATCATTTTTAATGAAGGGGATCTGATCGTGGTCGTGGGAAATCAGCAGGAACGGTTCGCATTCAAAGCGATGGCCGCACCCCCAGCAAAACAAGTGCCACCTGAGTCTGTCTTGGAAGACATCCTATGAAAAAACTTCGTTGCCTCCCTACCTTGCTTCTGTTTTGCTGCCTGCTTTTCTCGCTCATGGATGCCCAGGCTACGAGGGCCACGGATCTTTCACAGGGGCAAACCATATACGTGCCCGCCTACTCTCATATCTATGTGGGAAACCGAGAACAACCTTTTTTGCTGACCATTACCCTCAGCATCAGGAACACTGATGCCCGATACCCTGTCACCATAACCACTGCGGACTATTACGACACCAAGGGGAAGCGCATCAGAAAATATCTGGAGAAGCCAGTATCCCTTGGACCTTGGGAATCGATCCGCTATGTGGTGCCGCAGAAAGACAAGAGCGGCGGCTCTGGAGCCAACTTCGTGGTTGAATGGAACTCGGAAAAGGCTGTTAACCCGCTGCTCGTCGAGACAATCATGGTAGGCCCGGAAGGGATATCCCTCATCTCGCGCGGTCAGGCAATCAGCGTCGCAAAGTGATGTTGCCTGCAGGCTCGTCGATTTTGTTGGGAAGCGATTAGGGAGGCACCAAGGGCACCAAGAGGCACCAAGGGGACGTTGGTGTTTTAGTGATTTAAAAGCATAAATGAGTCAGGCGAAGCAGGGCGGGGTGATTTTGTGGATATATGGGTCCGACAAGCTGAAAATCAGATCGGGAAATCCAGTACCAGCCCAGATTTCATTGCAGCATTTTGATAATGTGTTTCGCCAGGGTATCTTTGATTTCGCGGTGCCGGGGAATGGGCTGGCTCGCCTTGGTCGCCGGGTTATGATACCAGTCGTGATTTCCGCCATGGCGGATGAGCAAGCAGCCCATTGCCTCGATGGTCCGGATCAATGCGGTGCGCTTCATGCGACTTGCAGATCTCCCACCCGGTGGACACAAGGGATGTGGTCGGCGTTGAGGTCTTTGTAGATGTCCAGCAGGTTTTGCTTGAGTTCTTCAAGCGTCGTGCCCTGGCTCCTATAGTCTGGGAACTCCTCCATCCAGCCGATGAACATATCGTCTTCCGTATAGAAGATGAACTTTTTTGTTTCCATGGTGCCTTCCCTCTCTCTTGTTTGGACGGACAGTGCTTACGATAACAACATACCTATCGTCTCGGGACATTGTCAATGGGGCATTCTGGACGCAATAGAAGGCACCAAG
>Ga0100389_1003525_pt1 | contig 12214 bp, 12 predicted proteins | sample CryGeymeta201513_FD_81537 | JGI IMG/M metagenome (GOLD analysis project Ga0100389, IMG submission 81537) | Groundwater microbial communities from Crystal Geyser aquifers in Utah, USA - Crystal Geyser metaG 2015-13 | ecosystem: Environmental > Aquatic > Deep subsurface > Groundwater | place: USA... | reverse complement strand
GTTTTTTTTGATTGTTCCCACATTTATTTTTTATTATTTCTATAACAAATTATTTCTTGTCCCTTTTCAATTCTATTCTCGGACACGCTCCTAGATAAATAACGAAAACTAACTAAACACAGGAGCTAAATTATTATGAACAAAATTAAAAAATATTATAAGATGTGGTTAATCCCACTGTTGCTGGTCATGATCATGACCGGTTGCGACGAAAGGATAGGACTTACCTCTCCTCCACCTGCAACAACACCGACAGTGAGCTCAACAAACCCTGCTAATAATGAAGTCGCTGTACCTTTCAATCAAAAGGTTACCGCAACATTTAGTGAGGTGATGGATTCTGCAACGCTTACTACTGCATCCTTTACCTTGATGCAAGGAACGTCTTTTGTATCAGGCACCGTGTCTTATGTCGGAACAACAGCGACATTTGCACCGTCAACTAATCTTGCACCTAACACTCTTTATATTGCAACGATTACAACCACGGCAAAGAATGTTGCGGGAAACGCATTGGCAACAAACTATGTTTGGAGCTATACAACAGGTGCAGCAGCGACAGTCACTCCACCCACGGTAAGTGCGACCGCCCCCGCTAACGCAGACATAGGGGTGCCAATCAATCAGAAAATTGCCGCATCTTTCAGTGTGGCTATGGATGCCTCAACTATTACTGCAGCGACATTTACTTTATTGCAGGGTATTACTCCGGTTCCAGGATTTGTTTCCTACTCCGGTATAACCGCAATTTTTGCACCGACAAGTAACCTTGCACCAAATACTGCATATACGGCTACTATAACAACCGGGTCGAAGGATCTTGCAGGAATTGCTCTTGTAAACAATTATGTATGGAGTTTTACAACAGGCGCAGGGGTGGTCGTCACTCCGCCAACTGTACTTTCTACAATTCCGGCAAATGCTGATATAGGTGTGGTTTTGAATCAGAAACTTGCCGCAAATTTTAGTACAACAATGGATGCTTCAACTATTACAACATCAACATTTACCTTGAAACAAGGTGCAACACCTGTTTCGGGATTTGTCTCTTACTCAGGCTCAACGGCAATTTTTGCACCGTCAGTCAATCTCACATCAAACACAGTATATACCGCCACGATAACCACCGGGGCTAAAGACTTAGCAGGCAATGCTCTTGCAAGCAATTATGTTTGGAGTTTTACAACGGGCGCAGATGTAGTCATTATCCCGCCAACTATAACTTTTACAGCTCCAGCAAATCTGGAGGTGGGTGTAGCTTTGAACCAGAACATCACTGCAACTTTTAGCACAACGATGGATGCTTCAACAATTACTACAGCAACCTTTACCTTAATGCAGGGTACAACATTTGTATCCGGTACCTTAAGTTTTTTTGGTAAAACAGCAACTTATAATCCATCAACTAATCTTCAGCCAACTACTACCTATACAGCAACGATTACAACCGGAGCTAAGGATCTTGCAGGGAATGCTCTTGTAAGTAACTATGTATGGAGTTTTACAACAGGTGCGGGAGTAGCCGTGATTCCTCCGACTGTGAAGTCTACGATCCCTGGGTCTGCCGAAATAAATGTGGCTTTGAACCAGAAAATATCTGCAGTTTTTAGTACAGTAATGGATGCCTCATCATTAACAGCATCAACCTTTACCTTAAAGCAAGGGACAACACCGGTTTCAGGATTTGTTTCCTACTCCGGCTCAACGGCAATTTTTACGCCGTCAAGCAATCTCTCAGCTTCAAAAGTATATACAGCAACAATTACAACGGGTGCAAAGGATCTTGCAGGAAATGCTCTTGCAAATAACTATGCATGGAACTTTACAACCGGCGCAGGAGTGGTTGTCACTCCCCCGACGGTGCAGTCCACGATCCCTGGTACTGCCGAAACAAATGTAGCATTGAACCAGAAAATAACGGCTACTTTCAGTACGGTAATGGATGCTTCAACTATTACAGGGGCAACATTTACTTTAAAGCAAGGAGCAACACCAATTTCCGGCTTCGTTTCTTACTCAGGTACTATTGCTACTTTTATACCGTCAAGCAATCTTTCAGCTACAACGGTATATACAGCGACAATAACCACCGGGGCTCAGGACTTGTTAGGTAATGCTCTTGCAGCAAATTATGTTTGGACATTTACAACAGGCGCAGTAGAGGTCGTCACTCCTCCAACGATAACTGCTACTAGTCCAGCGGATGCCGATACATGTGTTGCTCTGAACAAACAAGTTACAGCAACATTTAGCAAGGCGATGGATGCTTCAACAATTACCACAGCAGTATTTACTTTAATGGAAGTGCAAGGTGCAACCTTTATTTCCGGAACCGTAAGCTATGTGGGTAATATTGCAACTTTTAAAACATTGACCAATCTCAAGCTGAATACAGAATATACAGCCACAATTACAACCGGGGCTTATGATCTTACAGGGAATACACTTGTAAATAATTACACATGGAACTTCACAACCGTTGTTCCTTATACCGTATCGTTATCATCAAGTCCTGCACTCGGCGGAGCTACATCGGGAGGCGGTACTTTTAATTCATGCTCTTCCGTAACTGTAACTGCAGCACCAAACCTCGGATATACATTTACGAATTGGACGGAAAACGGAAACAGTGTATCAACAAACGCGAGTTACACATTTACGCTAAGTGGAAACACAGCTTTGATAGCAAACTTTACTGTAATGCAGTACACCGTAGCGTTATCAGCTAATCCCGCAGCAGGCGGAACAGTAACTCAGTCGGGAACCGGTACATACGATGCGGGAAGCAGCGTAACTGTAACTGCGACACCAAAAGCTGGCTATACATTTACCAGTTGGAAAGAGAATGGCAACGTTATACCGGCAGCAAGTGCAAGTTATACATTCACTATAAGTGGAAATAGAACATTAGAAGCGAACTTTACTTTGAACCAGTATACAGTAACGCTCTCAACAAATCCTCTCTTAAGCGGAACAGTAGCTCAGTCCGGAACAGGGACATACAATTCAGGAAGCAGTGTAACAGTGACTGCAACACCGGGCATTGGATATACATTTGCTAGCTGGAAAGAGAATGGAATTGTTATACCGGGAGCAAATGCCGGTTATACGTTTACCATAAGTGGAAACAGAACTTTAGAAGCGAACTTTAGCCTTAGCCAGTATACAGTAACACTGTTGGCAGATCCACTTTTAGGTGGAAATGTATTTGGCGCCGGTTCATTTAATCCGGGTACAATAGTTACAGTACTTACCTCATCAAAATCCGGATATAGATTTGTTAATTGGACAGACAACGGAACAATCGTATCAACAAGAGCAAGTTACACCTTCCCATTAACCGGGAATGTAACCTTAACTGCAAATTTTGTGGTAGGAATGGCAGGAATAAACCTTCGGTCTGCAGCAAACTTTGCTGTTCTGTCCGGTTCCGGAGTAACTAACACAGGGTTTACAATCATTTATGGCGATGTAGGAGCGTTTCCTACACCTACAATTAACGGATTCCCTCCGGGAATCGTAAATGGAACGCTGTTCACGTCAGCTGATCCAATTGTAGGTACAGCAATTGGTGATTTGACCACAGCCTATAACGAAGCTCAAGGAAGATCATTAGATGCGATCTCCTTACCTGGACAATTAGGTGGATTGACCCTTGCCCCTGGCCTCTATGTTAACTCTTCAACGAGTGGGATATCAGGAACAGGACCATTAGGGATTTTGACTCTTGACGCAGGTGGAGACGTGAATGCCGTCTGGATATTCAAGATGGGCTCAACTCTCATAACAGATCCAGGGACTAGTATTGTTCTTGCCGGTGGTGCAAGATGGGAGAACATCTATTGGTCGGTCGGCACTTCAGCAACTATTGGTACGACTTGTATCTTTTACGGAAATATCTTAGCTGATCAAGCAATATCAATCAAAACCGGCGCATCATTGCGAGGCAGAGCATTGACAAGAATTGCAGCAGTAACATTGGACTTCAATGTTGTTGATAAACGGCCGTAAGGCTTATGGGTGAGGAGATTTAAATCTCCTCACCTTTCTTTTCTAGATGAACATGCTGAAGAGTTTGTACGTTTTGGAGAAGAATCCGGAAATAAATTTAATAAAATTGAGTTAAACAGAAATTCAAAAAAAATAAAAGGAAACATGAAATGAAAAATTTTTTAATCACGCTTGCATTGATGTTACTCGTTAATATTGGTGTTTCTCAAGCACAAACAGCAACCGATAGCTGGGCATTTGGCTTCGGGTTAAGTTATCCCAGATTTTATTCGGCAAACATAACTACTTTAAATAGCGATTACGGCGCATATCTTTCTGTCCAACGAAATTTTTCAGAGCATGTTGGATTAAGATTTAAAGGCGGTTATGGTCACCTTGCAGGGCGATGGAACGACCCAGCGCTTAATGAAATTAAGGAAACCACAAACCTTCTTACAGGCGATCTTGATATGCTTTATTATCTCGTTCCTTGCGCACCGGTTTCACCCTATCTCTTTGCCGGTATTGGTGGGAATTATAAGAGCCTAACCAATGCACAATCTACGATGCCGGATAATAACAAATTCGGCTCACAGTTAAATCTCGGTCTTGGCGCCGATTTCAAAATAAGTACGCGTTGGAATTTTGTTGCGGAGTTTGGTTATCATCAAACGAACAATTCAGAACTCGACGGAACGATTATTAAAGATGTCTCGAAAGAGATTAACGGACACGATTCTTACATAGTTCTCAGCGCCGGTTTAAATTACTTTTTTGAAAAAGGGGAGCCGTCACCACAGTGCGAACCTTGCCAGGGAATTACCATGGCAATGAAGGACATGACGGACTACAACAAGATTGAAGATATGATTAAAAAACATATCCCGAAAGAAGTTGTAAAAGAAGTTGCGGTTGACAGATATATCGCAGCAATTTCAGAAGATAGATTAGTTCTGGTTGGAGTAAACTTCGCGTTTGATAGATCAGACCTATTACCTGAATCATACCCGGTACTTGATAAAGCGGTAATTATGTTGAATGAAAGATTCAAGGCGAACGTCGAGATCCAAGGATACACCGATTATATTGGCACCGATGAATACAACCAGGAACTTTCAGTTCAAAGAGCTGTGACCGTTAAAGATTATCTTGTCTCTAAAGGCATAGCTGAAAACAGACTTACAACTGTAGGTTTCGGAAAAGGAAATCCGGTTGCGAACAATGATACCGAAGAAGGCAGAACAATGAACAGAAGAATCGTTTTCAAAATTATTAAGTAAGTAAAGTTTATTAAGAAATCAAATAAAGTCCCTACAACTTAAAAATGCAGGGACTTTCGTGGGAACTTTGTTTTAATCCGGATGGGCCGGATGAAGCGATATAAATTCAAGATAATTTGTTTTAACTACCAATTACTCATGACTAATTCTCTAAGGAGAAATCAAAATGCGAAAAATATATTTAACCCTTTTACTCACGGGAATTTTATTTGCCCTCGGGGCGCCACTTAAAGCGCAAGTTAGTTTGAGTCTAAATTTTAATATCGGAAGCCAACCGGCTTGGGGTCCCGTAGGTTATGACGAAGTTCAATATTACTATCTACCGGATATAGATAGTTACTACTACGTACCGCAACATCGTTTTTACTTTTATAACGGAAGGAATTGGATTTACAGTTCGTCTTTACCTCCTCGTTATGCTCATTATAATTTATATAATGGCTATAAAGTAGTAGTGAATGAGCGCGAACCGTAGCGTAATCATAATTCCTATAAAGCAAAATATTCCTCATTTAAAGGGCGTCACGATCAAAAGATGATTCGAGATAGCCGGGATTCAAAATATTTAGAGAACAGAAATCATCCCGAGCATAATAATTGGATCAAACAGCAAAAGCATGATAACGGAAATGATAAAGGACAAAACCGCAGTAATAAAGATGACAATAAGAAAAAAAGCGAACATAGAAAACATAAAAAATAAAATTGAAGCAGCAGTCTAACCAAGACCATGTTAAAATTTATTAATGATAAAACGAATTAATTTAAAGGATATACAAATGAGCAAGTTAAATATTAAAGGTAACTGGAACGAACTCGCCGGCAAGCTAAAACAAAAATTTGCCAATCTTACCGACGATGATTTACTCTTCAAAGAAGGGAAAGAAGATGAACTGTGGGGAAGACTTCAACAAAGACTTGGAAAAACCAAAGAACAAATTCGCGAACTGATCGCGAAGCTGTAGCAAATAAAGGTGCGAAAGGTTAACGGTTTGTTTATCAAATGAATCGTTAGCCTGTGTTCTTATTCGTAAATGTGCAAAATGGTGTTAAGAGAACTTCCGCAAGAATAAGCAAAACTTCAAGCGTGAATAAATTTCCGCAAAAAACAAATTATACTCAACCTAATGGATTAGCTCTTCTTTCATCCTCTTGACCGATTGATTCAGCTAAACACTTCTTATAGCTTGTAGCATGTTTAAAAAAGTTTACGTAACAAAAAAACAAGGAGAATCTGAAAATGCAAAAGATATATTTTACTATTATTAAAAGGAGTTATGTTATGAAAAAAAGTGTTTTGTTCGGAATGATTTTAGGATTAATGATGATCCTCGCAAAACCCATTGCAGCACAAGATCATGGATTTGGTTTAGGATTAGTTGTTGGAGAACCAACCGGCTTAAGCGCAAAACTTTGGACATCAAGAATCAACGCATTTGATTTCGGTCTTGGCGTAGCTGTCGGCGGTGATCGTATTTCTCATGACAATTATTATTACAATGGCGAGAGCCGTCTTCATTTTCACATGGATTATCTGTGGCACTCGTTCAGCGCAATAAATTCATCCGAAAGATTTCCACTCTATTACGGTATCGGCGGCAGGTACAATAGCGGTGGCGGTTATGACGGTTCACTTGGCGTTAGAGGAGTCTTTGGTATCGCATGGCTTCCACGAGCAACTCCCATAGACGTATTTCTCGAGTTAGTTCCGGTCTTTCAACTTACGCCGTCTACCGGATTTGGAATTGATGCCGGGTTAGGAATAAGATTTTTCTTTCAATAAGAGAAAATAATCGTGCATTATTTATTTAATTAATAAAAAGGATCATAAAATGAAACTCATTACATTCATATCGTGCTTGCTTTTAGGCTTTGCTCAATTCACACCGGCGCAAGAATTGGGTGAACAAAATTTGGATAGCCCAAAGCCAAATGCCATGTCAAACGTCTGGGCTCTTACCGGTGAAGCCGGAGTTACCTTAGGGCGTACGGATTATTGGAACAGCAAAATGAATTATATCGGCAAAGCCTCCTTGGAATATTATTTTGCTTCCACTGGTGCCGGAAATTTTGGATTGAGAATTTTCGGAGAGTCAGGATTTATTTCCGGAACCGGTGTATCACCCTGGTTACAACCAACACAAGAATTTTCAACTAAAATTGAAAAATATGGTGGTGGAGTGATTTACACCGTCTCGCTTGGTGATGAAATTTATCCGTGGGTAGGTGTCGGCGCTGCCAACCTTTGGTTTTATCCAAAGGATGCTAACGGTAATAAGCTGCCCAATTACGTTGCGGGAAATTATTATACTCACATGTTAACTTATTGCGGCGATGCTGGCGTAAGAATGATAGTATCAAAAAGCATAAGTTTAAACCTAACAGGTGGAATTGTTGTGGGAACGAAAGATTGGTTGGATGACATTCAATCCGGTTCTAACAATGATATGTTGTACACAATTACAGCCGGTTTATCATACTACTTCGGAAGAGAACAAGATTCAGACCGTGATGGCGTTCCCAATTCCGAAGATGCTTGCGCGAATACTCCAATTGGAGTAACAGTAGATGAGTTCGGCTGCCCTATTGATACTGACAAAGATGGTGTTGCTGACAATTTAGATAAGTGTGCAGATACTCCTTCCGGAGTTGCTGTTGATGCAGATGGCTGCCCGCTTGATGCAGATGGTGACGGTGTCGCCGATAATCTTGACAAATGCGCAAACACTCCTTCCGGAGTTGCTGTTGATGCAGTAGGTTGTCCGGTTGATTCCGATGGCGACGGTGTCGCTGATTATCTTGATAAATGTTCCGACACACCTTCCGGAGCAAAAGTAGATGAAAATGGCTGCCCGCTTGATGCAGACGGCGATAAAGTCCCGGACTATCTCGATAAGTGTCCGAATACTCCAAAAGGTGTTCAGGTAGATGCTGTAGGATGTCCAATTAAAAAGGAAACTGTAATTGTTATTAAAGAAACAGAATCATTAGTACTAAGTGGCGATACTAATTTTGAATTTAATAAGTCAAAACTATTGCCGAGCGCATACGCTGCTCTTGAAGGCATTGTAGTTACGATGAAGGAACATCCAAAATACAAATGGGAAATAGGCGGACATACAGACGGAATTGGTTCTGCTAATTATAATAAAAAGCTTTCAAAACAAAGAGCTCAGGCTATTCAAGATTACCTTGTAAGCAAAGGCATTGCGAAAAGCAATCTTAAAATAGTTGGATATGGAAAAGAAAATCCAATTGCCACTAACGAAACAGTTGAAGGAAGATCTATGAACAGAAGAGTTGAGATTAAATTAATCTCAAAGGGAACAAAGTAGATTTTTAACACAAAAATAATTTTAATGGAAGCGGCATAGTAAAAAGCCGCTTCTATTTTTTATTGGATCATGTTCAAAAAAAATAAACGTTCTAAATGAATGTAGGAGAAACAAAGTGAAAAAGATAAAAGGTCTATTATTAATTTCAACATTAGCCGTGTCTATTTTTCTTTACGGCTGCGGTGCGAGCAACGCTGTTAAAGGCGGAGTTATCGGTGGAGCCAGCGGTGGAGTTGTCGGCGGAGTAATTGGTCACTATGCAGGCAACACTGCGTTAGGCGCAATAATAGGTGCTGCTGTCGGCGGTACGGCGGGAGTCTTGATTGGTAACCATATGGATAAACAAGCCGCTGAAATGAAGAAAGATATGTCGGGTGCAGAAATAGAAAGAGTTGGCGAAGGTATAAAAATTACGTTCGATTCGGGAATATTATTTGCTACCAATTCAACCACGCTTGAATCAGCAGCTAAAACAAACATCCAAAAATTTGCGGCGATACTAAACAAATACCCTGATACTAATATTCTCGTAACCGGTTACACCGATTCTGACGGGACGGATGAGTACAACCAGACGTTATCCGAGAGAAGAGCTGAAGCGGTATCGAATTATGCTGCAGCGCAAGGTGTTTCTTCTTCAAGATTATCTATTGTTGGATTCGGCGAGAGCAATCCTGTTGCTTCAAATGATACTGCGACCGGGAAACGACAGAATAGAAGAGTAGAAATTGCTGTTTTTGCAAATGAGAAGCTCAAAGCTGCCGCCGAAAACGGTCAACTCAACTAACCACTTAAAGAATCGTTTTTGGTAATATCTTAACGATAATCAAATATCGAATAATGAACAAGCCCGCCAGAGGCGGGCGAAGTGAATGCAGATTGTCTTACAACTTCATCATTCGAAATTCCTTGTTCGATATTGACTATTCGTTTTTTCCTTTAGTTTTTTCCCAAGCTCGGTCTTGGGAAAAATCTAGGGACGTATCCGTTAAGATCAAGTAATCTTTGATAGACTATTAATAGGACAATTAAAGCGATAGAACGACTGAAAGAAAATGAATGGATGAATGTTTTTCATTCAAACATAAAATCATTCGTCCAAACTTAATTGGTATTTTTTTTAATTAGCAGCAAAATTAAGTCTATTATTTTATGGACGGCAACTTTTGTAATTTTAATATGCTGAAATCGTAATTTTCTTCTATTGTTGAATTAAGTATTTTAACAATAAAATTCATATAATTCGCCGCGGCGAATTGTTTTTTGTGATTTCCGGTTTGTCCGGCTTCTTACCGGGTTTAACCTGGTTTGGTTTTAGCATAAAAGTATCATTGATACGGAATATTTTCAGCACCAAGAGTTAGTGTAAAATATGGAGCTAATGCTTTTTCTTAAAGGAATAATCATTGGTTTTGCGATGGCAGTACCGATCGGACCGATTGGGATTATCTGCATCCGAAAAACCCTTACCGAAGGACGGGTGCGCGGTTTAATAATTGGACTCGGGGCAGCAACTGCGGATTTACTCTATGGTTCTGTTGCCGCTTTTGGACTTACGGTTATTTCAGATACCCTGCTTAGTCATCGAATTTGGATTAGACTCGTTGGAGGAGCTCTTCTTCTATTCCTTGGAATTCGGACATTTCTCGCACGACCCAAAGATCCTAAATTTCAAATCCAGGACAGTGGGCGACTCAGATCATATTTCACCACTGTTTTTCTTACCCTTACTAATCCTTTAACAATTTTTGCTTTTCTTGCTGTGTTCGCAGCGCTCGGGTTGGGGAACGGTCTCAGTTTTTTCGCTGCATCTGTTCTTGTTGCAGGAGTTTTTGCGGGTTCTTTTTTATGGTTTCTTTCCCTCAGTTCCGGCGCTACCTTATTTAGAAATAAATTGGACGTAATTGGACTAGGATGGGTTAACAAAATTGCCGGCATTTTAATTATTATTTCCGGTATTATTGCAATAGGAACTTTGCTATAGCCTTGGAAACAATAGTTTTGTGACAACATCTGCTCTTCAGTTTTTTGCTCATATTTTTTCTCTTATCACTAATCCAGGAAATAGTATGATCAGATTCATCCAAAGGATGTAGTTCTATTTTCATCCCTTTGCCCGATTGAATTACTTCATTCCTCATATTACTTTTACGGAGTATTTAAAACATGAAAATTTAATTTGAAAGGATACTTCAATGTTGTTTACCATCGCGGTTGTTCTCATTGTTTTGTGGCTTCTTGGATTGGTTGCATTCCCGGTTATGGGGAGTTTTATTCACGTTCTTTTGGTAATTGCAGTCATCATGGTATTAGTAAGAATTATTAATGGACGCAAGGCACTATAACTTACACACGAAGTCAATGCATGGATAAAACAAATAATTCGCTAAGCGGAACTCAATTCCTTTTGAGTGGAGCTGCGCTCGTTGTAATAATTGCAGGGATTAATTTTGCACAATCAATTGTTGTTTTGTTCCTTATTTCTTTTTTTCTTGCGCTTCTTGGAGCCCCGCCGGTTCTCTGGCTAAAAGAAAAACGCATTCCATCTGCATTTGCCGTGTTGATTGTTATGGCTGGCATGATTATTATTCTACTTTTGATCGGTGCACAAATTGGTGCTTCCATTAGCAGTTTTTCAAATGAATTACCTTTATTACAATCTCGGATTCGAGATCAGGTTTTAGAATTTAGCGTATTGTTAACGGGCAAAGGAATTGTTGGAACGGAAAAATTTCTCCTGGAGTATGTCAACCCTGAAGCAATTATGGGACATACCGCCGACTTACTTTCAGGATTAAGTTCTGTCCTTTCCGATCTTATCTTAATCCTACTCACCGTAACGTTTATCTTACTTGAAGTTTCGAGCTTTCCCGTGAAACTCCGCGCTATTCTTGGTGACCCTAAGCAGGTATTTCCCCGGTTCACAGAATTTGTTGTTGATATGAAACGCTATATGGTTATCAAAACTATCATAAACCTGGTTGCCGGGAGTCTTATAGCTGCATGGATGTACATACTCGGAGTACAATTCCCTGTTCTTTGGGGATTTCTTGCATTTCTTCTTCATTATATCCCCAATATCGGTGCGGTAATCTCAGCAATTCCTGCGGCGCTTTTGGCATTCGTGCAATTAGGAACAGGCAGTGCTGTACTTGTAATTACCGGTAATGTGCTCGTTGGATTCATCATAGGGAATGTAATTGAACCACGTCTGATGGGCAGAAAATTTGGTCTCTCTACTTTGGTTGTCTTTGTCTCGCTGATTTTTTGGGGCAGCCTGCTTGGTTTTATCGGTGCAATTCTTTCAATACCACTTACGATGACATTGAAGTTTGCATTTGAAAGTAATGAAAGCACACGCTGGCTCTCTGTATTGCTTGGATCTGAAAAATTCGATGCGGTTTCGACTTTCATGAAGAAAAAAGAACAAAGTAAAAACGCTGCCCAATAACAATCCCATCTTCTCGTGCAATACAGGTTTGATCACTTATGGGCACCTCTAAAATCTTGCTAAGAAACCTTCAAGGTTTTTATTTTAGCTAAGTTCGATAAAATTTTAACATAACAAAATATGGTAAAGATAAACCTTGAAGGTTTTTAGAGATGCCC
>Ga0100389_1003520_pt1 | contig 12220 bp, 7 predicted proteins | sample CryGeymeta201513_FD_81537 | JGI IMG/M metagenome (GOLD analysis project Ga0100389, IMG submission 81537) | Groundwater microbial communities from Crystal Geyser aquifers in Utah, USA - Crystal Geyser metaG 2015-13 | ecosystem: Environmental > Aquatic > Deep subsurface > Groundwater | place: USA... | reverse complement strand
GAACATTCTGATCGTACTTGTATTTTCGCTTCCGAAACCCTTGGGCAGTACCGTAATTTTTATCCTGCTGCCCGGAACGACTTTTGTGTGGATCACGGCTGGAGTGTTGTCGCCTGTATTTACGCGTTTCCCGAAAGGATCTTCCACAACCGAAGCACGCAGGCAGCCTTTTCTATACCCGGAACGCACGCCTTCCTGTATTGCTTTTTCAAGATTTCCCTTGATATGAAGATCCTGCCCTATTTCCAAAAACACCACAGCCATCCCGGTATCCTGGCACATCGCGATGGATCCTTTTTCCGCTATCTCAATATTTTTGAGGATTGAATCCATAGCGTATCCGGCAAGACCTTTTTCTCTTTTTGCCGCTTTCTGTATGGCTTTTTTTACATCAGGCCGTAATGTATAATTCGCCCTCATGCACAGTTCCGCTACGGTATCGGTTATTTTAGAAGCATTTATGATTTTCATTTGTTTGTTTTATCTTTCAAATTTACATTTTGTCCCCGCAGGTTTCTTACCCTGTGAAATGCAAAGCATTTCCAGGACTTGAGTCCCTGAAATCGCATTCGCGATTTCTAGGGGTGAAATCTAGACGCTGGGATCCCTTAGGGACATTTTGACTTTTGCAATGTATTTTTAAGTATATTATTTCAAGCACCCCGGCTTCCCGCCTTTCTCCCTGTGATATTTGATGCATTCGCAGCAAATACCATGCCGCTCACAGTCAGTGTTGGTGCATGTGCAATTCTTTTCATTTTCCTTTTTATTCTGGCATTCTTTTCTCATATACTACCTCCCGTAACCACAGGTGAACACAGGTGCACACAGTAAATCAGATCTAAAGTCATTTAAGTTAATATCTGAAAATAGCATCTAACAGTGTTGACCTGTGTTAATCTGTGGTTAAAGTATCTGTATGCTGTGGTTTATTTCGAAAGTATTTTTTCAAGGGCGGCGACTGCCGCAAGCTTGGCCCAGGTATCCCTTTCTTCCATCATAGCTTTTTCAAGATACGGTATTGCTTTCGGGTCCCCTATCCTGCCCAGCGCTATGGCTGCCATTTGCCTGACATTTGGATCTTTATCCTTTAATGCTTTGGCTACATCAGGAATAATGCTAGCATCACCCAGTTTGCCCAGCGCGATAGCCGATGAGATCCTTACAAAATTAACCCTGTCGTTAAGCAGTGCGTAAAGGAGATTGGGTATCGCTTCCTTGTCCCCGGTTTCACCTATAGAAACAGCTGTCCATATACGTATCCACATATCTTTTTCTTTAAGATTGTCCCTGAGGAACGGAAAGGCTTCTGTGCTGCCTCCCAGCTGGCCCACAGCTATCGCGCCTGCCATTTTCATGTACCCGTCTTCATCTCTCAGGCTTCCCATAACGATCCTGTGCAGCAGTTCAGTGTCATGAGTTTTTGTCTGGGTAAAAAGTTTCCTGTATTCATCTATTGCTTTGATATTTTTGCCCCCGCCTGAAAAAGCCCGTATGTTTGTTTGTATCGTTCCGACATCATTTCCCTGTGAATATCCAAAAGAAACGACTAGCATGGATACGAGAACTAATAAAAATATTCTCATACAACCTCCTATTTTTCACAAATAAATTTCTTTTGACACTGATTTACACAGATAAAATCAGTGAATATCAGTGTCAATATAGTTTCATATCCTTTCGCGAAGTCATCGCTGTTTCATAATTTCAAGAGCGTCCCTCATGGAACTTACTCCTGAGGTGGCGCCGACTTTAGTTGTTGCAAGAGCGCCGACAGCATTCGCCAGTTTTATGCATTTTTCAAAAGGCCAGTTCCTGACCATGCCTGCCAGGAACCCCGAGACAAAAGCATCTCCAGCTCCGGTCCCGTCAATAGACTTTACCTTATAAGGGGGAACATACATTTTAATGTCTTTTGTCTTTAAATAAGAGCCTTTGGGTCCCATCTTTAACCCTACTGTTTTTACGCCTCTGTCCAGGAAGAACCGGCATATCCTGTCCGGCTCACTTTCTCCCGATATCATCTTGGCCTCTGCAAGGCTCGGAAGGAACACGTCAACATATGGAAAAGCGTGCTTTATCGCCTTCAGCCACCTGCCCCTCGAATCCCAGGCAGTGTCAAAAGTAGTGGTTATCCCCATCTGCTTTACCTTACGGAACACGTTTGCTATCGGTTTCCCTTCCATCGCAGGCAGGAGGAAAAATCCGGCTACGTTAAATATCTTTGCGCCTTTGATGAAATTGTAGTCCACATCCTTTTCTCCGAAAGTCGAGTTTGCCCCGAAATAGTGTATGAAAGACCTTTCACCGTCAGGAAGGACGAATACCATTGTCCCTGAAGTATTCAGCCCGGGATCCCTTTTTACTCCCCTTATATTAAGGCCGTGCCTGCGCATTTCGCTTATCACAAAATCTCCAAACCCGTCTTTTCCTACCTTGCCCATAACGCCTGTTGAAATCCCGAGTTTTGCCAGGTCTATGGCCGTGTTGGTCGCGCACCCGCCTACAAAAAGCCCCATCTCGTCTGAAAGCTCGAGCTTGCCCCTCTGGGGGAATTTTCTTACAGGCCTGGCTACCACATCGGCAACTATTATTCCGCAGCAAACAACATCCATGACTCGCTCCCGCTCGAATGCTGAATTATGAGTTATGAATTATAAGTCAAGGAATTTATTTAAAATTTAAACTCCTTGCAGTTGATTCATAACTCAGCATTCATAATTCATAACTAATATTTACCATAAGACCGCGCTGTTTCCACCATCGCGAAAATATTTTCCTCGGGTGTATCCCTGCCGCACTGGTCACCTGTGGATAACAAGAACCCGCCGCCCGCGGCAGCATCGTCAATCGCTTTCTTTGAGGCGTTTTTAACATCCGCGACTTTTCCACGCAGCATGACTTCCGTAGTATGCAGGTTGCCCATCAGGGAAAGATTCTTCCCGAATGATCTCTTTATCTCGGCAAGGTCGCAGTCCCCCATAGGCGGGATCTCCAGCGGATTTATGGAAGTAAGGTCTGTTTCATTGGCGCACATCTCCACAAGCGCTCTTTCTGGCCCGCAGCAGTGGATCTGTGTGGGGACGCCCGCATCCTTGCACATTGTAGTTATTTTTTTCAGCGCCGGGAACGAAATATCGCGCACTATTTTCGGAGTCATAAAAACAAGCATACCGGAACCGCCTGTAAGTATGAAATCCGGCCTTGACGGGGAAGACAGGACCTTTCTAAGGCGTTTGAGGATGTCCTCCGTGGCCCTTTCGCTCCACTCCTTTACTTCTTTGTACCTGTCGTAATAGTCAAAAACCGAGTAACCGCCGCCTTCCGGGTTGCTCAGCTGGGGCGGGCAGCATCCCACCGCGGACACGCCGTCATCGCCCATATATTCCTTAACCTCAGCCAGGAGCGCTTCATCCTTTTTTTCCGGCTTTACCCCCTCGATCTGCCACCATTTTTCAGGCGGGGCCTGCATCCCTATCTTCGAGGCTTTAAGGTAGGTCGGCGGGTCTTTCACGTAATATACCGTTATGAAATCGGACCATTCTTTTTTCCCTTTTTCTTTTTCTGAATACACCCTGGTTATTATCCGCTCTTCATTCCTGAAAACAATGACGTTTTCCGTCTTGTAGCCGGGCTGGGGATAATCATCAAAGATCTGCCCGTCAATACTGGCCAGCCATCCGTCGATGCCGAAATGCCTTACCGTATCTATATACGCCTTCCATAATGGCGGATTCCTGTACAGGTATATGTCCCAGAAAGGTTTTCCTGTAAGTTTCGCGGGGATCATGTTGGACATATCCGGCGCGACCGGCACCATATCCGGCTGTTTGTTCCGCATCGCTGTCAGCATTCTTTCTTTCGATGTCATATTTTATTCCTTCAATTTGAAATTTACATTTTGCAATTTGAATTTTAACTTTTATTTGGAATCAAAGCATCCATATCCTGTCTTTTATCTCGTCGTCAAACTCGGAAAGCTGTATCGGCCGCCTTTCAGACGCGCTCCTCAGTATCGCGTAATATATCTTCGGCACTTCCATAGCCTCTTCTTCGGGTATCACCGGTTTTTTGGTCTCAATGACCTGCTTGAACGCTTCAAGTATCTCCTGCCAGCCGTGCGACTGGTATGTGTTGTATTCCTGCGATTCGCCTGCCCCGAATACTTTCAGCCTGAAGCCGTACCAGTTCTTAACCGGGTCAGGGACCTGCGCTATTATGCCGTGCAGCCCAGGGTATTTTGCCTTGTCCGAATATTCCACGCTGGCAATGATGCTTCCCTTGCAGGTCCATCCGGGCTCATCCCATTCAAGCGCAAGGCAGCGGACCTGTAAAACACCGGCGCCGAACACGGTAACCGCAACGCTTATGACGTGCGGCAAATAGAAATTTACGAAATTAGTGGGCCCTGTATCATAAAAGAGCTGTATCGGCTTAAATGCTTCCACCTCGGTTATCAGGTTGCGCACAACCGGGTCAAAAACAAGAGAAGAGCCGGTAAGTATCGGTGTCCTGTAATTCTTTGCCATATGAAAAATGGCTCCTGCGTCACCTACGCTTGCCCCGACCGGCCTGTTTATAAAAGTGGGCAATTTTTTCTGCATGAACGGCTTTGCCAGCTCAAGATACCTTGTCGGGCGTTCTTCCCCTATTATTATGCCGTCATTCCCCTCTTCAAGTTCCTTCAGGGTGTGCGCGACCTGGAAACCCAGCTTGTCGCTTGCCGAAAGCATGTTCTCATGGGATTTTTTATTGTCAGGGTCCTGCCAGATCACGGCTACTTTCATTCCCAGCTTATCACCGAGTTCTGTTCCGTTAAGCGCCTCAGTAAAAGCCTGGCCATGCCCCTCATACCCCGCTACTCCCAGCTTCAGCACACCAACCCCCGCAGAGCTTGCTATTGAAGATTGTGAGATGTAAGATTGTGAGAGTGAAAAGAAGTTGAATTATTTTTAAACAATCTTACAATCTTAAATCTTAAAATCTCACAATATTTACTGCTCATTTACCTATGCAGAATTTGTCGAAGATCCTGTCCAGGATATCTTCGGTTATTGTTTCGCCTGTTATCCTGCCGAGCGCGTTAATTGCTTCCCTGATATCCATTGAAGCAAGCTCAGCCGAACCGGCTGAGCTTCCGGCAGACCGCAGATTCTTCACTGCGGATCCGATCTCATTCTTATGCCTTATGCTCGTAAGCACCGCGTCTCCGGTAAAATCGATCTTTCCGCCCCAGACTTCCCTGCTTATCTGCGCGCGGACCTTGTCTATGTTCCTGTTTTTCTTTGCCGAGATCTCTATGGCCGGATGCGCGGTTTGCAGGTCTTTCGATTTTATCTTTTGTCGAAGATCTATCTTGTTTATAAGTATGATGGCTTTCCTATTTTTTATTCTGCCGAGTAACTTCCTGTCCTCAGCTTTCAGCGGCTGCGAGCCGTCCAGGACAAGCAAAAGCAGCTGTGAAACCTCCATAACTCTGCCCGCTCTCCTTATCCCCTCTGCCTCAATGATCCCGGGTCTTTTACCCCTGCGGCCTATGCCTGCAGTGTCAATAACCCTGATATGGACCCCTCCGACATCCATTGTTTCTTCTATGGTATCTGTTGTGGTCCCGGGCACGGAAGTCACTATCGCCCTTTCCTTTCCCACCAGGCAGTTCAACAGAGACGATTTGCCTACGTTAGGCCGCCCGATTATCGCGGCTGAAACCCCTTCTTTAAGCAGTCTTCCCGCGTCAAATGTCTTAAGCAGGCCTTCAAGCTCGATCCTGCATTGGTCAAGCTTTCCCGCGAGCATGTTTCCCGGCACATCCCCGGTATCTTCCTCAGGAAAATCAATTGAAGCTTCTATGTCCGCAAGCAGGTTCAGGAGCCCGGCCCGCGCAGAGCTGATCTTTTTTGACAGCCCTCCCTGAAGCTGCCCCATCGCGGCTTTCAGGCTCAGGTCGGTCTTCGCGCGCACAACATCCGCGACCGCTTCAGCCTGGCTCAGGTCGATCCTGCCGCTCAGAAAAGCCCTTTTCGTGAATTCACCCGGTTCCGCGATCCTGGCGCCCCTTGCCAGCACAAGCTCAAGTATTTTCCGCAAGGGGACAATGCCGCTGTGGCAGTTTATCTCAACAACGTCCTCACGCGTGTAGGTTTTGGGAGCGCGCATAACCGTGAGTATCACCTCATCGATCTTTTCGCTCTTGTCGCGTATAAGCCCGTAATGCGTTGTATAAGTCAAGAACCCGGAAGGTTTGTTCCTGCCGTGTTTTCCTTCGAAGATGCCGTCCGCGATCTTCAAAGAACCAGAGCCGCTGAGGCGTATTATCCCTATACCGCCTTCGCCCACAGGTGTCGCTATTGCCGCAATAGTATCATTTTGTATTTTTTCCATAATTAATTATGAATTATGAATGCTGAGTTATGAATCAACAACAAGGAGTTTTATTTTAAACTAAATTCCTTGACTCATAATTCATAACTCATAATTCATAATTGTTATTTACTGTATATTGGAAAGCGCGCGCACAGCTTCTTTACTTCTTTTTTGATCATTACGCGCAGGTTTTTATTACCCGGGCGCATGAGAACCCGCTTGATCCAGCTTGCTATCAGGATCATCTCTTTAGGGCCCATCCCCCTGCTTGTTATTGCGGGAGTTCCGATGCGTATCCCGCTTGTACGTGTAGGCGGGAGCCTGTCAAAAGGTATCTGGTTCTTATTAACCACGATGCCGGCTTCTTCAAGGATCGCTGCCGCCTTTTTTCCGTCAATGCCAAAACCCGATACGTCGGCTGCCATCAGGTGGTTGTCTGTGCCGCGTGAAATAAGCCGTATGCCGCTGCCAAGAAGCGCTATTGCAAGGATCCTTGCGTTCCTTACTATATTTTTTTGGTACAGCCTGAACTTCGGGCTCATTGCTTCCCCGAAAGCAACAGCTTTTGCGGCTATCTCGTGCATGAGCGGGCCGCCCTGTGTCCCTGGGAAAACAGCCCTGTCTATTGCATCCGCGTATTTTTTCCTGCACATAATTATCGCGCCCCTTCCGCCCCTTAGGGTTTTGTGGGTGGTAGTCGTAACGAAATCGCAGTAAGAAACAGGGTTCGGATGCACTCCCCCGACAACAAGGCCCGCTATATGCGCGATATCAGCCATCAGCATAGCGCCGCATTTGTCGGCGATCCGCCTGAACCTTCGGAAATCAATGATCCTGGGATAACTGCTTGCCCCGCAAACTATCAGTTTCGGCCTGAATTCTTCGCGATCCTCATAACCTCATCGTAATCAATGGTCTCGGTTTTCTTGCTCACACCGTAAAACGCGCACCTGTACGCCCTTCCGGAGAAATTCGACTTGAGTCCGTGGGTAAGATGCCCGCCCTGGTCAAGCCTCATGGATAATATTCTATCACCTGGTTTCAGGGCCGCGAAATACACGCACATATTCGCCTGGGAACCTGAATGCGGCTGGACGTTCACGTGCTCAGCGCCGAAAAGCTTCTTTGCCCTGCTGATAGCGAGCGACTCAACCTTGTCGTAATTGCCGCAGCCCTGGTAGAAGCGTTTCCCCGGATAGCCTTCGGCGTATTTATTCGTCATTATGCATCCCTGCGCCTCAAGCACAGCCGGGCTCACGTAATTCTCTGAAGCGATCATGATCAGGTTTTCCTGCTGGCGTTTCATCTCGTTTTTCAGGATCTTTCCGACTATCGGATCTTGCCTTGAAATCGCATCCATTTTCTCAACTCCTGATCTCAGTAATTTTTAAACAGATCAAAGTGTTAATTATGCCTTAAAACTTCAAGTTCCTTTAACAAAGGTTTCCAGTATTTTCTGTCATCCTCCCGCTCCTTTTTTTCCTCCTGCCTGAGCTGAGCGTCCAGTTTTGCCGCGTGTCCGGTTAAAGCTGCTTTCAGCAACGGCCTTTCAACCAGGCACTCTTTTGCCAGGGCCTTGTTACTTCCTGACAGGTTTATAAGAACCTTGCTGTCCCTGCATTCAAGCAGCCACCATTTATTTTTTTCTTCTGACGGTCTTTTGGTCCTTGACATATCGCTCAGAACCAGCCTGTTCAGCATCAGCCAGTCCTTATCCCTCTGGGTCTTCTTGCTTCTTGCAAGGTCTTCTATGCTGATTATATCAACGCTTATGTTTTTCCCAACCCTCAAAATGAATCTCCGGTCCCATAATTCTTCAAAACTCCCGCAGCCCCTGAGTTTCGAGATCACGTCAACCCTGAAATTTTTAACCGGCCTGCCGGAACACCTGAAATGGCAGGCGTGTCCCGTCTTAAGATAGCTTTGTTCCAAAGGCGGGACATAGATATTTTTTGCCTTTAGAGACCGCAGGGCTTTTTTTAGTCTTTTGATATTCTCCGCGTCACAGAGGACCGCGAAATCTGAATCCCTGCTGAATTCAGCGGCGCCGTAGATAATGCACGCCTGCCCTCCGATCAGAAGGCTTTTTACACCGAATTTCCGGAAAGTAAAAAGGACTTTGAGGATCGGGTTCCGGATCAAGGCTACCTCCAAGGGACATGTATATCTGCCAGAGCATAGTTTGCTCTTTTATTCTCTGCTTCGGGCTCAGTTCCAGCCATTCTTTTTCTTCAGAAACATATTTTTTCATTTATTTCACACTCCGGAAGTTCTTGGTACTCTGCAATATTAAATTCCAACCAACATGTCATTGCGAACCCGAAGGGTGAAGCAATCCAGATACGAGATTGCTTCGCTTGCCCGCCACGTTTCACTCGCGGCTTCGGCTCGCAACGACGGATTGTCCCAAAGGGATTCCATCGGAACAAACCTGCCAGCCACTATATTATACTTTCTCAAATTATTTAGACTTATATATTATATACTAAATTAAATAAAAATGCAAGGAAAAACAAAAAAATCCGTCTTAAAGACGGATCCTTCGGCAACCATTCCAACCTACGAGGTGTCAATTGTAATGTCATTTTGACCCATGTTGTAATCCGGTTTGACCCACCTAAATTCCGAAATTATATTGCAGGGTGGATCAAATTTCAACTACAACTACCGCCTAAGTGGGTCAATTTTCGATTATATTATACAGGCGCAGGGGGGAGCAAAAGGATTTCGGGCTCGATAAATCGAGCCCCTACAAGTGCGACGATACATCGGACCGCTACAATACAGATTGCTTCGTCCCGCCACGCTTCGCTCGCGGCTTCGGCTCGCAATGACATGACAGGGATTTATTTTTCTATGGGAAAGGACTGGGCTGAGAGCGCGGAATGGAACTTGATGGAATCAATTATTTCCTTCCACTCCCCTTCGGTTTTTGCCGCGATAATATAAACTTCGGGCTGGGGGTCCGAATATCGCTCACCCGGCTTCAACATTTTGCCGACCTCGCGCCAGGTATCCGGATGCTCTGTCCCGCCCGGGTCTTTCCAGAACGTTATCTTTATCTCGGGCGAGAATGCCGCTGCGCCGAAAGATATGCCGGTTCCGGGATCAAACCATTTTGTTCCCCTTGCCTCATCGTCCTTCACGCTGCCGTTTATGTTCGAGACAAGGTAGTGGTAATAAGCACCCAGTTCCCAGGGTTCTTTGTCGATATTCTCGATCCACAGCATCCTGCTTGAAAAATATTGTTTTTCAGGGAAGATCGTTATCCTGTATTTCGCGCGAAAACTGTGCGGGCGGCTGGTCATGGAAGCGTAATTGCCTTTGCTGTCAACCTCTGTTTTCATCTCGCTCCCGCCGCGGGAAAAAGAAAACGTCATGTCGAAAGAAAGGAAGACCGGGCCGTGGTTGATCTCTATATTCTCCACGCTATCCGGGCCGATCCACATGTTCTGGCCCACCTTCTGCCACACCAGCGGCGTGAACCTTCCCAGCTCAATGCCTTTCAGCTCGATCCTGTCAAAAGCATTCCCTTTTACCGCGTCAGTCCTGTAAAATTTCCTTACCCCGTTGTCCGCGCCGAAAACGTCACCTTCTTTTTTATACTCAATCTTTGATCTCTGGGGCTGGACTGCAGCCAGGTTCCCGTTATACAGGTAAAACGTAGCGCATTCCATTGGCTTTATCTCATTCGCGAAAACGGCTATCTCCCCTTCTGCCGGCCTGGCCTGGAAAGGCGCGATCTCATTTATTACGCCTGACGCTGACGCGCAAACCACGCTTAATTTTTTTGCCTTCTGCAGGAACGGGTAGATGTCCGGCGTTTTTAATATAACGCTCGCGTCCTTGACGGTTTTATCCGAAAAATTGCAGATAACAAAAGGAAGCCGCTCTGAACTATTTTTCTGCGCCTTGTCCCACCAGGCAGCGCCGGGAACGTATAATACCTGCGTCGCTATATTGTTAGTCCTGTCCAGTTCAAGGAACTCGTTTTCAGGTTTCGCCTTGCACGCAAGCAGATGGCCTCCGGGCGCAAGAATAAAAGAATAGGTTGCTTTTAACTCAACGCTCTTGTTGCCGCCTATCGTTTCCTTCCTCTGCTCGATAACTTTTCCGTCCATAATTATCTCTATCGAGCAGGCAGCGTCTGTTTCGCCGGAGTTACTTATTTCAAAAGATCCCTTCTCTTTGCCCGGCCTTACGGAGATCTCCGGCGCATTCCTGCTGTGAAGCGTATAAACGTATTGGTGCAGGTCAGTTGCCGCCCGGGTCAGGAGAGTATACGGCTCATCATTCACGTTCACAAGCCCGTAGTTTGAATCCTCCGGGAATGTCTTGGATATTCCCAGCTCCGGCTCGTCTGCCCACATGAAATAATCCGAACCCACTAAGAACGGCGTCGCGAAAAGGAGCTTCTGGAAAACCGTGAACGCGAATGCCTTGTCCTTCTGTATCGGGACCCGCTGCCCTGCCCCGCCCTTGCAGGGAAGCCCGGCGTCAAGAGCCGGAAAACTCCACTCTGTTATCATCATCGGCCGCTTTGCTGATCCGTACCAGCTTGCAAGGTCTTTTTCAAACCCGTCTGCCAGTATGCCTTTCTCCAGGTCAACTGTCCTGTAGCAGTTCACGCTGACAATATCGCAGTACCTGCCTGCTATGTCCCATACGTCAGGGGCTGAACCCGCGAACCTGCACCCAAGCACCATATGGTTAGGGTCATGCCTGCGGATCGCTGCAGACGTAATTGAGAAGTATTTTTCAGCTGCAAGCCGGATAAAATCCCTTCTATCAGCCTGTGCCTGCGGGCTTGCTGACCCGGGAAGCTTTTTAAGCTCATAAAGCTCTTCAAACTTATAAAGATTGGTTCCCCACGCTTCATTAAACATATTGATTTTGTTATACTTATTTATCAGCATTTCAACAATTGCTTTCTTTGCGCTGTTCTCAGCCGGCTTTGAAAAAGCATCATCAAAGATACCCTTTCCTGCTGTGCCATACCACTCCAGTTCATTGTCAATAAAATACCCGATCAGCCAGGGATCATCTTTGACAGGAGCGCATATCTTCTGTGCCAGCTTATCGCAGTATTTCTCGAACCTGGAACTGAAGACATTGGGGAATCCTGTCCAGGTTGTGCGCGGGGTTATGTTCTCCATTCCTGCGAACATTGTTCCCATGCCCAGGATCTCTGTGTGAGCAAGTCCCCTGTGCCTGATAAACAAAGAGCTGTTCGCTCCCAGGCTGTTGAATCCCCAGGAAAGCAACCGCCCTACAGTGCTGTCAGACCATTTTTCCTCGGTGCCGTATATCTTCTCGCAGTTCCTGCTGTAAGGGGCGTAACCGAGTTTTTCGCACCAGTGCACCTTAAAACTTGCATGGTCTGTGCCGATTATGTAGAAAGCGTTCCCGAAAGGGTCTATCACCCACCAGGTCCCTTTGGCCTGTTCAACGCGGAAAAATCCCGATGCCTTTCCTTTCAATCCTTCCCATCCCCTGCTTTCATAAGGGGCAAAAGACGGTTTTCCTGCATCTTCAACCGCTGATTTCATATCTTCCTCTGCTTTAACCGAGAAATCGTCAAACTCAGCCCTGAAACTGCCGTTGTCAAGGGCGGGCTTGCCGTATTTCACCGCTTTTTCGTTATTGAACCTGAAACCGAGTTTTGACCTTATTGTGCCGTCCAGTTCCTTCACGAAACCGGTAATTGTCTCATCTGCCATCTCTATCCTTAAAATATAGGGATGGTTATATTCCCAGTTGAAACTCCCCCCTTTTGAAGCCAGCGGCGTCAGCTTTGTCAGGGTGATCGACTGGGAAAGCCAGGCGTTGTCGTACATTTCAACAAGCTCAACGAAAT
>Ga0100389_1003505_pt1 | contig 12247 bp, 11 predicted proteins | sample CryGeymeta201513_FD_81537 | JGI IMG/M metagenome (GOLD analysis project Ga0100389, IMG submission 81537) | Groundwater microbial communities from Crystal Geyser aquifers in Utah, USA - Crystal Geyser metaG 2015-13 | ecosystem: Environmental > Aquatic > Deep subsurface > Groundwater | place: USA... | reverse complement strand
TTTCCCCAATCCAGCGGATTGCATGGGTTCAGTAACATGTTATCAAGCAAATCGCTGCATTTAGTTGCAAGTGATCTGTGACGCTGATACAAAATTGCTGTTTGAATTGTCTGGTTGAAGAGCCCTATAAAAAGTAGTATTGCCCCTAAGAAAACGACCGTGGCAACCATATGGTCGATAGTTGAGCTAACCATTCTATTTCTCTCCTTTTATCCTCCGAAGTACAGGCATATGGTTCCATTTGGAAACTTCTCAGCACTTACACATGCGTGTGTGGAATTGCTTACGAAGGTGGATTCCCGCCACAGAACGTTAGGACCCAAAATAACCGAGGTGGTTGTTGTAGTTTGAGTTCTCGCCAGCTTGAGCGTCAATTCTAAAACTTTACTTGAATTCAAGGTCGGGTCTAACACTGTCCGCAGGGTTGCGTTTCCTATGTAGTGAATGTTCTCTATGAATGGTGGAAGCCCCGGCGAATAAGTTGCCGTTCCAGCTGATATAGTTTCGTGGTTCATCGCGAAATATAATTGTTGTATTGTGCTTCCTAGATGGCTTGCTACTTCCTTAAGTGCGAGGCTTCTACGTGAATCCACCCAGATGTTCATGAGCCAGCTTGCTGTTAAGGGAAAGAGGAAAATCTGCATTATCAAGATTGGAATCATAATCATATACTCAATAGTTATGTGCGTCATCCCTCACCCTCCCTAACAGGCTAAGCATACAGCCCTAACGAAACAATCACCTCACCCGTGTAAAACTCGATAATCGAACCATCTGGAACAACCACCTCTTCGTCTACACTTTCGAAATTGAAAAAATATTCATCGAACCCTAAGCCGTCTTTAAGGAAAGAAACGTGAATCTTAACTTTGATAACAGAGTCTTCTGTTTCAGCCGAAACTTTGTTTCCCGCAAGCGTCACAGATTGTGAGTAACGCGGATGACTCCCCGAGGAAAGCACAGGCAAAAAAAAACCGGAAATAATTCTTCGGTTCTCCACCCGTGGATATCGTTGAATTCAGCATCCTTATTGATGGAGCAACAACAACCCTTATGAAACTCCCGTCATTCATAGGCAATTTTTCAATCACATACACGTGACTTACTGGCGCTGAAGTGCCCACTTGAAGAAACGAGCTGTTTGAAGAAGGGAATATTCGTTCACTATAGTTGTTACTGACAGAGTATTGGCTTATAGGCATGTTAAACAGAAGAATGCCAGTGCTGTAATTAGCGATGCAAATATAGCCTTCACCTGTATTCACAGAAACACTGTATTTCAAAGCCAACGACTCAAAATTAACCTGTCCAAACCTGCTTGCGTAACGAATTGTTTGTGTACGTCCAATAGTCCAAGCCACATCATCTATTTGAAGGCCAACCGTTTGCATAAACTGTTTTATGGCGCTGAACTCATTTTCTGCCATCCGCGCGTTCAAGAAGTTGTTTCCAAAAGTAACCGTAACAAGAAGCAAGACTACAACGGCGCTTGTTAGTATAACTGTGGAAATTGCTGGACTAACCGCTTTCTCATCCCTTCTCAATCCACGCAACTGAATTTTATCTTTCGTCATTTACCCTCCATTAAAACGATATAAACATAGGCACAAGCTTCGCAGCTGTTACGGCGATTACCACTAGAAGAGCAGCGTGCTTAAAGCCTGCTGCAATGGATTCTTCGCTGATCTTTCCTCCAACTAAGCCTATTAGAAAACTGTGGAAAATACAGGAAGTTGTGAATATTGATATCATCGGGCTTAAATCTTGGGTTGTGCCTGTTTCACCTGCGCCAGCCGTTGCGGGAGCGCCGAGAGTGCCTGCAGTGAAACCTATCATCATCGTCGTTGTTGCCACTAGCAGAATTGCAGCAAAATAAGGCATCAATATATACGGACGCACCGCCATCTTCTTTTCCTTTTCCACCTCTTGGGTCAAGTTGTTAAATCTTGCCAAAGACTCTATCATGGCAATTGTTCCTCCGCCAACATCTATTGTCTCAACAAGTAAGAACATGACGATTTGAGTCATCCAACTCTTTGTTCTTTTCAGAAAATCCAATATCACTTTTCGAATGGAGACACCCCAAGAAATCTCTGAACTTATTTTACGCAGTTCCTTACTGAACACTCCATAATCACGTTTGGAGAGGCTTTCGATACACTTTTCCGGAGACAGCCCCGTCTTCCGAACCTCAGTCAAGTCTGTTAGAAAATTATTGATACCTTTCTCCATACCTGCTTTTTTCGTTGAGATTCTGTTGTACACGACAGCAGCTGGCCCTGTTGTAACAAATAGGGCTAGGGCTATGGCGATAGGCATGTCAATTATTGTTTGAAGTGAACTGAAGAAAGGAACTTCGATGTAACCCATGAAATTCGTTAAAAGCAGAAACAGTATCGTGCCTATTACACCGCAGAGTCCGAACACCTTGTATGGACGCATTTCTGTTACCGGAGTCTTGGGCTGCATACTGTGTGCCAAATAAATAAATAACAACGAAAGCATCGGCGTAAACAAATACGTGTAGAGAAGTATGCCCGAAAACGACGACATACCTGTACTGTAGATGGATTCTACACTGAACAAAATGTAGAAACAGAGAGACATCAAAACCATCACTATAATGAAAGTCTCCAAAAGCATTCCAAGCCTCTCAGCTGCAGCCTTAACACGCAAAGCCCTACTCTTAAAAATGTCTTCAGCTTTTCTCTCAAGGAAATGCCCAATATCCCCGCCAATAATGACCGTAGAGGCATAACCAGCAAGAAAATCTTGGAAAACATCCAAAGGGTTCCTCTTCGCTGCATTTCCAATGGCTGTTAGAGGATCTATCCCGAAAATCTCCACATCCTTCATGATCTCTCTGGCTTCGCTTCTCATCGCTGGCATCAGTTCAACTTTTGACAACCGTTTGAAACTTGCATATGGCGCTATACCTCCAGATGCCATAACGCTAACATAAGTAGCTGCAAAGGGCATCTCCCTTTCCAAATTGCTTGCCCTTTCACCGGCTCTGGAGATAGGTATTAACATAAACCCTATCATCACGTAGACTGGAAGCGGCACCAAGAAGATTATTGGAATGAACATATAGAAATACAGAATCATTAGGGCCATTACCGATACTGGAAGCGTTAATATCGCAATGAAAAACATTAATGAAACATATGTTTCCGGGTAAATCTTGATTTTTGCTCTTTCCAAATAATCTTTGAATTCAATGACACGTTTTAAGAAGGAAGGTGCTATTCTCCCGAATAGACGGAAGGACCAAGCCTCAAGTCTTTCTAAAAATTGCAACAGTCTCCACCTCTTCTCCTGCAATAATCTCTTCGTAAATCTGCTCTGGTCTAGCGTAATACTCTGCGATTATTGCGGCGACATCTTTGTAGCTTCTTATGTTGCGTTCACGCATCCAATGCAAAACATCTTTGCGCCTATCTATCTCAGCAATCAGCTCCTTTTTGCTGGCACCTCCACGTTCAGGAATCGCTGACAACATTATGCTTTTATTAAACGCTGGTAACTGTTTGTCCTTTGTTGGATGCCATCTAAACGTACATCTGTAATCCTCATAATCCGCAACCTCATGGATGTTCATTATGCGCCTATACGCCTTTTTTTCTCCACCTTTCATTAGGTGAACCCTCTGAACTGATAAAACAATATTCATCAATGGAATGTAGGCTGGTGCAATGTCCATAGGTTTCTGTGTTAGACGCTTAACTGCAGTGTCTATATTCTCAGCATGCATTGTGCACATGCCTCCGTGACCTGTGGCTAAGGCCTGGAAAAGCACGTAAGCTTCTTGACCCCTTACCTCGCCTACAATCAACACGTCTGGACGATGCCTCATCGAGGTTTTCACAAGATCGAAAAGTGTTACCTCGCCAGCACCGCTTCCACCTAAACCATAGCTTTGTCTTGCGATAAGTGAAACCCAGTTTTCAAGTGGAAGATTAAGCTCCGCTGTTTCCTCTATAGTGATAACTTTGCTTCCAGGCTTGATCAAGCATGTTAAAGCATTTAGGGCTGTGGTTTTTCCTGCAGCTGTTCCACCTAAAACCATTATAGAAGCTCTGTTTTCAAGGCACATCCAGAGATACGCCGCCATATCTTCTGAGAAGGTACCCAAATCTATCAAATCTATTATTGAGTATGGGTCTTCTCTAAACTTTCTAATGGTAAAGGCTGTTCCGAAGGGTGTGATTTCACGTCTGTAACAAACCGCCACCCTGTGCTTCCCAGGCAGAGAAGCATCCACTACTGGGAAGGCTGAACTCACATGTTTTCCAGACATATGCACAAGCTTAACAACCATATTATCGAGTTCTTCGTCACTTTCAAATTCGAGATTCGTCTCGACACTCTCAAAATTTCTATGCCAAACATAAACTGGCCTGTTAACTCCATCACATGAAATATCCTCAATGTTCGGATCTCGCATCAACGGGTCAATTCTGCCGAAACCCACAAGGTCTCTTTCAGCATGATAAAGAATCTTATACCATGAGACATCTGGCAACCAACCCAAGCTTATGCGGTATTTATCAACAATCTTTTTAGCCTCTTCTGCGAAGAATTTTCTAGGATCAGGAATTTCCTCTTTTGGCGACTCTATCTCTGCAAGCAAAATCTCCAAGATACGCTTGTAAATGTTTCTTTCAAGAGGGTCAAGCTGAAGTTCATCCAACATGTACATGTATTCGCCTGTTTTCGGGTTCTGCACTATGGCAACATGGGCAAAAGGCTCGTAAAGGGGATATCTCTCCACAATCTTGAATTTTTTAGGTATAGACTTCGGAGGAGGTGGCGGAATAGCCATTTCTTCATGTTTTCCAACATTTATTTTTATTCTTAATGTTTTTAGTTTAGCCAGTTTCTCTTTGATCCGTAGTTTAGGCATTTGTGTTTCTCCTATTCTTTTACTTTAATATGTTCAGTGTATTAAATCTTATGTCGCACGAAACGCTGCACATCACCGTTCTTCCTCAACCGAGAACGCAATAACCTTCAACTTGACCAACACAACAACTATAACCACAATAACTATTGGAATAATAATCAAAAGAATTGTCATTAACGACCAGCCACCCCCAGTTTCAGGGGTCACAATTATTGTTGTTTTACTCTGTCCACTTATATATCCATTTTTGGATACGTTACCTGTTACAATTATATATAATTGTGCTGTTGCTCTCGGAGCACTAAAGTTCAGTGTACAACGGCCCTCTCCATCAGTGGTTCCATTTGTAACTGAAAAGTTTCCATGGGTAGACGACATCGTGACCAAAGCATCCTTAACAGGCCTTCCATTGCATGTAACATAAACAGTTACGACGGTTGATTCGCTGGAATTAATAATAGGTGAAGAGGGGTTAACTTCAACATTGAGTGTTCCAGGGTTAACAGTTATATTTGAGAGACTTTTTCCGACAGCGTATCCAATTTTTGAGGCTTGCACCGTAATAGTGATGTTGGATTGTTCGTTAACTTGCGGAGCTGTAAAAATGAAGGTCGCATTGCCATAAAGATCAGTTAATCCTTCAGTCGCAGAGAAGTATCCGCCTTTTTCCGACGTTACGGTAACACTTGCATTTGGGACAGAAACCATGTCGTATGTCACGTGGACAGTTACATTTATTTTCGCCTCAGAAACTGTGGCATTAGGTTCAGTGGTGGCTTGGACAGTCAGGACTTTCGGTACTATAGTGATTGCTATTTGTCCTTCTCCGTTCACGTATCCACTTTTTGTTGCGGTCACCGTGATGGTGGCGCTAATCATTGTTGTTGTTTGCGGAGCAGTAAAAACGAATTCAACATTGCCATTTGAATCTGTGGTCTCGGTTGCAGTGGAGAAGTTTCCACCACTATCTGATGATGCTGCAACTGCTACACCTGAAATTGGAGCTGAGTTATAGGTTACGTAGGCAGTTATGGTAGATGCTGCTTCAGAGATAACTATAGTGAGATCAGCAGTTATTTCTACAACAAGTGCTTTCGGTTCTACAACTATTGTTCCTTGACCCTGTTCCTCTGCATACCCCATTTTTATGGCTGTAGCCGTAACAGTGACATTGATCTGGCTTAACGTTTGGGGAGCTGTGAAAAGAAATGTTGCACTACCGTTTACATCGGTAACTCCTACAGTCTCTGAAAGATTGCCGTAATCCGACCACAATAAGAGTAGGACATCTGGAACTGGCTGGTCAAAGCCAGCCGTTACATGGATAGCCACAGTTGCTGTTTCTTCAGATTCAATTGTCGTCGGTTCAGCGGTTACTTGAACTGTGAGGGGGGGAAGAACCTTCAAATATTTATGGTTAGAACCGTCTGCATATCCAGTTTTAGAGGCTCTTCCAATGATTCTAACATCAGTTGCTTCCGTAACATTTGGAGCAGTGAACGTTGTCGTGAAGTAACCAGCTGAGTCTGTTAAACCCGACAGAGGCGTGAAACTTCCACCTTTCACTGAAAACAACGTAACAGTTGCGCTTTCTACTGCACTTGTCCCGTCTGACACGTAAATTGTGACTAAAACTTCGTCATTGTAATTAACGGTATAGTTACTGAGAGTAATAGATGCTTCCAAAGGTGTAAGGTTTTGAACGCTTATCGCCACTGCAGAGCTGTCACTCTCATTGCCAAAGTCATCCTTTACTGTTAATTCCGCGGTGTAGACACCAGTCGAAGAATAGTTGTGAGCAAAAAGCGATAATGTTGTCCAACTGCTATTCCTTCCATCTCCGAAATCAAAAAAGTATTGGTCAACACGCCCTTCATCATATGAATCTGTACCTATGAACATAACAGTTTGATTTGGTGCAACTAAAGTTTTGTCTGACCAAAGGATTGCTGTGGGAGGCGTGTTTTCGTAGTCAATGGGAGCTGTTAAGAAGAATATGAAGTCGAGATCCACTCCACCGCCACGCACAGAATTTCCTTTTCCACTCGGGTTCAATGATTCGTGGTATGGTCCGCTCTTGTCCCCCCAGTAATTATATTCGGCATTAACAATTTCTTCAGAGTCCGTGCTGGAGTAAACGTCCATGCCCAAGCTATTGTCATAGATGTCGTTGAAGTATGCTCTATGACCCTTTCCTTCTCCATAAAAAATTCCAACTGTGTTATTTAAAACGTAGTTGCGGGTAATGTATGTGCTTGTGTTGGTCGAAACGTAGAATCCATAAGAATTTGTGGAAAGGTTATTATTACGGATATCCGTGTTGTCGTAAGTGTCTGATTCGAGAAGTATTCCGCTATGTCTGTTGAGCGAGATATTATTTTGATTTATGTTTATTTCGGATGCTAGGTTTCCAGTTAATGTGATGCCATCTTCATTTGACATTATAATATTGTGTTGCACAGTAACTTGGTTACCGCCAGCTATGTACATTCCACTCATAGTGTTATTTGCTATTTTGTTGTCTTTAACTGTCACACTGCCATTAGTTATCATAATTCCGTTTTCAGAATTGAAGCTTACCCTGCTGTTTTGAATGTTTACGGTGCCATTTTCCACAGTTATCCCGTTTGTCCCATATTCTATGATACAATGCATTAATGAAGACGAATCTGTTCCATTAAATTCAATTATTCCCCAATCCCCAGCTTCAGGTTCATATCTATTCGACGTAAACGTTATCATTTTATCCTCTGTACCATCTGCAACAAGCCTTCCTTCCACTATCAGCGAAAAAGCTCCTCCGAACTTTACCTCAACTTCAGGCTCTATTGTCAAAGTTGCACTTGAGCAAACGGTTATGTTTTTTGACACGACGAAAGGGCTGTCAACTAGCGTCCAAATAGTATCGTGAGTTATTGACCCTTCAACATATGTTGCTTCTACCATTTGGAACAACGTTCTGCCTGCAAAACTAATGGTGCTGAAGAGTACAGTGACTAAAATAACGAATAACTTCACCGCTTTTTTCAATGTTCACCCATCCATGGCCGAAACTACACTACGTTCTAGCTCATGTTGGTTTAAACATTATGAATTCAAAATAAAATTTCGAAATCTGTTATCAAGAATCTTGCGCAATAAAAAAATAAAAAGGGTTTTTAACAGTGTAAAGACAAACTTTAGCAAGGAGAGAAACTAGTTGAAAAGTTTCACAGCAATAGCCTTAGAAAACTTTCCATTAATAAGGCCTGGAGATAACATAGCGAAAATAGTTGTCGAAGTAGCCAGAAAAAACGGCTTAAAAATTGGAGAAGGAGATATAATAGCCATTACACAGAAAGTCTTTTCGAAATCTGAAGATAGGATAGTAAGACTCAGAGATGTTATTCCTTCATCAAAAGCGGAAGACATCGCGGAGATAACTAGAAAAAGCCCTAAATTCGTTGAATTGGTCTTAAGTGAAACAGAAAGAATAGTGAAAGCTGCTCCCGAAGTATTCTTAGTTGAAGATAAACGCAATTTAATATGCATAAACGCTGGAATAGACAAGTCAAACGTGAAAGGTAGAGGCAACTTCACATTATTACCTGAAAACCCTGACAGATCAGCCCAGAAATGCCGTTTAGAAATCAAGAAAATAACAGGAAAAAACGTTGCAGTAGTCGTATGCGACACCTACAGTCGCCCATTTAGACGCGGACAAGTAAACTTCGCCATAGGCATAGCTGGAATTAAACCCTTCAAGGATTATCGTGGAAAAGAAGATCTATTTGGGCAAATTCTAAAAGTGAAAAATATAGCGACAGTAGATGAAATTGCCACTTCGGCGGAATTGCTTATGGGACAAGCAAAGGAGGCAACACCAGTCGTCATATTCAAAGGCTTAAAAGATATTCTTGAATTCTCAGAAAAATGTTCTATAGACGAACTACGCATTTCAAGCGAGGAAGACTTGTTCAAGAACACATTGTAATTACAAAAACTCTAGAAACGGATTGTCTCGTTTCTCTTTCGCAATTGTTGTTATTGGTCCATGCCCGGGATAAACAACAAGGTGATTCGGCAAGTTTGCCAGCTTTCTTAGGGACCGGGACATCTCACTTTTGGAGCTTTCTGGAAAATCTGTTCTTCCAATAGATCCAGCAAACAAAGTATCACCTGTAAAAACCTCTTTTTCTCCCAGAAGCGATATACTTCCACGACTATGACCAGGAGTGTGAATAACTTTCAGAGTGATTTTTCCAAACTTCACCATGTCACCATTATGCAATAGCATATCTGCTGGCGGTGAGAAAATCTCAAAGCCAAAGAACCCAGCAATCTTGTTACTCGATTTTCCGACCATGCGTGCATCATATTCATGTATCAAAATAGGCACGTGAAATCTTTTCTCCACAACTCCATTGCCACAAGTGTGATCTGGATGACCGTGGGTGTTCACAACCAATTTTAGTATTAGAGCATTTGAATCAATGAACTCAAAGACTCTTTCAACTTCTAATTGACCATCAAAGCCAGGGTCAATTATGATTGACTTCTTTGTTTGTTCGCAACTCACGACGTAACAGTTTGTCAAGAATCTACCAACTGTAAACATCTGCACTATCATGAGCATCAACCGTTGGAATGCCCTTTAAAACTAATAAACTGTTTGTCCTAGCTGACTGATTTAATATTCACTAAAACCGATAGATTTCTTGAAAAGAAAGATTATATGGGGATTGGAGAATGGTTGAATGGTCATGCATTGCCCTTGAAAGTCTTCCGTTTGGAGGAAGAAAGACAACTGGTTACGCCCAGACAGAGCCTCTGCAAGTGCTCTACAATGGCATGAGAGAGTTTACAGTCTTATCAGTTACTCACCTTTACGACTGGGCTAATGCGAACGAAGACGGCGTTGTGCAACACCCATGTTCCAAGACACAGCTTTTTAGGTCGGCACAAGAAGCAAAATATTTTCGTATCTCTTTTGCAACATTCGCACGACGTTTGACGTGCCGTCAGGACTTGAATCATCAACAACTAGAATGCAAGCATTTAATCTCAAACTTTGAATTTCATCAATTAATTTTTTGATGTTTGCTGCTTCGCAGTATGTTGGCAAGATTATTCCAACGTGAGAATTTGCATAAGTTCCCTTCAACAATCATTTTCAGGGATTTCCATCCTTTTCGTATAGAGTTGAAATGTTTTTTGGACCTCTCAGCGATTTCGCGGTGTGTGTTCTAGCGTGTTGGATCGAGTTTCCTCAGACGATTATTAAAAAGTTTTTAGAGGTTCAGAATCCGAACAAAAACAACGTTAACTCCAATAACCTTTTTTACTTCTAAACTCTCTAATACAACAACCCAAGCAAAAGGACAAGAGAAACAATGGACGAAGAGAAACAACCATTCAATCGCTACACTCAGCCAGTCGATTTCGAAAAACTAACGTCGATAGTTTCTGCAGAATTCCAAATAGAAGAATGCCTGATAGAAAAGATGGTTCCCACATACTATCTAAAACAGCCGCAAGAAACAAAACAAGTCTTTCTAAAACTGCTAAAAAACTTGGAAACAATGAATTTGATAGCATTTCTACGAAGAAAAGATGGAAGAATAGTCTTGAAAATTGTTCCGAAACCCCCTGCAAAACCAAGCAACATACTCGTAAACTGGGTGCTGTTTTTCGCAACAATAGCAACAACTTTCATTACAGGGTACATGTTATCCGGAGACTTGATCAATCCTCTAATTGGTGGAGCCTCGTTCACAATAGCAATAATGGCGGTGCTTGGCACCCATGAAATGGGTCACAAATTAACTGCAGACAAAAAGGGGATAGAAGCCACCCCTCCATACTTTATTCCTGGACCACCACCCATATTTGGCATACTCGGGATAGGAACTTTTGGTGCAGTTATAATGCAAAAGTCTCTTCCACCTAACAAAGATGGTCTGTTTGATGTGGGTGCAAGCGGACCAATTATTGGGTTTATTCTAGCTGTGATAGTAAGTATTGTAGGACTTTTATATTCTCCGATTTATCCTCCTCCAATACCAGGAGGTGGACTCCCAGCTCCCTTAATCTTCGATCTTTTCCTTAGTTTTGTTGTGAAGCTTCCACCAGATTACTATGTTTTGTTGCATCCGGTTGCTTTCGCTGGTTGGGTAGGTATGATTATCACTATGCTTAATTTATTGCCTGCTGCAATGCTTGACGGTGGTCACGTAGCCCGTTCGTTAGTTGGTGAAAAAACAAGGAATGCCTTAACATTTTTGTCAATTCTACTATTGATTCTAGTAGGTTTTTGGCCGATGGCATTTTTTGTGCTTTTCATCTCCATGTATAAGCATCCTGGTCCTCTTGACGATGTTTCCAGTCTATCTGCAAGCAGAAAGCTTCTAACAGTCGTATTGATAGCTATTTTTGTTTTATGTTCGTTTCCAATTCTTCCAATTTTTTAGTGCACTAGCGTATTTGTATTGAATTTGTAGACAATAAAGTTTATTAAATATTGCGATACTAGATATTCTTGCCTAAAACATGTCAGAAACAAAACACATCAAACTCCCACAGGGGTGAATCCGTAATGAAGGGAACATTAATCCTAGTAGTTTTCTTCTTAATGTTTACATCTGCATCCTTGCTGATTCCTTCACCAATGTTTCCGGGAAATTTTTTCTGCATGTTAATTGGAGAAGCTACAAGTCAATATGTTGAATATTTAAGTGCGCTGTTCAACGGTGTTTTTTACGCTCTCATTTTATGGCTTGTCTTTGTTGTTATAAGTAGGAGACTTGAACAAGAAAGGTAGCGTTTATTTGTGTCTAGCTTCTTCAGATGGTGATAAAAAACCTACCAGTCTGATTTTGGTTCCGCATTGATTGCACTTTAACATTAGCTCTGTCAACTCGTCTTTTTTAACTTTCGTTTCGACGATTGTATAGACTTCTTCTGTCTCATCCTCGGGAGAAATTATGGCGCCGCATTTTGGGCATTGAAAAGCTCCATCTCCATCAATCTTTGTCAAATCAACCGTGTAGGTTCCACCTTTTTCGGTTGCAGTTTTTCTCATCATTTAAAGACCTCTTCATATATTCTAATGATTTTCCATGGTTAGCCACGGATATAATTAACGATTATGAATCACTAATCTAGATTACAAATTCATTGCAAAAGTTATGGAGAATGAATGCTAGGAACATTAGGAAACAGTGCAGCATCCTAAATGTTTCGGAGCAAGTAAATGAATCTAGTTAGTTGCTTAACGCTTATTAAAGAAAAATCAGTAAAAGTTATGAGTTCCCAGGAGCGAATTAGAAACTAGAAACACTAAGGAAGAATAGCTCTTGGAAA
>Ga0100389_1003500_pt1 | contig 12259 bp, 10 predicted proteins | sample CryGeymeta201513_FD_81537 | JGI IMG/M metagenome (GOLD analysis project Ga0100389, IMG submission 81537) | Groundwater microbial communities from Crystal Geyser aquifers in Utah, USA - Crystal Geyser metaG 2015-13 | ecosystem: Environmental > Aquatic > Deep subsurface > Groundwater | place: USA... | reverse complement strand
CATAAAGTGGATGCCTTAAAATACCTCAGCTGGCGGGACAGAGAGGTAAAATTGATCGGCGCGGTAAATACGGTAAAGGTAAATGCGGGCGGTCTTTTCGGGTATAACACGGACGGGAAAGGCTTTATCCTTTCCCTGAAGAAAGACTGTAATTTCAACCCCCGCAAAAAGAATGTCCTGATACTCGGGGCAGGAGGGGCAGCAAGGGCGGTTGTAATAAAACTGGCATCATGCGGAGCCGGTGAGATCACTGTCACAAGCCCCATAAAACAGGAGTTAAAACAGCTGGCAGGCGATGTAAAAAAACGCCTGGGAATAAATATAAGAACTTTCCTTCTCGGCAGATCAGTGCCTGTCGCGGAAGCAGGCCGGATCCACCTTCTGGTCAATACCACTCCGGTAGGAATGCACGCAGACGATCCTGTTCTTCTCCCGTGCGAATTTTTTAAAAAAGCCGGTTCTTTGCAGTTGGTCTATGACGTTATTTACAGCCCCGCGAAAACCAGGCTTCTCAGGACAGCGGCTTCATGCGGGATACAAACTTCCAACGGTCTGGGCATGCTTTTATACCAGGGCGCTCTCGCATTTGAGATCTGGACAGGCCGGCAGGCGCCTGTCGATATTATGCGAAAAGCCCTTTTAAAAACGCTTGGTAACGGCTGAGCCTTACGGCAATTATGCAGAACAACGGTTCCGGCAACAATGGTTTTCTGTTAGAAACAAGGGATCTCAGCAAATTTTTTCCTGTTGAAAAAAACCTCCGCGGGAACAGAGGGTTTGTCAGGGCTGTTAACAAGGTAACGCTCAATATTTCCAGGGGCGAAACCCTGGGACTGGTAGGGGAGTCAGGCTGCGGGAAATCAACGCTTGCAAGGCTGATCCTGCGGCTCATTGAGCCTGATGAGGGGGATATTTATTTTGATGGCGTTAATCTCAGAGAGTTGAGCAAGAAAGATCTGAGAAAGATCCGCGGCAGGATGCAGATCATTTTTCAGGACCCTTACGCCTCTCTGAACCCAAGGCTCACCCTGAAATCGGTTCTGAATGAGATACTGCGCGTTCACGGCATTCCGCCGGCGGATATCAAGAATAGGGCCTGCGGACTGCTGGACCTTGTGGGGCTTGACAGGAACGACATGAATAAGTATCCCCACGAGTTCTCCGGCGGCCAGCGCCAGAGGATCGGTATAGCAAGAGCCCTTGCTATAAACCCCGAATTTATTGTGGCTGACGAACCTGTTTCCTCTCTGGACGTATCCATTCAGGCGCAGATAATAAACCTGATGGTCGAACTGCAGAGGAAATTTTCTCTGACTTACCTTTTCATATCGCACGACCTGGGGGTTGTAAGGTATATAAGCGACAGGATCGCGGTCATGTATGCAGGCAGGATAATGGAAACAGCGCCTGCTTCCGAAATGTACGATAACCCGCTCCATCCTTATACAAAACTCCTGCTTGCCAGCGCCGGGGGGTTGGCAGAAGAAAAAGGAGTAGGAATAAATACGGATACCGGAGATACGGACAAGACCTTCGAAGACTGCTGCTGTAAGTACTACGGGAGATGCCAAAAATCTTCGGATAAATGCAAAAGCAATAGTATTGACTTTAAAGAAGTTAGTAAAGGACACTTCGTAAGATGTATTAATTATTAGATAAACCCCTTCAAGCAGAGCAATAGAAAATAGAGCAATAGATTATTAGCCGAGGTGGTGGAACTGGCAGACACGTACGTTTAAGGGGCGTATGGGGTAACCCTTGCGGGTTCAAATCCCGCCCTCGGCAGTCCCGATATAAGATCGGGACTAGAGCAATGGAGCAATAGAAAATCGAGAATAGAAAAGACAAAGCGACATTGCGGTCTATTTTCAATTCTCTATTCTCAGTGTTTGCTTACTTGCATTCGCTCCGCGAAGAATCTGGAGTCCCGATCCCTGTAGTTCCTATAAATCCGGAACTTAACACAGGGACCTGCGCCCGCCAATAACCGTGGCGGGCTACGGTCGGGACGGTCTATTTTCCATTGTTCTATTTTCGGTTTTTATTCCCACACAACCTTCAAATTGATTTTATCCAGCATCTTGCATCCAGTATCCAGGATCTGAAGTTATGATAGCGACCTTAACGCTCAACCCATCTTTGGACCTGACAGCTTCTTTGAAAAAAGTCGATCTCAGGGATATAAACAGGGTACCTGAGATACAGAGGGATCCCGGAGGAAAGGGAATTAATATTTCCCGCATTATCCGCAGGCTTAAAGGAAGCACGGTTGCATACGGATTTATAGGCGGGTACACGGGAACCAAGATCTGCGAACTGTTGAAAAAAGAAGGCGTCCGGACTGATTTTGTCAGGATAGCAGGCGATAACCGCTCCAACATCAGCATAGAAATAACCGGGAAACGCGGGCAGATAAAAATAAACGAAGACGGGCCTTCTGTCAAGGCAGGCGATTTCAGGAAGCTGTTTTCAAAACTATCAGCGCTTACCCGAAGGGACTGCCTTATAATATCAGGCAGCATACCCGCGGGGACAGACGAAGATATTTACGCCCGCATCATCAGGCTGATGCGCCGGACGGGTACAAAAACGGTCCTTGACAGCGACGGTGAGCCATTTTTCAGAGGGGTAAAAGAAAAACCCTTTTTGATCAAACCGAACATATTCGAAGCCGAAAGGCTCCTTAAAAGGATCACAGGCAGAGTTTTCAGGATATGTTCTGAAGAAGAACTTGCGGAAGCCGCATGCATTCTTGCATGCCACAGCGAAATAGCGATAATTTCCTGGGGAGCAAGGGGCATAATGGCAGCGTCAAAAGGCAGGTTGTGGCGCCTTCGGCCGCCCGTAAGGCTGAAAAGAAGCGGAGTGGGGTCCGGTGATGCGGTTGTAGCGGGTTTCACGCACGCATATATGAATAATAAGGGGATCGAGGAAAGCCTGCGGCAGGGCATTGCCTGCGGGACAGCTTCGTCGATCCGCAAGGGAACAGCGCTTTGCCGCCCTGCCGACGTAAGCAGGCTCGCACGGAAAACCACGATAACAAGTTTACATAGTTTATAGAGTTTTCAAAGTTTACAAAGTATAAATCCATAGTTGTGTTTAGTACCAAGATCGAATCCGCGTAATCATCTTGCGTAATCGGTGTAATCATTTTTTCGGGCGGAGAAAATTATGAAAGTCCCTGAAAAAGACCAGATACAGTATATACACTACCACACGGGCAGGATGCAGGATGCAAGCAGCGGCGCTTTTTATAAAACTGACTGCGGGGGAAGGCTGCTGCCTGTCGAGCAATACGAACATGAAGGAGCGGTATGGGGTAAATTTAAATGCCAGAAATGCGGCGTGTGGGTTAATGTGGAACTGAAAAAAATAAAATAACGGGGAGGTGATATCCGCTACTGCGATAAATAAAAGGCTCATTTTTTCACAAATGAAGCAGAACCAGGTAAAGTTTAAAGGAGGGACAGGATGAGAAAAAACATGAAGATCGCGGTAGTTTTACTGCTTACGGTGATTGCCGCGGGATGGTGCGGGACCTCACGGTCGCAGACTTCGCAGACAGTGCCCCAGCTCCTTTCCAATATACGCAGCATGGGAAAGATCAGGGTGGGTTTGAGCTCCGGGTTCAAGCCGTTTGAGTATAAAAATGAAAGCGGCGAGATCATCGGATTTGACGTGGATATCGCGAAGGAGCTCGCGAACGCACTTAAGGTTGAACTGGTCATCAAGGATTACGGGAAATACGAGGACCTTGTTTCCGCGCTGGGAGGGGAAATTGACCTGGTAATCTCGGGCATGACAAGGACGCTTGACCGCGCGTTCCTTGTGAACTTCACCGACCCTTACTTCACGACAGGATTGATGGTTATAGTCAACGAGAAGAACACGAAGATCGACAACTGGAGACAGCTTAACGCTCCGGGCAAGAAAATTGTATCAGTGGAAGGAACAACCGGCCAGGATGTCGCGGATAAGAAATTCGACAAAGCGAAGATCATAAGGGCGGCAAGCGACGCGGAAGCCGTGCAGATGCTGACCAGGAAGGACGTTGACGCGTTCATCTACGACAAGCCTTTCATTGAGTCTCTGTGCATGACCCACCCAAACTGGAAAGTTTTACAGCAGCAGCTCAGCTATGAGGTTTATTCGATAGCGGTCCCCAAAGGGGATATGGAGTTCCTGGTATGGCTCAATTATTTCATTTCAGACCTGAAATTGAGCGGCAAATACGACGAACTGTATACCAAGTGGTTCTCGGGTCTTTATTGCCCGCCGGTAAAATAAAAATAGCGCTTTTAGCGCCGGTTGCCGCAGGCAGAAATGAACTTCCTGAAAAAAGGGCTGGGATTCTTAAAGGACTACCCGCTCCGGGTTTTCCAGATACACGAAAGGGACTGGAAAAAGCTTTTTTATCTTTCCATACTCAATTTCATAATGATGCTCGGCAGCACGGTCGGGATGAGCGTCGCCACATCCCTTTTCCTTAAGAACGTCGGTGTGTCATCCCTGCCCTCTATCTACATAATGAACGGTTTGCTCATCGCGGCAGGTTCCTTCCTTTATTTCCCTTTCATATCGCGCTTCAAGCAGACCACGATCCTTAAGAACACATTCCTGGTCCTCGCTTTCTCCATACTCGTTGCCCGCCTGGGCATCGCGCTGCATTTCAAATGGTTTTATACGGTACTGTACCTGGCTGCCATTTTTTTTGTATGGATCTATTACACGCAGTTCTGGACCCTGGCAACGAGGATCTGCAATATAAGGGAAGGGAAACGTGTTTTCGCCTTTGTGGTAAGCGCGGGCCTGATAGGCGGAGGCACGGGTGGAGTGCTGACCAGGGCGATCGCCCCGCTTACAAGCCCCAATAACCTGGTCCTGCTCTGGTCTTTTTCCTTTTTTGCCATTGCTTTTGTCATGAAATACACCCAGGGGTTCCTGATAGCCGGGACAGAGGAAAAAACAGCGCGGCAGGCACGCGCCGAAACTGTTCTTGGGTCCTTCGGCAGGATGTTAGCGCAGTTCCGCAGGTCCCGCCTGCTTGTTGCCATAGGCTTGAGCTTCCTGTTTTTTATCGCGGCAACTACAATACTTGATTTCCAGTTCAACACAGAGTTGAACAGGGCTTTCCCGTCGGAAACCGGGCTGGCCGTCTATTACGGTTCTTATTACGGTTATTTTTACGCGGCAACGCTTGTCCTGGTCCTTTTGGTGGTTTCAAAGCTTATAAAGACCATGGGGGTGGGTAACGCAATGCTTGTGATGCCCGTTACGATAGGGGCGGGTTTCCTGTTGCTCAATTTTCACCGGGGATTCATGCCTGTTGTCGCGGTCAGGTTCCTCAGGGACGCGATCGGCGGCTCTCTATTCGAATCGGCTTACCCGCTGATATTCCTTCCGCTTGCCGAAGAAGCCAGGAGAGAAGCCCTGACGTTCAACGAAGGTTTCATAGTTCCGGCGGGAATGCTCGCGGCAGGCGTTTTTATATTTTTCTTCGGAAGATCGGCCGGCACTTCCGGCCTGATCATTACAGGGACAATTTTATGCGCCGGATGGATATACTATTCGTTCAGGGTCAAAGAAAATTACATGAAAAGCTTCATACAGAGCATAGAGGACAGGAGCTATTTCGAGCGGACTGATTATCTGAATGAAATTTCACACCTGGGCACGGGAAGAAGTATGGATGTCCTCAAAACCGCTCTTTATGACGAAAATGAAAAAGTTAGCTTGTTCGCCATGGAAATGCTCTGCAAGATAAGGAAAAAGCAGTCCACGGACATAATCCTGGATTTCCTGAAGGATGAAAACAGTGACCCGAGGCGCAGGGCAAGCGCCATACTTGCGCTGGGCAATACCGCTGATTTCACGGGTGTTTTTGACATCATTCCTTTTGTGAACAGCCGGGACCCGAGGATAAGGGCAAACGCCGTTGAGGCGATAGGGCGGTTTGACCCCACGATCGCCAGGGATATCGCTGAGCCCCTGCTTGTTGATGAAAATCCCAGGGTAAGAACGAACGCGGCTGTTATCTTCTGGAAATACGGGAACAGGGAAAAGGGCCTGAGCGTGCTTTCTAAAATGATGAAAGACGCGGACCCTGAAAACCGGGTCAGGACCCTTTACGCCCTGAGCGAATTAGGCGGCACAGAGATACTGCCTCTGATGGAACAGATGGTTGACGATCCGGATGACGAGGTAAGGCTTTATACGGTGAGAGCGTTTGAAAAAATAGGGGGGTTAAAATCGGCGCAGCTGCTAATAAGGATCCTGGGCGACAAAAACAGGGTGGTAAGGCGGGAAGCTTCCAGGGCGCTGGAAAAGATGGACGTGACCGTTTCCAGGCTCCTGCTGGATTCAATGAAGGGCGGAAGCAGCCTTGCCAGGAAAGAGTTGTCTTTTATACTTATAAAGAGGAACGACAGCGGTACATTGCCGGCTATAATCGATTACTGCACCCATGAGATCAGACTGATCTACGAAAATATTTTTTACCTTAACATTTTGAGCAGATCTGAAGAACTGGCGCGCGGCGGTTCCGGAACAAGGGCAGAGGTATTCAGCCTTATCCTGCATTCCATTAACATGAGGAACGAAAGAAAATTGTTCAAGGTGCTCAGGCTCATGAGCGCGTTCGAGAAATCGCATGCGTTCACAGTCGCGGTCAGGAGGCTGAGGGACTACCGCAACCATGAGGCGAGGGCGAATGCCATTGAGATAATAGAAGGCATAGCGGGCAGCAAGATCGTAAACCTTCTCCTTCCGCTTATAGACGACACAACACTTCATGAAAAAGCGGCTGAAGCAAAAAGGTTGTGGGATTTTGCTGAAATGACAGATACGGACATTATTATAAAGATGGGTCTTCGACATGCGTTTGGCGAAGGGGAGGGTGAATTACAGGGCTTGAGGCTGTGCGCCGCATATCTGCTGGAAGGGCTCTAAGGGTTCTTAGACAGATCCCCGATTTTTTCATCGGCGCTTCGCAATTTTTTGAAAGCGCTTTTATTATGGCAAGGCCGATCTCGGGGAATTCAAGGACCACGTCGCGCACGGCTTCTTCAGGAAGTATCAGAACGTTCGTTTCTTTTAAGGCAACAGCGGTTGCCGAATGCGGCAGGTCGTCGAAAAGAGACATTTCACCTATGGCATTGAAAGGCCCCATTTTCGCGAGCGAGAACTTTCTGCCTTCGCGGTTCTTACTGATCTCGACCTCGCCTGAAACAACGATGTAGAGCTCATGCCCGGACTCGTTTTCTGTCAGGACAGCCTCGCCCGGCTTAAAGATTTTTTCGAAAGAAACCTTTTCCAGCGCGAACAGCTCCTCTTCGGTCAGGTTCTCGAACAGGGACACTTTTTTCAGGCAGATTATTTTTTCAATATCCGAAAGCATTTTATTCCCTTGATCGCTGCGATCACGCTTTTGCCGCTAAATTACAACTATATAATACCATAATTCCCGATAATGTCAACAAGATTCCGTCTATATCTTGGTTTTCAGGAGGATAAATATGCAGGAAGAAAAAAGCAGGTTGAACATACTGGTTGTTGATGACGACCCGTCCGTGTTCGGTATTTTCAAAAGGATATTCGGGAACCAGCATTCCTTAAGCATTGCTATGTCCGCTGATGAAGCGCTGCGCATGGCAGGATTCCAGCTCTACAACCTTATATTCCTTGATTATATGCTTCCGGATAAAGACGGCGTAAGCGTGCTTGAAGATCTGAAAAAGACAAATCCTGAAGCAATAGTTATTCTTATAAGCGGGTATGATATATCACGGGAGATCAAGAAGGCTTTTAGCAAGGGAGCCCAGGAATTCCTGCCAAAACCTGTTGACGTGGATAAGATAATGAATATTAAGGAAGTAGCTGAATACTTAAAACTCCACCATCTGACGGTATACCGCCTTGCGCAGAAGGGAAAGATCCCCTTTTCCAAGATCGGCAGGTCCTGGCGCATAAAGAAAGATATGCTTGACAAGTGGGTAAAGCAGGAGGCGGGAAGGATAGGGCATAAAGCCGGCAAAAGAAAGGATTAAAAAAATAAGCGGGATTTAAGCAATAAATATAAGGCGCTGAAAGTCTGAATTCATACAGACACAGCGCCTTTTGTTATTTTAGGCTGAATATGGAATATTGTTAATTTTATTAAATTCTATTATCGTTTGTTGTTTTTTCTTGACTTTTTGATAAAATAGTATATAATAGCATACTTAAAGAAAGAAAGAGAGGTATGTATGCCTGACCAAAAGGAAAAACTTTCTATAATGGTAGTGGATGACGACCCTTCTATCCTTGCTTTTTTTGCGAGGTTGTTCGGGACACAGAGCTCTTTGAGTGTTGCCCTTGATGCGATCGAGGCTCTGCGTATGCTGCACCATCTGCGATATAATCTTATATTCCTTGACGTAAAACTGCCCAAAATCGAAGGGGTAGAGCTGCTCCGGGATATCAAAAAACTAAACCCGGATGCTATAGTGGTTATGATGAGCGGGTATGATGTAGGCAAGGATATTGATAAAGCGCTTGAAATGGGGGCGCAGGAATTCATACCAAAACCCTTTGATGACATAGGCAAAATTATGAATATAAGGGAAGTCGCAGAGTATCTTAAACTGCATCATTTTACGGTATACCGCCTTGCCCAGCAGGGAAAGATACCCTTTTCCAAAATAGGCAAGCAGTGGCGTATAAGCAGGGATCTGCTTGAAAAATGGGTTGAACAGGAATCAAAAAGAACCATTAAAAAAGAATAGGTGTGGTTTATATATTAAAGGAAAGGACAGGTATGAAAGGTAATAATAGGAGATCAGGCATTGTTTTCCTGGGTGATATACCGTGGGGGACCCATATCTGCCAGCTTTATTCAGGCAAAGATGACCTTCTTGAGATACTCGCCCCCTATTTCAGGGCAGGGCTTGAGAATAATGAGCTCTGCATGTGGATCGCTTCCGGAACACCGGAAGAGAACGAGATCAGCGGGGCAATGCAAAAGGTTATGCCTGATCTTGATGAGTATATAAAAAAGGGCCGGTTCAAGATAATTCCCTATGATGAATGGTATCTGATAAACAATGAGTTTGATGCCGAAAGAGTTATGGCGTTATGGGATAAGGTGCTGGGCCAGGCGCTTGCAGACGGCTATGAAGGAATAAGGGCTGCGGGGGATACGGCATGGCTTCAAAAAAAGCACTGGGAAAGCTTCAGGAAATACGAGGAAGCGATCAACGGCGTTATCGAAAAATACAGGATGATAGCTTTCTGCGCGTATCCTTTTAAAAAATGCGAAGCATCTGAAGTGCTGGACGTTATTCAAAACCACGAGTTTACCGTTATCAGGCAGGATAATGAGTGGAAAGTTCTGGGAAGCCGCTTATTTAAGAAAGAAGAAAGAAAGCTTGATGAAGCCGAGAAAAAATACAGGATGGTCGTTGACAACAGCAGCGACATTATTTTCTCTTTCGACACAAGCGGCAAGGTGGATTTTATAAGCCCCAACATTTATCAGCTGCTCGGGTATAAACAGGAAGATGTTACGGGAGGGGACTGGCTGCAGCTCATCCATCCGGACGAAAGGGAGTCAATAAGAAATAATTTAAGTAATGTGGCGGAGAACGAGCTCAGACCCAGGTATATTTTCCGTGTTCTAAAAAAAGACGGGAATATCGCGTTTATGGAGGCAATAAGCAGGTTTATTGCGGGCAGCGAGGGAAAAACCGCGTATATGGTAGGGGTCATACGCGACATCACGGAGCGCAGGAGGATCGAAGCGGAACTCGAAAAAACAGAAAGGCTTGAAATGCTGGGGATTTTCGCCGGGGGGATAGCGCACGATTTCAACAATATGCTCACACCGATACTCGGGAACATCGGGCTTCTTAAGATCAGGCATTCCAGCAGAAAAGAGGAAAAAGAGCTGCTGGAAGAAGCCGAAAACGCGGGCAGGCGCGCGAAAGAACTTACGCATCATCTTCTTACTTTTGCGAGAGGAGGGGAGCCGGTAAAGAAACCGGCCAAGACAGTAAAACTGATAAAAGACTCTGTGAATTTTGCCCTTCACGGCTCAGACCTGAAACCCGAATTTTTAATACAGAAAGACCTCTGGCAGACAGAAGTAGACTCCGGGCAGATAAACCAGGCAATAAGCAATATTATACTCAACGCAAGGCAGGCAGTGAAAGGGGGAGGGCTCATAACAATAAGAGCCGATAATGCGGTTGTCAGACAGGGAGAGAACGGGCTGAAGGAAGGCAGGTACGTAAAAATAGGGATCCAGGACAAAGGCCCCGGAATATCCGAAGAGCATATCGGGAAGATCTTTAACCCGTTTTTCACGACCAAAAAAGGCGGGATCGGGCTGGGCCTTTCGATCGCGTATTCAATAATAAAAAGGCATGACGGCGCCGTCACTGTTGAATCAGAAACAGGCAGGGGCACAACTTTTAATATATACATACCCGCGTCGAGTAACGGAACTAAAACAGAAGAAACCGCGAAGGCTTTCTATGAAGGGAAAGGGAATATACTGCTGATGGACGATGAGGAGCAGGTAAGGAATACGATGGGGCGCGTGCTTATGCATTTCGGATACAGCGTCAGCTTTGCGCGGGAAGGAAGAGAAGCGATCGATCTGTACAGTAAAGCCCTGAATTCAAAAGATCCGTTTGACGCGGTTATCGTTGATATGATCATCCCAGGAGGGCTTGGCGGCAAAGAAACTGCCGTGGAACTGCTCAAGATCAGCCCGGGCGCGAGGATAGTGGTGACCACCGGTTATTCCGATGACCCGGTTATTTCCGATTATAAAAAATACGGTTTCGCGGCCGCCATACCAAAACCCTGTTCTGTGGATGTGATCAGCAGTGTAATGCACGGGGTAGTTAAAGGCAGACGTGATTAATTCAGTGTCCAGTTGCCCCCCTGCTTTCTCAGAAAAGCAAGAAGGGGGACTCACTTTAAGTGGCCAGTGTCCAGTGAAAGACTAATCTTGTGAAAATCGAGTGAAATCGCGTAGTTGCAAATACAGTTTACATGGTTTACAGAGTTTGCAAAGTTGTAATCTGTGAAAATCCGTGGGAATCCGTGGTTGCAAATGCAGTTTATATAGTTGACAAGTGAGTATTATACGTGGACATCCGTGGCTGATTTTTTTAAATCTCTTTAAATCCCTGTGAAAAATATCTTATAGCCTTTTAAGTTCTCTTAAGTTCCCTGTAAATAATTTCTTTAGTGTTTTCGTCCGTAGCCCGCCACGATTATTGGCGGGCGCAGGTCCCGCCGTTAAGCTCCTTAGGAGCTGGCGGGGCTCTGACCCGTTGATACGTTGACACGCTGACACGTTTTAAAGCGTGGGTTATGGGGAGGATTTGCTTGAAATTCATTGATCTGAGCGTTGCGCTTGATGATTCCCCGGTTGAGCCGGAACCTGCCAGGATAAAATACCTTAACCATAAACAGGGAGCGGACCTGCTTGGGCTTGCCGCTCTTATTTCCGGGCATTCGGTATTTATCACCCTTAAGAACCTTTTATTGCATTTAACCGGGATAAAGAAGGTGACACACAGGGACTTTCCTGATGGAATGGGCCTTGCCTGGGAAACCATAAACGGGGATACCCATACGGGAACCCACTTAGACGCTCCTTATCATTTCGGGCCGTTATCGGAAGGCAGGCCATCCAAAACTATAGATGAGGTCCCGCTTGAATGGTGCTCGGGAAACGGCGTCGTGCTTGATTTCAGGGCAAAAAAGCAGGGGGATTTTATTACCGCGGACGACCTTCGGTCCGCGCTGGATAAAATAGATTATAAAATAAGCGCAGGCGATATCGTCCTTATAATGACCGGCGCTGACAAGCACTGGGGCAGGAAAGATTATTTTTTTTCCCACCCCGGATTAAGCGGGGACGCGGTCCTGTGGCTGTTAGACCGGGGAGTTAAAATAATCGGCACTGACGGGTACGGGCTTGACCGGCCTTTCAGGAACATGATGGATGACTATACCCGCACAAAGGACAAAAGTTTCCTCTGGCCCGCGCATTTCGCCGGGAGAAAGAAGGAATACTGCCACATCGAGAAAATGGCGAACCTTGACAGGATACCGAAATCTCACGGTTTCAGTGTAATGTGTTTTCCGGTAAAAATCAAGGGGGCAAGCGCCGGCTGGGTCAGGCCGGTCGCAATACTAGAAGACTAATTATGAATTATGAGTTATGAATCAACGACAAAGATTTTATCTAAAACAGTGTTAACCT
>Ga0100389_1003483_pt1 | contig 12288 bp, 9 predicted proteins | sample CryGeymeta201513_FD_81537 | JGI IMG/M metagenome (GOLD analysis project Ga0100389, IMG submission 81537) | Groundwater microbial communities from Crystal Geyser aquifers in Utah, USA - Crystal Geyser metaG 2015-13 | ecosystem: Environmental > Aquatic > Deep subsurface > Groundwater | place: USA... | reverse complement strand
TCTGGTCCTCCGACCGGTAGAGCGTTTCGACCGTTTCGAACTGGCTGCGCGTGATCCGGTTCATCGCGTCCTGAAACGCCATATCCTCCGACTCGCGCACGATTTCCTTGATTGCCGCGTAGACCAGCGGCGGCCCGGAGGCAAGCAGGTCCGCCATCGCGCGCGCCTCCGTAACCAGTTGATCTAACGGGTAAATCCGATTGACAAAGCCCCAGCGCGCGGCCTCTTCGGCGTCCAGCCAGCGGCCCGTCAGCAACATTTCCATGGCGATGTGGTAGGGAATGCGCTTGGGCAGCTTGACGCTGGCCGCATCGGCCACGGTGCCCGACCGGATTTCGGGCAGGGCAAAGCGCGCGTGGTCGGCGGCAAGGATGATATCGCCGGACAGGGCCAGTTCCAGCCCGCCGCCGCAGCAGATCCCGTTAACCACTGAAATCACAGGCTTGTTCATCCCGCGCAATTCCTGCAACCCGCCGAATCCGCCGGCGCCGTAATCGGCATCGACCGCGTCGCCGCCCGCCGCCGCCTTCAGATCCCAGCCGGCGCAGAAAAACGTGTCACCGCCGCCGGTGATCGTCGCCACGCGCAGCTCCGGGTCGTCGCGGAACCCGGTGAACACGTCGCCCATGATCCGGCTCGTTTCACTGTCGATCGCATTGGCCTTGGGCCGGTCGAGCGTGACCTCCAGCACATGGCCGCGCCGCTGTGTGCGGATGGGGTTTGCTGTCATCTGTCCTCTCCGATTGTGATCAGCGCATCGGCAGCCACGGCCCCCGATGGGGTGCAGATCAGCGGGTTGATTTCGACCTCTTCCAGTCGGGAATATTCCTGTTTTACAAATTCTTGCACGGCCATGACGGCATCGAGCACATCCTCCATGTCGGCCCCCGGTGCGCCCCGGTATCCCGCCAGCACCGGCGCGATCCTGAGCGATCGCAGCGCTGCGCGCAATTCCTCTCTCGGTGCCGGGATCAGCACCGAGACGGTATCGCCGATGATCTCCGTCAACACACCCCCCGCGCCAAGCGTCAGCAAGAAGCCATGCGCCGGGTCGCGCAGCACCCCGATCAGCAGCTCCGCCACGGCGCCGGTCACCATTTCCTCGACAAGGTAGCCCCCGGCCCGCATGTCGCGCGCTGCCGCCGCGACCGAATCCGCATCACGCAGGTTGAGCCGCACCGCGCCCGCCTCGCTCTTGTGGGCCACGCCCTCGCCTTTCAGGACGACCGGAAAGCCGAGGGTTTTCGCCAGTTGCGCGGCTTCTTCCGGGTTGCTCGAGCGCGCCGAGCGCGGCACTTGAATCCCGTGCGCCGCCAGCATTGCCTTGGCCTCCGCCTCACGGATCACCCGCACGCCGACCGGATCACCGGGCCGCAGCACCGGCGCAGGCGCGCCTCCGTGCGCGCCCAGCCAAGCGCCAGCTTCCAATGCCGCCAAGGCCTCTGCCATGCCGCAGAACGGCACGATCCCGCGCGCCATCGCCGTCTCGGCCACCGCTTCGGGCATCGTCTCGGGCAGGCTGGACACGATGCACATGCGCCGCCCGGTCACCGCCTGCGCTTCGGCTATCGCGTCGATCACCCGCAGCCACGGCGCCGCGTCGCAACGATCGCCCCGCGGAAAATCCAGAACTGCGCAGCCCATCGCCAGGTCGCCCTGCATCATCGCGGTGAAACAGAGCGTGGTGGCATCGTGATCGCCCCAGATATAGGTGTGATAATCCAACGGATTGGCGAGTGCGACCCGTGGCCCGAGCACCCCGCCCAGCGCCGCCATCTGCATTCTGTCCAGCGCCGGAAACTGCAGGTCGCGTGCCTCGGCGAGATCGGCCATCAGGCTCGCCTCGCCGCCGGAACAAGATAGCGATGCGATCCTGTTCGACGCCAAGGGGCCGCCCAGATGCAGCAGTTTCAACGCCTCCAACATCTCGGGCAAGGTCTGGACCTGCGCAATGCCAAGCCGCCGCAGCAGCGTCCGCCCGCCGGAATCCGTCCCGGCCATCGAGGCCGTGTGCGACACCGTTGCCGCCCGCGCCGCCCGCGATGCCCCGATCTTCAGCGCCACGATGGGCTTGCCAAGCGCCGAAGCCTCGCGCGCCAGCGCCTCGATGCCGTCCAGATCGCCGATCCCCTCGATATGTAGCGCCAGCGCCGTTACCCGCGGATCGGCCAGCACCCCGCGCCCAAGCGCCGCCACGTCGCACTGCGCCTGGTTGCCCGCCGTCACCACGTAGGCAATCGGCAGGCCGCGCGCCTGCATCGTCAGGTTGATCGCGATGTTGGAGCTTTGGGTGATGATCGCCACGCCGCGCTCGACCGGCACCAGCCCGTGTTGATCGGGCCAGAGCGACACGCCATCGAGGGCATTGAGAAACCCGTAACAATTCGGCCCGATGATCGGCATCTCGCCCGCCACCGCGACCAGCTCCGCCTGCAAGTCAGGCCCGTCGGGCAGTTCGCGCGCCGCCTCGGCAAAGCCGCTGGCAAAGCACACCGCGCCGCCCGCGCCGATGCGTGACAGGTCGCGTACCACCGCCACCGTGGCGGTCCGGTTCACCCCGATGAACACCGCGTCCGGCACCCCCGGCAAGTCCTCGACCCCGGCAAAGGCAGGCACCCCTGCCACTTGCCCACGCCCCGGATGCACCGGCCATACCGGTCCGCGAAACCCGATCTTGCGACATTCGCGCAGCACGTTCGCACACCACGCCCCGCCGCCGACAACGGCGATCGACCGGGGCTGCAATACCCTCTTCAGATCACGCATCCCGGCGCCTTTCGTCTTGGCAAGAATACCTCGGGGGTTTGGCGGCAGGGCCCCTGATCGCACGCCCGATGAGCGCAGCGAAGAGGGCGCGGATCGACGCGGCACATGCCGCGGCGACATCCTTCATCACGCGCCCAAGGGCCGGAACAGCTCCCGGCTGATAATGTGGCGCTGGATCTCGCTGGTGCCGTCCCAGATCCGTTCGACCCGCGCATCGCGCCAGAACCGCTCGATGGGATAGTCGTTCATCAACCCCATGCCGCCATGAATCTGCAACGCGGCATCCGTCACCCGCGCCAGCATTTCGCTGGCATAAAGCTTGGCCGAGGCGATTTCCCGGTTCGCAGGCAGCCGCTGATCGAGGCGCCACGCTGCGGCCAGCGTCAGCCAGTCGGCGGCGTCGATCTCGGTGATCATGTCGGCGACCTGGAAACTCACACCCTGGAACCTGGCGATCGCCTGCCCGAACTGTTCACGCTCGGCGGCATAGCGCAGCGCGTGGTCGAAGACGCGCCGCGCGCGCCCGACGCTCATCGTGGCCACCGTGATCCGCGTGGCGTAGAGCCATTCGTTCATCACCGCGAAGCCGCCATCGACCTCACCCAGAACCTGGGCGTCCGGCAATCGGCAATCGTCGAATTCCAGCACCATGTTCTTGTAACCCCGGTGGCTGACCGACTGGTAGCCGTCGCGGATCGTGAAGCCCGGCGTGCCCCTGTCGACAAGGAAAGCGGTGATCCGTTTCTTGGGGCCTTTCGGCGTCTGGTCTTCGCCAGTGGCGACGAAAACGATGACGAAATCCGCATGATCCGCACCCGAGATGAAATGCTTGGTGCCGTTGACCACCCAATCGCCGCCATCGCGCACCGCCGCGCATGTCATCCCACGCACGTCCGACCCGGCGCCGGGTTCGGTCATCGCCAGCGCATCCATCCGGTCGCCGCGCACGGCGGGCAGCAGGTAGCGTTCACGCTGCGCGCCTTCGCAGGCCATCAGGATGTTTTGCGGCCGCCCGAAGAAATGCGTCAGCGCCATCGACCCGCGCCCCAGTTCGCGCTCCACCAGCGCGAAATCGAGGTGGCCAAGTCCTCCGCCGCCGACCTCTTGCGGAAAATTGCAGGCGTAAAAGCCAAGTTCGATCGTCTTGCGCTTGATCTCCTCGGCCAGGTCGGGGGGCACTTCGCCGCTTCGCTCGACAGCATTTTCGTGCGGATAAATCTCCTTTTCCACGAAGCTGCGCACGGTCGAGACGATCATCTCCTGTTCATCATTCAGGCCGAAATGCATGGCGCTCTCCCTTGTGCCGTTTCCGCGAATATGAATGATATCGGACAGGTCATCATGCAGCACCAGGCAGAAATCATGCAGATTCCGCAAGAAACGCTGCCGCGTCGCATCGGGGTTCTGCTGTTTCCGTCCTTTTCCAACCATTGCCTCGCCAACGCGGTCGAACCCTTGCGCGGCGCCAACACGCTGTCGCGCCGGGCGCTTTACGACTGGAAGTTCCTCGGTCTCGACACGGCCGGCGTCGCCTCGTCCTCCGGCCTGATCGTGCAGCCGCAAGCGCGGCTCACGGATCATCCTGGCGGCGATGCCCTTCTGGTGATGCCAAGTTACGATTTCCAGCGCCACGCCACCCCCGACGCTCAGCGCGCCCTGCGCGCGGCGGCGGCGCGGTTTCGCTGCGTGGTGGGGCTTGACACCGGCAGTTGGCTGATGGCGGCGGCGGGGCTTCTGGACGGGCGGCGCGCGACCATTCACTGGGACGAGATGGACAGCCTCGCCGAGGCGTTTCCGCAGGTGAGCGTCACGCCGGAGCGCTTCGTCATCGACGGCGACCGCATCACCTGCGGCGGGGCCACCACCACGTTCGAGCTGATGCTGCACCTGATCGGTCAGCACCACGGCGCGCTCTTGCGGCTGGAGGTGGCGGCGCTGTTCATGCATGGCGAGGCCGATCCGCGCCCCGACCCGATGGCGCGGCTGTCGAAGGATCGGCTGGTGCAGGCGGCGGTGTCGATCATGCGCCGCAATATCGAAACACCGCTGACGGTGGGCGCGGTCGCGCGGCGCCTTGGCCTCGGTCAGCGCGGGCTGGAGGCGCATTTCGCGGCAGAGGCCGGCATGACCCCGCGCGCCGTCTACACTGCCCTGCGCCTGCGCCAGGCGCGGCTTCTGACCGAGCGCAGCACGCTGTCGATGGCAGAGATCGCAACCCGCTGCGGTTATGCCGATGCCAGTGCCATGACCCGTGCCTTCCGGCGCGCCTACGGACAGCCGCCAACCGCGCTGCGTCGGCATGGTATTTCAAGCTTGAAATAACTCCCGCGCGCCCATAGGCTGCGCCGGACTCACCCGACAGGCAGGAGGCCCGCGCCATGAGCGACCAGCCCTACAACCCGGGATCGGACGGCGCCCGGATGGATTTCAGCGCCGCCATGTCCTATGGCGATTACCTGCATCTCGACGGTATCCTGCACCAGCAACACCCGATGTCCGACGCCCATGACGAGATGCTGTTCATCATCCAGCACCAGACCAGCGAGCTGTGGATGAAACTCGCAATTCATGAGCTTGCCGCCGCCCGCGAGGCGCTAAAGGCGGGGCGAATGTCGGAAATGTTCAAGATGCTGGCCCGCGTAGCGCGTATTTTCGAGCAGCTCAACAACGCCTGGGACGTGCTGCGCACGATGACGCCCGCCGATTACACAAGGTTCCGCGAGGCGCTCGGCCCGTCCTCGGGGTTCCAGTCGCACCAGTATCGGCTGATCGAATATGTCCTTGGCAACCGCAACCCCAACATGGTGAAGCCGCATGCGCACCGGCCCGAGCTCAAGGCCGAGCTGGAGGCGGAACTGGCGCGCCCCGGCTTCTACGATGAGGTGATCGCGCTGCTCTTTGCCGAGGTGCCCGGCCCGGACCCTGCTCCGGCGCCGCAACTCGACACCCCGCACAAGGCGCTGCCTGCGGTCCAGGCCCGCTGGCAGACCGTCTACGAGGATACCGGGCGCTACTGGACTTTCTATGAGTTGGCCGAGAAACTGGTCGATCTGGAGGATTACTTCCGCCGCTGGCGCTTCAACCACGTCACCACGGTGGAGCGGATCATCGGCTTCAAGCGCGGCACCGGGGGCACCTCGGGCGTGCAATACCTGCGCCGGATGCTGGAGGTGGAATTGTTCCCCGAGCTTTGGCACGTCAGAGGAGCGTTGTAACATGGGCGTATCGCTGCCCCGCAAGGACCTGTTCAAACTCCCCCGGGGGGTGATCTATCTCGACGGCAATTCCCTTGGGGTGCTGCCGAAAGGCGCCGCCGCGCGCGCCGCGAGGGTGATCGAGGCCGAATGGGGCCAGCAGCTTATCCGCGCGTGGAACGATGCCGGCTGGATGGACCTGCCGCGCGTCGTTGGCGACCGGATCGCGGCACTGATCGGCGCGCCCGAAGGCTCCGTTGCCACCGGCGACACATTGTCGATCAAGGTCTACCAGGCGCTTGCCGCGGCGCTGAAGATGCGCCCCGACCGGCGGGTGATCCTGTCCGACAGCGGCAATTTCCCGACCGACCTTTACATGGCGCAGGGCCTCATCGGCACCATCGACAAGGGGTATGAGTTGCGCACCCCCGCGCCCGAGGACGCGGCCGACGCGATATCGGAGGATGTGGCCGTCGTCATGCTGACCCATGTCGATTACCGCAGCGGCCGGATGCATGACATGAAAGCCATCACCGAAAAGGCCCATGCGGCGGGCGCGGTGATGATCTGGGATCTCGCCCATTCTGCGGGCGCGGTGCCCGTGGATATGGCCGGGTCCAACGCAGAATTCGCCGTCGGCTGCACCTACAAGTATCTCAACGGCGGCCCCGGCGCGCCCGCTTTCATCTACGCCCGCCCCGATATCATCGAGGATGTGGCCCCGGCGCTCGCCGGCTGGCTTGGCCACGCTGCGCCTTTCGCAATGGAACCGGGCTACCGCCCCGCCATGGCGACCGAGCGGTTGCGCGTCGGCACGCCCCCCATCCTGCAACTGGCGGTGCTGCAAGAGGCACTGACCGTCTGGGACGGGGTCGACATGGACGAGGTGCGCGCCGCCTCCATCGCGCTGTCGGAGCGGTTCGTGCTGGAGGTGTCCAGCAGATGCCCCGATCTGACGCTTGCCTCCCCCGCTGATCCATTGCGGCGCGGCAGCCAGGTATCGTTTGCCTTCAAGGAGGGCTACGCCGCCATGCAGGCGCTGATCGCGCGCGGCGTGATCGGTGATTTCCGCGCGCCCGACATCATGCGCTTCGGCTTCACGCCGCTCTACCTCGATGAGGCCGACGTGATCCACGCCGCGGAAATTCTGCAAGAGGTGATCCGGACCGAGGCTTATCTTGACCCCGCTTACCAGGCCAGATCCCGCGTGACCTGAGCCAGGCCAATTCAAACGCGCGCCTTTGTCCTGTTGATCCCGACGCCCCACTGTTCTACGCGGGGCGTGAACGCAGACCGGCGACTCCCCCCAAGGGCCCACAACCCCGCAGCGGATCGCCACCCGGCGCCCCCGCAGGGCCCCCTCACACGTTTTGAAAAGGGAACGGACCATGGAAGATCAAGATCAACCCGACATTGTGTATACCGTCGTAGACGAAGCGCCGGAGCTTGCCTCCACCTCCTTCCTGCCGATCATCCGCAGCTTTGCCGAGGCTGCTGGCGTACGCGTCGGCACCCGCGACATCTCGCTCGCGAGCCGCATCCTCGCCACCTTCCCCGATTACCTGACCGCGGATCAGTGTCGGTCCGACGACCTCGCAGCCCTTGGAGCCCTGGTGAAAGAGCCGACGGCCAACATCATCAAGCTGCCCAATATCTCCGCCTCCGAGCCACAACTCGTCGCCGCGATCGAGGAGCTTCAGGCGCAAGGCTACGCCCTGCCCGACTACCCCTATGAGCCTGCAACCGACGCAGAAAAAGCGATCCGCGCGCGCTATGACACGCTCAAGGGGTCGGCCGCGAACCCGGTCCTGCGCGAAGGCAATTCCGACCGCCGCGCCGCTGCCGCCGTCAAGGCCTACGCCCAGAAGAACCCGCACCGCATGGGCACATGGTCGCCCGACAGCAAGACGCGCGTCGCCGCCATGCCCGGCGATGATTTCTACGCCAACGAGGTTGCGTTCACGCTGACCGCCGATCAGGCCGGCGCCGCAAAGATCGAGTTCGTGGCAAAGGATGGCAGCACCACCACGCTCAAGGATGGCTGGACGCTGACCGAGGGCGAGATCGTCGATGCCACCTTCCTGTCGGTCCGGGCACTGTCCACCTTTCTCGCACAGGAGATCGAGAACACGAATAAGGACGGCACGCTCTTCTCGCTGCACCTCAAGGCGACGATGATGAAGGTCTCGGACCCGATCATCTTCGGCCACGCTGTGCGCGCCTGGCTGGCGCCGGTCTTCGAGAAATACGGCGATGAGATGACCGCGCTTGGCGTCAACCCGAACGCCGGCATGGGCGACCTTCTGGCCCGCGTCAAGGATAACGCCGAGATCATGGCCGCGATCGAGGCCACGCGCGCGACCCGTCCGCCGATGTACATGGTCAATTCCGACAAGGGCATCACCAACCTGCATGTCCCCTCGGACGTGATCATCGACGCCTCGATGCCGGCGCTGATCCGCGAGGGTGGCAAGGGCTGGGGCCCGGACAACGCCCGGCACGACACCACCTGCGTGATCCCAGATCGCTGCTACGCCCCGGTCTATGACGAGGCTATTGCCTATTTCAAGGCCAATGGCGCGTTTGACCCGGCCACCGCCGGCACCGTGCAGAATGTCGGCCTGATGGCTCAGAAGGCAGAGGAATACGGCTCCCATCCCACCACCTTCGAGGCGCCCGCCGACGGCAGCATCCGCATCGTGCTTCAAAACGGCGACACCCTGCAGTCGCAACAGGTCGAAGCCGGCGACATCTGGCGCTCCAGCACCGCGAAACGCGCCCCGGTGGAAAACTGGATCCAGCTTGCCATCGACCGCCAGCGGCTGACCGGTTACCGGTCGGTGTTCTGGCTCGACGCGAACCGCGCCCATGACGCCGAACTGATCAAATACGTCGAGACGGCTCTCGCTGACGCCGGCGTCGCCGACAGGTTCGAGATCATGGCCCCGCGCGAGGCTACCCGCGATGCGCTGGACACGATCACCGCAGGCGAGAACACCATCGCCATCACCGGTAACGTGCTGCGCGACTACTTGACCGACCTCTTTCCGATCCTCGAACTGGGCACTTCGGCCAAGATGCTTTCGATCGTCAAGCTGATGAACGGCGGTGGGCTCTTTGAGACCGGCGCCGGCGGTTCGGCCCCCAAGCACGTCCAGCAACTGCTGGAGGAAAACCACCTGCGCTGGGACTCGATGGGCGAATTCTGCGCGCTGTCGGAATCGCTGAAATTCCTTGCCGACAGCCGGGGCAACGAAAAGGCCGCTTTGCTCGGCACGGCAGCCGAGGTCGCGACGCAAGGCATCCTCGACCATGGCCGCTCGCCCAGCCGCAAGGTCGGTGAACCCGACAACCGCGACAGCCATTACTGGTTCGCCCGCTACTGGGCCGAGGCGCTGGCCGCCCAGACCGGGGACGCCGATATCGCCGCGCATTTCGCCCCCATCGCCAAGGCGCTGGCCGAGAACGAGGCCACGATCCTGTCGGAACTCGCCAAGGCTCAGGGGCCAGCTGCGGATATCGGCGGCTACTACCATCCTTCGCCGGACAAGAGGACCGCGATCATGCGTCCCTCCGCGACGCTGAACGCGATCTTCGACTGATCCGCAATCCCGACAGGGCCGCCCGAACCACCTGAGCGGCCCTGGTCTTTTGTCTTTCATCCTGGGAAAAATAGCTCCACCGGAGGCTCCCGACCGCGCCACCGGTGCGACGCCGGGACACCGCGCGACGCCACCCCGAAACGCCGAGGAAGGCCCCGCAAAGGGCCTGAGGAGGCGCCCCCGTGAACGAATGGCATCGCGGGGCCAACCATGGGACGACGGTGGTGACGGCTGGGACCACTGGTTGCCCTGACCGCTCCGTCATGGTGTCGACTTTGCGCTACAAATACGCCGTCCCCGGCGCTAGGCTGTCCGCCATGACCGAAAGCCCCCGCCAGACGCGCCGTTCCCGCCCCGTCAAGGTCGCCGACCAGATCAAGGACTGGGTGGTGGAGCGTGACCTGAAACAGGGCGCCAAGCTGCCCAGCGAGGCAGAGATGATCCGCCTCTTCAAGGTCTCCAAGGGCACCGTGCGCGAGGCGATGCGCATTCTGGAGGCACAGGGCCTCATCGTCACCCGCCCCGGCCCCGGCGGCGGCAGTTTCGTCGGCAAGGTCAGCCTCGAACGCGCCAAGTCGCTGCTCGCCAACTATTTCTATTTCCAGGATCTTTCGGTCACCGACATCTACCAGATGCGCAAGGTCGTCGAACCGGAACTGGCCGCCTCGCTGGCCGGCCAACTGACGCCTGACCAGATCGCCGAGTTGCGCCGGCTGGTGCAGCAATACTCCCGCCCCGCAGCCTCGCCCGAGGAGGAACGCGACCAACATATCGCCTCGCTCACCTTTCACGCCAAGCTGGCGGAATATGCGCAGAACCCGCTGATGGCCTTCATGGTGTCCTTCATGGCGCGCATCCTGAGCGACCTGACGGTCTACCGCCGCCTCTACGAGCCCCATAACGAGGAACTGCGCGCGCGAGGGCAGCGCCACCAGCTGGACCTCGTGGAGGCGCTGGAAGCCGGTGACGCCGACCGGGCAGAGGCGATCATGCGCTCCCACATGCTGGGCGCCGAGGCGCTGATGCAGCGGCAAGAGGCGCGGGTCATGCGCCGCTTCATCGCCGAGTAAGGCCCGGTGCCAGCCGCGCATTGCGGTTAACTGGCCGCATGGCCTGCTGCCCTGAAGACGTGGTCGAATGCCGCTCCTCGCAACAGATCACGGACCTGGCCAACCGCCTGTCAGGGCTCCTCGCAGGTTCGGGCCGCGGCCTTTCTGACCAGCGCCTCTTAGTCGGGCTGCACCATCGCGGCCTCCCATTCCTCAAGGAACTGTCTTCGTTTCAGGCGGTCGAGATAGACTAGCAATCCGGGTCCAAGCTGGATCGGGCGGAGGCTGGCGTTCTGCGCCATGGTGCCCGGTGTGATCCCGGGAAAGGCGAACCGGCCGCCGCCGTCCGTCCAGCCGGTTTCGATCAGATGGTCGATGAAGCGCCCTGCCGCCTCCGTCGCCTGCGCCGACGCAGGGATCAGCGCGCTGCGCATCATCACCGTTGTGAAATCCTCGGGCGCGATGATGTGAATGTTCCTACCAAGGTCGTCACGCAACTGCGCATAGCTGCCCAGCACATTGTAGGCGACGGCAAGTCGGCCCGTCGCCACGTCCTCGATCATCGCTGCCGACGCCCCGTAAAGCTGTGGCCTGAGCCCGCCCATCACCTGCACCAGCCGCCAGAAGGTTTCCGAGCTGCGTCCGTCCTGCGTGGCAAAGAGGTAACCCAGCCCGCTCTCGCGCACGTCGTAGGTGCCGATCCGATGCTCGAAACGTTCTGGGTGGTCGCGCAGCACGGTGATCAGGTCCTGCCGGGTGCGCGGCAGCGCCAGCCCGTCGAACGCGTCGCGCGACAGCACGATCGTCGCCGGCTCCAGCGTGAAGGCAAAGACCCGGTCGCGCCAGCGCGCCCAATCCGGCAAGCTGTCCGTGGCCATCGAGCGGTAGGGCCGGGCCAGCCCGTCATTGGCCAACTGGATCTGCAAATCCATCGCCGAGGATATGGCAAGGTCGAACCGTTCGCCTTCCTCGGCCAGCGCCGCGTTGATCTGGGCGGAACTGACCATGACATAGTCAACCGCGACGCCGGGATTGTCGGCCTGGAAGGCCTCGATGAACGGCGTGAACAGGCCAGCGTCGGCGGTGGAGATCACCCGAAGCTGCGCCGTCGGATCCGGCACCGGGAAGGACGCCTGTTCCTCTATCTCGAAGGCTGTCAGCGTCTGTGCGAGCAAGCTCAGCGCAAGGGAAAGGACAATTGCACGCATGCGCCGGGGCCTCCTTCGTTGTTGGCGATGCTCAGGGAACCGTGATGGGCGCGGGCGACCTCCTCGGCGATGGTCAGGCCAAGGCCCGACCCGACAACATCCGACGCGTTTTCGCCGCGTACGAAACGTCTGGTCAGCCGGTCGCTGCCGGTCAGGGGAAAACCGCGCCCGAGGTCGCGGATGGTCAGCGTGGCGCTGCTTGTCTGCACCGTCAAAACCACGCTGATCGGCGTTTCCGACGGGGCATACTTGATCGCGTTATCGAGGATGTTGCGCACCGCGTTCTGAACCAGGATGGCGTCGCCCATGATTTCGGCCTCGTGCGTGGCCTCAAAGGTCAGATCCATGTCCTTCAGGTCCGCCACCGGGCGCAGCAGGGCCACCACATCGCGCACCAGAGGGCGCAGCGCCAGCGGGGTCAGTTCCAGCTGATCGGCGCGCAACGACACCATGGCATGGTCCAGAAGCT
>Ga0100389_1003472_pt1 | contig 12307 bp, 9 predicted proteins | sample CryGeymeta201513_FD_81537 | JGI IMG/M metagenome (GOLD analysis project Ga0100389, IMG submission 81537) | Groundwater microbial communities from Crystal Geyser aquifers in Utah, USA - Crystal Geyser metaG 2015-13 | ecosystem: Environmental > Aquatic > Deep subsurface > Groundwater | place: USA... | reverse complement strand
ATGATTCGCAGGTTGTGCGCGACTTTCTGACCTACATCCTCTCTTCCGACCCGGCCATCCGGATCATCGGAACGGCAGGCAACGGCGAGGAGGCCGTCCATGCGGTCCGGGATAAAAAACCCGACGTCATCACGATGGACGTGATCATGCCGAAGATGGACGGGTTGGAGGCCACGCGCATCATCATGGAGACGACCCCCACGCCGATCGTGATCGTATCGGCGAGCTGGGACCCCAAGGAGGTGGAAAAGACCTTCCGGGCCATGGATGCCGGAGCGCTCGCTGTCATTAGAAAACCGGTCGGCGTGACCCATCCGAATTATACAAGGCTGGCGCAGGAACTCATCCAGACCGTAAAGCTGATGTCGGAAGTGAAGGTCGTCACGCGGCGGCCGCGGATCACATACAGGTCGCATATTCCCACCGTCTCCCCATTCGCCGCACCTTCTATGCCAATGGACGTGAAAGCGGTCGCAATCGGCGCTTCCACCGGCGGACCTCCGGCCATCCAGGCGATCCTGTCGGGCCTGCCTAAAGACTTTCCCGCCCCGCTGCTGATTGTCCAGCACATCGCGGCGGGGTTCGTCCAGGGCTTTGCAGACTGGTTAGCGAATTCTTCCGGGCTTCCGGTCATGGTTGCCGCTAACGGCGAGTATCCGCTGCCGGGGCGCGCCTATATTGCCCCTGATGATCTCCAGATGGGGGTGGACAACGGGGGTAAGATCATCCTCAGCAGCAGTGAGCCTGAAAACGGCCTGCGCCCGTCCGTTTCCCACCTCTTCCGCTCGATTGCCGGGGTTTTCGGGAAAAACTCGGTCGGTGTGCTCCTCACGGGCATGGGGAAAGATGGAGCTTCTGAATTGAAGCTGATGAAGGAAAAAGGGGCGGTGACCATCGCCCAGGACAGGGAGAGCTCCGTGGTTTATGGAATGCCGGGGGAAGCCGCAGCCATTAATGCGGCATCCTTTGTCCTTCCACCAGCAAAGATCGCAGAATTTCTTTCCGGGCTGCCGAGGGTAAAAACGAACAGGAGATGACCCCGCAGACGAAGAGAGGGACAAAAGAGTAACATCCCTTAGAAAACAGGATAGGTCAGAAGAGGCACTTATGGACAAGATCAAGATTCTCATCGCCGAAGACAGCATCACCCAGGCGATGCAATTGCAGCATATCCTTGAAGTGAATGGCTATGACGCAGCCATTGCCGCCAATGGCAGGGAGGCCCTTCAGTCCCTCGGCGCATCCAGGCCATCCATCGTCATCTCCGACATCGCCATGCCGGAGATGGACGGCTATGAACTCTGCCGGCAGATCAAATCCAGCGAGTCATACAGGGACATATCGGTGATCTTGCTGACGGCTCTATCTCAGCCGCAAGCGGTCATCTGGGCGCTGCAAAGCGGCGCCGACAAGTTCATCACCAAGCCCTATGACGAAAAACACCTCCTTTCCACCATCGAGCATCTTCTCCTGAACAAGGATCTGAAAAGCCCGCAGGAAATTATTCAAAAGGGCATATCCGTTTCCTACGAGGGCGAAACCTATCTGATCGCTTCAAACCGGCTGCAGATTCTCAACCTCCTGCTTTCCACATACGAAACGGCGATGGCAAAGAATTTCGACTTGATGGGGGCGCAGGATGAACTGAAGAGACTCAACAAGGAGCTCGAGGAAAGGGTCCAGAAGAGAACGGAAACCCTGCGTATCGAGGTTGCCGAGCGGAAGGCGGGCCAAGCCGCGCTGCTGGCGAAAAATGAAGAACTGAATGCGGTTACACAGCAACTCTGGCAGGCGGCGAAGCTGGCGACGATGGGGGAGCTTGCCTCCAGCATTGCCCACGAATTGAACAATCCGCTGGCTACCGTCAGTCTCCGGATCGAATCCCTGACGGCGCAGACATCCCCAGACGATCCGCGCCGGCGGGAGCTGGAAATCATCGGGCAGGAAGTTGAACGGATGGGGAATCTCGTGACCAATCTCCTCCAGTTCAGCCGCCGGAGTCAGAAGCAGATCTCTACGGTGGATATTCGCGAGGAAACTGAAAAGACCCTCGAACTCATTCATTACCACTTCCGCAAGAACAATATCCAGGTCATCAGGGAGTTTGCACCCGAGGTTCCGGGGATCCTCGCAGACCGCCAGCAATTAAGGCAGTTGTTTCTGAACCTGTTCACGAATGCGAGCGACGCCATGCCGAAGGGTGGAACGCTGACGATCCGCATATATGCTCAGGGATCAGGGGACAGGGATCATGGTTCAGGAAACAGGGTTCAGGAGTCAGGGGTAGCCCAGACCCCCGAACCCCGATCCCTCTCCGGGCCGGAGGCCGACCCCCGATCCCCGATCCCCGATCCCAAAGGCGAAGCCTTCGTGATTATCGAGATTGCCGACACGGGTACCGGCATACCGCCTGAGATCCTGCCCAAAGTCATGGAACCTTTCTATACTACTAAACCGGAGGGAAAGGGGACCGGGCTGGGGCTGGCCATTTGCCGGCGCATCGCGCAGGAACACCGGGGAACGATCGATATAACAAGCGAGGGGATCCCCGGAAAGGGGACGAAAGTCCGGATCACCTTGTCGTCAACGGATACGGGCAATTCCATCGGTTTAATGGAACCATGAAACGGATAAAAAAAGGGGACAGATTTGTCCCCCCTTTTCTTGCTTGTAATTTGGAGATAATTGTATAGTCCGCCGTCAAATTGCAACGAAAAGTGACGACAAGGACTACCATTTGATCTGTGACGACGTGTATTACTGGGCGCCATCGGGCCGGTCTGAGATCGAAGTTGATTTTCTGCTTGTTCGGGGGGCGAACCTTATCGCAGTCGAGGCAAAGTCCGGCAACATGTTCAGGACGGCCTCATCGAGGAGGAAATCCGGACCCAGTCATACGCTGTTCACTTTAGGATTGCAATCCTGTCGAAGCGGTGTTATGATGGGATCACAATCCGATAAGGAAGGAAAGATAAAACATGATCGATGATCTCTTCGCCCTCAGCCAATCATTTCTTCGTCTCCGGGACCGCTCTTTTCAGCGGTATTTCCTGAAAAGCCATCCCCTCAGCGGTCGCTTCTCCCTCATCGTCGGCCAGCGTGGCGTCGGAAAAACAACCGTAATAATTCAACACATATTGGCTACTTATCAGGATCCCTTTACTCCCAGGGCTTTATATGTCCAGACGGATCATTTTCGCGTTGCTTCTCGCTCCCTTTACGATATTGCGGAAGAATTTAACAACCTTGGCGGCGAGCTGCTCTGTCTGGATGAAGTCCACAAATATCCGGCCTGGTCAATCGAGCTCAAGAGCATTTATGATACCTTTCCGCGCTTGAAGATCATCGCTTCCGGCAGTTCCGCCCTTGATATTACCCGGGGCAGCCACGATCTGAGCAGGCGCGCCGTTGTCTATACGATGACGGGCATGTCCTTCCGAGAATTTATCAGCCTTTTGCATGGCCTGGAATTGCCCGTATTTTCAATGCAAGAAATCACGGAAAATCATCAGCGAGGCGCCGGGTTCGTTATCGACGCCCTGGATAAAAAGAATCTTAAAATCCTCAGTCTCTTCAAAACGTATTTACAGGTCGGTTATTACCCGTATTTCATGGAATATCAAGAACAGGATTCATTTTATCTTACCTTGGAACAGAACCTGAGAACTACCCTGGAGACGGATCTGATCGCCGCGCATAACTCTCTGAGTGGCGCCTCAATCAGGAAGATAAAAAAGTTGCTGGCTGCCATCGCCACGCAGACCCCTTTCACGCCGGATATGAAGAAACTGAAAGCAATGTTGGAAATTGGCGATGAACGAACCTTGAAACTCTATTTACAATATCTTGAGGAGGCGGGTCTGATTCTCATGGCCCCAAGAGGAAAGACAGGGTTTGGCGCGCTTCGAAAGCCGGAAAAGATCTATCTTAACAATCCGACTCTTATTCATGCCTTAGCCTTGCCGCAACAACCTGATCAGGGGTCTTTGCGGGAAACATTCTTTTTCAATATGATCGGTAACAGTTACCCCGTTTCCATTCCTCGCCGGGGTGACTTCCTGGTGGATGATCGCCTGATATTTGAGATCGGCGGGAAAAACAAGGATTTCCAGCTGATCAAGGATTTGCCGGACTCGTTTCTGGCTGTTGATGATATAGAAAGCGGATACGGCGCACGGATACCGTTGTGGTTGTTCGGTTTTCTCTATTAGGGGGATTTCTATAATATTTCAAACGAGGTGATTCCCGGAAAGGGAACAAAAGTCCGTATCACGCTGTCATCAGTGGATCCGGGCAATTCCATCGGTTTAATGGAACAATGAAGGGGAAGGGCAGATCATGAAAAATATCGCACAAAAAGACTCCAATTACAAAGTAGGCCGCATCCTGGTCGTGGACGATGAAGCCGAACTGATGAGCGCCCTTTGCGAGATGCTGGCCGGCCAGGGATATGAAACGATGGGATTCCTGACGGGCGCCGAAGCCTTGGCGGTTCTCAAGGAGCGGGAATTTGACCTCCTGTTGACCGATCTGATGATGCCCGGGATGGACGGGATTGAGCTCATCCGGGCCGGTCTCGAGATCGACCCCAATCTCATCGGCATCATCATGACGGGACACGGCACGGTGCAGACCGCCGTGGAAGCAATGAAGACCGGCGCCTTTGATTACATGCTGAAACCGTTCAAGCTCAACACCCTTCTGCCTCTGCTCACCCGCGCCATGCAGGTGCGCAATCTGCGGCTGGAAAACATGCAACTGAAGGAGACCGTAGCCATTCACGAACTGGGAAAGGCCATCTCCTTCTCCTCCGATCTGAACGCGATCCTCAACAAGATCGCCGACGCCGCGCTTCAGCAGTGCAGCGCCGATGAGGTATCCATCATGCTGCCGACGAAGAGCGGCAGAGAGCTTTACGTTGCGGTCGTCCGCGGCGTGCATACGGAAAATCTCGGGGAGCATGCGCCGATCGAGCAGGGCATCGCAGGATGGGTAGCCCGCAACCTCGAGTCCGTCGTATTTAAGGGAGAAGTCAATGATCCGCGCATGGCGCCGATCCGGCCGCGCAACGATATTCACATTGCCGTCTCCATGCCGATGCTGTCACAAAGCAAACTGGTCGGCGTGCTGAATGTCAACATCACGAAAAGCTACCGCCAATTCACGTTAGGACAGTTGAAGGCGCTGAGCATTCTGGTGAGCATCATCGCCCCCATCCTCGAAAACACGGCGCTGTATATCCAGATCCGCAAGGCCGAGGAAGAATACCGTTCCATCTTTGAAAACGCAATCGAGGGAATCTTCCAGCGATCGCCGGACGGACGGCTCATCTCCGCCAATCCCTCTTTCGCCCGCGTTTTCGGCTATAACTCCCCCGAAGACCTCATGGAGAACGTCACGGACTTTGTCCGTCAGATCTATGTCGACCCCGATCAGGGCGCCGAATTCGCCCGCCTGATCGATACCGAGGAGGAAATCCGAAACTTTGAATACCAGGCGCGCCGCAAAGATGGCTCTCCGGCATGGGTCTCGGTCAATGCGCACGCCGTTCGAGATGAAAAAGGCGTTTTGCTCTATTTTGAAGGAATGAGCGAAGATGTCACCGAGCGTAAGCTTTCCGAATCAAGGCTTAAACTGTCCAAAGAGATCCTCGAGACGCTGAACCGCACGAATGACATCCAGAAACTGATCAATGATATCCTCCATCTTTTAAAAGAACACATGGGCTTCGAGGCGATCGGCATCCGCCTGCGGGAGGGGGAAGATTACCCCTACTATGTGACCAACGGTTTTCCCGGCCATTTTCTGGAGGCCGAGAATTCCCTTTTCGCGCGCGACGTCGCCGGTGAGATCATCCGCGATTCAAAGGGAAATCCATATCTCGAAGGCCGGTGCGGCAACGTCCTGCGCGGCCGAGCTGATTCCTCCCTGCCTTTTTTCACGGAGAGTGGAAGCTTCTGGACGAACAGCACGACGAAACATCTGGCCGAGAAATCCGAGAAGGAGTATCAGGGCCGCATCAGAAACCGCTGCAATAGAGAGGGGTACGAGTCCCTGGCGCTGATTCCCTTGAGGTCGGACAGTGAAATCATCGGGCTTCTGCAGTTGTGCGATACGCGGCAGAATTTATTTACGCTTGATATGATCCGTTTTCTCGAGGGGATCGGTGCCAGTATCGGCATCGCGGTCTCCCGCAGACGTTCCGTGGAGGCGCTCCGGGAAAGCGAGGAGAAGTACCGCCTGCACTTTGAGAATGTGACGGACGTGATCTTTTCGATTGACCAGGAGCTGAGACTGCTCGATATCACCCCTTCCGTCGGGAGGATTATGGGGTACATGCCGGAGGAGCTGACCGGCAAACCGATTGGCGAGCTTAACGTTCTGGCGACGGATCATCTAAAAGAGGCCTATTCCGATATCCATCACGCGCTGGCGGGCAACAGCATCCTGGCAAAGGTGTATGAGTTGATCGCCAAAGACGGAACGCGGAAATTCTGCGAGGTCAGCGCCGCCCCCCTGCTTCACGACGGCAAGGCCGCGGCGCTCATTTGCGTCGCGCGGGACATCACCGAACGGAAACAGGCGGAGGAATGGCTGCTCCGGGAGCGCAGCATGGTCGATCGCATCATGAGAACGAGTCCGGCGGGAATCATCGTGGCCGCTCGTGACGGCCGAATCGTCTTTGCCAACAAACGGGCCGAGGAAATGACCGGACGCGCTTATGGTTCGCCGGAATGGCCGATCACCGACTTTGACGGCAACCCCTTTCCACAGGAGGAGCTGCCGTTCATGCAGGTGGTGTCCTCCGACAATCCCGTCTATGGAATACGGCATGCCGTTCTCTCCCCCGAAGGGCGGCGCGTATATCTCTCCATCAACGGCGCCCCGATCCATGACGAAAAGGGCAATATCAACGAGGTGGTGTTCTCCATCGACGACGTCACGGAGCAGCGCCGCGCTGAAGAAGAAATCAGCAAGACCGTTGGAAAGTTGAAGCGTGGCATCGACGATACCATCCGAGCGATGGCGATGATTGTTGAAGAGAAAGATCCTTATACCGCCGGTCACCAGGAGAGGGTCGCCAAATTATCCGTGGCGATCGCTCAGGATCTGAACCTTTCCGAAGAACAGATCAGCGGCATCCGAATGGCAGGAATGATCCATGATATAGGAAAGATAAGAGCCCCGGCGGAAATTCTCAGCAAGCCGACCCAACTGAGTCCTATCGAACTCGAACTGCTAAAAACTCACGCCGAAGTCGGTTATAGAATTCTGGAACCGATAGCGTTTCCTTATCCTGTCGCAAAAATCGCCTACCAGCACCACGAACGGATCAACGGCGCCGGATATCCGCAGGGGCTTAAAGGGGACGAGATTCTCATCGAGGCGCGGATTCTCGCCGTGGCCGACGTCGTGGAGGCCATGGCATCGCACCGTCCCTACCGTCCTGCCCGGGGAATCGATGCGGCCTTGGAAGAAATAGAGAAGAATAGAGGGGTCTTATACGACAATGCGGTTGCAGATGCCTGCCTGAGATTATTTCGGGAAAAGGGTTTTAAACTTGAGAATGTTTCGGGATATTCAGGATCTTGTGGAACGCGGCGTCTTGAGGAAAGACCCCTCCGGCGGCCGTAGCACGAGTTATCACCTGATCGAGAGAGGATAGCGCCACGTTTGAACCTGACCGATCCGGGCTATGATGTGATTGCCACCGCATACTCCGGTGAGGAGGCTTTAGACAAGCTCCGGGAGGTCTATCCCGATCTGGTGCGAACCCGTATCAAAATCAACAGCGGAACGAGAATATCCAAGGGGCAGGAGTCCTACTCCTGCCCCTTGATCTTGTTACCATTTGCGTTTTAAAACAGAAAGCGCTCAGTGTATCTTGGCTGGCGTGACTTTCTCCGTCGCGCCGACCTTGTTGCCGGCAACATGGCACTTATTACAATTGACCTCTTTGGTCAGATTGTGTGAAGGCCACGATTCCATCACCAGGTGTTTGACCGCCATTGGGACGACCATCTTCATTTCGGCGTCGCGCTGCACGCCCATTTCTGCGTCATGGCACCCCGCGCAGGTCACGTCCGCGTGGAGGGTTTTCATCGCCTTGTCCGCGTGGCAGTTTATACACTGCGTCTTGCCGCCCAGACGCGCGGCCTGTTCCGTGTTCTTGAGCAGTACATCGTGTATTTCGGTATGGCAGTCCGTGCAGAGTTGCATGGATTTATGCACGCCCCGTTTGACGGAGAGCTGCAACTCCTGCACCTGCGGATGACGGCGGATACCATCGCCATGTACGCCAATCGCGGGTTTGGATTTGTCGCCCTGGTAGTAGCCGGCATGGCACGCAGCGCAGACATCGTTGGATTTGGTCAGCGCGTCCTTGCCGATGAATTCATGCGAGGCGATGTTGACGGTCCAGTCCATCCCGGACTCGGTCATCGCGCCTTTGGCGGCATCGCTCTCTTTGTCGTACTTGGTCCACAGATCGATAACGCTGCCCGCCTGCTTTTGCTTGATCTGGGTTTTCCAGTGGCAGGCGCCGCAATTGGTCCGGATATGGCAGCGTCCGCAGTCCGCTTCGCTGCCGGCAAAGGTTTCGTCAAGGACATACACCTTGCCGTCCGTGCCCGTGACCTTTTTCTCGGTGCGCGGCTTGCCGTCCGCCTCGAACATCATGTCCTTGATCGTCGCGTGTTCGCTCTTCATAAATGCCGAATAGCGGGCATCCTTATGGCACGCGAGACAGGCAGCGCCATCGACGACGTAGAAATTGCGCGTCTTGGTCGTGTCCGTATTCTTGGCGCTAAAGCGCGCCCAACTACCGTACGTGCGCTTGGCATTGTGCGGCGGCGTCGGCTTCATCCCCGTATGGCAGGCCACACATTCGGCGTTGCCGTGTTTGCTCGCAGCGTAGGCGGCCTTGTCCACATAAAGCGGCACGCTTTCGCTGCCGACCTTCATGGTTAGGTTCTTGTTGCTGTGACAGGCAAAGCACCGGGCATTCGTTGATGGGGCGGCTGCTGTCGAATCGGGTATCATCATGATCGCACTGGCGGTCAGCGCGACGACCGGCAGCAGGGTAAAAAACAGGATCTTGGTCTTCATTTTGATGGATCTCCTTTCTTTAATATAGAAATGGATTGACCCCAAGTGAATCTCGTCATGTTGCTGTCGCCGGGACACTCCGAGATAGTCGGATAATCGTTATAGAATAGCTAAACAGGACAGCGACAGGGTGTCAGGGAATATCACTGCAGGGGCGGGCTAATTTTTTTCACCTCCTTTCAACCATGACCGGTTTGATATTTGATTCGGCGCACACAGAACCTGCTTTTTCGTTCGACATGGGCATTCTCCAAAACAGATACAATCAAAACGGCGCCATACGCATGAACATCGCTCTATTACAGCAATGAACATGCCATCGGATCGGATGTATATAGTTACCCAAAATCAAATCATTATAATAAGGGCGGATTCATGAGCCATTTTTAGTTGGCGAAATAACCATATAAGCATGGTGATTTCACCAAAGAAGCGCAACAAGGGACGCACGCAGCCGTTGATATCGGTCTCATCGATCTGTTGGGCGGCGAAAATGAAGACGCATTGTTGCGACAGAGACTGGCCGACAAAACACCGGACATTGACGGACAAAGCTTCCTGTATTATCCGTGTGATGGCTATCAACTAAGTTGGAATCCCTTTTCTCTGATGAGCATCAGACAAATGTCGACCGCAGCCGGATCATACAGGATGCCTCTGTTCTTCTCAATCTCTTGCAGAGCAGCATCCATTCCCAGAGCTGGACGATAAGGCCGGTGAGATGCCATCGCCTCCACGACATCGGCAACAGCGAGGATACGGGCCTCGATGAGAATCTCCTCACCCTTGAGTCCCCGGGGGTAGCCGGAACCGTCCATCCGTTCATGGTGCTGAAGGACAATCTCCGCCAGGGGCCAAGGGGATTCCACGTCTTTTAAAATATCATAGCCTAACCGGACATGTTCTCTGATCAGGGAAAGCTCGATGGCAGACAGCTTCGTAGGTTTGCTCAGAATCTCCGTGGGCAGGGTGATTTTGCCGATATCGTGGATGACCCCGGCCATGCGGAGACCTTCGATCTTCTCCGGTGGCAGGCCCATCTCCGTGGCCATTGTCCGGGCCAGGTCCGTCATCCGGCGCTGATGACCTGCGGTGTAAGGGTCTTTCATCTCCACGGCCATCACCAGCACCTGGATCGTTGTCTGCATCGCCCGCCGCAGTTGTTCCAGCGATTTCCGAAGCTGTTCCTCCGCCCGCTTACGTTCGGTGATATTTCGCATGATGCCGCGAAACCCTATCGGTTGACCGGATCTATTTCTTATCAGCGATATAGAGGACTCAATATATAGTTTGGTTCCATCTTTTCCAATAATTTCATAATCGACTCCTGTCGAGGGTTCCCCTGTCCTGAAGACTTTATTGAAGGCTTGATACAATATTTGACTGTTCTCCTTATCGGTATATTGACGGTTATTTATGCCCATCATTTCAGCGCGGGTATATCCGACCATTCGGCAAACCGAGTCGTTAAAGAAGGTCAAGTTGCCGGCAATATCAACCTCGAAGTAGCCATCCTCGATGTTCTCAAGAATCGCGCGATATCGCTCCTCGCTCTCCCGCAGCGCCTCAGGGGCTCTCTTACGTTCCGATTCCGATTGTTCCAGTTCCGTGGTTTTCTTTTTTAAGGCGGATATCTCTTTGATCCGTTCCGGATTTGTTCTGGATGGATCTTCCATCTGATGCCCCCCTGTAATGACAAACCGTGTCGGCTTCTAAGTCAGTCGCGTGCAACGATTTGAATTCTTTAAATACAGGCATCTCGGTTTTGGGAAGGTTCCCATAGCCTCAGACGCGAGTTACTTGCTGATGCAAACCCGCCATCGGTGGGCTGGGACGCTAAAAAAGAAAGGCGAATGATCTTTGTTGTGAGAAATTATTAGGGATAAAGATATCGGATACCCATTCAGATGTCAAATAGAATATAGGCCATCGGAAAACTATACGGCGCCCAAAATGGATGTCCGTAAAACGGAATCCCGGGTAGAGCGCAGCCAGCCGCCGCACGCCACCCCGCCACTCAGATATCAATCACATCGTCCCGTTTGACCGGCGGCTGCGGAGCGGGCGGTCGCGACGGCGCAAGCAGCCGGTTCAGCAGCAGGTTGGTCATGCTGACAATCAACGCCCCCAACAACGCCGAACCGAAACCGGCCACATGAAACCCATCCACCAACCGGCCGACGAAATAGAACAGGATGGCGTTGATGACCCAGACGCCGATGCCGAGCGACAGGACAATGAACGGCAGGGTGAAAAGCAGCAGCAGCGGCTTCAGGACCGCATTGAAGAAGCTCAGTACCAGCACCACGACCGCGAGGGTCGCGACCGTGTCGTAGCGGATGCCGGGCACGATTTTCGCGCTTAACACCACGCCCAGCGCCAGCACGAACCACCGCACCAGCAGATTGACGAACGCGTTGTTCATGGAATGATGTCTCCAGTTTTGCCGCGGCCTCCCGCGGAGCAATGAAAAGTCTCACCGTCCAGGACGCTCTGCGCAATGGCGGCGCCGGACGCCATTTTTGACGACCTCATAAAGAGTCGCAATTTACCTCTTTTGTCATTTCGGGCTTGACCCGGAATCCAGTGTTGTTAAGTAGTCCTGGATCCCGGCTTTCGCCGGGGTGACGGAATAAGCTGGTTTTGCAATTGGCTCAAGATATTGCTTTTGACGGGAAGTATAAGCAGAACGGGCTTGTATGTCAATGAGATTTGGCCACAAAATGTAGGGTGCGGCGTCGCTCACAGATTTTTCAAGTTCGCTCAACAAGCGGAATCGCAGCGCGCATCCCAAAATGCCAGGAGTGAGAGGTACGGATTGCCTCCAGAGCGTGTCAGGTCCACTTTTTTTGATTCATATTGGAGTTCTAATGAGAATCGTGATAGTAACATCGCGTCGTATGAGTCAACGATCCCTTACGACCACGGGGCTATTCAATAACCCCCATGCCCGGGTTGGGCACAACGAAGGATGAAAATCAGCAGCAGCGAAACGACAAATACGATCAGGCGGTCTGATGTCAAAACTCTGGCAGCGGTGCTTTGCCGGCGATGGCATCAAGGCGTCAGGCGATCGGGGCCGGCCTTGCCGACAGCATGGCGGACCTGCCGACGGTAGAAACAAAAAAAGCGTCCCGCCGATGCCGGCGGAACGCTTCTGTCCATCGTGGAAATCGTGGCGTTGACAATCTTACTTCTT
>Ga0100389_1003464_pt1 | contig 12333 bp, 12 predicted proteins | sample CryGeymeta201513_FD_81537 | JGI IMG/M metagenome (GOLD analysis project Ga0100389, IMG submission 81537) | Groundwater microbial communities from Crystal Geyser aquifers in Utah, USA - Crystal Geyser metaG 2015-13 | ecosystem: Environmental > Aquatic > Deep subsurface > Groundwater | place: USA... | reverse complement strand
GTCCTGCCCGCCTCCGAGGCGTCCGCGACCTCCCGCGCATCCTGCGCCCGGTCGCGGACGAACCCGCGAAAAGCATTGCCAGTCCGGGAACTCACCTGGGTTGCGGTTCCACTGGATAGTTACAAATAATAGTCCAATAATTATAGCCCCTGGGTTGAAAAACCAAAAGGTTCGCCAACAATGTTTGTTTTCGATGAACTGAGTCTCGATTTAGTCAACTGAGTCAATAACGTCCCCAAGTAGGCAAGTAGGACGGGATCCGGTGTCCGGGGAAACATAAATTACCGGCCCGAGCCGTCGAAGGTCACATACTGGGGGCAGGCGCTGGGCAACACACACACCCCCTTGGAGACCAGGATGCGGGTGATCTCCTCGTCGGCCAGTGAGGAATTCTCCATCTTGGTAAGGTACACCAGACAGTCTTTACAGACATTGAAGGCGCTGCGGTGGTCGGGCATCTCCGCGGCGATTTCCCAGCAGACGCGCTTCGGGTGCTCCCTGGCCGGGCAGCCTTCCGAGCGTTGGCATTGTGAGATCTCCCAACAGGTCAGTTTTTTTTTGTCAACCATGGTTGCTTCCTCTCGCAAGACGAAAAATTAACCAGCATTTTTTGACCAATCCCTTGCTCTGTCAAAGGGATCGCCAACCATTGCCGGACATAAACCATTGTTGCTGGACTAGTGTCCATCCGGAAATTGCATGGGACCTGATGGACGCAAGGGTGCAGTTGTCAGGGTGCAGGTTTCGGTTTTGAGCCTGGAGCCTGGAGTTTTTTGTCGCACCCTGCCCCCTGCACCCTGAATTCCATCCGGTTCCATAGGATTTCCGGATGGAAACCAGACTACCACCAACCCCGGGCAAATACCCGGTTTTTGCACAATCAGTCGCCCTGCGTCTCCTGGTCAACTGTCCGGAGCAGCTCGGCCAGCTTGTCCTCCAGCTCATCACGGCCCTGGCCGCTCAGGGCGGAGAACAGCACCCGCTCCGCCGCGGTGACCAGAAAACCCTGGTCCAGGATCTTCGCCTGTTGCATGGCCTTGCCTCGGGATAGCTTGTCAGACTTGGTATAGACGAGCAGCACCGGGATGTTCCTGGCGCGCAGCCAGCTCACCAGGTCGGCGTCCAGGGCCTTCAGTTCGTGGCGCAGGTCGATGATCACCACTACGCAGCGCAGGGTAGAGCGCTTCTCCAAATAGGTGGTGATCAACGCCTGCCATTGCGCCTTCATCTCCTGGGGCACCTTGGCGTAGCCATAGCCCGGCAGGTCCACCAGATAGAAGGAGTTGCCAGTCAGGAAATAGTTAAGGCTCTGGGTCTTGCCCGGCCGGGCGCTTACCTTGACCAGATTTTTGCGGCCAATCAGGCAGTTGATGAGGCTCGACTTGCCGACGTTGGAGCGGCCGGCAAAGGCGATCTCCGGCAGACCGGTGTCGGGCAACTGGGTCATGGCATGGGCACTGATCACGAACTCCACCCAGGGGAACATGGAGGCCGTATTCTCTCCGGTACCTGCTTCTGGGGTCATGACCGCACACCGCCTGCCGCCAAACCGAAAAGGTCGGCGGCTCAGATTACCTTGTTGAGGGTGTATTCGATGATGCCCTCGGCACCCACTTTGAGCAGCCTGGGGATCAAGTCACGCACCTCGTGCTGCGAGATCACCGTCTCCACCGAGAACCAGTCGGTCTGATAAAGGGAGGCCACGGTGGGGGCGTGCAGGCTGGGCAACATGGGGATAACCATGTCGAGCTTCGCTTGGGGCACGTTCATCTTGAGGCCAACGATGGTGTCGGCCCGCAACGCGCCCTGCATGAGCATGGCCATGCTGGTGATCTTCTCCCGCTTCCATGGATCATCCCAGGCCTTCTTGTTGGCGATGAACTGGGTGTTGGAGGTCATGAGTTCGTGAATGATGCGCAGGCCGTGGGCCCGGATAGTACTTTCGGTCTCGGTCACCTCGACGATGGCGTCGGCCAGCCCGGAAACCACCTTGCCCTCGGTGGCCCCCCAGGAAAATTCCACCTCCACGTTGACCTTTCTTTGGGCAAAGAATTTCTTGGTGAAACGGACCAGCTCGGTGGCAATCTTCTTGCCCTCCAAATCCTCGATGCGCCGGATGTCGGAATCACCGGCCACGGCCAGCACCCAGCGGGTGGAATTTCTGCTCACCTTGGAATAGATCAGGTTATCGACCACCACCACATCGGAGTCGTTCTCCAGGATCCAGTCCTTGCCGGTAATGCCGGCGTCCAGCACCCCGCTCTCGACGTAGCGGCTCATCTCCTGGGCCCGGCAGATGGAGCAGGCCAGTTCCGGGTCATCCACCTCGGGGAAATAGTTGCGGGAGGCAAGTTTGATGCGCCAGCCCGCTTTCTCAAACAAGGCAATGGTCGCCTTTTCCAAGCTGCCCTTGGGTATTCCCAGCTTCACCACCTTCATGTGCCATACACCTCTTTAGGATCGAAAACCCGTTCGCCCAGCGTTATCAAGCCATCCCCGTCAATCCGTCGATGAAAGCAGCTCCTGAAGCCCGTGTGGCAGGCGGCCCCGCCCTCCTGGCGCACCAGATAGATCACGCAGTCCTCGTCGCAGTCCACCAGCACCGCTTCCACGTGCTGCACATGGCCGGAGGTGCCGCCCTTGTGCCAGAGTTCGTTGCGGGAACGGCTCCAGTAATGGGCCTGGCCGGTTTCCAAGGTCTTTTGCAAGGCCTCTTCATTGATGTAGGCGACCATGAGGACTTCGCGGCTGACGCTGTCTTGGGCCACGGCCGGCAAGAGACCGCCGCCCTTGTCAAAGCGCAGTCGGATCATGGGATTCTCCTTCGGAAGGGGATTGTCCACCATCGGCATCGTCCTTGGCCGAGCCGCCTCCTGCCGCCAGATCCGCCTCCCGGGAGAGAAAATGGATCAGGCAGGATGTTCTGAACTTGCAGTATTCCGTGGCATGCTGACAGCGGGCCCCGGCGGCGGCAACCGTCTTCTTGTATTTCTCACACACCAGGTCCATGGTCGCGACCTGCCTGGGCCCGCATCTCCGCGGCCGCGCAGGCAAAAAAAATTATTGAAAAATTGAACCGGAATTTATGACCCGTTTTGCCTTGTTTGTCAAGGGGAAAGCCCCATGGCCCGGCCCCGAAAGTTGCTGCCGCCGGGACGCATATCCCCTTGCCCCTGTATTTTTTTTGCGATAGAGTAGCACCCTCGTTACCCTGGGGTCCATATACGGAAACTATATTCCCAGATGGACGCGGTCAACGGTCAGCTATCAGTGGGCAGCAAAAAAACTTAATCAACCAAGAACGTTAAGCTTAAGGCTGAAAGGGGCACAGCAAACATGCAGATCGTAAAGGATGGGGATTTCCTCACCGTGGAATATGTGGGAACCATTGCTTCCGGTGAAATTTTTGAGAATACCGACGACTCCGGCCCGCTGGCATTCCAGGTGGGACAAGGCATGGTGCTGCCCGCCTTCGAGCAGGCCCTTATCGGCCTGGCCCAGGGCGAGACCATCACCGCGGCCATCGCCCCAGAGGATGCTTACGGTGAAAAACGGGACGAACTCATCCAGACCATCGGCCGCCAGGCCATGGGTACGAATGCCGCCCCCAAACCCGGGATGATCTTCGGCATGACCATCGAACATAAGGGCGAGCAGCAGCAGGTGCCGGCCATGGTGATCGCGGTGGACGGCGACCAGGTGACCGTGGATTTCAACCACCCCCTGGCCGGCCAGACGCTTACCTACACGATCACGGTCACGACCATCCGCCAGCAGCCCGACGCCACCGAGGGCCTTAAACCGACGGGCTGCAAGGGTTGCGGAGGCTGAAATCCTAAGGAGAAGCAGATGAGCCAGCCCACCGACCGCGCCGTGTTGACCATTGCCGGCTCCGATCCTTCCGGCGGCGCCGGCATCCAGGCCGACCTCAAGACCTTCACCGTGCTTGGCGTGTACGGCGGGGCGGCCATCACCTGCCTGACAGCCCAGAACACCACGGGCGTGACCGCGGTGCAACCGGTGGCCCCGGGCTTTGTCCGCCAACAGGTGGAGCTGGTGCTCGCCGACCTGCCGGTGACCCACATCAAGACCGGCATGATCGGCACCGCTGGCGTGGCCATCGCCCTGGGTGCCATCCTGCGTGACTTTGCCGGCGAACTGTTCTGCGACCCCGTGCTGGTGGCCTCGGACGGCCAGCCACTCATGGAGGCCCACGGCCTGGGCGATTTCATGGACCACATCGTGGCCAACGCCACGGTAATCACCCCCAACCTGCACGAACTGGCTATCCTCGCGGCCACCCCGGTGCCGGACCGGGCCGCCATCCCCGCCGCCGTCCAGTCGCTGTTGGCCCGTTTTCCCCGGCTGCGGGCGGTAGTGGTCACCGGTGGCCATCTGGAGGAGAGGGACGCCACGGTCAGCGATTTCCTCTTTCAACCCGACCGCCCGGCCATCGTGCATGAACATGCCCGCCAGGTCACGCGCAACACCCACGGCACCGGCTGCACCTTTGCTTCGGCCCTGGCCGCCTATCATCTACTCACGGACAGTTACGAACAGGCCTTCCTCCAGGCCATCGTCTTCATGGACCTGCTGCTGCAGCGGAGCGCCGACCACACGCTGGGCAAGGGCGCTGGCCCGCTCCTGCATCACCTGGCCAGATAAAGGTCAGGGCGCCATACCCTACCGCAACTGCTTGGAAAAACGTGATTGCATCAGCTTTGCTTTGCGCGTATAGTTTCTTCCCTCGTGAGCCAGGCTAACGGTTAGCCTGACCATCGGCACATGTTTTTATAGGAATTCAATGAACAATATCCGCAACTTCAGTATCATAGCCCACATCGATCACGGCAAATCGACCCTGGCCGACCGTTTTATCCAGCACTGCGGCATGGTAACGGACCGTGAGTTCAAGGACCAGATCCTGGACTCCATGGACATTGAGCGGGAACGCGGCATCACCATCAAGAGCCAGACCATCTGCCTGCCCTACCGGGCCAAGGACGGCAAGGACTACCTCCTCAACCTGGTAGACACCCCCGGCCACGTGGATTTCAGCTACGAGGTCTCCCGGGCCCTGGCCTCCTGCGAGGGGGCGCTGCTGCTCATCGACGCCGCCCAGGGGGTGCAGGCCCAGACCCTGGCCAACCTGTACCTGGCCATGGAGAACGACCTGGAGATCGTGCCGGTCATCAACAAGATCGACCTGCCGGCCGCCGACCCCGACGCCATCGCCATCCAGATCGAGGAGGACCTTGGCCTGGACATCGAGCGCATCCAACGCTGCTCGGCCAAAACCGGCCTGGGGGTGGAGGATGTGCTGGAGGCCGTGGTCAAATTCCTGCCGCCGCCCAAGGGTGACCCGGACAAGCCCCTGCAGGCCCTCATCTTCGACGCCAAGTACGACCAATACCGGGGCACCGTTATCTCAGTCCGCGTCTTCGAGGGCCGCGTCAAGGCCGGCGACACCATCCGCCTGCTTTACAACAACGCGACCTACAAGGTGGAGGAGGTGGGCCTCTTCCACCTCACCCGGCAGGCCCGGCAGGAACTGGTTGCCGGCCAGGTCGGTTATATCGTCGCCGGCATCAAGACCGTGTCCGACACCCACATCGGTGACACCATCACCCTGGACAGCAACCCCTGCGCCGCGCCCCTGGCCGGCTTCCAGGAAATCAAACCGGTGGTTTTCTCCTCGCTCTACCCCATCTCCACCGACGATTACGAAGACCTGGCCGTGGCCATGGAGAAGCTCACCCTAAACGACGCCGCCCTCACCTTTCAGAAGGACAGCTCCACCGCCCTGGGCTTCGGCTTTCGCTGCGGCTTTTTGGGCCTGCTCCACCTCGAGGTTGTGCAGGAACGCCTGGAACGCGAGTACGACATCCCGCTCATCCTCACCGTGCCCTCGGTGCTCTACCGCTTCCACCTGCAGGACGGCAGGATGCTCGAGGTGGATAACCCGGCCCACTTCCCGGACCCGGGTTCCATCGCCAAGACCGAGGAGCCCTACGTCAAGGTCTCCATCCTCATGCCCGAGCGTTACATGGGCGCGATCATGACCCTGTGCATGGAACGGCGCGGCGTCAACACCCACCACCACTATCCCATGCCGGGCCGCATCGAGCTCACCTGCGAGGTGCCCCTGGCCGAGATCATCTACGATTTTTATGACCGGCTGAAATCCATCACCCAGGGCTACGGCTCCTTTGACTACGAGATGATCGACTACCGCGAGAGCGATCTGGTAAAGCTCGACATCCTGGTGAACGGCGAAAAGGTGGACGCCCTCTCCCAGCTCGTCCACCGCCAGAAGTCCCGCGAGCGCGGCCTGCACGCCTGCGAACGCCTCAAGGAAGAGATCCCGCGCCACATGTTCAAGATCGCCATCCAGGCGGCGATCGGCGGCGCCATCGTCGCCCGCACCGACGTCAGCGCCATGCGCAAGGACGTTATCGCCAAGTGCTACGGCGGCGATATCTCGCGAAAACGCAAGCTGTTGGAAAAACAGAAGGCGGGCAAGAAGAGGATGAAAACGGTGGGCAACGTCGATATCCCGCAGAAGGCCTTCCTGGCAGTGCTCAAGAGCGACCAGGGCTGAGGGCTTATCCGACCTGTCCGATGGGTAGGCCTACGCCAAGGCCGCCAGAATGCCTGGCCCCAGTTCCTGGCGCTGCCAGTTCTTCATGGCGGCAAAGCCAGCCAGATCGACAAGGGCCGATGGCGGCCTGCGGGCAATGGCCTCGAGCATAGTGCCGTTGATGACCACGCCAGGGTCCATGCCGAGTTCAGCAGCCTTGATGGTGCGCCAGCGCTTGAGCGTTTTGAGGCGGGCAGTGGCGGCCGGGTCTTCGACTGGTCGCACCACCTCGGGGAATGCGGGCCACTGTTCCTTTGGCAAGGCCAGGGCAACTGTAATGGCCCGCAACAACTCTTGACCATGGCGGTCCACCAGCCATGACCGAAATCCCGGGACCGCCCGCATGGCGACCAGAGTCCGAGGCATGGCGCGGGCCAATTCAATGAGCAGGGCCGTATCGATCACCTTGAAGTGCGGCACATCCTGACTCTGCGCCTCGCCATCGCGCCACTGCAGGAGCCCCTCCAGCACCGCCAACTGGCGCGGCGCAAGCGCCTGCGCCCCCTTGGCGCGCAGGAAAAGCGGCCCGTTGCTGCTGCTGTGACGCACCTGCTCCAGCAACTGAAACTCCTCGGCCGCCCAATCCAGGCGGCCCTTTTCCGCCAATCGAGCCTCAAGCAGTTTCATTAAGCCATGCAAATGGCGGGTATCCTCCGCCGCATACTCCAGCATGGCCGCGCTTAGCGGCCGCAGCGACCAGTCGGCACGTTGGTATTTCTTGTCGAGCCGCACTCCGAAGTAGCGGTCCAGCAGATCGGCGAGCCCCAGTTTGGGCTCACCCAGCAACTGACCGCACACCATGGTGTCGAAAAGGCCACGCACCACCAGCCCATGATCGCGGAAAAGACAGCGGATATCATAGTCAGCCGCGTGAAAAATCTTGCGCACCCCCGGGTCGGACATTACCGGTTGCAGGGCCGAGAGATCGGCCAGGGCCAGGGGATCAACCAGCACGGTCCGGCCCGGGGTGGAAAACTGCAGCAAACAGACCTTTTCCTGGTAACTGTGCATGGAGTCGGCCTCCAGGTCAACGGCAATAACCGACGCATGGCTGAGTTCGCCGGCAAAACGGACCAAGGCGGGCAGATCAGTCAAAAGAGTCTCAGGCATGGCCGGGCTCCCCAGGGATATGCGCGGCATCCTTGCCGCCTTTTTTCGCATCGGCCCGCATGATCTTCAGCAGTTCCTCGCCATCGACAATCTCCTGCCTGATCAGGATGGCGGCCAGGGTATCGATGGTCTCCCAATGGCGTTCCACCAACTCCCGGGCCTTTACGGTCGCCTCGTTTATCCAACTGCTCACCCGCGTCTCCACCTGGGTCAGGAAGAACTGTCTGCTGACATTCTGGGTCAGTGTCTCGGTGTGCACATAGCCCACCTCCCTGTCCATCCCGAGACTGGCCACCGCCGCGTAGGCCTGGTGGGTCGCCTGTTCCAGATCCACCGAGGCCCCGGAGTCGATGCCCTTGTCGCCGAATTTCTTGATGCTCGCCACCCGCCCGGCGATCAACACGCAGATATTATTGAAGACCTCGGCCCTGGAGACGTTACTGGGAAAGTCCTCAAAGGTGTAAGAGATGAACCCCAAGGTATGCAGGCGGGGGGCGATGGTGACCTGCTCTATCTTGATGTCTGGCAGCAGCAAGCAGGAAAGCACGGCGTGCCCGGCCTCGTGGTAGGCCGTCATCTTCAGCTCCTCCTCCAAGTTATGAAAGTGTTTTTTCTCCAATTTGGAACCGTATTTGATAATGTTGATCTGTTCGATCAAAATTTCCTCGGTAATGCAATCCAGGCCGTGGCGGATGGCATGCAGCGATGCCTCCTTGCCGATGCGCTGCAAGTCATAGCCGTTCATGCCCGAGATATAGCGTACCACCTTGTCCACGTCGATCCTGCCGTTGTTGGGCCTTTCCAGAATCTTTTCAATAAAGAAGCGGCGGGCTTCCTTGTCTAGTTCCGGGACTTCGACAAAGATGTCGATGCGGTCCGGCGCAATAAGCAGGGGGTTGACCTCGGCCTTGTTCTGGGCCGTGGCGATAGTGAAGACCGATTCGTCCGGATCCGTGGGCAGGGCATCTAGTTCTATAAGGAGCTGATCAACCGGCAAGTTGGCATAGGCGCCCTCGACCATGCCCTTGAGGTCAATGCCGTCCAGGAAAACTATGCTCGGCGCAAACTGCCTGGCCTTTTGAAAGGCGCTGCTGATGTAGTAGGGATCAAACAGTTCGCTCCGCGACACATACAGATAAGGCCGTTCGGCCTCCGTGGCAAAGGCCTTGCCCAGCATGGTCTTGCCCACCCCCTCGGGCCCGAAGAGCAGCAAACCTTTCGGCATATCAATGCCGAATTTCCTGACCAGGGCCGGCTCCTTCAGCAGGGTGATGATCTGCCTGAGGGTATTCTTCGTGGTCTTGTTGCCGGCGATCTCGGCAAAACCCAAGGTGGAAAACTCAACCCGGGGGCGCTCTTCCCGGAAATACTCCTTGGTGGTGGGCAGCCTCGTAAGCTCCGCCCGCTCGATGCTGAAAAACACCTGCCCGCCGCGGGCATACTCTTTCCAGGTCAATTCCACGGTTTCATTTTTCTTGAAAAGCTTCTGCGGCAGATTGTCGCTCTCCCGGTTAAGCCGGGCCAGAAAGCTCTTGGCCTGCCTGGAGAGCTTAAAGGTCACCTTGCTTGGGTAGCTTGGGGCGTTACGGATAAACTGGGTGATTTTGAACAGCACCGCATCAGGCAGCTTCTGCTTCACCCGCTTCACGTTGATATAAGGCGCAAAGGACAGGGTGAGCATCCTGACCAGCTCATCAAACTCCTGATACGTGAGCTCAATATTGCTCTTGGCCATGAAGTGCTCTGACAGCCGCTGCAAGGCATCGGCGCCAACCCGCACGATGGCGTCAAGACTTAAGCGGTTAAACAGGATGATATGATGGTGCGACAGAACGGATAACAGCTTGGGCGCGATGGCCGGCTGCACGGTCTCAAACACCATTTTTTTCTCATTGGCAATGGCGTCCATGACCAAAGCCTGGGCGCGCAGCTTTTCCTTTTTGAATGAATTCAGGAAGCCCTTGCTCTGATAGAGGGCGCCGCCCAGGGTGGAGGTGAAGATGACAATGGTTTCGCTACAGTCGACGCTGCCCTCCCCCGGACCTCGGGTGAGCAGGTCAAGCAGGGCGAGTTGCAAGCCATTGTCGGCCTGATCAATGCTGTCGAACAGGACAATGGCGCGGGGATGGGCATTAATGAACCTGACCAGTTCCCCGTCCGGCAGGCCATCCACGGTGGCCGAGGCCAGCAAACGCATGCTGCTTTCCGGATCAGCGTACTGTTCCATGTCGAACTGCTTGAAGGCCGCATACTCGGCCAGGCATCCGGCCAGGGCGCTGGCCAGGGAGATCTTGCCCACGGCCGGGGGGCCCAGAAAGGTGAAAATGGCCCGGGGCGGCATCTCCAGCGGCTTATAGGCCAAATGGACAAAGGCATCCACCACCGCATCAATGGCCTCATCCTGATCGTAAATGATCTGCTTGAGCCTGCCCCGCAGCTCTTCGAATACCATGAAAATTTTTTTGCCCGTAACCTTACGCTTCACGTTTACTCCATCCTTTTTCTATGGAAGCGGCAGCAACCCGCCAATTCCTTGCGCCTGACCGGCCACCCCTTTATGGATAACCAGTTGTCGCCCTTCCTGCTGCCCCGCCTCATACGCATTCACATAAACCCGGGGACCGGCATGCTGGATGGTACGCAGGCGAGGGTGACGCCAGCGGCAATATCTGATCAGGCCGGGATCATTGGCAAGGATCAACTCACCTGCCCCGGCCCCGCCCCGGCTGGCCATATCCTGACGATCCTGCTCTTGCAACTTCTGGCGGAAACCATGCAACACCCCTAGAAAATAGGAATTTCGCTCTTTAGCCGGAACCCCGGTATCCTGGCTGAAGCCTTGCCAGAGATGCGGCAGGCGATTCTCCAGGAAACGGTAGACATACTCGGCCACGTCCAGGTTCTCCCTGGCGCCGATCAGTTCAATAACCCGATGGCTGGCAAGCGTTTTGGGATCAAACTGTTGGGACAGAACCACGTTGACATAGAAAAAATCCTTAAGCAAGGAGGCAATCACCCGCTGATAGGCGGCGAGCCGCTTTTTGCCGAGGTTGATGATCAGATAATCATACTCCGTGGCCGCCTGCTGCCCGATCCTCTCCAGGTTGTGTTTGCGGAGCAGGGCATTGGCCTTCTGCATGGCCAGGGCGGCCTCGTGCTCGTTGGCACTCTGCGCCAGGGAAAAAAGTTTTTCGATCCGGGCGAGCACCCCGCTGCCGGTATGCGGCCCCTGCCTTTGCAGCAGACGCGGAATGCGACCCGTGGCCGTCCGGAAGGCGGGATGGACGCCAAGCCGATCGCAGGCCTCCTGAAAGGCCGGACCATGCGGCACCTCATCCATCCGACCCATGACCTGCTGCACATATTGATGGCTGACTTCATGCTTGAGGATTTCCAGCACCACGTCCCAGGTACAATCCGTGATTAGCCAGACGGCGATCTTGAGGGTATCAAACCCGGGCGACCAGGCCCCGGCCCTGGACTGATTGTCCATGATCTCAAAGACCGGAGGACGGAGCGGCAACCGGTACAGCCAGCAGAGATGCCGATACTCATCCACCAGTTGCTTGCGCCACGCCCCTCTCGGTGTCGTTTCTCTTGCGTGCATATATTTATGGGTCAAGGCCTTCAGGCCGGCAGGAGTGACAGGACCCCGCGCAGGGCCGCCCAGGCAAGCACCAGGGCGGTGATGGCCACGCAGCTCATCCCGAGAAATTTATGACGTAAATTCTCCTTGATCCGCTCCTGATAACCTAGCAGAAAACCAAACATGGCGCCGGCCGCCATGCCGCCGCCATGCCCCCAGTTATTAATGCCAGGCACCAGCAGGCCGAAAACAAAGATGCTTATTGCCCAGCCGCGCACCTGGTGAAAAAGGTTCTGGCCGTAGGTGCCGCCCCGGCTTTTGCCATAGTAGAGGATGGCGCCGATCAGGCTGCAAACCGCGGCCGAGGCGCCTATGGTATAGGACACGCCGGCCAGAAAAGAAAGGATAAAGCCGCCGACCCCACCCAGGGTGTAGATCGTGAGCATCCGAAAGCCGCCATATTCCTGGATGACCAGGGGACCTATCTGCCGCAGGGCCAGCATATTGAACAAGATGTGCAGCAGACTGCCGTGCAGATAATTGGCCGCCACCAGAGACCACCAGCGATGCTGGTGCAGAATGGGAATGGTGCCGGTGGAACCGAGGTTGGCAAGGCTGCCGGGGCTTGGTGACAGAAACTCAAAGGGATGCAGGGCAAGACTGTCGGCGCGCGGGTTGATGAGCAGGGCAAGAAGATACATGCCGACATTGGCATAGATGATCAGGTTGATAATCTGACTTTGCTCGGTGAAACCGACAATAAAACGATTATTTCTCCACCATGAACCAGGCTTGCTAGTACCGCAAAAGGGGCAACTCGACTCATCCCGATTGATCAGCCGTCGGCAATTTGGACAAAGTATGGATTTTTTAGGGTATGGAGCTGGCATGTTACTAGTGTCATGTCAACCTTGAAATGTCGTAAAAAATGAACTATAATTTCTTCATAATCAATCCAGGAGGCTTGGCTATGAAGAAATACATTGTGACGCTCAGC
>Ga0100389_1003462_pt1 | contig 12335 bp, 10 predicted proteins | sample CryGeymeta201513_FD_81537 | JGI IMG/M metagenome (GOLD analysis project Ga0100389, IMG submission 81537) | Groundwater microbial communities from Crystal Geyser aquifers in Utah, USA - Crystal Geyser metaG 2015-13 | ecosystem: Environmental > Aquatic > Deep subsurface > Groundwater | place: USA... | reverse complement strand
GGCAACGAGGGCAATCGAGTCCTCGCGGAGATAGCACAAGACACCTCATTCTGGGATGATCCCCCCAGCATCGAAGAGCTTGCCGCACGGCAGGGGGTCAAGCCGTGCCGTCGCATAGAGGACCTGCGGGGAGACTTCTGGCCGGAAGACGAGAGCGTCGACGAGTTCATAGCAGCCGTCCGGAGGTGGCGCCAGGAAGGCAGTACGCGGGAGGTCCCCGAGTGACAGAGTGCGTCGTGGACACAGATGTCGTCTCCTTCGTGTTCAGAGAGGACACGCGTTCCGAGCTATGCCGCCCGCACCTGGAAGGCAGCCGCTTGGCCGTCTCGTTCATGACCGTCGCGGAGCTTCATCGATGAGGGCTGGAGCGCCACTGGGGAGCGCGCCGCCAGGCCGAGCTGGCGGACTACCTCGGTGAGTATGTCGTCCACGGGTTCGACCGGTGGCTCTGCCGAAAATGGGCTGAGGTGACCTATGGCGCCCAACGCAAAGGCCGCCCCGTCGGGTGCGCTGACGCCTGGATCGCTGCGACCGCTCTTCTGCATGGCGTGCCGTTGATCACCCACAACGCCCACCACTACTCAGCCGTCGAGGGGCTGGAGGTCATCACCGAGAACCCGGTGGCCGCGCTTCGGACCGGCCCGTGACCGGCGTGCCGTCAATAAGCGCGCGGATCGCCGCCGCCAACTCCTCCGGCCGCTGGCTCCCGAGAATCACCCGCCGCTTGTCCGTCTCCAACAGCACGCCTCGGTTCCCCCGCGCGCTGTAGCACCGGGTCCCGCCGGCGCCGAACCGGATCCCCCAGCCGCCGAAGTCGCGCAGCGGGCGGTAGGTTGTTGCCTCGCACCTGCGAAGCTGCTCCCGGCGCCAGCGGAACTTGACCCAACCCAGGTAGCCGTACTCCGCCGTCACGCCTTGGTCATCAACCCGGACCACCAAGCGGAAGACCACGAGGTAGAGCGCCACAAAGAACAGCCACATCGCCAGGAGCACCGCCGGGGGAGCCGGTTTCGCGCCGAACGGTTTGTGGAACACGAGAGCGGAGACCTGCCCCCACAGCAGCAGCGCCAGGAGGGCGCCCAGCAACGCGTGGAAGAACGGAGGGAAGTGCTGGACTTCCTGGTAGTGGACGGCCGGGTCGGTAGGGTTGTTCATGGCATCGATTGCACCACGGAGACACGGAGTCCACGGAGATCAGGCGTTTGACCTCCTTTCCCTTCTCCGTGCTCTCAGTGTCTCCGTGGTCAGACAGCCGTTCAGATGTTCGCCTTCATCCAGTCAAGGCACTTGGCGTAGCCGAGGGTGGTGACTTCTCTGCCTTCGTACTCGGCGCACCACACGCCGTCGTAGCCGGCGTCCTTGAGGCACTTGACTGCGTGCGCCAGGTTGATCTCACCCTCGCCGAGCGCTGCGCCGACATACTCGCCGCGGCAGCCGGTGCCGTCTTTCATGTGGGTGTGGAAGGCGTACGGCGCGACGATCTCGTAGAACCGGTTGATCGCCTCAATGCTGTGGCCCATCCAACGGTAGTTCAGGGTGTCCACATTGGCGCCCACGAACTTGGAGCCCACCGCCTGGAATAGCGCGACCTGCAGATCGCCGTCGTTGGTCACCACGCCATGGTTGTCCACCGCGAGCTTGATCTTCATCTCTTCGGCGAACCCCGCGCAGCGTTTCAGGCAGCCGGTCATGGCTTCGACGTGGCGGTTCTCCGGCACTTCGTCCTTCGGGCGGCCGCCTTCTGTGCGGATCACGTCGCAGCCGAGAATCTGCGCCAGTTCACAGACGCGGCGCATGCGCTCGACCTGCTGCTGGATCGCTTCTTCCTCCAACAGGACGAAGTCGTTGTTCGCTGCAAACGCCGAGACCTGGAGGCCGAGCGAGTCGATTTCTCTGCGGACGGCCTCGGCAACGGACTTCGGGTTGTCTGCCGTATCGGTGCCGACATCGCCACACTGCAGCTCAACATAGCCGAATCCGGTGTCTGCCGCGTACTGGAGATACTCACTCAACGTCGGGAGGGTCGGGAAGTTGTAGTGAATCACACCAAGCTTTGCCATCTGGGTCTGTCCTTTCGGGAACTGAGTCGTGGGAACGGTACCAACTGCAAGGGACTTCGTCAAGGGGCACGCCGGCTACTTGATCGGTTCGTGCACGAGGACTTCGTACTCGTCGGTGAGGGGCTGCCGTGTATCGTGCACCTCAAACGTCGGCGCCTCGTTGTGCACTGCGCCAGTCTCCTTCATCTACTCGGTGACGACGCGATACGTGTACGGAATGTTGCCGATCCGCCCCCGGTGCGTAACCCGAGCGAACTTGCTCGCCGACACCGCACACGTCACCATCCCCGCGGGGACGTCCTTGAACTGCGTTATACCCGCGAAGGTTAAGAACACACCGAAGTGGAAATTCGCGGAACTTCCCCGGCAGGCGTGCAGCAGACGTAGGACAGAGGGTATTCTCCCAGACGGAGCCGAAGTCGCACCGGGACTTCGGTGTGTTCTTAACCTTCGCGGGTATACCTCGACGCCGACGAGGTATGAGTGCTTCTCCGCGCCGGGCTTCCTGTACCAGAGACCGTACAGCAGGTACGGCTGCGTCTGGTGCTTGATGAGCGGCATCTTGGGGCAGAGCGCAGCCCAGGCGTAGGTGATCAGGTAGGGTCTCAGCTCGGCGTCGGCCAGCTCGACGCCGACCACCTTGAAAGCCGCGTGCTCGACGACTTCCACCGTCATCGTCGGCTTGCCGGGCGGCGCGTTCTGTTCCGCGGAGGCGCTCATCTGTGTGCAGAGGACTATGGCCACACAGCCACAGCCCAATAGCCGGGCGACTGCTGGTGCTGACTGCATGTCTCTGCTCCTTCGAAGGCGCGGGCCGCGGCGTAGGGGCGGTGCCTGCCCGCCCAGTCGGGGGCAGACACGCAGGTCTGCCCCTACCTCAATGCCGCCGCCAGCTTGTCCAGTGCTACTACCCCTGCCGTCTCGGCTTCCTTTGCGGCCTCCAGCGCTTCGGTGGCTTTGCGGATTCGCGCCTCGTCCTTGAGGTATTCCGCCTTGTCGCCGTTGGTGGGGAACGCCCCGGCGCCGCCTCAGTACTCACGCCCCCTCCCCCCCCGCCGCCGTGCAGCTCGGCCGTCTCCATCGCGGTGCTGCACAGCGGCGCCAGGAGCCTGCAGTTGAGTCGAGGTCTGCCTTGCGCTACTTGCCCATCGCCTTCAGTGCCTGGAGGCACCGGTCAACCGCCTCCAGCGGCGGGAAGGCGTCGCTCTCGTATTCGACGATGTACCACTTGGTGTCGTCCGTGGCTTCGCAAAGCCGGAAGATGTCGGCCCAGGGCAGGTCGTCCTCGCCGATGAGCGGGCGGAAGCCCGCGTGTGGATCGTCCTTGCCGGCTTCTTTGGAGTAGGGCTTCAGGTGCACGGTGCCGCCGCGGCCCGGGTATTGCTCCAGAATGGCGACACAGTCGCCGCCGCCGAAGAGCGCGTTGCCGGTGTCGAGCTGCATGACGACTTCCTTCTTCGTGTTGCCGAAGAGGGTGTCCCACGGCTTCTCGCCGTCCAGCGGGGTGAACTCGATGTGGTGGTTGTGGTAGCCGGTGAACAGACCGTGCGGCGCCAGCTTGTCGGCCAGCTCGTTGAAGAAGTCGGCCATCTTTCGCCAGTCGTCGCGGGTCTGGATGAGGTGTCCCGGCAAACCGGGGATGATGACGTACTGGTTGCCCACTGCCTTGTTGAGCTCGATGGTACTGGCGAGCTTGTCGTCCTGCACCATGTCGAAGGGGGTGTGCCAACCGCAGCAGACGAGACCGAACTCGTCCAGCAGCGGCCGCAACTCCTCGCCGGTGTGTTGCGGCGGGCCGGCAAACTCCACGCCTTCATAGCCCATCTTCGCGACGGCTTCCAGCGTGCGGCGCACGTCGTTCGCCAGGTCCTCGCGAACGGAGTACAGCTCCAGCCCAATGGGAATTCGTGCCATGTCGATCTCTCCTCGTCCTGTTCGGAATCGTGTTGGGAATGGTGAGCGGCACCGTATTCTCGGCGGCAGCGCCCGAGTCCTGTCGGTGCGCGAAGATCCACTCAGCCGAGGAACACGGGCTTCACGTGCTGCTCCAGGATGTTCTCCGTCACGTTCGCGGCGATCACGCCCTCGAACTCGGCCAGCGCGTCCAGGTAGCGCACGCCCAGCTCCGCCGCGACCTTGTAGCCGACGTGCAGAAGCTGCCGGAAGCTGGGGTTGTACGCCGCGCACGATTGGTCGTGGCGCAACGCGGCGGCGTACTCCTCGCCGCCCCAACCGGCTACTTCAGCGGGCGAGGGCAGGCCCGCCGGGTCGATATCGATCACCGCTGCGTACGGACCGCACAACTCGTCAAACCGGTCCAGCGCGCTCCGGTACACGTCCCTGGCGATCCGCAACCCATCGCCGCCAGCCAACGCCAGGCCGATCAACTCCTCCAGCCAGGTGGTGCCGGCGGTCTTCAGATGCAGCCCGGCGTCGTGCCGCCGAATCGCCTGGTTCATGGCGCCGTAGATTGAGAACTTGTCGCTACCCGAATGCACGCTGAGCTTCAGGTTCGCCGGCAGCCCAAACTCCCCGATGGCGAACCGAAGGAGGGCGACATCCTCCTCGAACTCCTTCGTGAACTGTGCGACGTCGCCCACATAGTCGACGCCCTTGTTGAACCGCCCCGTGAACTTCGGCGCAATGGTCTGGGCGGGGAGGTCCTCTTCGGCGAGGGCGGAGAGAATGAAGAGCAACTCGACGGGTGTCTGCGGCTGATCGGTCTCGTCCATCGACACCTCGGCCACGAAGCTGCCGGCGCCTTTGGCACTCTCGACGTGCCGGTAGATTCGCCCGGCTTCCTGGACGGCCAGCAAGTACTTCCGCGCCGCCACTTCGACGCACTCAGCCGTGATCGCGAATCCCGTGGCAATCCCAGGAACCGACAACTCGCCAACGTACCTGCGGTGCCTGTCGACGAAGCCACGAATGTCGTCCTCGCTCGCCGACTGCCCGGTGAAGTCGGCCACGTCTAACGTGAAGAAGTCGCTTGCGTCGAGGAAGAGATCGACGTTCTTCAGTCCGATGTGGTCGGCATCAACGTAGTACGCGTCCGTCCACGCCAACGCCGCGACCGCAGCGTCTGCCTCGGCGCGGACGTCGGCCGGCGCGGTGCCGATGATTGTGTGCTCGCGGTGCGACTTGTTCCACACCGGCACCACGTTGGCGCCCAGCGCCTTCGCCTGCAGTAGCGCGCGCAACTGCGCCTTCCCCTGTCGGGCAAAGCGGTCGCCGATTCCCAGGGAGTACTTCTCAAGGGTCATGTCGTGTCCTCATGCAACTCGCGGATTGGCCCGCCCTGGCGGTGCAGGGGTGCGGTCGGCCCCTGCTCAGCTCCTCAACAGCTCGTCTACCCTCCCCTCCGGCACCCGCGCAGCGTACACGTGCGGGAAGCCGCTGCGGTTGGAGTTGAAGACCACCCACTTCAGGTCGGGCGTCAGGTAGGGGTGCGCGTGGGTGTTCTGTGCATTGGTCGGCTGGGTCAGGGACTCGCACACGACGGCTGACTTGCCCGTCTGAGTGGAGCCGATGACCACCTTGAACGTGCCTTGGTAGTCGTCGGCAGAGAACAGCCGGCCGCAGCGCGACACGCCGACGTGATTGAACTTGTACCCCTTGGCCACGACGCGGGCTGCGGCGCCTGGCCGCACGCCCAAGAGGTTGCCCTGCTCCGGCGCGTAGTCGCCGCTGGCGCTGACTGACAGTAGCATTTCGCCCGTCTGGCCGATCCACGCTTCGTGCCCGGTCACCGGGCTCGTGTAGGGCTTACCCACCTGTAGCTCGGTGCGCTTGCCATCCGGCACTGAGACAACGTAGAGGGTCGCGCCCTCGGGGCCGGTGCTGCGGTAGTTCTGCCCCTGGCTGTCGAACCCGCCGCCGCGGTTGTGCTGGACCATCACCTGCCGGCCGCCACCCAAGTCGAACTGCGGGTGAGCATTGAAGGTGTACGGGTCCTGGTCGATGAGCGTCTCCTCCCCGGTCTGGAGGTCGACCAGCAGAATGCCGAACAGCTTCCATTTGTCGTCGAGCCGCTTGCCGCGCACGTAGTAGCGGTGGTCCGGTGACACCGTGCCGAAGCTCCACGTCCACGGCGCCTCGGCGAACTGGTGCACCGGCTCGGGCTTGCCGTCAGGCAGCTTGGCCCGCAGGAGCTGCTGGGTCTCGCCGCTGCGCTCGAGGTAGTAGAACATGCCGTCCGGCGTGATCGCGCAGCCCGCCATCCCCAGGGAGGAGTCGAGCACCCGTTCCTGCCACGTCCCAAGCTCGACCGCCACGAAGTCAGTTCGGTTGTCGCGGTCCTCCCCGCGGCGCTCATACACCAAGTGCCGTGAGTCCTCCGAGCAGTATGGGACCTCGCAGTAGATGTTGGAGTGCGGGCGCTCTTCGGTGGTCACCTGCCAGATCTCCGCGCCGTTTCCTTGGCGCTCGACGAAGCCGCCTCCGGTCTTCCCGCCCTTCCCGGCGGCGGCTGGCTGTTCGTCCTGACCGAGGGCGGCCGAACAGGCGCCTGCCGCGCCCACTGCTCCAGCCGCGAGTTGCTGGAGCGCCTGCCGTCGGTTCACTTGGTCGCTGGCGTGAATTGTGGGCATCGCTGTTCGCCTCCGGGGCGTCCTCCGAGACGACTCAATGCCCTCTCATGTTAGCGGGTGACCGCCCCGCTGTCGACCGCCGCCGTCCATCACCCCGCCGCGAGTTGCGCGCTCGTGCCGCTCAGGCTACACTCCCTGCGCCTCGAATGCGCAGACCCACCTGTTGGGGTACTCCACCAATGACAACAAAGACCGACAGCCTGGTTCGTGAGCGCTTCCGCCTGACCCTCGCCCACCAGCCGGTGGACCGCTGCCCGATCGACTTGGGCGGCACGCCGCAGTCCACCGTTGAGAGCCCTGCCACCGTGGCGGCCCTGGCGAAGTACCTGGGCTTCGCCGGCCCGGCGCCCGCTGACTACGACAAGTTCGACCGCAGAATACTCGAGCATTGGGACGTCGACTTCCGCCGCGCCGGGGCGCTGGTGCCGTTCGTGACGGAGCGGTCCCAGCGGGTATCGGAGACGGAGCACGTGGACGCCTACGGCATCCGGCATCGCTTCGGCGGCGTCTACTGGGAGATCGCCGAGGGACCGCTACGCAATGCGACGAAGGACGACGTGGTCGCGTACGAACTCCCCACAATCGCCCAGATCCCCGCTGGCGTGCTCGACGACTGCGAGGCTCGCGCCCGGGCGCTCTTCCACGACACACCCTGCGTCGTGGTCGGTGAGCATCCGGTCTTCGGCGTCTTGGCGCTTGCCTGCTGGCTATGCGGCTACGACCATATTCTGCTCATGCTGGCGATGGACTCGGAGTTCATCCACCGCTTGTTCGCCAAGATTCTGGAGTTCCAGAAGACAGTCATCCGCGTCTACTATGGGCGCCTGGGCCCGTTCCTTCATCTCACCACCAGCGGCGACGACTTCGGCACGCAGCACGGTCCGTTCATGTCACCCCCGAGGTGGCGGGAGTTCGTGAAGCCGTACATGCGGGACCGCATCGACTACACGGCCCGGTTCACCGACGCCGTCTACATGCACCACCCCTGCGGCGCGGTGTCGGCCCTTATCCCCGATCTCATCCAGATCGGGGTGCGGATCCTGAACCCCATCCAGCCAGCCGGCGCAGGAATGGCGCCGGAACGGCTGAAGGCGGCGCACGGAAACGAGATCGTTTTCCACGGCGGGCTGGACACGCAGGAGGGGCTGCCATCGGGCGACCCACTCCTCATCCGGCAGGCGGTCGAGAACTTGCTGGCCGCCATGCACCCGGAGGACGATGGCGGCTTCATCTTCGCCCCCGCCCACAACCTGCAAACCGACGTGTCGCCGGCCTCGATTGCGGCCATGTACGACGCGGTGGCAACGCCGACCGGGCACGCGTAATCCCGCCAGTCCTCAGGGAGTCAGGCGTCAGCCGGTCGGTGACTTCCCCACAACGGCTACGGAAACCCGCAGGCGCGCCCTCGAATGCGGGCGGCGCGACCGGTCACAGCGGCATTACCGCATAGCCCGTTCGGGTCAGCAAGCCCACAACGAAGAACACGCCGGCCATGAGCATGTCGCCCAGGACGAGCCCCAAGAAGAAGGGCCGGGCCCGGTTGTAGGCCGCGAGACCGCCGTAGCGGACGATCGGCAGCTTGATAAGCCAACCCAGGAAGATCGGGAACCAGAACTCGCGCAGGCACATGGCGCGCATCATGATTAGCCCAATGGGGTGAAGCGGCCACCAGGCAAAGGTGAGTCGCCCCGCCTGCAGCGCGCCGAAGAGCGTCGCCCCCAGTCCGACGGCGACGAGGTTCAGCGGCCGCGGCGCCACCCCCACCTGCAGCCACTGCGTGCAGCGCTGCGGCGGCGTCGTAGCATGGCCGGTGAACGTGCCCAGTGGACCGAGACGGATGCCGCCAAAGCGATGACACAGTGTGAGCCAGAAGTACATCGACACAAACGTGGCCACGACCATCCCGGCCAGGCAGGCGACAAGCAATGCCCGGCGTGGCAGGTGCAGCTCGTGGGCGAGCTTCTGCCCGTTCAGCAGCGACGGCATTGAGTTCTCGCGCGGGTCGCGACCCAGGGCCTGCTCGAGGAGCGAGGTGCTGACGGCCTGCCTCGGCGTGAAGATCCCGCCGCCGAACGCCGACAGCACCAAGTCCATCGGCCAGTAGCGAGGCGTCACCAGCAGCATGCCTCCGTTGGTCGCCGCCCAACTGACGCAGGTGTACATCACGAACACGCCGACGAGGAACGGGACGGTCGTCCAGCCCGGCATGCCAAGCAGCCAGAACGCCACAGCCAACAGGCCCGCTCCGCCCGTGAATCCCCAGCAGGCCAGTCGGTACGTCAGCGACTCCTCCTCAGCCGCAAGGGCTCGCCCCACCGCACACGCAGCCACCCGTCGCCAGTGCCGTCGCGCCGTCCAGAGGGCGATCCCCACCAGCGCGAGCGACGCCCCATAGCTCTCGTGGGTCATCAACTCGAACAGGGCAACCTGCGAGGGGAGCACCTTGTAGACCTGGAGGAACAGCCGCTGTACGCGGTCGAGCACCCACGCGAACCAGAGCCCCGCGCCGACTTCCGACGAGAGCAGGTAGCTGAGCCCGGTCACTGCCGGGTAGAGATGCACCTGCGTGTCGTCGGCGATGGCGTACCACGGCGGCGCCGCCAGGGCTTGCCGGAAGTCATAGTGCAGCCGGAGGTGCGGCACCGCCGGGAAGAACGTCGCCAGCCCGCCCAAGCCGTGGAGCACGAGCGGGATCGCCGCTCCCCACCAGACCAGCGGCTGCCGGAAGAACGAGGGAAACAGCGCCCCGTCCCCGGGTTCCCGCATGACTTCCAGCGGGAGCTGCACCAAGGGGAACGTGAACCGTTCCGCCTCCACCCACTGCCGACGCAGCAGGGCAACCAGGCAGGCAGTGCAGACGTACATCGCCAAGGCAATCAGCACCCACGTCATCAGCGGCAGCGCCCACAGCCGCCACGGCAGCGACTCGCCCGGCGGCAAGCCCTCGTAGAACCACCGGGCAGCCTCGTCGCTCTGCACAGTCAACCACTTCGACCCGTACGGCACCAGCAACGCGCTCCAGTTGTTCGCCGTGCTGCTGAAATACCGCGCCGCCACCGCCTGCGGGAATACATAGCGCCACAACCCCGCCGCCGGGATACCCGACGCTGCGATGATCATCGCCCAGATCGTCGCCAGCTCCCCCGCACTCAACGCCCGGCGACGCAGCCGCCGGAGCAGCGGGTTGACCAGGCACGCCAGCAGTAGCAGCACCACCATCGACCCGGTTGGCAGCAAGTTGCCCGCCACGAAGGTGGCTTGGACGTAGTAGTCGTTGTACGGCGTGATGGCGGCCAACAGGCCGACGAAGGCCAGCCCGAGCAGGACAGCTCGGCGACTCAGGCAGCGAGGCTTGGGCAGGAGGCGCACAGTGGGCTCGAGGTCTACACGCGATTGCCGACGCCATGCTCCGAGCACGTTGCAGAGGACCTCCGGCGCCTGCGGCACCCCATGCATGGTACATGCCCGCCGGTGCCTTCACAAGGCGGGACCTGGAGGGACAGCACGGGGATACAAGCGTGGTGCGAGCGTCCCACCTCGCCGCCGTCCCCTTTCTCTCGTCCTCGGTTCATGCCATAATTGCAGGCAGACCATCGGCGTCGCGGAGGGCCACCATGACAATGCGAGACATCCTCGAAGACATTCACTTCCTGGCTGGGGACCTGCGCAACTTCGAACGGAAGTAGGGCGTCCTCTCTGAGACGTTCTACCACGTGTACTGCTCGGGTGAGGAGCCTGAGGACGACGCCTGGGTTGCCGACTGGGCCGAGTGGGCGGGCGCCTACGAGACTTTGCTCCACCGACGACAGCAGTATTACGACGCTGTTGGGCAGGCCGAGAGTCGCTCGGAGACGCTCGGGCAGGTAATCGGTAAGGCTGCGCGCCGTGAACCCCTTCCAATCGCTGCGTGACTGCGAGGAGTACGTGTACTCGATCCAGACGCAGTGTCCCCGAGTGAGCGGCTCCCCGTTGGTGCTGGCGCGACGCAGTTCGTCACTTGCAGTCCTGCAGGGCGAACTCCGTTTCTCGGAGGGGCACCGGCTCGTCGTTCGCGAGTACCTCAACGCAGACAGCAACGGCGTCTTCATCCGGCGGTACAGTTACGAGATCTTGCGGGGTCAGGAGAAGGTGACTTGGTTCGACTCCCAGCCCCACCCGGACGCACCCGACCTCGCCAGCACTCACCCTCACCACAGGCACATCCCGCCGGACATCAAGCACAATCGCGTCCCTGCGCCCGAGATCAGTTTCGCGTCGCCGAACCTGGAGCGGATTGTTGCAGAAGTGGACCGACTGACCCACACGCACGGGGCCCGCTGATTTCTGGGGGGGGGGCAGTCCGCGGCTCGCCCTTGCCGCTGACCATTGCCCACCCGCGCGTTGTTTGTTGCGGGTCTATGGTCCACGCCGCCGTGAGCCTGACGACCCAACGTGCGCCAGAGGCAGCGCGAATCGACACCGGCTCGGCGCCAGTGAGCACGGCATGAAAGGAAACCACACATGACAACAGACCCGAGGATGACCGTCTCAGAAGCAGCACGCTCACTGCCTGTGCGCGACGAGGTCGACGTGCTCGTCTGCGGCGGCGGGTTGGGCGGCGTGGCTGCTGCGACGGCTGCCGCCCGCGCCGGCGCGAAGACGCTGCTCCTTGAGCGCAACTGCTTCCTGGGCGGCGTGGCCACTGCGGGCATGTGCTGCTCCATCTTCAACTGCTACTACACCGGCGGCGAAACACGCAAGCTCGGCACGACGGGCATTGCCGTCGAAGTCGCCGACGCGCTTGCTGAGGCGGCGGGCTTTGGCACCAAGTGGCACCGACACAAGGGGCATATCATCTACGACATTGAGCGCGCCAAGCTGGTGCTGCTGGAGCTGGCGGAGGCGGCGGGCGCTGAGGTGCTTGTCAACGTGTTGACCGCCGGCGCGGTGGTGGGCGACGGCACGCTCCGCGGCGTGATCGTCGAAAGCAAGTCCGGCCGCGAGGCGATCCTGGCGAAGGTCGTTGTCGATGCGACGGGCGACGCCGACATTGCCGCATTCGCCGGCGCGCCGACGCGGATCCAGGAGCGCGCGCTCCACACGCTGTGCTTTCGGCTGGGCAATGTGGACGTGGCTGCCTTCGTCCACTACTTCCGCGAGCACCCCGATCAGTTCCCGGAGTACATGGACGTCGATTGGAGCCTCGCCGAAGCGCTGGCGCAGTACGACGACTGCGGCACCCTTCTCTTCCCCCACGGCGGCGGGATGCAGATGACGGCGTTCCAGCAGGCGAAGGCCAACGGCGACCTGCCCGCGCAGATCGGCATTCAGGACACCACCGACGCCTGCCAGATGCACGCCCTCCGCCGGACCGGTGTCGTGCACGTCATCACGGGGTTCACCCACTTCAACGGGCTGGACCTCGACAAGCTCAGTCGCAGTATCCACGACGGCCGGCGGATGGCGTTCACCGTGTCGGAGGTCTACCGCAAGTACCTCCCCGGCTTCGAGAACGCCTTCATCGCCGGCACCGGCGCCAATCTGGGCGTTCGCGCTTCGCGGTGCCTGCAGGGCGATTTCCGCGTCACCGCTGAGATGATGGAGGCCGGCGTTCGCCAACCCGACGCGATTGGGCGCAGCATCGGCTGGGCCAATGTCGTCAAGCACCCCGGCGAAAAAGCCTGGGGCGCGCAAGTCTGCCACAGCG